>Ga0307278_10001495_pt1 | contig 11645 bp, 4 predicted proteins | sample ER_DNA_117_FD_194482 | JGI IMG/M metagenome (GOLD analysis project Ga0307278, IMG submission 194482) | Bulk soil microbial communities from the East River watershed near Crested Butte, Colorado, United States - ER_DNA_117 | ecosystem: Environmental > Terrestrial > Soil > Floodplain | place: USA...
GCATCGTCCAGAGCTTCCCGCGGTACATCGACGGGTAGACGCCGCGCGTGTATGGATAGACGCCCGGATAGCCGAGGTTGCGGTCGTAGTCGAGCTCGACGTTCTCGGGGCTGTAGAGCGGCTCGTTCGGGAGCCCGGAGATCGTCGAGGAAAGCTCGCCTTCTCGCTCCGGCGTCGCGTCGTAGAGGTCGCGTCGCCATTCCTCCGCGCCGCCCTCGATCCCTTTCGCGCCCTCGGTGGTAGCCATCGATCCAATTCTAGGTGGCGCGCGCCTCCCTCAATGTGGGGCCCCCGTTTGCCGATGGAAGTCTCGGCGCGGCGGAATAGGTCCTCGCGCGCGCGAGAACAACTTTGGCTGGCAAACCCCCACGGCTCACCCTCCGCATTGCCTCCTTCACGGCGGTTGCGCTGCTGTTCGCGGCCGCCGCGATCCTCTGGTTCGTCAACCAGCGCGCGACCGCGCAGGCCGAGAGCCAGGCTGCGTCACGGGCGCAATTCCTCACGACGGTTCTGCTCGAGGACGAGCTGACGGCACGGGACTTCGCGAGACCGCTGGAGATGAAGCGACGCGCTGAGCTGAACCGGCTGTTTCGACGCGCCGTTCAGGCGGAGGGGATTCTCCGCATGAACCTGATCGCACCGGACGGTCTCATCACGTATTCGACCGATTCGAGGTTGATCGGTCGCCTGTCGCATCAGCCCCGTGGACAGGTCGCGACGGCGCTGCAAGGCCACGGTGCCCGAGAAGTTTCGTGGGTGAACGCTCGAGGCAGGCGCGTGAAGGTGCTCGAGACATACCTTCCCGTTCACCCGGGCAGCAGGGCGCACGCGATCGGCGTCTTCGAGCTCTACCAGGACTACGACGACCGCGTCGCCTCCCACGCGAAGAAGACGCTCTATCCGGTTGCCGGCTTCCTGCTGCTGGCAGTCCTCGTGCTCTGCGGTGCGCTCGTGCCGATCCTGCGCCGCGTGACGGCCGCGGTCGAAGAACGAAACCGGCAGCTCGTCGAGCAGGCGGCCAAGCTCGAGCGGTCACTGGCCGGTGCCCGTGAGGCCCGGAGCGAAGCCGAAGCCGCCCGCCGGGCGATGGTGCAACAGAACAAGCGCCTCCGTGAGCTTGACCGCCTCAAGGACGAGTTCCTCTCGCTCGTCTCCCACGAGCTGCGGACGCCACTGACGTCAATCCGCGGCTATCTCGACCTCGTACTCGAGGAGGAAGCCGGGGAGCTCAGCTCCGAGCAGCGCCGCTTCCTCGAAGCCGTCGAACGCAATTCAGGCCGGCTGCTCCGCCTCGTCGGCGATCTGCTGTTCGTCGCTCAGGCCGATGCGGGCCGGCTCTCGCTCGAGCAGGTCAAGGTCGACGTCGCCGGCCTCGCCGCCGAGTGCGTCGAAGGCGCGCTGCCGGCCGCGAGCGAGAAGGCGATCGTTCTGTCGCTCTCCGCCTCCCCCGTGCCTTCGCTCGTCGGTGATCGCGGCCGGCTGGCACAGGTGCTCGACAATCTCGTCTCGAACGCCCTGAAGTTCACGCCGGGAGGCGGCACGGTATCCGTCGGGACGTCGTCAGACGGCGAGCATGTCACGGTCGAGGTCTCGGATACCGGCATCGGGATCGCTCTCGAAGATCAGCCACGCTTGTTCGAGCGCTTCTTCCGCTCGACCGCGGCTGCTGAGCAGGCGATCCCCGGCACGGGACTTGGTCTCGCGATCGTGAAGGCAATCGTCGAGGCGCATGGAGGCCGGATCACGGTTTCGAGCACAGAGGGTTACGGGACGACGTTCCGCGTAAAGCTCCCGCTCGCCGCCCGCACCAAGCCGATCGAGTCCATGGAGGTCGCGGCATGATCGAGCCCCGGCCCGTGACCGGTCCGCTGCTGCTGATCGCAGACGACGACGAGGACATTCTCGAGCTGCTCGGCTTCCGGCTCGAGCGGGCCGGCTACGAGGTCGTCCGGGCGCGGCACGGCGAGGAAGCGCTTCGCCTCGCCGTCGAGCACACCCCCGCGCTCGCGGTGCTCGACGTGATGATGCCGGGGCTCAACGGCTACGAGGTCACGCGCCGCCTGCGCAGCGACGAGCGGACGAGCAGCATCGCGGTCATCCTCCTGACGGCGCGCGCGCAGGCCTCTGACATCTCGCGCGGCATGGCCGCTGGGGCCGACGACTACATCAAGAAGCCGTTCGACGCGCGCGATCTCAAAGAGCGGATCGAGCGGCTGCTCCGGCCACGACTCGTCGGCTAGCTCACCGCGGCGGACGGAACCGATAGCCGAAGCCGCGGACGGTTTCGATCGGCGACCCGTCAGCGCGAGTGCCGAGCTTCCGGCGGAGATAGCCGACGTAGAGCTTGACCTGGTCGCGTGAGACCGCGTGCGGGTCCTCCCAGGCAAGCTCGAGCAGCTGGTCCTGGCTGAGCACCTGCTTGGGGTGGCGGACGAAAGCCTCGAGGAGGTTGTACTCGAGCCTCGTCAGCGGGACCGCGCGGCCCTCCACCGATACGGCACGCTGCACGAAATCGACCTGCATGAACGAGTCCGAGTACGAGACCGGCTCGTCATCGCGCGGAGCGCGCCGAAGCAGCCCCTCGATCCTCGCGAGCAGCTCGTTCCGGTCGAAGGGCTTCGCCACGTAGTCGTCGGCCCCAGCCCGCAGCCCGCGAACGCGATCCGTCTCCGAGTCGCGGGCGGTGAGCATGAGGACGGGCACCTCGCTGAGGTCTCGAATGCGGTCGAGGATCTCCCACCCGTCGAGGTCGGGCATTGTCACGTCGAGGACGACGAGGTCGTGATGGCCCGTGTGAAATGCCCGGAGCGCGGCACGTCCATTGGCTTGTTCGTCGACGTCGTAACCTCCGCGTTCGAGGATCAGGCGCAGAAGCGCTCGGATGTCCTCGTCGTCGTCAACGACGAGCAACCGAGCCTTTGTATGAGACGAACTCATCCGACGAGGTCACCCGGAAGGGTGATTTCGAGGCCTCATACGGCATTCATACCTTGCCGCCGTCCCCATTCCTACGCGCAAGAGCGACAACTCGCTTGAGGATCGATGGCGAGCTTTGGAAATCAGCGGTCACTAAACCGGGGACGTTCGTCACTGCGACAGACGAGCGTCCTCGGCCTGCTTGCGTTCGTTCTCGCGACCTGCTCGTTGCTTCTCGTCGAGGCGCGACAGGACCCCGATCGTCTCCCGGGCACGCCGTCGCTCGTCGATGCTCTCGGCTCCCCGAAGCCGAATGCGCCCCTCACCACTCATCCTGGGCGCGGCCTCCGGGTGAAGATCGACCGCAGCGGCTTCGAGGTCACCGCACCGAAGAGCGCGGTCGCCCTCCGGGCCCTCGACACCGGCACCCGTCGCTGGGCTCGCTATTCGGGGGGCGTTTCGCGGTCGACCCGCTTCGGCCACGAGACGATCGTCGTCACTCCCGAACGGGCGGAGCATTTCCTTACCGTCGACGAGCGCCAGGGCATCAAGACGTGGCAGTGGCGGCTCGACACAGCCGGACTTGCGCCGCGAGTCGGCGCTGACGGATCGGTCGCCTTCCTCGCCGCTCACAAGCTCGCGGGCATGCACGTCGAGCCGGTCGCGATTCTCGACGAGCAGGGCCGCGACCTCACACCGAAGAGTCTCCGCTGGTCGGTTGCCCGAGACGGTGCCGGCTGGCTGCTCCAGCTTCGGCTCGACGACCGCAGCCTTCCTCTCCCCTACGTCATCGACCCGGCCGTCAACTACCGCTTCGCGCAGGTGAGTGACAACGGCGCCGCGGGCGGCACGAGCATCGTCCTCAACCTGCCCGCCGGGGTCGCCCAGAACGACCTCCTGTTCGCGCATATCTCCGCGCGCGGCGGAACCAATATGTCGATCGCGACGCCCACGGGCTGGACGCTCCTTCAGAACGTCAACAACGCAAACGTCGAACGCCTCGCGACCTTCTACCGAATCGCGACCTCGTCCGAGCCGGCCTCGTACACGTTCAGCTTCGGCGGCACGGCGCCGAGCCAGCAGGCCGTCGGCGCGATCACTGCGTACTACGGCGTCAAGGCGAACACGGCTCCGGGCCCGCTCGACGTGAACGGCGCGACCAGCACCGGCAACAACTCGACGCCGTCGGCGAGCTCGATCAGCGCCGCGGCGAGCTCACTCGTGATCGCGGCCTACTCGCACGGCGCCGGCAACGGGACGACCGGCAGCGCGATGTTCACGACCGCGACGGGGATGAACGAGCGCTACGACGCGCAGTCCCAGAACGCGACGGCGGCCAACCGCGCGAGCATCGCGGGCGACGACATCCTCTCGGCGGCCGCAGGCGCGACGGGCGCCAAGTCCGTCACGGCCGGCGCCTCGGCTCGCTGGGTCGCACACCAGGTCTCGTTCAACGTCGACAACATCAGCCCGACGTCGACGACGAGCTTCCCGAGCGCCGGCGGCAGCTACAACATCGCCGGCTGGAACGCCGGTTGCTCCCCGAGCGGCATCTGCGGCACGGCCTCCGAAAACGACTCATCCGTCCAGAAGGTCGAGGTCTCCATCCGCCAGGGCTCCGGGAACTACTGGAACGGCTCGAGCTTCTCGAGCACGACCGAAGTCTGGAACCTGGCCGGTGGGACGGCGAGCTGGAACTACGGGTTCGCCGCCGCCAACTTCCCGGCCGAGGGGAGCTACACGGTTCGGGTCCAGGTGACGGACACCGCCGGCAACGTCTCGGCGCCGACGAGCGCGACGTTCACGGCCGACACGACCACGCCCGCCCTCCCCGCTCCACTCGCTTCGAATCCCGCGGGGCCTGCGAACAACAACTCGCCCGCCATCTCGGGCGCAGCCGAAGCCGGCTCGACGGTGAAGATCTACACCACGAACGACTGCTCCGACGCGCCGGCGGCGACGGGCACCGCCGCTGCGTTTGCCTCGCCGGGGGTCACGGTCTCGGTCTCCGACGACACGAGCACCACGTTCAAAGCGACCGCGACGGATGCGGCCGGCAACACGTCGGGCTGCTCGACGAGCTCGGTCACCTACGTCGAGGACTCGACGGCGCCTGCCCTCCCGACTTCGCTTGCCTCCAACCCAGCGGGGCCGGCGAACGACAACTCGCCCGCGATCTCCGGAACGGCGGAGGCGGGCTCGACGGTCAAGCTCTACACGACGGGTGCCTGCACAGGCGCGCCGACCGCGATCGGCACAGCGGCAGGCTTCGCGAGCCCCGGTCTCACGGTCGGTGTCTCCGACGACACCTCGACGACCTTCAAGGCGACAGCAACCGACGCGGCAGGGAACGTGTCGGGCTGCTCGAGCTCCTCGGTCACCTACGTCGAGGATTCGACGGCGCCCGCCCTCCCCGTCGCGCTCGCCTCCAACCCCCTGGGGCCTGCGAACGACAACTCGCCCGCCATCTCCGGCACGGTGGAGGCCGGCTCGACGGTGAAGCTGTACACGACGGGCGCCTGCACCGGCGCGCCGACCGCGACTGGAACGGCCGCGGGCTTTGCGTCGCCCGGGATCACGGTCACGGTTTCGGACGACACGAGCACGACCTTCAAGGCGACCGCGACCGACGCGGCCGGCAACGTCTCCGGCTGCTCGAGCTCCTCGGTCACCTACGTCGAGGATTCGACGGCGCCCGCCCTCCCCGTCGCGCTCGCCTCCAACCCCGTCGGGCCTGCGAACGACAACTCGCCCAAGATCAGCGGCGACGCGGAGGCGGGCTCGACGATCAAGCTCTACACGACGAGCGACTGCTCTGGCTCTGTCGCTGCCAATGGCACCGCGGCGGCGTTCTCGAGCCCCGGCTTGACGGTCGCCGTCGCCGACAACTCGAGCACGACCTTCAAAGCGACCGCGACCGACGCGGCCGGCAACGTCTCGGGCTGCTCGAGCTCCTCGGTCACCTACGTCGAGGATTCGACCGCTCCCGCCCTGCCGGCCTCGCTCGCTTCTAGCCCGGTCTCGCCGGCGAACGACAACAACCCGAAGATCTCCGGCGGCGCCGAGGCCGGTTCGACGGTCAAGCTCTACACGAGCAACGATTGCTCGGGGGCGGTCGCGGCCAGCGGCGCCGCAGCGACGTTCTCGAGCCCCGGCTTGACGGTCGCCGTCGCCGACAACTCGAGCACGACATTCAAGGCGACCGCGACCGACTCGGCCGGCAATGTCAGCGGCTGCTCGTCGAGCTCGGTGACCTACGCCGAGGATTCGAGCGCTCCGGCAGCACCCTCCTCGCTCGGGTCGACGCCGCTCTCCCCGGCCAACGACAACTCGCCCTCGATCTCCGGAACGTCGGAGGCCGGCTCAACGGTCAGGCTCTACACGACGAGCGACTGCTCGGGCGCGGTCGCCGCGTCCGGCACCGCGGCTTCCTTCGCGAGCCCGGGATTGACCGTGACCGCCGCCGACGACTCGAGCACCACCTTCAAGGCAACGGCCACAGACGCAGCGGGCAACGTCAGCGGGTGTTCGTCGAGCTCGGTCACCTACGCCGAGGACTCGACGGCACCGGCACTGCCGGCTGCGCTCGCCTCGACCCCGGTCTCGCCGGCGAACGACAACTCGCCCGCGATCTCCGGTAGCGCCGAAGCGGGCTCGGCGGTCAAGCTCTACACGACGAGCGACTGCTCGGGCTCGATCGCGGCCAGCGGCACCGCGGCGGCCTTTGCCAGCCCGGGCCTGCCCGTCGCCGTCGCCGACGACTCGAGCACGACCTTCAAGGCACAGGCGACCGACGCCGCCGGCAACGTCGGGGGCTGCTCGGCGAGCTCGGTCACCTACGTCGAGGACTCGAGCGTCCCAACCTCCACGGTCACCTTCCCGGCGGCGGCAGGCAGCTACTCGCCGAGCACCTGGAACGCGGGTTGCGCGAGCGCAGGCTTCTGCGGCAGCGCCTCGGACGGCTCCGGGTCGGGCCTGCAGAAGATCGAGCTCTCGATCCGCCGGGGCAGCGCCAACTACTTCGACGGCTCGTCGTTCTCGAGCGGCAGCGAGGTCTACTTGACGGCGTCGGGCACGAGCTCCTGGAGCTACGGAATCGCCGACGGCCAGTTTCCGACGGACGGCGACTACACGATGCACGTGCGGGCGACGGACAACGCGGGAAACGTCGAGAGCTATTCGTCGCGCACGTTCGTCTTCGACTCGTCGGCACCCTCCGTGCCGAGCCTCTCGTTCTCGTCCCTCACGAATGCGAGCGCGACCGGCCAGACCGTCTTCTTCCGGCCAGGCGTAGGCGGCGGCTTCCGCGTCACGGCTTCGGCCAGCGATCCTGACTCGGGGATCTCGGGATACGCCTTCCCGGCGCTCGGCAGCGGCTGGAGCGGAAGCCAGTCCGGCGCCGACTACGACTACACGTTCGCGGCCGGCGCCGGCGATCCGGCCGAGCCGAACGACGTCACGGCGCAGAACAACGCGGGGCTCACCTCGAGCGCGAGCTTCACGGTCACGCCCGACTCCGCGGCTCCGACGACCTCGATCGCCTGCGACGGCGGCCCTTGCAGCGGCGGCTGGTACACGAGCTCCGTCTTGGTCAGCCTCCTGGCAGACGACGGCCCCGGCTCGGGGCTCCAGGAGATCCGCTACACGACCGACGGCTCGGATCCGAGCCCCCTCAACGGCACGACCTACACGGCGCCGTTCAGCGTCGCGGCGACGACTGAGGTTCACTTCCGCGCCTATGACTCGGTGGGCAACGAAGAGGCGGTCGGGTTGCAGCTCGTCAGGATCGACGGCTCGGCCCCCACTGCCCCCGCTCTAACCCTCGCCGAGGCACCGGCGAGCGCCTTCCAGCACGTGGCCGGGACGACGCTCTTCTTCAACCCTCAGGGTGGCAACAGCGGGAGCTTCACCGTCGACGCGACGACGAGCGATCCGGAGTCCGGCATCGATCGGATCAGCTTCCCAGCTCTCGCCGGGATGACCGGCGGCGGAGACGACTCTTCGAGCCCCTATCGGGGGACGTATTCGTGGACTGCGTCCAGCAGCGCCTCCGGTTCCCAGACCGTGACCGCTCAGAACGACGCGGGCCTCACGAGCAGCTCGACCTTCACGGTCACGCCCGATACAGCACCGCCGAACGGCGGCAGCGTCGACTACGCGGACGGGTTTGTCAGCGGCTCGGTCACGATCACGACGGACGACGGCACAGACGCACTGTCGGGGGTCAACCCGGCGACAGGCGTCATCGAGCGCGACTCGACCAATCTCGTCGGCAACACCTGCGACCCGTTCCCGAGCTCATGGACCCCGGTTACCTCACCCGACTCGACGATCACGTCGGGCCACTGCTACCGCTACCGCTACCGCGTCTCGGACAATGTGGGCAACAACGCCGTCTACACGTCGGGAAACGTCGGGAAGGTCTCCACGAGCGCACCCGGCACACCCGAGCTGACGCTGGCCGAGGCGCCGAACAGCCCCAATCAGTACGTCTACGACACGACCGTCTTCTACAACCCGGTCGGCGGCAACTCGGGCACCTTCACCGTCACTGCCGACGTGACCGACTCCGGCGGCTCCGGAGTCGAGCGCGTCAGCTTCCCCGGCCTCTCCGGCATGACCGGCGGTGGCGACGATTCGACGGCCCCGTACCAGGGAAGCTACGACTGGAGTTCGGGCAGCAGCGCTGCGGGCGCTCAGACCGTGACCGTTCACAACAACGCGGGCCTGACGAGCTCGACGACCTTCACGGTCACACCCGACGTCGCGCCGCCGACGGGGCAGACGGCTGCAGTGACAGGCGGCTACTACACGAATCTTTCCGTCCCGGTCACGCTCCAGAACGGCTCGGACGCGCTCTCCAGCATCGATTCCGCTTCCGGGCTCGTCGAGCGGCAATCGGCCACGCTCGCGGGAGGCAGCTGCGGCTCCTGGGGCGGCTGGGCGTCGGTCAGCCTCGCGGGCGGAGTGGACACGTCCGTGCAGTCGAACCGCTGCTACCGCTACCGCTACTCGATCTCCGACAACGTCGGTAACCAGTCGGCACCTTCGGCGGCGAGCGCGGACGCCAAGGTCGACGCGACGGCCCCTGTGACCGGCGACGACGCTCCCGCCGGCTGGCGGAACGCACCTGTGACGGTGACGCTCGGCGCGACCGAGACGGGCTCGGGCCTCGCGTCTACTCAGTACCGCGTCGACGGCGGCTCGTTCCAGAGCGGCACCTCGATCGTCGTTCCGGCCCCGGGCGACCACTCGAAGGACGGCGTGCACACGATCGAGTACCGCTCGACCGACAACGCCGGCAACAGCGAGACGCTCCGCTCGGCCACGGTGCGGATCGACACGACGCTCCCGACGACGACGGACGATGCGCCGGGCAGCTGGAGCACCTCGGCGGTCACGGTCATGCTGAGCCCGGCGGACGCGCTCTCCGGCATCGCTTCCACGCAGTATCGCGTTGACGGCGGCTCGTTCCAGAGCGGCACCTCGATCGTCGTTCCGGCTCCGGGCGACCACTCGAACGACGGCGTGCACACGATCGAGTACCGCTCGACCGACAACGCCGGCAACGGCGAGACGCTCCAGACGGCAACGGTTCGCATCGACACGCAGCTGCCGGGCGGCGCACTGACGGCGCCCGCCGACGGCGCGCACGTGAACGGCAGCGTGGCCATCTCTGCTTCGGCGAGCGACGCACCCTCCGGCGTCACCTCCGTCGAGTTCCTCGTCCGACCGAACGGCTCCGGTTCCTTCAACACGATCTCGACGGACACGACGGCGCCCTACGACGCCGGCTGGGACTCGACCGGTGAGCCCGAAGGGAACGCGGAGCTCAAGGTGGTCGTCGTCGACGGCGCGGGCCAGTCGTTCACCTCGGCGATCGAAACGGTCGTCGTCGACAATCCGCCCGCCCCGACGCTGGACGACCCAGGCGCCAACCTCGCGGGGACCGTGACGCTCGAGGCGGCGTCGCAGCCCGACACTGCGCAGGTCGTCTTCCAGCGCAGCCCCGCGGGGACCGGGACCTGGACGCCGATTGCGACCGACCCCAGCGCGCCCTTCTCGGCCGACTTCGACTCGAGCGCGGTCGGCGACGGCAACTACGACTTCCGCGCGGTCGCCACCGACCTCGGCGGCTTCAGCGGCACGAGCCCGCTGCGCACGGCCCGCGTCGACAACACCGCGCCCAGCGTCTCGGTGAGCGACCCGGCTGACGGCGCGATCGTCAGCGGTCCGAACGTGCACGTGGCGGCCGCGGCCTCGGATCTCGGGTCGGGAGTCGCTTCGGTCCGCTTCGAGCAGCGGCCCGCGGACAGCGGCTCCTTCACGGCGATCGGGACCGACGTGAGCGCGCCCTACGAGGCGAGCTGGAACACGACGAGGCTGAGCGGCAACTACGAGCTGCGGGCGATCGCGACCGACGCGGCCGGCAACCCGGGGACTGCGGCCACGACCACGGTCAGGGTGGACGCCACCGCGCCGAGCGTGAGCCTTGACGATCCCGGCAGCCTCCTGCGCGGCGTCGTCAACCTCACCGCTGTCGCGCCGAACCCTGCGATCGCCTCGGTTGCGTTCGACCGCCGCCCGGAGGGTGGCAGCCACTGGACGAGGATCTCACTCGACACGAGCCGGCCGTGGAGCGCAGCCCTCGACACGAAGACGATCGGGGACGGTCTCTATGAACTACGCGCTCAGGCCCTCAACAGCAGCGGCGGCGTCCTCGCCACACACATGCGCGAGAGCATCCGGGTCGACAACACCGCCCCGAAGCTCGAGTCCGCGACCCCCGGCGAAGGCTCCATCCTCCCGTCGGTAACGAGCATCGTCCTTGCCGCGAGCGAGCCCGTGGCCGAGGTTCGCGGCGCGCTCCTCGACGGCTCGGAAGCCACCGCCGAGATCTCCGGCTCGAGCGTCACCTTCTCGACCGGCCCGCTCGGCGCCGGCGAGCACGCTCTGACCGGTGCTTTCGTCGACGCGGCGGGCAACACGAGCGCCTTCGCCCTCCACTTCACGATCAGGGTCGAAGCGAAAGCAACCTTCGTCGTCCAGATCGGCAAGCCCAAGACGCGGTCGCGCGGCCAACAGCGTCTCTTCCTCGTCTCGCTCAACCTGTCCGTGCCGGCGACCGTGCGCGCGACCCTACTCGGTCCCACCAGCCGCCAGCTGCGAACGATCAGAGCGAGCTTCCGCGCGGGCCGTCATTCGCTGCGCTTCGCGCTTCCTGCCGACTCGCTTCCGCCGGGCCGCTACACGATCGTCGTCGTCGCGAACTCCGCAGACGGCACGCGCATCACGAAGCGCGTGACCGTCACCGTCCCGGCCGAGGGCAAGCGGGCGGTCCGGGAGGAGCACGCCCACGAGACTGTGATCTCGATCGACGAGACGGCTCCGTCCGCTCCGCTGAGAGTCGCCGAGTCCGCGCCGGCGCCGAAGCCCGCTCCCAAGAGCATGTCGAGCAGCCGCAAGCCGAAGCCGAAGCCGCAAGTCCTCAAGCCCGTTCGCAAGCCACTCGAGACCGCGAGCACCTACGCGAGATCGAAGGAGAGCCGGAACATTGTCCTGGGCCTCCTGCTCCTTACTCTGGGCGGCGGGCTCGCCGTCCTGATCAAGCTCGAGATCGGACGCCTGCTCTCGTCGACTCGCCGGCTCGGCGGTTAGCCCAGCAGAGCATCCACGGCGAACACGGCCGCGATGGCGACGAGGGCCGCTCCGATCGCGCGCCGCAGTTG
>Ga0307278_10001496_pt1 | contig 11630 bp, 11 predicted proteins | sample ER_DNA_117_FD_194482 | JGI IMG/M metagenome (GOLD analysis project Ga0307278, IMG submission 194482) | Bulk soil microbial communities from the East River watershed near Crested Butte, Colorado, United States - ER_DNA_117 | ecosystem: Environmental > Terrestrial > Soil > Floodplain | place...
CTCCCCGGACGAGCCGCTGTGGGACCCGCCGGCCGTCCCCGCCCGCCCCGGCAGAGGCGGGCAGGCCAAGGTGGGCGCGATGGGCACTACGGTCGACCGCACCCCGGGCGCCGCTGACCGCCGTCCGGTCATCCTCGACCGCAGCCTGGGCGACCCGGTGCCGCAGGAGGCCCCCAGCCGCCGGCGCACGTGGCGGGTCGTGCTCGGGGCGGCCGCGGCGACGGCGCTGTTCCTGGGCGGCGCGCTCGTCGGCAACGGCCTCGCCAGCGGCCGGCCGGACCTCGCGGCCACACCGGTCACGACCGTCGCCCCGCCCACGCCGGTGCCGACCTTCGCTCCCGAGCCGGCGCCACCGGCCAAGGCCTGCGCCGACGCCATCGACGACGCCGACGCCGCCATCTCCTACCTCGTGGCCAAGATCCGCGACGGCCGGCTGTCAGAGTCGCTCAAGCGGTACGGCGAGCACTCCCGGGCGTGCCGCGCCGCAACAGGGTGAGGTGATCCCATGCGACGGAGCGCGCTGCTCCTCGCCGCCCTGCTGCTCGGGTGCCTGGTCTGCGGGCCGGCGCACGCCTATCTGACCGGCATTCCGCGGCCTGCTCGACGCCCGCGCCCGCTCGGTCACCGACGACATGAAGGCGGCGGCCGCGCACGGGCTCGCGTCGCTGATCGACGAGCGGGAGCTCGCCCCCGACTTCATCATCGCGTCGGTGTTCGACCGCCGGGTCGCGCCTGCGATCTCGCGCGCAGTGCAGCAGGCCGTCGAGCAGACCGGGCTCTCCCGGCTGTCGAGCCGGCTGACGAGTGACCCGGACACCGGCTGACGAGTGACCGGACAGAGGGAGGTGACACGCCTCCCTCGCGAGTTTCCGGGCATGCCCGCAGCGGCATAGCCTACTCTCCGCGCCGCCGGTTGACGGTAACGCTCGGCCGCCCGGAAATGCTCTCTCAAGAGGGAGCGCGACCACCTGCCGGGGGCACGGCCTGCGACGCCACGGCCGCCCGACCGGATTGAGGAGGATTCTTGCATGAGCACCCCCCAGCCTGTTTCGGCCACCTCCAGGGTCAGACTCCCGCAGCCCCCACTCGCCTTGTGGGGCTACGACCGCCGGTTCGTGGACGCCCGCCTGGCCGAGCTGGCCGAGCAGCTCGAGCAGGAGCGGCAGCGGCGCGCCCAGGCTGAGCGAGCACTGCAGCAGCTGCGGCTGGAACTCAAGGAAGACCGAGCGCAGGTACCAGCCTGGTTCACCAACGTCGGCACCGAGGTCGACCGTGTGCTGGAGGAGGCCGGGACGGCCGCTGCGAAGCTGCTCGCAGCGACCGGCCGGCGCGTCCAGGAGGCCATCGACCAGGCCGAGGCGCAGGCCGCCGATCGGCTGAAGGCGGCCGAGGAGCAGAAGGGCCAGCTGGAGCAGGCTGCCCGTGAGACGTTGGCGGACGCCCAGGCCGAGCGGGCCCGCATCGAGGCGGCGACGACCAAGGCGGCCGAGGAGAAGCGGGCGCAGGCCGACCGCGACGCCAGCGCGCTGCTGGCAAAGGCGAACGACGAGGCTCGACGCGCATTGGACCAGGCGGCCCGCGAGCGCCGGCTGCTCGAGGCTGAGAGCCAGCACTTGACGACGCTCCGCGAGGCCATGGTCCAGCAGCTCGTGAAGGTCTACGCGCCCCTCGGGCTCACCCTGGTCGACACCCGCGGCGAGCTCCAGCCACCTGCCCCGGACGGACTCCGAGCCGAGCCCGAGGAGCCGAACCCAGCGGCCACGGTGGAGGCCAGCGCCGACGACGGGAAGCAGCCGCTGTGGCGTGAGCTCTGGGCCGAGCGAGGTGGCGAAGCGTCGTAGGTGGTCGATCCAAACTCGTTTCCGCCTGTCCGTATCAGGCGGAACACCGCGGACCTCAGATGAGGTCGAGGTCCGGGGCGCCAGACGGTTGCTCCGCGAGACTGGCCGAGCGGACAGCCCGGCGTGAGGGAGGCCAAAGGTCGTGAACCCGACCGTGAGACCCTGGCGGTGTTTCACCCTGTGCTGGTCGTGCGGCGCAGAGGTCGGTCCCCGACGTGCCACCCGCACTGAGGTCGAACGTCCACTGCACTGGTCGTGCCCTGCGTGCGACGTCTCCTGGTCCGCCTACGCCGACCGCGTCGAGCTGCCGACGCAGGTGGCTGGGTCATGAAGGACCCGGCGCACTGCTTCTCGACCTGCTGGATGTGCGGGGCGGAGGCTGGTCCGCGTCGGGCGTCGCTGGCCTTCGCCCGCCGCGCGCAGCTCTGGCACTGCAACAGGTGCGATGTGGAGTGGACGTTGGCTCCTGATCGAGTTGAGTGCGCGAAGGGAACGGCCGCGTAACCCAGCGCTCCGCGAGGACGTGACACGAGGGGTCGCGGAGGTGGCCTGCTGCCGCTCAGGCTGCTGACGCCGGTGGCCGTGAGAGAATGCCGGCATGGCCACCAGGACACCGGGCAAGGCATCGACGGCGGTCTTCCTTGAGGTGGGCAAGAAGAAGGTCTTCGCCTGCGCGCTCGACTGGCCAGGCTGGAGCCGCTCCGGCAAGACCGAGGAGGAGGCGCTGGAGGCCCTGGCGGCGTACGCGCCTCGGTATGCAGTCGTCGCCAAGCAGGCCAAGGTCGCGTTCCCGGCCCGGGCAGGGGAGAACCTGAAGGTCGTCGAGCGGCTTCCCGGGTCGGCCACGACCGACTTCGGCGCGCCCGGGGAGGTCGCCGACGCCGACGCCAAGCGCGCGACCGGCGTCCAGGCCAAGCGGCTCACCGCGCTGGTGACGGCGTCGTGGGCGGTGCTCGACCGGGTCGCTGCCGGCGCGCCCGCCGAGCTGCGCAAGGGCCCCCGTGGGGGCGGGCGCGACCGGGACAAGATGGTCGACCACGTCCTCGGCGCGGAGACGGCCTACGCCCGCAAGCTCGGCGTCAAGCACCGACAGCCGGCCATCGACGACGCGGCCGCCATCGCCGCACTGCGCGACGACATCGTCGCTGTGCTGCGCGCGCCATCGGACGGTTCGCCGCCGGTGCCGAAGGGCTGGCCGCCGCGCTACGCCGCCCGCCGCATCGCTTGGCACGTCCTCGACCACGCCTGGGAGATGGAGGACCGTAGCGACCCCGGCGGCTGACGGTGTGGTGTCGATGGAGAGCAGCGCTACGCCGGCCGGTGGCAGACGGCCTCGATGGTGTTGCCGTCCGGGTCGAAGACGAAGGCGCCGCAGTAGTGACTGTGATCGTGCGGGCAGCGGTCTTGAAAGCACGTAGCGGTCCCGGACCCGCTCGTCCTTGGGGCCGTGCTACGGTAGGTGTCACAGCCGATCATCGGGCCGCACGGTGGTCGCATCGGAGGAGCTTGGAATGGCGGCGCTCGGCCGTCTACCGCGCACGCGGACCCTGGTGGTCGCGGGGGGCGTCCTCGTGCTTCTGTGGGTGCCTGGCGCCCTCGCCCGGCTCTACACCGACCTGCTGTGGTACCGCGAGGTCGGCAAGACCCAGGTGTTCTGGGGTGTGCTCGAGGCTCGGGTTGCCCTCGCCCTGACGGCCGGAGTCGGCACGGGGGCGTTCGCTGCGGCGAACCTGTGGGTCGCCGAGCGGCTCGCCAGGCGCACCTGGCAGCAGGGCGCCGGGTGGCAGGACCCGCCCGACCGCTGGCAGGGGATGCTCGCCCCGCACCTGCGGCGCCTCGAGGCCGGTGCCGTGGCCGTCCTCGCGCTCGGGGCCGGGCTGGACGCAGCCGGCCGCTGGCAGACCTTGCTGCTGTGGCGCAACCGGGTGCCGTTCGGGGACGCCGACGCCCAGTTCCACCGTGACATCGGCTTCTACGTGTTCACGCTGCCGCTGCAGCGCATGGTGTTCGGGTGGCTGTTGTTCACCCTTGTAGCCGCGCTCCTGGCCGCGGGCGCGGCGTACTACCTGCTGGGCAGGATCCGGCCCCGGCTGGCAGGACGGCGGGTCGCACCCGAGGCCCGCGCCCACCTGTCGGTCCTGCTCGGCGTGGTCCTGCTGCTGAAGGCCTGGGGCTATCGGCTGGACCAGTTCTCGCTGGTGTTCTCGCCCCGTGGGGTGGTGACCGGCGCCTCCTACACCGACGTCCACGCCCAGCTCCCCGCGCTGCGCCTGATGGTGCTGCTCGCCCCGGTGTGCGCCCTGCTGGTCATCGCCGCCGCCCGCTCGCAGAGGTTCCTGCTGGCGGCCAGCGGCCTGGTGCTGTTCGGGCTGTCGTCGATCCTGGTCGGCGGCGTCTACCCCAGCTTCGTGCAGCGCTTCCAGGTCGCCCCTCAGGAGCTGCAGCGGGAGCTCCCCTACATCCAGCGCAACATCGACGCGACGCAGAAGGCGTTCGGGCTCGACCGGGTGGAGACGACCGGGTTCCCTGCCGCCGAGCGCCTCCCGGCGGCCACGCTGAGCGCCAACCAGGTCACGGTGGGCAACATCCGCTTGTGGGAAGCCAGCGTGCTCAAGATCGGCATCCAGAACCTGCAGGCGATCGGACAGTACTACGAGTTCAGCGATGTCGACGTCGACCGCTACCCGATCGAGGGCACGCCGCGGCAGGTGATGATCTCGGCCCGCGAGGCGGACCCACGGAACCTCGACCCGTCCGCCCAGACCTGGCAGAACCTCCACCTCGCCTACACCCACGGCTACGGAGTCGTGGCCGCTCAGGTCAACACCGCGGAGGCGACGGGGCGGCCCGCGTTCGTGGTGAGCGGCTTCGACCAGCCCGGGGCGGCCATCCCCATCCGGCAGCCGCGCATCTACTACGGGGAGCCGCCCCCGGACACCCCCGCGTACGTCGCTGCCGCAACCCGGCAGCCCGAGGTGGACGCACCCGCGCCCGGCGGCGAGCCGCAGGCGTCGTTCCGCTACGACGGGCGTGGAGGGGTCTCGCTCGGCGGGCTGCTGCGCCGGGTCGCCTTCGCCGTCCGCTTTCGCGACGTCAACCTGCTGATCTCCAGCAACCTCACTCCCGGATCGCGGATCGTCTTCTACCGCGACATCCGCGACCGGGTCGAGAAGGCAGCGCCGTTCCTGCAGTGGGATGGTGACCCCTACGTGGCGGTGGTCGGCGGCCGCATCGTGTTCATCCGCGACGGCTACACCACCACCGACGCCTACCCCTACGCCGAGCGGATCCAGACGGAGGCGGCCGCCCGCCACAACACCCCCGGGGACCGGGGTGTGCGCGGGCGGGCCAGCTACATCCGCAACTCGGTCAAGGCGGTGGTGGACGCCTACGACGGCACGGTGACGCTGTACGCCTTCGACGAGACCGACCCGCTGCTGCGGGCATGGCGCCGGGCGTTCCCAGGCCTGTTCGCAGCCCGGGCGGCGATCCCTCCCGACCTGCAGGCCCACCTGCGCTACCCGGAGGACCTGTTCTCCATCCAGGCCAACCGCTACGCCTCCTACCACATCGGCACGGCCAAGGACTTCTACTCCAAGCAGGACTTCTGGGCCCTGCCGGAGGACCGCTCCGGGCAGATCCGCCAGAGCCAGGGCGCCGCCCCGCTCACGGTCGGCGACGAGCAGCGGGCGCGGATGCGGCCCTACTATCTGCTGGCCAGGCTGCCGGGCGAGACCCGCGAGCACTTCGTGCTGGTGCTGCCGTTCACCCCCAACAACAAGCAGAACATGGTCGCCTACATGGCGGCCCGGTCCGACCCGGACGGCTACGGCACGATCACCCTGTTCAACCTGCCCCGCTCCCGCACGGTGTTCGGGCCAACCCAGGTGAACGCCCAGATCCTGGCCGACCCGGACGTGGCCAAGGAACTGACCCTGTTCAACCAGCAGGGCTCCACCGTCACCCTCGGCAACCTGCTCACCGTCCCGATCGGAGATTCGCTGCTGTACGTGCAGCCCATCTTCATCCAGGCCAGCCAGGGCGCCATCCCCGAGCTGCGGCGGGTCGCAGCCTTCCTGAACAACCAGCTCGGCTGGACCGCGACCCTGGACGGCTCGATCGCGCAGGCGCTCGGCGAGGCGCCCGCCCAGGCGGGCGGCGGCACCGGTCCGACCGCGCCGGTGGCGAGGTCCCCGCTCGCCCGGATCCTCGATCAGCAGGCCAAGGCGTTCCGCGAGGCCCAGGAGGCGCTTGAGCGCAAGGACCTCGGCGCCTACCAGCGGGCCATCGACCGGCTCGGCGAGCTGATCCGCCAGGCCCAGCAGGCCGCCGGGACCACCCCCACGTCCACCACCCCTGCCGGGGGCCGCTGAGCGCAGCTCGACCGCCAGGACGAGTCGACCTGGCCTGCCCCACCGGCCACAGGACGAGTCGACGGGGCCATGCCCTCCGGCCAAGGGAGTGGCGACCCGCTGAGGAGCTGACGAGTTGGCGATGAGCGACCTGGATTCACGCAGCAAACCTGACGACCCAGGATGCAACCGAGCTCGTTCCCCGAAAGGGTCAGCCACCACGAGCCAGGCGGCGCGACCGGCGGAAGGCCCGGACGATCCAGCCCACGGTCAGGACGGCGACCATGCCGACGAGCTGGCCGCGGAACACCACCCGGCTCAGGTCGAAGGCCGGCTGCCAGCTGACCATGCCGTCCTTGATCACGTACGCCCCCACCGGCCGGGCGACCAGCCCGACCCCGCCGCCCTCGCCCTCGCCGGCCTCCGGCGGCGCGGACGACCCGCGGCCGAGGCCACCGCCGGCTCGGACCTCGGCGGCTGGGATGATCGTGACGCCGTCGCGCTCGTAGGGCTCGCCGTAGACCTTGTGGACACTCGCGTTGTCGGTCAGACGGGCCAGCAGGTCGGCGGTGCTCACCATGGTCGCCTCCATTGCGATCGGGTGCCTCAGCGACCAGTGTGCCCCTCCTCGGTCCTGCCGCCACAGCTCGGCGGCCACGAGGCCCTACCCCGGCCCATCCCTGGCACCCGGCGGGAGCGACGGCCGGCAGGGCCCTCAGGAATAGTCCCGCTCGTCGTAGTTCCCCAGGTTGAGCATCCGCCGGATCCTGCCGCCGGCTTCGGACCCGTCGTGCTGGGCCGCCTTCGGCCTGTCCTACCGCAATGTCGGGGAGCTGCTCATCGAGCGCGGTGTCGTGGAGAGCGGGTCGCGTGGACCTGTATGACAGGATTGGCGACAGCCCCTCGTGGGCGATGCGGAGAAACCGAACAAGAGGAGCGTTCATGGCAGGCGACGACTTCCCGGCCCCGAGCGAGGGGTTCGTGCTCACCCACTTCATCGTCGCCGAGGACGTCGCGCGCTCGCGCGACTTCTACACCGGCGTGCTCGGCGGCACGGTGGTGATGGACGGAGCGCCGACCATCATCAAGCTGGCCAACAGCTGGGTGATCATCAACGTGGGCGGTGGGCCGACCGACGACAAGCCCGAGGTGGTGCTCGCGCCGCCGAGCGATCCCAACCGCGTCAGCGCCTTCCTCAACCTCCGCGTGGCCGACATCCAGGCCGCGTACCAGGAGTGGAGCTCCAGGGGCGCCGAGTTCCTCACCCCGCCCAAGGACCACGGCGCCGAGATCCGCTGCTACATGCGCGACCCCGACGGCCACCTGATCGAGGTCGGCCAGGCGACCGGCGCGCTCGGTGAACGGTAACAGCACCCGCAACCTGGGAGGTCAGACAGCAGCTGGAGCTCGCAGCACACCGTGAGGCGCATCCGGGGTCAGGCGCGCCGATGGTCAGGCGCACCGACGTGGGTGCCGCGCGCCTCGACGCCAATGGCGACGAGATCGGCCTCGGCGAGGATCGGTGCACGCGGCTGAGGTGGCGCTGGCGGCGGGCCACCCAGACGACGCCGCGCGGGCGGGCTGAGTCTCCAAGCTGACTGCGCGTCGCGGTTCCTGGGGCTGGGACGGGTGGTGGGTGACCCAGTAGCGTGACCGCCTGCTGGGCGCGCCTGCGCGGGTCGGCAGCGCGGTCGATCATGAGCGAGGCGACGTTCGAAACCCCGACAGGACGGTGTCGCCGCGGGACGCGACGCTCTGTGTGCCAACGCATCCGACACAGAAAGGCACGCACATGGGAGCACCAGTGGTGTGGTTCGAGATCGCCGGTCGCGACCTCGACGCGCTCACGCGCTTCTACGGCGACCTGCTCGGCTGGAAGGTCGACGCCGACAACCCGCAGCGCTACGGCATGGTCGACACCGGTGCCGAGGGCGGCATCCCGGGCGGCATCTACGCGCCCGGCGACCAGGTCGGCGAGTACGTCTCGTTCTATGCGGCGGTCCAGGGCCTCGAGTCGCAGCTGGAGCGCGCCGAGCGGCTGGGCGGCAAGGTGGTGCAGCCGCCGACGCCGATCTCGGAGACCGCACGGGTCGCGATGCTGCTGGACCCTGAGGGGCACCGCATCGGGTTGCTCGAGCAGTCCTGAGCGTCGGGGGGCTGCGCGCCGCTGCCCGCTGGCGCTCGACGGCAGCCCCCCGCGCTCGCCGCGTGCTGATGATCGGTGCGCGGCGGCTCAGCCCACGATCGCCGGGTGCCACGACTGCTCGGGCAGGCAGCTGCCGTCGAGCGCCGGCGGCTCGCGCGCGGGCGCGCGCTCCGCGGTCACTTCGACCATGCCGATCCGGTCCAGGCGGAACACGCGCACGCCGCTGCGCAGACGACACCACCCCACCAGGTACCAGTCGCGCTCGGCGCCGACGAAGCCCAGCGGCTCGACCAGTCGCGCCGCAGTGCTGTGGCCATGCTTGTCGCGGTAGTCCAGGCAGAGCACGCGTCGCTCGAGCACCCCCTGCTCGACAGCGCGCAGCACCGGGGTGGCGGACAGCTCGCGCTTGGCGTGCAGCAGGTGGATCCGGGCGAGCAGGTCGGCCGCGCTCGTGCGCCCAGTCGCCGACATCGCGGTCACGACCTTGTGCAGTGCCGTGCGAGCGGCGCCGTCAAACGGCATCGGACCGCTGCGGGCCAGCGCCAGCGCGATCGCCGCGGCCTCGCTGGCGGTGAAGTTCAGGGGCGGCAAGGTATGGGCGGGGTCGATGGTGTAGCCCCCGCCGGGGCCGGGGGTCGCCCAGATCGGCACGCCGGCCTGGAGCAGCGCCAAGATGTCGCGCTCGATCGTGCGGACGCTGACCTCGAAGCGCTCGGCGAGCCGGCGGGCGCTGCGCGCCAGCGGCGCGGTCGCGCGCAGCTCCTCGACCAGGGCGTACAGGCGGTCGGTACGGTTCATCGTCCGGCCACCCTATCGCGGGGATGCGACAGGTTGCGCCGGCTGCCCTGGTTCGCCCGGCCGCGTCAGATGCTCGAGGTCAGCGGCCTGGGCGTGGCCGCAGGCGGGTCCGTTCTTGCACGGCCGTGACCCGGCTGGAACCGGGACGGCCAGCCGAGTTCAGCTTCCCGGACGGTCGGCTGCCGGCCCCACCGCCCCACGTCGTGGGATGGCGCGCCGCTGCAGGCCAGGAGCCGTGCGCTGGAGGGAAACCAGATGATGCTCAGGACCCAGACTGACCGCGCCGCCCAATCCCGAACAGGCCGTCAAGGCGAGGGCGAGGGCGGGGGCGGGGGCGGGGGCAGAACCGAAGTCGGCTCTCTTCTCCCCCTCGAGAACTCATCCAGCAGCGCACTGAAGGCGCTCGACAGCGCCGCGCACGCGTGCGCGTAGGCGACCCGAGGATCGGCCTGGGGGAGGTGGCCGTACTGATCCCTGGGTATCAGGGATTCCATGGCGTTACCCGCTCCTACCTGGACGTCCCTCAGGGCTGCGTCTGCCTGCTGAGCCCAGCCGATGGCCGCCTGGCGAAGCTGCTCGAGCTCGTTCATGGGCTTGCCTCCTTACGGATGCGGGTTCTTCGCCCCCTCGCCATCTTCGCTGTCGGCCTGGCCGTGAACTAGGACCTTGAGGCGAGGCGTCTTGGGCTTCCGCCAGGCAGCCACTCCGCCGCCAGGTCTCATGTCCAGCGATGGGCCGGGACGAGGCGAACTCGGCCAGGCTGCACCAGGCCCGGGAGGCACTCGCATGCGAGCTGGACGCCACCGGCGACCTGATCGGTTACGACCGGCGGCGCGACGCCCTCAAAGCCTGGTCCATCCCCATCGACGAGTGGCGCGGGCTGACCGTCATCGACGCGCTGATGCGGATGGGCCTGGTGGTGGGGATCCTCGGCCTGGGGATCGTGGCCCTGCGCATCGTGACGGAGCGCCGGCACATGATCGGCATCCTCCGGGCGATCGGGTACAAGCGCCGGAGCGTGATCCTCGCGCTGCTGACCGAGTCCGCGGTCACCGCAACCATCGGGACGGCGGTGGGCATCGTCGCGGGGGTCACGATGGGGTACCTGTTCTACCGCCAGAGCGACTCCCAGCCCGGGTTCGGCATCGACCTGGCCAGCATCGGGAGCGTCCTGGGGCTGATCTACCTGGCGGTGCTGCTGGTGACCCTCGGCCCGGCGTGGCGAGCCTCGCGCCCGCCCCCAGCCGACGCTGTCCGGCACACGGAATAGGCGGTCAGCCCGGGGGCGGCTGATTGCCACCTCCTTCATGGTGATCCGGCCGGAGCGCAACCGCGGCCACCGGCCGAGCTGACGTCCCGTTCGCGGCTGGCCAGCACCCGAAGAACCGGGGCAACCTCAGTTTCACAACACTGTGGGAGCGGACCGCGAGGTTGCCGTCGGCTGTGAAGCCGCTCGGGATGCGCCCGCACCGCTGTGGTCTTGGGAGATACTGCCGGAAGGCCGCAGCCACAGCGACACCTGGGTCGGCTGCATCGTCTGCTCGACCACCGCCAGCAGCTCCGCGGTCAGCGTGTCCAGGTCGACCTCCTGGCGCAGCCGGGCGCTGAACGCCGCGATCGTCTGCGCGGCGTCGTAGCGGCGCCGGTTGAAGCGCCGGTCGACCGCCCGCTGGACGCGGCGGCGGACCGGCTGGAACACCGCGGCCACCGCCAGGGTCGCGCCGGCAACCACCAGGCTCGACTGCCTGCCCAGGAGCTGACCGAGCCCCAGGACCAGCCCGGCGTAGCCGCCACCCAGCAGGACCGTGAGCAGCCCGTAGGCGAGCGCGCGGCTGATGATGCGGTCCAGGTCATACAGCCGGTACCGAGCGATCGCCGCGCCGGTCGCCACCGGCAGGACCGCCAGGCAGGCCCCGGCCGCCCAGCCGAGCAGGGCCGGGGCACCCGGGGCACCAAGCGCCAAGCCGGCCAGGACGACCACGCCCGCAGCGCCGCCAGCGCCGCCGCCAGCGCCACCCACCGCAGCTGCAGGCGCTCGGTGCCGCGGGCGCGGCGGAAGCGCACCACCAGCGACCCGGCAGCGACCACCACGGCAAGGAGGGTGACCGAGAAGGCTGCCTGGTTAGCGATCAGCAGGGCACCACCGAGGCCGCGGAAGTCGAGTGGGCCGCCGACCGCCTGGTACCGCGGGTCCAACGGCCCGGGCGCCAGCGTCACCACCAGCAGCAAGACGACCGGTGCGGCCACGGTGACCCTGGCCCACCAGCGCCAGCGGGGCGAGGGCAGCGACCCGGTGGGGGTGAGCAGCAGGACAAAGCCGATCAAGACCAGCGCGGCGAACACGGTGGCGGGGAGGTACAGGGCCACGGAGCGGGCCGCTGGCAGCGCCCCGGGGCGGGCCAGCAGCCCATAGACCGAATACGCCGCGGCCACGCCGCTCGCGTTCAGGGACAGGCCGAGGGCCAGCAGCAGCCAGCCCACCGGGTGCGCTGG
>Ga0307278_10001497_pt1 | contig 11625 bp, 12 predicted proteins | sample ER_DNA_117_FD_194482 | JGI IMG/M metagenome (GOLD analysis project Ga0307278, IMG submission 194482) | Bulk soil microbial communities from the East River watershed near Crested Butte, Colorado, United States - ER_DNA_117 | ecosystem: Environmental > Terrestrial > Soil > Floodplain | place...
AATGGATGACCAAGCTTGAGGCCGGCGACCAGGCACCCGCGTTCACCCTCCCCGACCAGGACGGCACCTCCGTCTCGCTGGAGGACTTCAAGGGCCACAAGGTGCTCGTCTACTTCTACCCGGCAGACGACACGCCCGGCTGCACCAAGGAAGCCTGCCAGTTCAACGACAACCTGCAGGCGTTCCAGGCCGCCGAGGTCCCCGTGATCGGCATCTCCCCCGACGACGCCGCCTCGCACCAGCGCTTCCGCTCCAAGTACGGCCTGCGCTTCACCCTGCTCAGCGACCCCGACCACGTGGTCGCCGACCAGTACGGCGCCTGGGGCGAGCGCGTCCGCTACGGCCAGACGGTGATCAGCGTGCTCCGCTCCACCTTCCTGATCGACGAGCACGGGACCGTCGAGCGCGCTTGGTACAACGTCAGGGCCGACGGCCACGCCACCAAGGTCCTCGAAGAGATCTCCGCCTGACCGCCGTCAGGGTCGCCCGGCCCGCAGGTCGAGGCAGGCCTGCTGATAGTGCGGGACGATCCCGGTCCATCCCTGGCGGTTGCGGCGGCGCATCTCGGGACCCGCGGCGCCGAGCCGCTCCCAGCCGCGGTGGACGATGGTGACGGTGGTGGCCTCGGCGTCGCCGCTGAAGCGCACCTCGACCTCGGTCGCGTCGGCGCGGTCTCGGGCGAGGTGCCAGAGGTAGGCGAGGCGGTGCGGCGGCTCCCAGGCGAGCACCTCGCCCCAGTCGTGCTCCACGCCGGCCGGCGTGCACTCGTAGATGCGGCCACCCGGGCGCGGCTCGAAGGTCACGGTGAGGCCGGGCTCGGCGGACACCGAGTGGTCGTGAGGCCACCACAGCGAGGCCTTGGTGGCCCACACCTCGAAGGCGTGCCGCGGGGAGCAGGAGACGGTGAAGCTGAGCTCGAGTGGGTCCATTCAGTCCTCTGGCTGCCGGGAACGGTCGGGGGAATTCTCGGCCACCAGCCGGAACCGTGCGGCGGCATCCCCCCAGACCTGCTCCAGGTAGTCGCGCACCGCGGCGATGCCCTCGTCGTGGAGCCGGTACAGCCGCCGCGTGCCCTCCGCCCGGTCGGTCACCAGCCCGGCCTCCTTGAGCAGGCGCAGGTGGCGTGAGACCGCCGGCCGGCTGATCGGCAGCTCGTCGGCCAGCTCGCGCACCGACCGGGAGCCTTCGCGCAACAGCTCGACGATGGCGCGCCGGTTGGCGTCGCCGAGCGCGTCGAACTGGTCCCCGGGAAGCCCATCGAGCACCATGGAGTTACCGTAACAGCTCTGTTACCGTAGCGCACCGGTTACCAACCGCGTGAGCATGGGAGGAACGATGAAGTTCTACCAGGCGAGCTCGACCATCCAGGCCGGCCCGGACGCGATCTGGGCGATCCTGACCGACGGGCCCCGCTACACCGACTGGGACTCCGGGGTCGTCCGGGTCGAGGGCGACATCGCGCCCGGCGAGAAGATCAAGGTGATCTCCAAGGTCAACCCCGGCCGCGCCTTCCCGGTCAAGGTGACCGAGTTCACGGCGGGTCGGCGCATGACCTGGACGGGCGGGATGCCGATGGGCCTGTTCAAAGGGGTGCGCACCTTCACGCTGACGCCGCACGGCAACGGCGCCACCCAGCTCACCGTCAGGGAGGAGTACACCGGGCCGCTCCTGCCGATGATCTGGCGCTCGATCCCCGACCTCGGCCCCTCGTTCGAGCAGTTCGTGACGGGACTCAAGCGCCGCGCCGAGGGCGCCTAAGCCAGTTCTTCCGTCGGTGCGGTGGCGGAACGGTGCGCGTCCGGGGCGTCGGGGGCGAGGGACGGCCGTGGCAGGTGGTCCTGGGAGACCGCCCAGGCGATGAACTCGTCCCGGCTGCGGCCGTGGTCGGCGGCGACGAACTCGGACGCGAGCTCGTCGATGCGCTCGTTGGTGTAGCCCTCGGCCTCCAGGAACGTCCTGGACTGGCCGGCGAGCGCGTGCACCCGGCCGACCAGCTCCGCCAGCACCACAGGGTCGACCTCTTCCACCCGCGGAAGCTGCGGGTCGGGCATGGCCAGCAGCTCGGCCTCCCGCTCAGCGTCGGCGACGCTGGTGCGGTAGAACGACCAGAGCAGGCCGCCGACGCCCACGATCAGCAGGATGAAGCCGGCCGTCTGGATGTCGATGCCGCGGGTCTCGGCGGTGACGGCGAACCCGAGGATCGCTCCGAGCACGATGAGGAAGATCGCGGTCCCGCGACTCATGACTCCGTCCTCCAGGCCTCGGTGACTGCTCTGGCGCTATACGGTTTCCCCCTTCGAGCCGGCCTCAACCAGACCATGCGCGCCCGGATTGGTTCAGGGACTGAACCACCGTGCGACCGGCTCCTTCGGGCCAGGCCCCGCCGGCAGCCACCGAGTCAGCCGGCGGCGGGCTCCAGGAGCGCGACCGGCAGCTCGACCAGGCGGGCGCGGAGGTGCTCGCCGAGGCCCTTTGCCTGCGGGTCGGGGCGGGCCGAGGAGGCGACGCCGTCGCCGAGCAGGCCGGCGATCACGAAGTTCAGCGCGAGCAGGTTCGGGAAGGTGTAGCGCCGCACCTCGAGGCCGGCCGTCTCCGGCAGCAGGGAGCGCAGCCGCTCGACCGTGAGGAAGCCTTCCAGCCAGGCGTAACCGGCCTGGTCGCGTGCCCAGACGCCGAGGTTGGCGTTGCCGCCCTTGTCACCGGAGCGGGCCCCGGCGAGCCGGCCGAGCGGCGCCCGGACGGTCGGGCCAGTTCGCGGGCTCTCGGCGGGCGCCGCGCCCGGTGCTGGCGCCTGACCGGGTACGGCGGCCGGCGCTGGGAGCGGCGCCGCCGGGGCGTCCAGGTCGACCGCCGCCACCAGCGGGGCCGGGGCAACCGCGCTGCTGCCGCCGTCGTGGTGGACCACCCGGTGCGGCACGACCTCGTTGGGCACCAGCGTCGGCCAGTAGACGGCGAAGGCGGTCTCGCGGCCGGGCGGCGCGGTGAGGGTGAAGCCCGGGTAGCTGGCCAGCCCGAGCTCGACGCAGGCGGCCGAGAAGCGGCGGCCGACCTTGGCCGGGTCGGGGTCCATCACGGTGACGCGCAGCTCGGAGAGGGCCTCCTCGGGGCTGGCGGGGTCCGGCCGGTCGCCGCCGAGCAGGCGCACGTCGCTGCGGGCGAAGGCCTCCCTGCCGCCGAGCCGCGGCCACAGCGCACGCTCGACCAGGGCCGCCTTGGCCTCGACGTCGAGGCCGGTGAGCAGGAAGCCGACGGTGTTGCGCCAGCCGCCGGGGAGCACCACGGCGACCTTGGTGGTCGGCGGCGGCGGCTCGCCGCGCACGCCGCTGATGCGGACCCTGTCCGGCCCGTCCGGCTCGAGCCGCACGCTGTCGAGCCGGGCGACCACGTCGGGCGAGGCGTAGCGCGGCCCGGCGACCTCGTAGAGGAGCTGCGCGGTGACCGTGCCGACGCTGACCAGCCCGCCGTGCGCCGCGTGCTTGGTGATCACCGCGCCGCCGTCCGCGGCCACCTCGGCGATCGGGAAGCCGGGGGCGACCAGGTCGGGCACCTCGGCGAAGAAGGCGTAGTTGCCGCCGGTCGCCTGGGCGCCGCACTCGATCACGTGGCCGGCGACCAGCGCGCCGGCGAGGGCGTCGAAATCCTCGCGCGCCCAGCCGTGGTGCCAGGCGGCCGGGCCCATGGTCAGCGCGGCGTCGGTGACCCGCCCGCAGACGACCACGTCGGCGCCGGCGACGAGCGCCTCGGCGATGCCGAAGCAGCCGAGATAGGCGTTGGCCGCGACCGGCGGCAGCGGCTGCCCGGCGAGCGGGCGGCCGTCGTCCAGGTGGGCCAGCGGCTCGCCGGCGGCCTGCAGCCCGGGCAGGCTGGCGAGCAGGTCGTCGCCGTCGACGTGGGCGACCCTGACGGCCAGGCCGAGCCGGGTGGCGACCGCACGCACCGCCTGGGCCAGCCCCGCGGGGTTGAGGCCGCCCGCGTTGACCACCACCTTGACGCCACGCTCGGCGACTGCCGTGGCGACCTGCTCCCACTGGGCGAGGAAGCTGGTCGCGTAGCCGGCGTCCGGGTCCTTGGCGCGCGCCTTCCACAGGATCCCCATGGTCAGCTCGGCCAGGTAGTCGCCGGTGAGCACGTCGATCGGGCCACCTTCGACCATCTCCCGCGCGGCCGAGAGCCGGTCGCCGTAGAAGCCGGAGCAGTTGGCGATCCGCAGCGGCGCCCTCACCGGGGAACTGCCCAGCTCGGCGCGCGTTTCTCGGCGAAGGCGCGCATCCCCTCGAGCGCCTCGGCCGAGGCGAAGCGCTCGCGGGAGAGCTCCTGCATGCGTTCGAGGGCGACGTCGAAGTCGAGCCCGGGCAGCTCGCGCAGCATCTCCTTGGTATGGCCGAGCGCCTCGGGGCCGCCGCGGCGCAGCAGCTCGGCGTAGCGGGCCACCTCGTCGTCGAGGGCGTCGTCGGGCACCGCCCGGTTCAGCAGCCCGATCTCGACCGCCCGCCGGGCGTCGAACGCCTCGCCGGTGAGCAGGTACTCGGCGGCGGCGCGCGGCGCCAGCCTCGGCAGGCAGGTGACCGCGATGATCGCCGGCACCACGCCCACCCGCACCTCGGAGAAGGCGAAGCTGGCACGCTCCCGCGCGACCGCGATGTCGCACGCCCCGATCAGGCCGATGCCGCCGGCCCTGGCGGCGCCGTTGACACGGCAGATCACCGGCTTGGGCGAGCGCCACAGCCGCCGCAGCACCTCGGGCAGGGGGAAGCCGCCGGCGCTTTGCCCGGCCTGGTTGCGCGTGCGTTGCTCGGCCAGGTCGGCGCCGGAGCAGAAGGCCGGGTCGGCACCGGTCAGGACCACCACCCGCGCCGCCGCGTCCGTGCCGGCCCGTTCCAGCGCGGCGACGAGCTGGCCGAGCAGCGCGCTGGAGAGGGCGTTGCGGTTGGACGGGGAGTCGAGCGTGACCGTGGCCACGCCGCCGGCGACCTCGTAGTGGACCAGCTCCGGTGCTGCCATCGGGTCGTTCCTTTCTGCGCTCGGTGCGCGCGGAGGCGTTGCCGCCGGTGGCGGCGCGCGCCGGCGCTGCTCAGCCGGACAGGTACGGGCGCAGCTCGCGGCGGGCCACGCTGATGCGGTGGACCTCGTCGGGGCCGTCGGCGATCCGCAACAGGCGTGCCTGGGCGTAGAGCGCGGCGAGGGGGAAGTCCCCGGACAGGCCGGCGCCGCCGTGGGCCTGGATGGCGTGGTCGATCACCGAGCAGGCCATCTCCGGCACGGCCACCTTGATGGCGGAGATCTCGACGCGGGCGCCGCGGTTGCCGACCGTGTCCATCAGCCAGGCGGTCTTGAGCACCAGCAGGCGGGCCTGCTCGATCTGGATGCGGGCGTCGGCGATCCAGGTCTGGACCATGCCGTGCTGGGCGATCGGCCGGCCGAAGGCGACCCGCTCGACGGCCCGCCGGCAGGTCAGCTCGAGCGCGCGCTCGGCCATGCCGATCAGCCGCATGCAGTGGTGGATGCGGCCCGGGCCGAGCCGGGCCTGCGCGATCGCGAAGCCGCTGCCCGGCTCCCCGAGCAGGCTGGACGCCGGCACGCGGACGTCGCGGAAGAGGATCTCGGCATGGCCGCCGTGCGGGCCGTCGCCGTAGCCGAACACCGAGGTGGAGCGGCGCACCTCGATCCCGGGGGTGTCGAGCGGCACCAGGATCATGCTCTGGCGCCGGTACGGCTCGGCGTCGGGATCGGTCACGCCCATGACGATGGCGAGGCGGCAGCGCGGGCTCATCGCCCCGCTCGACCACCACTTGTGCCCGTTGACCACGTAGTCGTCGCCGTCGCGGGTGATGCTGGCGGCGATGTTGGTCGCGTCCGAGCTGGCGACCTCCGGCTCGGTCATGGAGAAGCAGGAGCGGATCTCGCCTTCGAGCAGCGGGCGCAGCCAGCGCTCCTGCTGCTCGCGCGTGCCGAAGGCGGCGAGCAGCTCCATGTTGCCGGTGTCGGGCGCGGCGCAGTTCAGCGCCTCCGGCGCGAGCGCCGGGCTGCGGCCGGTGATCTCGGCCAGCGGCGCGTACTCGAGGTTGCCCAGGCCCGCGCCGAACTCCGCATGCGGCAGGAACAGGTTCCACAGCCCCCGGGAGCGGGCCTCGGCCTTGAGCTGGTCGATCACCGGAGGGCGGTCCCACGGGTCGGCCAGCTTGGCGACCTGCTCGCCGTAGACCGGCTCGGACGGGTAGACGTGCTCGTCCATGAACGCCGTGAGCCGCCCCCTGTACTCCTCCACCTTGGGGCTGTACGCAAACTCCACAGTGCGCCTCCTTGTCGACCGGGGGGCTACCGCTTCGCTACTTGAGCCCCCCGGACCCCCCAACTGCTCCCGAGACCGGGGGGCTACCGCTTCGCTACTTGAGCCCCCCGGACCCCCAACTGCTCTTGGGGACCGCACCGCCGAGCTTACGAGGTGTGCTCTCAGGTCCGGTAGACCAGCACCGGGGTGCCGACCGGCAGGCGGTCGTAGAGGCGGTTCATGGACGCCATGGTGAGGCGCACGCAGCCGTGGCTGGCGGGGAAGGGCGGCACGCTGAGCGAGCCGTGCACGGCGAAGCCGCCGGTGAAGTAGGCCGGCCGCCACAGCAGCCCGAGGTCGCTCTTGCGCCAGGCGTTGATCTTGCGCTGCACCCGGAACGAGCCGATCGGCGTGCGCGCGACGCGCAGCTCGCCGGTCTTGGGCGCGGTGTAGGTCCGCCCCGAGGCGGTGGAGGAGTCGAGGATCTCGGCGACCTTGCCGCCCCGCACGACCATGACCACCTGGTGGGTGATGTCGACCTCGAGGTGCATGCCCCCGCCAGAGCGCGCTCTTGGGACCCTCGGGCGGTCGAGCGCCTTGCGGGTCTTCGGGCCGACGGCGCCGTCCCGGTCGAGCCCGTTGACCTTCTGGAAGGCGACCACCGCGTGCCTGGTGGCCTCGCCGAAGTTGCCGTCCGCCGAGGTCACCTCGTAGCCGAGCCGGCCGAGGCGGTGCTGGACCGCGGCGACGTCCTTGCCCTCCATGCCCGCCCGCAGGATGCGCGGCTCCTTGGGCTTGGCCGGCGCCGTCTTGCGTGGTCGCTTCGCCGGCGGCCTGGTGGTGGTCGTCGGCGCCTCCGTGGGCGCCGGCGCCAGGGAGGTCGCCGGCGCCAGGGAGGTCGCCGGGGCGGCACGCCCGGGCGACGGCTTGGCGTCGCCGCCGCACGCCCCCAGGCCGAGCGCGGCCACCATCACCGCCGCGAACAGGCGGGCACGGGTCCTCACGTGCGGCGCACCTCCCAGGTCGACGTTGCGGCTCCTTCTCGTGTTCGCCTCATCCTCTCGTCGTGTTCGCCGGTAAGGTCAACACTCCGGAAGGTTGCGATCCCGCCCGGCCCAGGTCACAAGGGTGTAACGGCGGCCGGGCTCAGCGCAGCAGCCGGTTGACGGCGCCGAACAGCGCGCCGAACCGCTCCACCAGCTCGGCCGGCAGGCCGGGCAGCAGCTCGGTCTGCTTCGCCAGCAGCGTTCGGGCGACGCGGTAGCGGTCCACCGGGTAGCCGAGCGCGCGCTCCACGCGGGCGACCAGGCGGCCTGGTCCCATCACCTCCTCGAGCGAAGGCTTGCCGATCCCGGCCGCGGCGAGCAGGCGCAGGTAGACGGCATCGCCGAAGAGGTCCTCGATACCGGCCTCGGCCTCGCCGACCAGCTCGGCGAGGCTGACCACCCGCTCGGGCAGGAGCACGCCGCGCTGCACCAGCGAGCGCACCAGGCGGTCGCCGCTGGCGACGTCGATCAGCACGGCCTGGTCCAGCGGCGCGCCCAGCAGGGCGGCCAGGACCGGCAGGCCGTCGAGCCCGCCAGCGGGCGCCAGCACCCAGCGCGGGTCGAGGAAGTCGTGGCCGGTGTCGTGCAGGAAACCGCTGACCACCTCCAGGTAGAGCAGCTCGGTGGGACCGTCCACCACCAGCGTGTCGGGGCCCAGCGAGAGCGGGCGCAGGAGCTGGTAGCCGAGCGCGCCGACCAGCGGCCTGACCGTCTGCCAGCCGGCTCCGTCGAGGTCGTTGCGCACCTTGGTCCCCTGGTCGTCGACGTCCTCGACGGTGCGGGTGCGGTGCAGGTGGGCGGCGTCCACCATGAACGGCGAGTGGGTGGTGTAGACCACCTGGTGGTCGCGGGCGAGCTGCTCGTGGACGTAGCGCAGCAGGTCGCCCTGGCCGGCGGCGTGGAGGCCGAGGCCGGGCTCGTCGAGCAGCAGCACCACGTCGCCCGCGTCGCGGAACTCGGAGAAGGCAACCAGGAAGGAGAAGAACCAGACGAAGCCCTCCGAGCGCTCACCGAAGTTGAGGGTGACGCGGTGGCGGTCGTTGCGGATGCGGACCTCGATGAACGGCGGGTCCTCGCCCGGGCGCGGGGCCGGGCTGGCGAAGTCGACGTCCAGCTCGACGGCGAGCTGCCGGTTCTGGCTCCAGTACTCGAAGACCTCCTCGCTGATCTCGTTGGCGGCGGCCTCGAGCGCGGCCCGGCGCGCCTCGTAGCCGGAGGAGGTGAACTCCTCGGCCTCGACGCCGGCCAGGCGCAGCAGCGCGAGCATGGTGCGCTCGCCCGGGGTCAGGCGCGCCTCGGGAGTGCTCTGCAACCGCGGGATCGACGCCCGCCCGGGCATGACGCTGAAGGCGTCGAAGTAGAGGAACTTGGGCAGTCGTCCGGCGAGGAACACGCCCAGCTCGGCGGCGAGGTCGCGTCCCTGCAGCTCGCGCAGGACCTCGGCGACCTCGGTGAGGCGGGTGCGCTGCAGCTCGCGCTCGAGCCGGGCGAGCAGCTCGTCGAAGTCGGCGCCGTCCGCCAGGCGCGGGTCGAGTCCGGCCTTGAGCAGGAGGTGGCGGGCCTGGGCGACCTTGAGCTGGTGGACCGTGAGCCGGTGCCGGTTGGCGTAGGTGCGCTCGACCTGGAGCTCGCGGGAGGTGAGCACGCCGGGCCCGAACTGCCGCCAGACCGCCTCGATGTCGTCGTCCTGCAGCTCGAAGGTGGCCGTGACCGGCACCGTGGCGGGGATCTGGGCGCGCTCCCGGTTGCGCAGGCGCCGCGGGTAGTCGCGAAGCTCCTGGAAGCCGGCGCCGCGGCCGAGCGGGTTGGACCGGTAGAGCGCCTCGAGGAAGGCGGTCTTGCCGCTCTCGTTCTTGCCGACCAGGCAGGTCACGTCCGGCTCGAAGCGGACCTGGCCGGAGTCCTCGATGCTCCGGAACTTCCTGACCACCGCGGACTTCAGGATCATTCGGCGCCTCCAGGGGCCGGCGCCGGCTCGATGAAGCGAGCAAGCACGACGCGATCGTACGTAGCCCCATGCAGGCGGTCAAAGCAGGCGAGCGCGCAGGACGGACAACGGTTCCATTCCGAGCCGCTACGTAGTCGGCGATCCTTGGCTACACAGCGACCATCCGCAATTCTGCCCGGTTTCCGGTTGGGGTTGGCATCCGCAATTCGGGCCGACCGGACTGCGCCACCCTCGCGCAATTGTCCTCGAACAACGCGAAGCTTACCCGAAAACCGGGACGAACGCGCAGGTCCGATCCTGGTCGCCAAAGGCTGGCGACACCGCTCCCGCCTGGCCTGGCATCCCAGGCAGCTGGCATTTGACCCCCAGACCGCTTTTCGACACGCTCCCCCGCGTCACCCGCCCAACGATGAAAGGATCCGGCGTGACCCAGGCAGACGCAGGCAGGCCGGCCGATGCCCCGGGAAACTCCCGGAGCGGCACCGCCACGAGCTCGGGCGGGCGCGGCGGCAGCGGAGGCGACGGCAACTCCGATTCCCACTCCGACCTCGAGCGGGCCACCCGTAACTTCGGCGGCGCCCCGCTGCAGCTCGCCGAGTTCGAGGAGGTCGACGTCCGCTCGGTCTTCCCGCGCGACGGCGACGGCTTCACCAACTGGCTGTCCGCCAACCTCGACAAGCTGGCCAGGGAAGTCGGCATCTCCGGCCTGCGCGAGGTGGGGCGGGACATCCCCGTCGGCTCGTTCAGCGTCAACCTGCTGGCCCAGACCGACCGCGGGCGCAGGGTCGTCATCGAGAACCAGCTCGAGCCGAGCGACCACCCGCACCTCGGTCAGGTCGTCACCTACGCGGCCGGGCTCGACGTCTCCGCGGTGATCTGGATCGTCACCCGCATCGGCGAGGAGCACCGCGCCGTGCTCGACTGGCTGAACCAGCACTCCGACGACGACGTGCGCTTCTTCGGCGTCGAGCTGCGCCTGATCCGGATCGGCGGTTCGCAGCCGGCGGCCGAGTTCCGGGTGGAGGCGCGGCCCAACGACTGGCAGAAGGTCGCGCGCCAGCGCCAGCGTGTCGGCGCCCCGCTCAACGCCCGCATGCGGGAGTTCTGAGGGGCTGATCCATTCGGGGGGAGCCCGAGACGGCTCCCCCCGAACCCTCCTCCACGGCTACGGGCGGACGGGCAGGTACTCCACCGCGGCCAGGTCGGCCTCCTCCTCGTCCTCCCAGGCGTCGCCGGACCATGCGAGCCCGTAGTGCGCGTACAGGGCGCCCTCCTCCTGTGGCCAGAGACGCTCGCCCGGCTCCAGGCTGGGCGCACCCTTGACCTGGTCGGCGGGGACGTCGACGCGCACGACCGTGCCGTCCTCGACGGCCCGCATCACCGGGACCAGGCGCCAGCCAGCGGCGGCGTCGAGCAGCGCCCAGCCAGGCTGGTCGCCGACGGCGTCGTAGAAGACCTCCACGATCGCGCCGAGCGGCTCTGAATCCCTGGCGACCGCGATGCGGCCTCTCCACCGCTGCACCACGTCGAAAGCGGGCATCGATTTCCCCCTCGAACTACGCGCAACACCTGATCGGAGCGATCGGATGCGGGCGCATGGTAACCCGAGCGGTCTTTGGAGAGACAGTCGGCCTCAGGAATATCGTCCGATATATCAGCCGCGTACCTGAAGTCCGCTTTTCGCGGGCCCCTACGCGCGCACGCCGGGCAGGCCGAGCTCGCGCTCTGCCCTGGCCTGGTCGTCGACGCAGAAGCGGGCGGCCGGCATGGCGTCCAGCCGCTCGGCCGGGATGCGCTTGCGGCAGGCCTGGCAGGTCCCGTAGTCGCCGGCCTCGAGCCGCTGGAACGCGTGGTCGATCTCGCTGAGCTCGCTCTCGACCTGCTCGAGCAGGGACTGGTTCTTCTCGTGCTCGAACACCTCGGAGCCGATGTCCGCCGGGTGCTGGTCGTAGCTGGACTGCTCGGCGATGCTGGCGGCGTCGGTGGTCGCCGCATCGGCCTGCAGGCCGGCGAGCACCCGTTGCAGACGGGCACGCTCCTCCTCGAGACGGGCGCGAGCCTTCCGCTTGTTCATCGCAAACTCCTTGGTTGCGCTCGTGGCACTGTCCGGTTCGAGCCGGGGGGAGTCCCTTCCCGTACCCTGCCGGGCGCCGCCTAATCGCCTCCGGGCGAGTTCCGGCGAGGGCACCGCGATCAGGTCTCGACCGCCGAGCGCTCCGGCTCGAGGGCAGCCCGGGTGAGCAGAGGCGTCTAGGAGGCCCCTGAACAATCCGCGATAGTCTCCGCCCGGGTGCTGGCTGGGCTGGGAGGCTTGGCGTGCAGGGTGTTGAGCGGGCAGACCGCAAGCTGCTGGACGCGGCGGC
>Ga0307278_10001498_pt1 | contig 11619 bp, 13 predicted proteins | sample ER_DNA_117_FD_194482 | JGI IMG/M metagenome (GOLD analysis project Ga0307278, IMG submission 194482) | Bulk soil microbial communities from the East River watershed near Crested Butte, Colorado, United States - ER_DNA_117 | ecosystem: Environmental > Terrestrial > Soil > Floodplain | place...
GAGGATCGCGGCGAGCACGTCCTCGGGGGAGTTCCGGAAGCATGGCGTGTCTTTGCTGCCCGTGGGGCCGAAACTTCGGTCTCCTGATTTCGCAGCGGGTTGCAGTCGGATGACGCTGCCTTGACTCTCGCTACTCCGGGACTTAGTGTCGGGTGCCTCTTTGGCGGCTTCCTCGCTTCAGCGAGGGAAAGGAGGCTCACATGGGCCGACCCACTCTGGCACGTGCGCTTCTCGTGGCTCTCATCACGGCGCTCGCTGTCCTGCCCGCAAGCGCGTTCGGGGCGAAACCGATCGAACAGTTTCACGACCACTTCACAGAGAGCTTCTCGGACGAGATCTGCGGGATCCCCGTCGACGTCGACGTCGTGGTCACGGATAACTTCTTCCTCTACGCGGACGAGAGCTTCAAGGACACAAGCTCCTTCATGTCGACGTTCACGAACCCGGTGAACGGCGAGTCCGTCGTCATTTCATCTGCAGGACTGGTCAGCGGACCACCGCCGATCGTGGACGAGGAGGCGGGCACGATCACCTTCCTCACCTCCTTCAAGGGCCTCCCGGAGAAGATCCAGACGGCGAACGGGTCCGTCCTTCTCCGTGATGCCGGCGTCGTCACGTTCGCCGATACCTTCGACTTGGAGACGGGTGAGTTCATCTCGTCCGAGGTCATCGTCAACAAGGGACCGCACCCCGAACTCGACAGCGACTTCACGCTCTTCTGCGAGGTCATCTCCGAGGCGCTCACGTAGCTCGGTCGACACTCCCAGTCTGACCTTCGTCTGGAGGGGCCGCTGAAATGGCCCCTCCAGCTTGTTGTCGCCCGTTCGCCGAGAGCACGTACTCGGCACATTCCGGCACATACCCGCGCGATTTCGCTCGTTACCGTCGGTGGGATGCCCAAGGCCGCAACCCCGTGGGGCCAGACCGAGGTGGTCGAGGAGCTGACTGTGCCGCAGCGTGCGGGCGAGAAGCGCTTCGCGACGATCGTGCAGCTCCTGGCTGACGCAAAGGGAGACGAACTCGTTCGCTTCGCCTATTCGACCGGGGGCACGGCGCGACGCGGCCCCGTCACGCTTCGCGCGCGCGACCTCGAGCGGCTCCGGGCATTGCTCGCCGAGCATCCCGGCCTGGCTCGGGCTCTCGGCCTCAGGAACGGGTAAGCGTAAGGAACGCTGAAAGGAGCGTGCAGCAAATGTAGTGGTATTGATGGTCACTGGCGGGCAAGCTCGGGGTATGGCGGCTTTCGTGGTGCGCCGATTGCTCTGGACGATCCCGATCCTCTGGGTGGTCGTGACGATCGTGTTCTTCATGATGCGGTCGATTGGCGGCGATCCGTTCAGGCACGGCCCCCTGGTCGGCCTTTCGAACGTCGGCTGGGTGAAGTACGGAGACCCTCAGCCGGAGTCGATCAGACGCAACCAGCGCGAGCGTTACGGGCTGGACCTGCCGTGGTACCGGCAGTACGCGAACTACCTTCGCGGGGTCGCCACGCTCGATTTCGGGCCGTCGCTCTCCTACCGCTACATCAGGGTGAACGAGCTGATCAAAGAACTGGCTCCGCGCTCGCTCGAGCTCGCGGGTCTCTCTTTCCTCTGGGCGCTCGGGCTCGGCATACCCATCGCGGTCCTCGCGGCGCTGCGTCCCGGCTCGGCCTTCGACGTCGGCGCTCGGATCTTCTCGAGCGTCGGTTTCGCCCTGCCCAACTTCTTCGTGGCGACGCTGCTCGTGTACTACCTCTCTGTCAAGCTCGGCGTCCTGCCGACGAGCGGCTGGACGGCGAGTTGGAAGCACAAGATCCTGCCCTCCTTCACGCTAGGCCTCGTCCCGATGGCGTACAGCGTGCGGCTCTTGCGCGCGTCTCTGCTCGAAACCCTGGAGCTCGACTACATTCGCATGGCGCGCGCGAAGGGACTCTCGACGGGCCGTGTGGTCATGAAACACGCGCTCCGCAACTCGCTCATCCCGCTGGTCACGGTTTCCGGGCCGTTGCTCGGCTACCTCGTCACCGGCTCGTTCGTGATCGAGAACATCTTCGCGGTGCCGGGTGTGGCGCGCTTCTACGTCGCGTCCGTTGTCGGCCGCGATTACACGGTGGTCCTCGGGCTGACGGTGATGCTCTCGCTCCTGATCGTCTTCGCCAACCTCGTCGTCGACGTGGCGCACCGGCTGCTCGATCCGCGGCTGCGGGAAGCAGCCTATGCGCGCGTGTAAAGCCGTTCGCGCGCCGAATCGACCAGCGACGCGACGATGAGAGCGCCGTCGCCGGATCCGAGCAAGGGATCGACGGCGTGCTCGGGATGCGGCATGAGGCCGAACACGTTTCCTGCGTCGCTGACGACCCCTGCGACGTCCCCCTCCGAACCGTTCGGGTTGTCGCCGGCCGCGTAGCGAAGCGCGATCTGCTCCTCCGGCAGCTCGGGGGGCAGGTGGTAGCAGCCCTCGCCGTGCTTGACCGGAATGACCAGCTCCTGGCCGGCCTCGCAACGAGCCGTGAACGGAGTGTCAGTGCGCTCCACGACCACCGCGACGTCGCGGCAGACGAACTGGAGCGACCTGTTCGACCGGAGCACACCCGGAAGAAGACCCGCCTCACAGAGGATCTGGAAGCCGTTACAGATGCCGAGCACGAGCCCTCCCTCCTCGGCGAACGCGGAGACCGCGCGCATGGCAGGAGAGAAGCGCGCGATCGCGCCGCAACGCAGGTAGTCGCCGTAGGAGAATCCGCCGGGAAGGACGACCGCGTCGAGCACGGGGAGCTCCTCCTCCCCGTGCCAAACCATGACCGGCTCCGCCCCGAGCGCTCCGAGTGCCCACGCGGCGTCACGGTCGTCCTGCGAGCCGGGGAAGACGACGACCCCGATGCGCGGCTGAGTCTCCTTCACTCGTCCTCCTCCAGCTCGATCTCGTAGCTCTCGATCAGTGGATTGGCGAGGAGCCGCTCGCACATGCGCTCGATCTCGGCACGCGCAGCGGAGGGGCTGTCGGCGGCCACTTCGAGGTCGATGACCTTGCCCACCCGGGTCTCACCGACCGTGAAGCCGAGCTGGCGGAGCGAGCTCTCGACCGCCTCGCCCTGTGGGTCCAGGATCCCCGCCTTGGGCCGCACGAGCACGACGGCCCTCATCGGAGGACGACCTCCGGCTCGACGAGATAATCGTCGAAGGAAATCCCGGTGAGCCGCTCGAACGCCTCGACGTAGCGGGCGCGCGTCCCGGCCACGACCTCGCCGGGAAGCTCAGGCCCCGGATCCGTCTTGTCCCACCCCAGCAACTCGCAGTAGTCGCGTACGTACTGCTTGTCGAAGGACGGTTGCGCGCGCCCCGGCTCGTATCCGTCCGCGGGCCAGAAGCGCGAGGAGTCGGGCGTGAGCGCTTCGTCGCCGAGCACCAACCGGCCCTCGTCGTCGTGGCCGAGCTCGAACTTCGTGTCGGCGATGACGACGCCACGTTCCGCGGCGTGGTCGGACGCGAATCGATAGAGGTCGATCACGACCTGCTCTACCTCGGCCAGGACGTCGATGCCGACGAGCTCGGCCGCGCGGCCACGGTCGATGTTCTCGTCATGCCCTGTCTGCGCCTTGGTCGCGGGGGTGAAGATCGGCGCGGGCAGCTTCTCCGACTCCCGTAGACGAGGCGGGAGCTCGTGGCCCGACGTGCTGCCGGTCGCCTGGTAGTCCTTCCAGCCGGAGCCGGTGAGATAGCCGCGCACGACGCATTCGATCGGAAGCATCCGCAGGCGCCGGGCCTCGGTCGAGCGGCCGTCCGGCCTGAGCGCCACGAGGTGATTCGGAACGATGTCGCGCGTCCGGGCGAACCAGAAGCCCGAGAGGCCGGTGAGGACTCGGCCCTTGTCCGGGATCTCCGTCGGGAGGACCACGTCGAAGGTGGAGATCCGGTCGCTCGCGACGAGAAGCAGACGCTCCGGGTCGAGCTCGTAGATCTCCCGCACCTTGCCGGATGCGACGTGCAGGGCGGCGTCAGGCATGAACGGCTTCCTCCCTTCGAATCGTGAGCGCCGCGAGGCGCTCGAACAGGACGTCGACGTGCTTGACGGCATCGCCGAGGTCGAACACCGATGGGTCGAGGCGGGGCGCAATCTCCGTGTCGGACTCGACCAGCTCCCGGAAGTCGAGACCCTCCTCCCAGGCCCGCATGGCGTGGCGCTGGACGAGCCGGTAGGCCTCGTCGCGCGCGAGGCCGCCGGCGACGAGGGCGGTCAAGACCCGCTGGCTGAAGACGAGCCCGTGGGAGGCTTCGAGATTCGAGCGCATGCGCTCCGCGTCGACGACGAGCCCCTCGACGAGCCACGCGAAGCGGTCGAGCATGTAGTCGATTGCCAGGAAGGCGTCGGGAAGGACGACACGCTCGGCGCTCGAGTGGGAGATGTCGCGCTCGTGCCAGAGCGGGATGTTCTCGAATCCGACCAGCGCCGCGGCGCGCACGATGCGGGCGAGGCCGCAGATGCGCTCGGCGACGACCGGATTTCGCTTGTGAGGCATCGCCGAGGAGCCCTTCTGGCCGCGTCCGAACGGCTCCTGAACCTCGCTCACCTCGGTGCGGGCCAGATGGCGAATCTCGGTCGCGAAGCGCTCGAGGGAAGAGGCGCAGAGGGCGAGGGCGGACAGGAGCTCCGCGTGTCGGTCGCGTGGGACGATCTGCGTCGCGGCGGACTCCGGGACGAGTCCGAGACGCTCGCAGGCGATTCGCTCGACGTCCGGGTCACCGCCCGCGTACGTCCCGACGGCGCCGGCGAGCTTCCCGACGCGCATGCCTTCGAGCGCCCGGGCAACCCGCTCCCGGTCACGGTCGACCTCGAAAGCCCAGCCGGCGAGCTTCGCCCCGAAGGTGATCGGCTCCGCATGCACGCCGTGCGTGCGGCCGACCATGACCGTGTCGCGGTGCTCCTCGGCTCGCCGCACGACGGCCTCCAAAGCGCGCTCGACTCCGTCAAGGATGAGCTGTCCGGCCCCCCGCACCTGGAGCGCGAGGGCAGTGTCGAGGACGTCTGACGACGTCAGGCCGTAATGCAGCCACCGTCCGTCGGCGCCGAGGTCGGCCGAGACCGCGTCGACGAACGCGGCGACGTCGTGCTGCGTGACCTCTTCGATCTCGGCGACGCGCTCCGGCGAGGGCGGGACAGCGCGCTGCCGGATGGCCTCGGCGGTCTCGCGGGGAACGGCGCCGACCTCGGCCCACCCGTCCAGCGCCGCGAGCTCGACCTCGAGCCAGCGCGCCAGCCTGCTCTCGTCCGACCAGATGCTCTGCATGGCCGGGCGGGAGTAGCGGGCGATCATCGTTCCGATTCTAGAGAGCCGGGTGGCGCGCCTTGCCGCAAACCGTCTCGAACTCGATCCGTATCCGCCTAAGAGCTCGTTTCAGAATGGGGCTCGTTGCCGGGGTGCGATGGGCGGATGCGAGGCCAGGACGCAGGGAGCGCTCGTATCGAATGAGATACGGGCGCGACCGAGGACGCCGCCTCGCGCCGCACAGCGCGCTCCGGCGGCACAGCTCTCATTTTGGAACGAGCTCTAAGTGCCCGCGGCGGGGCGCGCGCTGGCCGGGTAGCCGCCTCCCTGCGCGAGGATCTTTGCCGCGAGGATGGCCGCGTTCCGGGCTCCGTTGAGCGAGACGCACGCCACGGGTACCCCTGGCGGCATCTGGACGATCGCGAGGATCGCGTCAAGTCCTCCGGCGGCGCTCTTGGACGATGTGAGCGGCACCCCGATCACGGGCAGCTCGGTGTAGGCGGCGACAGCACCGGGGAGCGCGGCGGACATGCCCGCGCCGGCGATGATGACGCGGACGCCGCGCAGGGCCGCGGTGGAGCCGTATTCGGCGACTCCTCGCGGGTCCCGATGAGCCGAGAGCACGCGTAGCTCGTTCGAGATGCCGCGTTCGTCGAGCTCGTCGACCGCGGGCTCGATCAGCTCACGGTCGGATTCGGAGCCGATGAGGATGCCGACGAGAGGCCCCGCGTCCTCGAACTCCTCGAGGACCGGGAACGGCGCCTCCTGAAGGCGCTGCTCAGCCCGGGACACGCACGGCCCTCAGGGCGACGTCTCGGCGGAACTGGGCGCCCGGGAAGTCGATGCTTTCGACGGCGGCGTACGCGCGGTCTCGCGCTTCCGCCACGGATCCGCCGAGCCCGGTGACGTTCAGGACGCGGCCGCCCGCGCTGACGAGGCGGCCGTCGCGGACGGCGGTTCCGGCGTGGAAGACCAGGGCGCCGCCTGCCTCGGCGTCCTCGATGCCGCGAATCTCCACCCCCGGCTCGGGCGCGTCGGGATACCCGGCCGCGGCCAGCACGACGCTCACGGCAGCCTCAGGCCCGGCGGAGAGCTCGACGCCCGCGAGCGATCCTTTGGCCGCCCCCGCGAGGGCGCCGAGGAAGTCGCCCTCGAGGCGCGGAAGAATCGCTTGAGTCTCCGGGTCGCCGAAGCGGCAATTGAACTCGAGCACGCGCGGCCCTTCGCCGGTCAGCATGAGGCCTGCGTAAAGGAGCCCGATGAAAGGCGTGCCGCGGGCCGCGAGCTCGGCCAAGACCGGCCGGTGCACCGTGTCGACGAGTTCGTCGATCTCGTCCGGGCTGAGGAACGGCGTCGGCGAATAGCTTCCCATCCCGCCCGTGTTGGGCCCCTCGTCGCCGTCCAGCAGCCGCTTGAAGTCCTGTGCGGGTGCGAGCGGGATGGCTTGGACGCCGTCTGTGAGGGCAAAGAGGGACACCTCCTCGCCCTCGAGCAGCTCTTCGACCACGACCTTGTCGCCGAGTGCGCGCGCCTGTTCCCAGGCGGCGTCGGCTTCCGCTTGCGTTCGGCAGACGAACACGCCCTTGCCGGCGGCGAGCCCGTCCGCTTTGACGACGCACGGAGCGCGTACCGCGGCCAGCTCGGCGGAGGTCGGGACGCCCGCCGCGTCCATGATCTGCTTGGCAAAAGCCTTGGAGCCCTCGATCCGGGCGGCCTCGGCGCCGGGCCCGAAGACGGTGACGCCCGCTCGACGCAAGTCGTCCGCGACTCCCGCGACGAGTGGCGCCTCGGGGCCAATTACGACCAGGTCGAGCTCATGCTCCCGACAAAGCCCCAGCAGGCCCTCGACGTCGTCCATCCGGATGGGATGGCACCGCGCGAGTGCAGCGATACCGGGGTTTCCGGGGGCGGCGTGCAGCTCTTCGAGCGCTTCGCTTTGGGCGAGCTTCCAGGCGAGCGCGTGCTCGCGGCCGCCTGACCCCACCACCAAGACTTTCACGAGGGCGAGTCTAGAACTCCGCTCGGGTGGTTTGAAGGAGGCCCCGAGAGCGGTATTGAGCGCGTATGAGCGAACCCGGCCTCGACCGCCACGAGTGGGAAACGGAGTGGGAGCAGCTCGAGCCGGACCTGGAAGACTCGCCGGCCGAGGCTCTCCAAGATCTCGACGACCTCATTGCCCGGATGCTCACCGCGGCCGGCTATCCGCTGGACACGCCGGATCCGATCGACGACGAGGGCATCGATCCCGAGGTCATGACCTCGTTCTACGCCGCGCGAGAGATCACTCGGCAGGTCGACCGGGGCGAGGACGTCGATCCGGGCGACGTTGCGCAGGCGGTCAACCTCTACCGCGAGCTCTACCAGCACCTCCTCGCCCGCGAGATCGACCTCAGCTAGACCGCTTCATCCGTCGGACCCCCGCGCATTAGGATTTGCCTCCCACCAGAGGACGAGGAGGCTTTCTTGGCGACGAAGACTGCGACAACGGACCTCGAGGGGTTCGTCGAGGCGGAGGGACGTGAGGAGCAGGTCGCGCGCGTGCGTGAGCAGATCGACCGCGACGGGATCACCTACATCTACTACCAGTTCCCCTCCGTCACCGGCCGAATCATGGGGAAGGGCGTTCCCGCGACTCACTGGGAGACGATCGCGCGCAAGGGTTTTCAGCTCGTCTACGGCGCGACGGCCAACCTCTTCATCGACCGCCACGGGAACTACATCGGCTACGGGCCCGAGGCCGCAGAGCTCGTCGGCATCCCCGAGCCCGAGACCTTCATGCAACTTCCGTGGGAGCAGACCGGCGACGCCAAGGTCGCGCGCGTCTGGTGCGTGTGCTTCCGGAACCGCGAGGAGCGCGACGACCCCGGCGGCTTTCTCACGTCCGATTGCCGCGGAAACCTCATTCGCCTACAGCGGGAATTCGAGGAGGACACGGGCCTGCATCTTCGCGCCGGCACGGAGCCGGAGATGATGTGGCTGAAGCTCAACGACGACGGCACCCCGTCGGTCGAGGGCGTGACCAAGCCCTACTGCTACCACATCGACCAGTTCTCCGAGCTTCAGCCGATCATCAACAGGGTGATCGACTACGGGCAGAAGATGGATCTCGACATGATCCAGGGCGACCACGAGGACGCGCCCGGGCAGATCGAGCTCAACTTCGGCTTCGACCGCGCGGAGAAGACGGCTGACAATCTCTCCACCTTCCGCCAGATCTGCAAGCAGGTCGGCCGCGAGCTCGGAGCCTTCCCGTGCTTCATGCCGAAGCCGTTCATGAACGTCTCGGCAAACGGCTGCCACCACAACATCTCCATCTGGCGCGGGGACGAGAACGTCTTCATGCCCGAGACCGAGGACGCGCAGAAGCCGGGCCAGATCGGGCTCTACGCCATCGGCGGCATCCTGGAGCATCAGCCGGCTCTGACCGCGCTCACGTGTTCCACTATCAACTCGTACCGCCGCCTCTGGGACACCGGCTTCTGGGCTCCGGTGTTCGCGGACTGGGGCTACCAGAACCGCACGACCGCCCTTCGCGTGTCCGCGCCGGGCCGTTTCGAGTACCGCGCCGTCGATTCCGCCGTCAACCCGTACCTGTCCATGGCCGTCCTCATTGCGGCGATGCGGGACGGCATCGAGCGTAAGCTCGATCCGGGCGAGCCCGAGGAGCGGAACATCTACGAGGCGATGGAGGCGGGCAAGGAGGTCAAGCGCCTGCCCATGACCTTTGGGGCCGCGCTCGACGCTCTCGAGGCCGACGAAGTGGTCAAGTCTGCCCTTCCAGGCGACATGTACCGTGTGTTCATGCACTACAAGCGCGACGAATGGGAGCGCCACTGCGCCCAGGTGAGCGACTGGGACGTGAAGGAATACCTGGACGTTCTCCCGTAGGGCTAAAACGCTAAATGTGCGGAATTGCAGGCATCATCTATCGCGACGGCACACGGGACGTCGGCCGCGACATGACCCTGATGCTCCAGTCGATGAAGCACCGCGGGCCAGACTCGACGGGCTACGCGCTCTACGGTCAGCCGCACGACGGGCAAGTCGTCATGCGCTACACGCTCGCCGACGCGAACACGCCTCGTGACTTCGAGTTCGACGACCGCATCCAGCGCCACCAGCAGCAGGTCGTCACGCGCCTCAAGACTGCCGGCGCCCGGATCGAGGACGTCGAGCCCGAGACGGAGTACGCCTACAGGACGACGCTCACGTATGACGGCGATCTCAAGGATCTGACCGACCGGATCGAGGACATTCCCGACGCCGAGGTGCTCTCGATCGGTCGCTCACTCGAGATCATCAAGGATCTCGGCGACGCCGAAACCGTCTGTGACCAGTACGGGCTGGGCGGCTTCCAGGGGACCCACGCGATCGGCCACGTTCGCATGGCGACCGAGTCCGACGTCGACATCTCCGGAGCGCACCCCTACTGGGCGTATCCCTTCTCTGACATCGCGGTCGTTCACAACGGCCAGTTGACGAACTACTTCCAGTGGAAGCGCCGGCTCGAGCGGTCCGGGCACCGCTTCCAGTCGGAGTGCGACTCGGAGATCATCGCCGTCTACCTCGCCGAGAAGATGAGCGAGGGAGCCGATCTCGAGCAGGCGATGACCCAGTCGCTCGAGGAGCTCGACGGCGTCTTCACCTACATCGCCGTCACCGCGGACGCGCTCGGGGTGGCTAAAGACGAGATGGCCGCCAAGCCGCTCGTCCTCTACGAGGCCGACGACGTCGTCGCGCTCGCCTCCGAGGAGATCGCCATACGCGCCATCGTGGACCACGAGATCGACACGTACGACCCGTACGAGGGCATGGTGATGGCGTGGCAGAGATAAAAGGCGAGCGGCGCATCACCTACGACGCGCGGGGGCTCGCCGAGCCGCTGGCGGACGCGCCGAACATCGCTCGGGTCGAGAACGGGACAGCGACGTTCGACGCCCACGATCTGACGACGCGCCAGATCAACCTCGAGCTTCGCCGACTCCTCTACGAGGAGGGGGTCAAGGAGGTCACGGTCGAGAATCCGGGCGCGAAGCACTCGCTCGGGGTCGGAATCCTCACCCGCTGCAAGATCAATTTCGAGGGCTCCCTCGGCTACTTCGGTTGTGGCCTGATCGATGGGCCCGAGATCCACATCAGCGGCCGGGTCGGCTGGTCGGCCTGCGAGAACATGATGTCGGGGGTCGTCGTCATCGAGAGCAACGCCGGCTCGCTGACCGGCGCGGCCATGCGCGGCGGCGACCTCGTCGTCAAGGGCCAGGTCGGCGCGCGCTCGGGAATCGACCAGAAGGGCGGCACGATCATCGTCCTCGGAGACGCAGGCTCGATGACCGGCTTCATGATGCAGCGCGGCAGGCAGATCCTCTGCGGCAACGTCGGCCCGGGCCTCGGCGACTCGATGTACGACGGAAGGATTTACGTCGGCGGGAAGGTCAAGTCGCTGGGGATCGACTGCGTTCCCGGTGAGTGGGACGAGACCGATACCGAGTTCATCCAGCGCAAGTTCAGGATCTACGGGCTCGGCGACCCGCCCGAGTTCCAGAAGTTCGTCTGCGGCAAGATGCTCTACAACTACGACAACCTCGAGCCGGCCGAAAGGAAGCTAGTTCTGTGACGACGAGCGACCGCTACGACTCCGTCGGCGACAATTTCGGCAAGCGGCAGCCCGACCGGCGGACGGTGCTGGGGCGCAGCCCGATCTTCACCCCGGAGGTCATCAACGACATCCACATGAAGGCCGAGCTCGGGCGCTACCGCATGCGCGGATTCTCGGCGTTCAAGCGCATGCCGGGCTGGGACGAGCTCATGTTCCTGCCGGGGACGCTGACACGGTTCGTGATCGAGGGCTACCGCGAGAAGTGCGTGACCAGGACGGTGCTCGGGGCGCGCTTCGCCAAGAATCCGATCGAGCTCGATATCCCCATCTACATCACCGGCATGAGCTTCGGCGCGCTCTCGCTCGAGGCGAAGATGGCGCTCGCCAAGGGCGCGTCGATGGCCGGGACAGCCACATGCTCCGGGGAGGGCGGGATGATTCCGCCCGAGCGCGACCTTTCGACGAAGTGGTACTACCAGTGCATCCAGAGCCGGTACGGGTTCAACCCGCACCACTTGATGCTCGCCGACGCCTGCGAGTTCTTCATCGGCCAGGGCTGCAAGGTCGGCCTCGGCGGCCACCTCATGGGCCAGAAGGTGACGGAGCAGGTGGCCGAGATGCGCTCGCTTCCGGCCGGGATCGACCAGCGCTCGCCGGCGCGGCACCCTGACTGGCTCGGTCCCGACGACCTCTCGCTCAAGGTGCAGGAGATCCGCGAGGCGACGGACTACCGCATCCCGATCCAGCTCAAGCTCGGCGCCGCGCGGGTTTATGACGA
>Ga0307278_10001499_pt1 | contig 11618 bp, 9 predicted proteins | sample ER_DNA_117_FD_194482 | JGI IMG/M metagenome (GOLD analysis project Ga0307278, IMG submission 194482) | Bulk soil microbial communities from the East River watershed near Crested Butte, Colorado, United States - ER_DNA_117 | ecosystem: Environmental > Terrestrial > Soil > Floodplain | place: USA...
CGGCAGGCGCGGAGGCGCCGCGCTGGCCTCCGGCGCGAAGCAGTGGACAACGTTCCCGAACGGCCCGCTGCCGTCCCGCATCGAGCCCACCTCGGTCTGGACAGGAAGCTCCCTGATCGTGTGGGGCGGCCTGTCGACCAAGACATGGGGCAAGTACGACGAGACCGGCGGCGTGTTCACGCCGCCGGTCCTCGCCTGTGGCGACGACTGGATGGGGGAGAACCTCTTTGTGACGCCGAGCGTGAAGGCTGGGCTACGGACGGCGTATCTCGCGGCACATCCCCGCGCTCGTGTTGCGAGCCCGGTGCAGGGGAGCACGTATTACGGCATGTACTCCGGGACCTCGTACGCGCTGGCGACGTTCGGCACGGCTCCGACGGTCTTCCGCACCGATGCCCGCGGGCGTTGGCATGTGCGCGCCGAGACGGACGGCCGCATCTGTACGAACGCCGTGCCGGTCCAGCTGGTCAAGGTCTGGTCGCTGCGGCGCGCCGGCGGATCCTGTTACGCGCTGCCCCGCTAGAACTCGTCCGCCTGCCAGACCCGCTTGTCGAAACGCCTCGCGAGTGGGTCGAAGGCGACAAGGAACCGGCCTTTGAGTGCGGTCGCGCGTGCGTCCGCGCGGCGCGCGGCCGCCGGCGCCCTGCTCCCGCGCACGCACGTCGTGCGGCCGCGGAGCCAGTCGCGGTAGATCCAGTCCGCCGCGATCGACGCGTGGCTCGCCTTCTGGAGCAGGTCGGCGGACTGCACCGCCGCTTCTTCCTCCGGCACGTTCAACGCCGCGAGCTGCTCCAACAAGCTCTGGCGGTTCTCCTGCACGCCGTCGAGCTGCGCCGCGGCGACCTGCGGCGAGAGGCTGCAGTCGAACGCGCCCGCGAGCACGCGCATCACTCTGGCGCGGCCGTCGTGCGATTGGGCCAGGACGTTCTCGACCGTGTTGACGAACGACCGGAGCTGCGGGCTCGACGTCGGAGGCGCCGCGCTCGGCTCCCCTCCGCCGTCGCGCAGCAGCAGGACAGCAGCGAGAACTACGGCTGCCAGGAGAGCGAGGACAGCCACCACGAGCAAGGCACGCCGCCGGCGCGGCGCCGGCTGCGAAACGCTCCCAGGCTCGCGCGGCACAGGTTTCAGCCGGAGGTCGGTGTCTTGACGGAGCATCGCCTGCTCGAGCTCTCGCAGCTCTGGGCCGGGTTCGATGCCGAGCTCGTTCACGAACAGCTCGCGCGTGCGCCGGAAGAGCTCGAGCGCGTCTGCCTGCCGTCCGGCGCGATAGAGCGCGAGCATCAGCAGCTCGCGCGGCCGCTCACGCAGGGGCTGCGAGGCGACGAGCTCCTCGAGTTGTGGGATGACCGCGACGGCGTCGCCGGACTCGAGCGAGGCGTGCAGCCAGTCCTCGTGGGCCGCCATCCGCAGCTCCTCAAGCCGTGCTGCAGCCGCCTCGGGAGGTCCGCGCCAGAGCCGGAGTGCCTCGCGCAGCTCGTCGCGAGCGGCCGGCGCGTCGCCCGAGGCCAGCCGCTTGCGGGCGTCGGCTGTGAGCTGCTCGAAACGTTCGAGGTCGAGCTCGCCCTCCTCGATGCGCAGCAGGTATCCCGGGGGCCGAGTCACGAGCCGGTCCGGGCCGAGCGCCTTGCGCAGCTGAGAGACGTACACCTGCAGCGTCTTGGTCGCGCGCGCAGGCGGCTCGTCGGCCCACAGCTCGTCGATCAGCCGCTCGGTCGCGACGACCTCGTTGCGGCGCAGCAGCAGGAACGCCAGCAGCGCCCGCTGCTTCGCGGCCGCGAGCTGGACCGGGCTCCCGGCCACGACAGCCTCGAGCGGCCCCAGGAGCCGGAACTCGTCCACGCGACAGCCATACTAGGCTCCGTCCATGGCGACGACGGACGACCGCGCGGACTCGACCGAGGAGAAGCTCGACCGGCTGCAGCAGCTCCGGGACGAGGCGGAGCATGCCGCCGGCGACAAGGCAGTCGAGCGGCAGCGGCAGCAGGGCAAGCTCTTGGCCCGCGAGCGCGTCGTCGAGCTGCTCGATCCGGGCTCCTTCGTCGAGCTCGACCGCTTCGTCCGCCATCGTGAGTCGAACTTCGGGATGCTCGAGCGCCGTCCGTACGGTGACGCCGTCGTCACCGGCTACGGGACGATCTTCGGGCGCAAGGTGTTCGTCTTCTCTCAGGACTTCACCGTCTTCGGCGGATCGCTGAGCGAGGTCTTCGCCGAGAAGATCTGCAAGGTGATGGACCTGGCGCTGAAGTACGGCTGCCCGCTGATCGGGATCAACGACTCAGGCGGCGCGCGCATTCAGGAAGGCGTGGTCTCGCTCGCCGGTTACGCCGAGATCTTCTGGCGCAACGTGCAGTGCTCGGGTGTGATCCCGCAGATCTCGCTCGTGATGGGCCCGTGCGCCGGCGGCGCCGTCTACTCGCCTGCGATCACCGACTTCGTCTTCATGGTCGAAGGCTCCTCGTACATGTTCATCACAGGCCCCGACGTCGTGAAGACGGTCACCGGCGAGGAGGTGACGTTCGAGGAGCTCGGCGGCGCTTCGACGCACGCGTCGAAGTCGGGCGTCGCGCACTTCATCGCCCCGGACGAGAAGGCGTGCCTCGAGGACGCGCGCTACCTGCTCTCCTTCCTCCCGCAGAACAACCTCGACCCGCCGCCGTTCGCTGAGCCGTCGGATGCGCGCGACCGCGAGGAGCTCGAGCTCGATACGCTCGTCCCGGACAACCCGAACAAGCCGTACGACATGCACGACGTCGTGCGCCGGGTGGTAGACGACGGGGAGTTCCTGGAGGTGCACGAGCGCTGGGCGGAGAACGTGATCTGCGGGCTCGCACGCCTCGGCGGACATCCGGTCGGCGTGATCGGCAATCAGCCGAAGTCGCTTGCGGGTGTGCTCGACATCGACTCGTCGGTCAAGGCCGCGCGCTTCGTTCGCTTCTGCGACGCCTTCAACATCCCGCTCGTCACGTTCGTCGACGTGCCGGGCTTCCTGCCGGGCACCCAGCAGGAGTGGGGCGGGATCATCCGCCACGGCGCGAAGCTGCTCTATGCGTATGCGGAGGCGACAGTGCCGAAGCTGACGGTGATCACACGCAAGGCGTACGGCGGCGCGTACGACGTCATGAGCTCGAAGCACATCCGCGCGGACTTCAACTTCGCTTGGCCGACGGCGGAGGTCGCGGTGATGGGGCCGGAAGGCGCGGTCAACATCATCTTCCGCAAGGAGCTCGAGGAGGCCGGCGATTCGGATGAGCGGCGCACGGAGTTGATCGACGAGTACCGTGAGCGCTTCGCGAACCCGTACAGCGCCGCCGAGCGCGGTTACGTCGACGAGGTGATCGAGCCGCGCCGGACGCGGCCTGTGCTGATCGACGCACTCGAGACGGCCCTCACGAAACAAGAGCCCAGGCCACGCCGCAAGCACGGCAACATCCCGCTGTAGATCGAAAGTCTGGGGTCTGACCCCAGAGGGGTCAGACCCCAGCAGTTCGGTCTACGAGGCGACCAATACAGGGACGGCGGCGTCGAGCTGTGAGCTCACGCCGATCTCTTCTATGAAGGCCGCAACGATGCCGGGGTCGAACTGAGAGCCCGCGCAGCGCCTGAGCTCGGCGAGAGCCGCCTGATGTGAGCGCTTAGCCCGGTAGATCCGGTCGGACGTCATCGCGTCGTAGGCGTCCGTGACGAAGATGATGCGGGCACCGAGCGGGATCGCCTCGCCACGCAGGCCGTCGGGGTAGCCCGCTCCGTCCCAGCGCTCGTGATGGTGCAGAACGAGGTCGGCGACGGGATCGACACCGAGGCTGTCGAGCATGCGGAATCCGATCTGCGGATGGCGTTCGAGCACGAGGCGCTCCGAATCGGTCAGCGCGCCGGGCTTGCGCAGGAGCTCCTCGGGGATGGCGAGCTTGCCGAGATCGTGCAGGCTCCCCGCGAGCCGTGTCAGCTCGACGTGCTCCGGGTCGAGGCCGACCCGCTTCGCGACCCGCGCCGCCAGCTCGCCTACCCGCTCGGAGTGACTACCGGTGTATGTGTCGCGCGCGTCGACCGCCTTGGCGAGCGAGGCGGCGGCGCGGTAGCGAGCGGCCTTGTCGGGGCCGGCCGCCAGGCGCTTGAGCTCGGCGAGCTCCACGACGTCGGGACGGTAGACGCGAACACGGTTCTTCCCGTGCTCCTTCGCCCAGTACAGCGCGCTGTCCGCGAGCCGGATCAGCTCGTCGCGGCCGTGGCCCTGCAAGGGGAATGTCGCGAGGCCCGCGCTGACGGTGACCTTGCCGATGTGGTCGAAGTCGACTCCCGCGATGCGCTCGACGACGGAGTTCGCAGCCGCCAGAGCTGTGACCTCGTCGTGAGCTGCGAGGAGCAGCGCGAACTCGTCGCCGCCCAGGCGGAATGCTTCGCCGCCCTGACGGAGCCGGCCGGCGACCTGCGACAGCACGCGGTCGCCCGACGGATGGCCGAAGCGGTCGTTGATCTTCTTGAAGTCGTCGATGTCGACGAAGCACAACGTCAGCGGCGTCTGCTGCTCCTCCGCGTTCAGCAGCTCGCGTTGCAAGCGCTCGTGGAAGTGGCGATGGTTGCCGAGGCCCGTGAGGGGGTCCGTCAGCGCGAGCCGCATCGCACGAAGCGCGCGATGCGTGGAGCGTTGGTAGAACGAGATGGCGAGCAGCGGGCCGATCAGCGCGGTTGCGAGGACCGGCGAGCGCTCCCACAGCACGACGAGCATCAGGGCCGCGGAGGCCATGAAGGCGAACGGCGTGATCGTGGCGCGCAGGTTCGCCGGGACGAGCTTGGCGTAGCTCTGGCCGGTGCTCAGCGCGATCGCGGCCGAGATGAAGAGGATGTTCACGACGGAATCCGCCGTCGCCGCGATCAGGACGCGCGCGACGAGGCCGCCGACGCTGTCTCCGTCGATCGGCGAGATCAGCAATCCGGCGGCGAGCGCGACGATCGCCAGTACCGCGACGTTGAACGCGATGCGTTGGAACGGGCGGTGTTGCGCGATGTGGATGATGCCGGTCGCGACGAGCAAGAGCAGCGCGCCCGCGGCCCAGCCGTACAGCACGATCGCTGCGACCGCGAACACGAACGTCAGCGAGACGACGCCTCCGCCGTTCTCGACGTTGATCGGAACCGGGAACCGTTCAGCGAGCGTCGCGGCGGCGGTCAGCGCTGCGAGGCTGATCAGCGTCCGGCCGCTGTGCGCCGTCGTCGCGAAGACGTACGACGCAGCCACGAGGATTCCGAACCCCGCGAGACAAACGGGGAGGATCAGGGCGGTTAGCCGGCGGGGCGTGACCGCCTGGGTGCTCATGGTGAGAGGGTTACCAGGTGAATTGGTCGGCGAACGCTTCCCAGGTGAACTGTCCCAGGAGCGCCGCGATCAGCACGAGGACGGCCACGAGAGCGATCAGCTTGGGCTTCCACTGCAACATTCCGCTAGTACCTCCGAGAAGACGCCAGACGCCGGGATTTTCCCGTGCGGCCCTTGCCGATCCATCCCCCGAGCGGGGGATTTAGGCGGAATACGCCTTACGAGGCGGAAACGAGCCCGGCTTCGGCCAGTGGCCGGCGGCCCCAGGCGAAACGCTGTGCGTACCAGCCGGTCAGCGACGCCAGCGCGACGCCGTACCCCGAGGACTGGATGAACCAGCCGTTGCCGAGGTAGATGCCCATGTGGTCGACCTGGCCCGGCTTCGACTTCGGCCCGGCGGCGCCGAAGAAGATCACGTCGGCGGGCTGCAGCTTCGCGAGTGAGATCCGTTTCGCCGGGCCGACCTCGCCGCTCATCGCGTAGGTGGTGCGGCCCTTGAGCACGTCCGCGAGCTTGCCCTCCTGTGCATAGGGCTGGAGCTTGTAGACGCGCCAGACGAAGCCCGAGCAGTCGAACCCGCCGTGTACCTGCGGCCCGTAGGGAGAGCTTGTCGTCTCGCTCTCGCCGCCCCAGATGTACGGGTAGCCGATGAAGCGCACGGCCGTCGTCAGCACTTTCTTTTGCCACGGCGTCAGCGTGGGCAGGACGAAGGTCGACGCCAGTTCCTGGGTCTCGGACCCGTCCAACTCACCGAAGCGCAGGATGCGGGCCGCGGAGTAGGCGGCCTCGGCGTGGCTCGCCGGCTCGTTGGGCGAGAGCTCGAGTTTGTCGAGCGCTGCCGGATGATTGATCCGCAGTCCGAGAAGGCGCGCAACGGCTTCCGTGCCGAAGCGGGCAGGCGGCGTGAGCCCGGCGCTTTTGGCGTTCTCCGTGAAGAGCTTCGCGGTCTCCGCGAGCCCTAGCGTCGTCACGAGCTTGGTGTCGAGCCCGCTAAGCGTCACCGTCGTCGTCGGCGTGCTCGGAGCCGTCACCGGGACGTGCAGCAGGCCCGAGGTGATCGTCTCGAGCTCGCCGCGCGTGAGCGCGTCGTTCGGATGCGCCGCCGTCTCCTTGGCCATGAGACCGGCAGCAACCACTGCCCTCAGCTCGGCCTGTGCCCACGAGGTCGCCGGCTTGGCGGCGGCGTCCGACGACGACCACGCGAGGAGCGTGACGAGCATGCAGACATGCGGAAGGAGACGGCGGCGCATACCCCGTTCCTATCGGCGGGTCGTCGCAGCCCTTTAATCTGGGGCGAATGGCGGTCGAAATCAGCCCTGAGCCGAGCGAGGCAGAGCGGAAAGCGATCCTCGCGGCGCTCGCAGAAGAGCAGGCTCAGACCGCCGCGCCGTCCCCCTGGCGGGCCGCCGGACTAGGTCCCGGGCCTGAGGACGAGGAGCCTCAGGCGGGCGCGCCGCCCCGCCAGAGCCGCGGCGCCACGCGCGCGTAGTCGAGCCCCGAGATCCAGGTCAGCACGAAGGCGACGAGGAGCGCCCACCACGCGAAGTCGTCGCGCCAGGCACCGGCCGCGGCGAAGCCTCCGATCGCTGCTGCGACCGCCTGCGACCATGTCTTCAGCTTGCCGAGGTCGCGCGCGCGCAGCACGACGCCGCGCTCGAGCGCTGCGAGCCGGAGGGCGGTGACGAGAAACTCGCGCACCACGATCAGAGCCACCATCCAGCCGGGCGCGACGCCCTGGTCGACGAGCATCACGAGCACGGCGAGAACGAGGATCTTGTCGGCCGCCGGGTCGAGCAGCGAGCCGAGCTGCGACGAGCGACCGCGGCTTCGGGCGATGCGTCCGTCGAACCAGTCCGTCGCCATCGCGGCGGCGAACAGCGCCGTTGCCCAGTAGTTGTGGCCGGGGAAGTTCCACGCGTACAGAAGCACCACGAACGGCACCGAGGCTGCGCGGGCGCACGTCAGTAGATCGGGAAGGCTCATCGCCTTCGAGAGAATACGGGGGCAGTGGCCGTTTTCAGCAAAGTCCTCGTCGCCAACCGCGGCGAGATCGCGATCCGCGTCTTCCGGACGCTGCGCGAGCTCGGCATCGGCACCGTCGCCGTCTACTCGGACGCCGACCGCAACGCGGCGCACGTTGCGTATGCGGACGAGGCCTACCTCGTCGGCGGCGGCGCGGCGGCCGAGAGCTACCTCAACCAGGAGCGGATCCTCGACGCCGCGCGACGTGCGGGCGCCGAGGCGATTCATCCGGGCTACGGCTTCCTCGCGGAGAACGCGTCGTTCGCACGCGCGTGCGTCGACGCCGGCGTCGTGTGGATCGGGCCCCCGGCGGACGCGATCGAGGCGATGGGCTCGAAGATCGAGGCGCGCGAGCGGATGCGCGCCGCGGGGGTGCCGATCGTCCCCGGCGTCACACAGCCGGTGGAGTCCGCGGACGAGGTGCGCAGGCTCGGCGACGAGCTCGGCTGGCCGATCGCGATCAAGGCTTCCGCCGGCGGCGGTGGCCGGGGCCTGAAGGTGGTGCGAGACCGTGCCGAGGCGGACCGCGCGCTCGAATCGGCTCGCCGCGAGGGCGAGGCGTACTTCGCGGACTCTGCCGTCTACGTCGAGCGCTACCTCGAGGACCCGCGTCACGTCGAGGTACAGGTGCTCGCTGATGCCCACGGGAACGTCATCCACCTGGGCGAACGCGACTGCACGATCCAGAGGCGCCACCAGAAGCTCGTCGAGGAGACGCCCTCGCCGGCCGTCGACGAGGCACTCCGCGCGCGCATTGGGTCGATCGCGGTCGACGCCGCGCGCGCGGTCGGGTACCAGAGCGCCGGCACGATCGAGGGGCTGCTCTCGCGTGACGGCGAGTACTTCTTCCTGGAGATGAACACGCGCATCCAGGTCGAGCACACCGTCACCGAGCTGGTCACCGGTCTCGACCTGATCCGTGAACAGGTGCTCGTCGCGGCCGGGCACGAGCTCTCGCTGCGACAGGAGGATGTCCGCTTGAACGGCCATGCGATCGAGTGCCGAATCAACGCGGAGGACGTCGGCAACGGCTTCCTGCCCGCGCCCGGGACGATCACCGCTTACCGTGAACCCGCCGGGCCTGGTGTGCGCATCGACTCGGGCGTCGTCGCCGGCAGCGAGATCTCTCCGCTGTACGACCCGATGATCGCGAAGCTCGTCGTGCACGGCGTCGATCGCGAGCATGCGCGGCGGCGGATGCTGCGCGCACTCGACGAGCTAGTTGTCGAAGGCGTGAAGACGCTGATCGGTTTCCACAAAGCGCTCCTCACCCACCCGTGTTTCATCGAGGGCGAGACCTGTCACGGGCTCGTCGAATCCGAGCTGCTGGCCGCGCGCGCGGCCGAGCTCGAGAACGGGCACCCCGAACGGCTGGGGTCAGACCCCGGCCCGAACGGCCGGGGTCAGACCCCGGCGGTGCGGTCGATCGAGGTCGACGGGCGTCGTTTCGAGGTGCGCGTACTCCGGCCCGAACTGCCGTTCGTCGAGTTGGCGCGCCGCCGTCGCGAGCGGGAGCGCGCCCGCACGGCCGGCGGTGCGGGCAAAGACGCGATCGTGAGCCCGATGCAGGGCACGGTGCTCGCGGTCGAGGTGGCCGATGGCGACGAGGTCGAAGCGGGTCAGGTCGTCTGCATCGTCGAAGCGATGAAGATGGAGAACGAGGTGCATGCGCATCGCGCCGGCCGGATCACGGAGCTCTCGGTCGCGCCGGGCCAACCGGTGAAGACCGGCCAGGTGATCTGCGTGATCGCCGGCGACTGACTGCGCCGCCGGCCGAGTGACGCTCAGTACACTCGCCCGCGGCCGTGGATCTCTACGAGTATCAAGGAAAAGAGCTGTTTCGCCGGTTCGGCATCCCCGTCTCGGACGGTCGCCTCGCGACGACGCCGGCTGAGGCGCGCGCCGCGGCGGAGGAGCTCGGCGGTCCCGTCGTCGTCAAGGCCCAGGTGCTGACAGGCGGTCGCGGCAAGGCCGGCGGCGTGAAGCTCGCGGACGATCCGGCCGACGCGGAGGCGAAGGCCAAGGACATTCTCGGGCTCGACATCAACGGCCACGTCGTGCGCAAGCTCTGGATAGAGCAGGCGTCCGACATCGCGAAGGAGTACTACCTCTCGATCACATTCGACCGCGGCGTAAAGCAGCCGCTGTACATGCTGACGACCGAGGGGGGCATCGAGATCGAGCAGGTTGCGGAGGAGAATCCCGATGCCCTCGCGCGTCTGTACGTCGACCCGCTGGAGGGATTCCAGCCGTACCAGGCACGTCGCCTGATCTACGGCGCGGGGATCGAAGACCCGAACGAGCAGAAGCAGATCCTCGCGATCGTCGAGAACCTCTATCGCTGCTTCGTCGAGTCGGACGCGATGCTCTGCGAGGTCAACCCGCTGATCGTCACCCCTGAGGGCGAGGTGCGAGCCCTCGACTCGAAGTTCACAGTCGACGAGAGCGCGCTCTTCCGCCACCCCGACATCGCCGAGATGCGGGACGTCGAAGCAGCCGACCCGCAAGAGCGCTTCGCGCGCGAGAAAGGCGTGACGTACGTCAAGCTCGACGGGGACGTCGGGATCCTCGGCAACGGCGCCGGGCTCTCGATGTCCACGGTCGACGTCGTGGTCGTTGCCGGCGGCAGGCCGGCGAACTTCTGCGATCTCGGCGGCGGCGGCGACGCACAAGGAGTGGTCGATGCGCTCGAGGTGATCACCAGCGACGACCGGGTGCGCTCGATCTTCTTCAACATCTTCGGCGGGATCACGCGCGGCGACGAAGTCGCGCGCGGCATCCTGACGGCGCTCCAGCGCATGAAGATCGAGCTGCCGATCGTCGTCCGCCTCGACGGCACGAACGCCGAGGAGGGACGCAGGCTCCTTGCCGAGGCTGCACCGCCGAATCTCCACGTCGAGCCGACCATGCTCGAGGCTGCGCAGCGGGCGGTCGAGCTCGCGGCATGACCGACGTCTGGTCGCAGCGGGCGGACGCGTTCCGCGCAAGCCCGACCCACCGTGAAGGCCCGGACCTCGACCTACTCGTCGAGTGGTGCGAGCCGGGCCCTGACGTGAAGGTGCTCGACGTGGCCACCGGCGGCGGGCACGTGGCGCGCCGGCTCCGAGAGGAAGGCTGCACGGTGATCACGGTCGATCCCGCGCCCGGCATGAAGCCCGATGTGGTCTCGACCGCGGAGGACATGCCGTTCGCCGACGGGAGCTTCGACGTCGTCACGTGTCGCATTGCTGCGCATCACTTCCAGGACATCCGCAAGGCTGTCGACGAGATGGCGCGCATCGCGACGCGCCTCGTCGTGATCGAGGACAACGTGTTCGTCGACGACGCGGTCGAGGAGGCAGAGCGCCTACGCGACCCGACGCACGTGCGCTGCTACTCCGAAGACGAGTGGAGGGAGCTGCTCACCGCCGCCGGCCTCGAGGTCGAACAGGTCGAGCGGTTCGAGCGGCGCCCCGTCGTCGACGACTGGCTCGCCCGTGTCGAGACGCCCCCGGCCGACGCGGCGCGCGTGCGCGAGCTGCTCGGCGACCGGATCGAGGACGGCGCACTGAGGCTGCAGTCGATTGTCGTCAAGGCGAGAAAGAGTCAGCGCTAGCCGTGGCGATCATCGTCGACCGCGACACGCGGCTCGTCGTGCAGGGACTGACCGGAAGCGAAGGCCGCTTCCACGGCCTCCGCAACCGCAACTACGGAACGAAGGTCGTCGCAGGTGTGACTCCGGGGAAAGGCGGCCAGGACGTCGAGGGCATTCCGGTCTTCAACACCGTTGCGGAGTCCGTCAGCGAGGCAGGCGCCAACACGACGCTCATCTTCGTTCCCGCGCGCTTCGCCACCGACGCGATCTACGAGGCCGTCGACGCCGGCATCGGCACGGTCATCTGCATCACGGAGCACATCCCCGCGCACGACATGCTGCGCGTGTACACGTACATCCGCCCCAAGGGCGTGACGATGATCGGCCCGAACTGCCCCGGCGTGCTCTCGCCAGGGAAGGCGAACGTCGGGATCATCCCCGCGGAGATCTTCTCCGAGGGCTCGATCGGGCTCGTCTCACGCTCGGGGACGCTGACGTACCAGATCGGGCACGAGCTGACGCAGCTCGGGCTCGGCAACTCGACGATCGTCGGCATCGGCGGCGACCCGGTCGTCGGCTCGTCCTTCATCGATGTGCTCGAGCGGTTCGAGGCGGATCCCGAGACGGAGGTGATCGTCCTCGTCGGGGAGATTGGCGGCGACGAGGAGGAGAAGGCGGCGCGCTTCGTGCAGAAACGTGTGACCAAGC
>Ga0307278_10001500_pt1 | contig 11611 bp, 14 predicted proteins | sample ER_DNA_117_FD_194482 | JGI IMG/M metagenome (GOLD analysis project Ga0307278, IMG submission 194482) | Bulk soil microbial communities from the East River watershed near Crested Butte, Colorado, United States - ER_DNA_117 | ecosystem: Environmental > Terrestrial > Soil > Floodplain | place...
CGATGTTGATTTAAATCAGATCATTTCGCTACCGCGGTGGCATTGGCCGCGATTCGTGGACATATGGCGCGAAACACCGTTGCCTGCCCTCGAGGGAGTCGCGGGCATTTTTGATAATGCCACGACAACTTATCCGCTATCTGTCGTGGCCGCCGTGTTCATGCTGGCTAACTGGCGCGGACTGCACGGCGCATTGCTTCGAGCATTGTGGAAGCGTTATCGTTTCTGGGGTCATCTCACCTATCTAATTCTCTTGCTGAGCGCGCTGGCCTCGCTCTTGAAACCAATTGTGTTCTGGCGATTGCCAGAGTGGAGCGGTTTGGTCTCGGCCGCCGGGCTCCTGCGAATCTCGGCCACAGTCGATGCGACCGCGTTCATTTTCGAATATCTCCTGGGAGTCTACATCCAGGTGTATCTCATTACCGTCTGCCTGGCCTGGATCAAGGGCGTGAGCTTCGAAGAAGGAGAACTCTTTCGCTTTGCCATGCGCCGCTTCAGTTATGTGTTGGAATGGGCCGGGATTGTCGTTGCGGTAAGCATGCTGATCGTCCGGTTGCCTCTTCTGCTTGCATATTTCACGAACATTCCCGGCGTTCTTGATTATTTGCCGATTGCGAGGGTGCTGATGAGTGTTTTGATTATTGCCTTTTGCTCCGTCCAAATCTCCCTGGCTCTCCATAACGAGACGGTCATCGAAGCAATGCGGGCCCATGGCCTGTTTATCCGGAAAAACGCCACTCGCCTTGGGTGGTTTTTGGTTATCTGCGGCATCCATTTTTTTTGTATCATGGTCTGCGATGCCATAGTACGTAGCGCAATTGCTGATCGATTAGGCGCACTGTTCCTTTGGAAATTGAGTTTCGTTTTTCTTCGAGGAGCAATCACCGGCTGGCTCTTGGCTTCGTGGGTCTGTCTATTTCGCCAGTGCGAGACCGGCCGCATTAGCGGCGAGAAATGGATTCAGTATTAGAAAACCAGCCTTCAGAAAGGCAACCGTGAATGCGGCGACGATTACACGCCAGAGCAAATCGAATCTCGCCCTGGCGTTCGTTTCGTTAGGGCGCGAGCGGAAGCGCGATATCACCGTCTTCTACGCCTTCTGCCGCGTCATCGATGATATCGCTGATGCCTCGGAGCTAACCGTGGTGGAAAAGCGAGTGCGTCTGGCAAAATGGCGCCAGATGCTTCATGCCGGGGCTCAGGACGAGCCGCTTCTTGCTGGCGACGTAAGACGGCTGATCGGCAAATACTCGCTACCGACCGACATGCTGGAGGAAATCATTGCCGGCGTAGAAATGGACCTGAGCACGCTGCGATACCCCACTTTCGAAGAGCTCCGGATATATTGCTATCGAGTCGCGAGCGCGGTCGGCCTGGTAAGCATTGAGATTTTTGGCTATCGGAACCAGCGCTGTAAACAATACGCAATCGAACTGGGGCTAGCTTTGCAGATGACGAACATCATCCGTGACGTCGGGAAGGACATGCAGAATGGCCGGATCTATCTTCCGCAGGAAGATCTGGCGCGGTTTCATTATTCTGAGACCGAGCTTATACAGCGGTATTACAACGAGCGCTTTGTTCAACTGATGGAGTTCCAGGCGCGCCGGGCGCGTCAGTTTTTCGCTAATGCAGCCGCAGCTCTGCCCGCTGAGGACCGGAGAGCCATGACGCCGGCGGAAATCATGGGCTCGGTTTACCGCGGTTTGCTCCGCCGAATTGAGCTGGACAAGTTTCGTGTCTTTGAAAAAGATTACCAGCTAAGCAAGATGGAGAAAGCAGGTCGAATCGCCGCGCAATTTTTCAAATCTTTTTTGAATCCGCCGCGGTGGACGTCCGTCTGACTTCTCTGTTGCGAAACCTAACTAACAAATATGAAAGCAAATTCTCTGAAAATTCTGTCAGCAGTTGTAACTGGCCTGTTTGTGCTGGGCACGACTTTGTACGCGCAGGCGGGGAGGGATGCAGTTGATTCCCGCACGAGCCACCCGGTGATGACAGCGACAGCGATCACGAAAGCAGATGCTGAGAAGAAATACCCGGCCCCAAAGGGCCACTATCCGCCTGGGACCCGTAACCCGCATGATCCTTCGGGAATCGTAACGAGCCCATATCCGCCATATCAACAGTATGACTGCTCGAAGGTTGCGCATGGCGGGTTAGTTCTGGACGTACGTGCAAAGAAAATATTTGTGTACCCCTAGCACGGGTTGGGCAGACAAACGCCGTCTTGTTAAGACTGTTCCCGCAACATCCTGCGGCCGGCGCGGTTTAATGCGCGAACGGATTTTGCATCATGAGAAGGGAAATTGTTTTAGCTACGTCCGGCTTCGCCTTGATTTTTTGTAATTTCACTTCATGTGACACACCGGTTGGTCAGGGCGCAGCATGGGGTGCTGCAACGGGGGCGATCATCGGCGGTGCGGCGACTGGTCATGTTCGGGCCGCATCAATTGGCGCAGCCGCAGGAGCCGCCGCCGGCGCCTTAACCGGCGCAATCATTCAGGAAAATCAAGCTGCGCGTTATGGCCCGCCGCCGCCGGGTGGCTTTCCATACGCGCGCTGGGCCGGGACGCCGGGTTTTTATTACAGTCCTTACACCGGACGCGTCTATGACCTTCGAGGAGTCCCACCCGGTGGACTTACCCGCGACGTCGATACCGGCCGGCTTTTCCGTAAACCGTAACGAACCGCCAAGACCCGATCAGCGCCCTTGCGCTTGGAGTGCATCCACGAGCGCTCTCACTTCATCGGTCATCTTCAACAATTCCGGCCACGGACGATGATAATTTTCGCCGGGCAATTTGCGCGTCGCATCAAACCCCATATGTGAGCCGATGTTTTGTTCACTCGGCGCGTGGTCGAGCGAATCGCTTGGATTCTTGATCACAGTGGTGTCGCGCGAGGGATCGGTGTTGGCGCAAAGTCGAAAGAGCACTTCGCTTGTATTGTGCACATCGCAATCTTCGTCCACGGCCACGATGTACTTGCTGAACATCATCTGGCCCATGCCCCATAGGCCGTGCATCACCTTGAACGCTTGATAAGGATACTGTTTCCGGATGCTGACGAATACCAGATTGTGAAAAACTCCTTCGGGCGGAAGCGTCATATCCACAATTTCGGGAAAATTCATTTTGAAGACCGGCAGCAAAATACGCACGCTTGCGTCCCCGATGTAATAATCTTCCATCGGCGGGATACCGACGATTGTTGTTGGATAAACTGCGTCACGCCGGTGCGTGATTGCCGTTAAATGGAACACCGGGTAATCCTCGATTGCGGTGTAATAACCAGTGTGATCGCCGAACGGTCCCTCCGGGCGCAGCTCGCCGGGTTGGACATACCCTTCCAAGACGAAGTCAACATCCGCTGGTACCTCGAGGTCGATCATCTTGCAGCGAACGAGGTCGATTGATTTTCTTCGCAAAAAACCTGCGAACAGAAGCTCGTCCAACCCGTCCGGCAGTGGTGCAGTTGCAGCGAAGGTATACACCGGATCGCCACCCAGTGTGACTGCGACCGGCATGCGCTCCCCGCGCTCGTAATATCGCTTGCCGTGTCGCGCGCCGACCTTGTGAAGCTGCCAGTGCATTGCGGTCGTATGTTTATCGTAAACTTGCATTCGGTAGATGCCGACGTTGCGGGCCCCCGTCTCAGGGTCGCGCGTGTGCACGTTTGCCAGCGTGATGAAACGTCCGCCGTCTTTGGGCCAGCATTTGAGGATCGGCAGGTCGTCTAGGGAAAAGTTGTCTCCGTTTTCGATGCGATGGACGACTTCCTGGCACGGCGCATCGCGAACGGACTTTGGGCGCGCGTGCAACAGATGGATTCCCTGTTTGAGCAAATTCCAGCCTTCGCGCAGGTCCGTAGGCGGTTTTGCTTTCAGAATGAGTTGAATTTCTCGGGCGACATCTTCGATGTCCGGAACCTGAAGCGCCAGTGCCATGCGGCTGCGCGATCCCATCGTGTTGATCACAACGGGAAATTCTGATTTTTTTCCATCGACAACCGGTTGCTCGAATAGAAGCGCTTTTCCGCCTCCGGGCGATTTCATCTCACGGTCCGCCCACTCTGCGATGAGTAGATCAGTATCGACGGGAACTGCCACGCGTTTCAGTTCGCCCGCCTTCTCAAGAGCGTCGAGGAAACTGCGAAATGAGCGGTAAGCCATTGCTGAGGCGTCGCGCTACAGTGATTCGTTTCCCGGCAGAATGCGAACGAAATTGTTTACCAGCCGTACGGCGGCGGCGCCGGTAAATGGCGGAAGAAAACAACTCTGCCGTTGGCGAAAGTGACTCCTTTGGACGGGTAGGGGAATTTTGGGGGGATGTATGACCAGTCGAATGGTCCGTAATAGTACGGCCCGCCGTAGCTAGGAGGTGTTTCGTAACGCAGATAGACCCACGTCTCGGTGGGACGACCACGCCCGTAGCCCGGGATCTTTTGCTCTGGTGTTCCCCAAGCCAACCACACCGCATCCATGGTCATACCCGGGCGAATCTGCCCTTGACTCACAAGCGCCTGATCCCGTGGAGAGAGACGCTGATAGATTTCCGGATGTTGGGAAATGCGCTGCCCGGTGGTTCCACAACTGGTGAGAAGCAGCGCGGCTGCTGCTATCCCGAATGTCAGCGCGACCCACGGGACTCGACGCTTCATAGCGCCACGAGCATACGTCCCCTGCTCGTCGAGTCAATGACTGCGGTTTCTTGATTCAGCATCGCTCTGCCGGTAACGTTCCGCTGTATGCAAGACCGTTACGGCCATCGCATATCATATCTCCGCGTCTCGATCACCGATCGTTGCAATGAGCGTTGCAACTATTGCATGCCGCAGGAATTACAGGAGTGGTTGCCGCGCGAGGAAATCCTGACGTTTGAAGAAACACTGCGTCTCATGCGTATTGCGGCCGATTTGGGCGTTTCGAAAGTGCGAGTCACGGGTGGCGAACCGCTGACGCGCCGTGACGTCGTCGATTTCATCAGGCGAATCCCTGAAATCCCAGGCATCACAAGCATCGGTCTTTCCACAAATGGAACGTTGCTCGCGCGTGAAATAGCTCCTGGAAAACTAATGGCCGGCGCTTTACGCGCTGCCGGTGTGGGATCGGTTAATATTTCACTCGATACATTAGATCGAGCGATCTATTCGCAAATTACCGGCCGCGATTTCCATGAACAGGTTCTCCGTGGGATCGACGCAGCTATGGCTGCAGGCTTCGAGCAGATCAAACTGAACACCGTCCTCATGCGCGACAGAAATGAGGACCAACTAATTCCATTGATAGAATTCGCAGCGTCGCGCGGTTTGATTCTTCGTTTCATCGAGATGATGCCGGTTAGCACAACCGACGTGCTCGACGACAACAATTTCATGCCGGTGCGAGAGGCGAAGAGAGTAATCGAATCGCGTTATGGAGCGTTGATTCCTGAAGCTGAGTTTCGGACGAACGGCCCGGCTACGTATTACCAAGTCCCGGGGCGTCAGCAGCGCGTTGGTTTCATCGGAGCAATGACCAATCTTCATTTCTGCGAAAGCTGCAACAAGCTGCGTCTTACATGTGACGGCAAATTGCGTCCCTGCCTCGGCAGCTATCTGGAGTTCGACATCCTGACACCGCTGCGAGCCGGTGCTAGCGACGCGGAGTTAAAGCAATTGTTTCTGGATGTTGTCGATCGAAAACCGGAGCAGCACGATTTCCGCGAGAACTACCAACCGAACCGCAAGATGATCGCCATCGGTGGATGACCCAACGATGGAATGCCTCTTCTGTCATGTTGAGCGAAGCGAAACATGTCTGGATTACAACCTGGACCTGCCGAAAGAAATGATCAGAGATTCTTCGCTGCGCTCAGAATGACAAGGACGGCAAAAATGAAGCGCCTCACGCACATCGGTACGGATGGTCGTGCGCAGATGGTGGATGTGTCGGCCAAGCCGATGAGTAGACGAAGAGCTGTGGCCATTGGGAAAATTCGACTCCAGCACCAGACTCTTGAATTGATTTCAAAAGATCAAATCGCCAAGGGAAACGTCTTCGCGACCGCGCGGATTGCCGGTATTCAAGCCGCGAAGCAGACGGCGCAGTTGATTCCACTTTGCCACCCACTGCCACTCGGCGACGTTAAGATCGACGTTATTACTTCCAACGAAGAAGCCGAGGTAAGATGCACCGCGCAAACAGTTGCGCAGACCGGAGTGGAGATGGAAGCGCTGGTCGGCGTCACCGTCGCGTTGCTTACGATTTACGATATGTGTAAGGCAGTGGATCACAGCATGATCATCAGCGACGTGAAGCTGCTCGAGAAAACCAAACAATCCATGGCCTCGACCCAGACAGGAGTAATGGAGTAGCGGAGTATTGGAGTAATGAAACTAGAACAGCACTCTATCGCTCCATCACTCCAATCCTCCAATCATATAACCGTTGGCATCATCACAATCTCGGATCGCGCCAATGCAGGCGATTATCAGGATCTTGGCGGCCCTGCGCTGAGAGAAGCGGCGCAAAAGGCAGGATGGCAAGTCCTGTCGGAAGCGATTGTTCCCGATGACGCGGAACGGATTCAGCAGACGATTCGTTCGTTTTCACAGCAAGGTTGCGGCTTAATTCTGACGACTGGCGGTACTGGCGTCGGACCGCGGGACGTTACCCCGGAGGCGATTCGCGCAATTATGCGCGTTGAGTTGCCAGGCTTTGGAGAAGTGATGCGCGCAGATTCCATGAAGATCACTCCCAACTCAATTCTTTCGCGCAGCCTGGCTGCAATCGTCGATCTCTCGCTCGTGATCGCCCTTCCGGGAAAGCCGAGCGGCGCCGTCGAGTGTCTCGGATTTGTCCAGGGAGCGATCCGGCACGGAGTCGCCCTCGCGCAACGCGCGCCGACTTCGTGCTGAGGCTTGCGTCAGTCAGGCCAAATCAATAATCGCATCAATTGCCTGCCGTAATCTGTGAGATGCGCATTTGCTCCGTGGCCGGAAATTATGTCGCGGGTCAAATGAGAATAATCGACCGAACTTTTTTTGACGTAACTCAGTCCGGGTTGGGTCACGCTTTTATCGCTCGGTTCTATTCTGAGCGGCACACCGGACTGTGCAAATAAGACTTCCCAGGAGGATTTTTCGTTTCGGCTCCACGTAGTGAGCATCCACGGATAAGATTTTGGCAACTCGAAATGCCGCGATTTGGGAAGGGTCACTTTGTAGAATGTCTCTTCGCGACTGAGAAATTCGGAAATAGTCAGCGAGGGATTTTTGTGTAGCGCAAGATACAGCCGCGCGATATCGAGCCCGATTAGGTTCATTCCGTTGTAGATGCCGTTGTGATTGGGGTCATTTCTAAAGAATGTGTTGTACCAGGCCTCGAATTGATCGCTAAGCATCAAGTTCAGTTCCAAATGGAGGTGCGCGCGTTCCCGGTTTAGCCCTGTTCCGGTGTAGCCCATCACGGCGATGCGCTGGCCGCGCTTCACCGCCGCGCCTGGCTGGACTGCGATCGAGCTCAGATGTCCATACAAGCTGTAGTAATTTGACCCGCCCCAGCGGTGTTCAATGACGATGTATTTTCCGTAGTTCGAGTAGCCGGGCACGGAGTTAACGTGCACCACCTTCCCGTCGGCGATGGCGCGCACGTCATCGAGCGGCTCGCCATGCGCGTCGCGGTGCAACGGGCGAATATCGATTCCTTCATGAAAACGGGTGTAGACGACGCCACCTGCTGTGTCCGTAGGATCGCGCACAAAACCGTACTGGCCACCTTCCCATGGCGTGGATTTCACGCCCTTGTAGTTGCGTTCGATGTACTGGTAAAAGGTCGCGCCGCCGCCTGAAAACAGGGCATCGTTGTCGGTTGGCAATACGAGATCGAGAATTTGGTTCTGTCCGATCGCTGCGGAGCGCATCAAAGCGAACGTGAAAAACGTAATTGTTAAAAGACGATTCATGTGTTCCAGGAAGCGCCAAATCACTTCCCAGTGTGTTTTACCGCTTGCGTTGTCCGATCATGCGCCAGTCTTTTTTCATTAATTCGATATCCGCCGAAGTTAGCCCGGAAGGAATGTAGATTTTTCCGTCGGAAACGCGCTTGTCGATTTCGAGTTCGGTGATTGGTCGGCCATTAATGAACACGAAAAGCAAGCTGCCGCGGCGCTCAACGCTTAAAGTATCGAGCACGACTCGCCCGTGCTCGTCGAGTTGAAAGAGCGCACCATACGTTCCATTTGCAGCCGGATAAGGAGAAAACGCCATGACGTCTTGCTCCGAAATCCACGGTGTCTTTTCGATTGCCACAGTTTTTCCGGAGACTTGCGCGCGAATAGACGTCGCGAACACCTCCGTGTCCCGAGGGTTTGCTTGTGCATGCAATCGGAACGTGCAATGTCGTTGTTTCGCCACGCCTTCGGCCGCGGCGAAAACCAGGCAAAACGCGAATGCACAGAGAGTTTTCATGCAGATTGGATAAAGGGTTTGACAGGGTTTTTGCAACCTCGAAAGCTTTCGGCTCTGTTTTAACCCGCCCATGAAGCGACGAGCAATTTTGCACATTCTAATATTTTGCGTTGCCGGAAGCCTATTTGCTCAGGACGCCGTGCCGACGTCCACGCCCGCACGCAAGCGCGGTTGGTTAGGCCGCCTCCTCCATCCATTTTCTCCCGAGGCAGTTCCCCAATACAAGGATGCCAGACTTCGCGGGCTTACAGTCGATCTGCAAATCACACCGCAGACCATCAAGCTGTCTGAAGTGCGCCAGCTTGGGATAAAATTGACCCTGGCAAACGTATCCAAGCGCCCTGTGACGCTCGATTTTCCAACGAATCAACGGATTGAAATTTACTTGATGAATTCCGAAGGAAATATCCTCACAAAGTGGTCCGATAACCACGCTATCGCGGAGAAACCCGCCACGATTTTGATTAATCCGCAGGAGCGGATCGAATATAACGAAACGATCGCAACGCGCGATCTGACGCCGAACAAGGTCTTTATCGCCGAGGTCTTTTTCCCTCAGTATCAGGAGTTGCGTGTTCGGCAAAAATTCCTGGCTGTGCCTTGAAGAATTCCGAAAGCTGGTAGTTCATAGATAGAAGCCCCCCAATGCCTGGCAACGAGCCATCAGTCAATAGGTATCGGCTTTTTTCCGACTACCACACTCATCCGCAGGGACATCGGGTGCAGCGTTACACGCCAGCGTTGCTCCAGCCCTGGGCGGATTCGGCGCGTAAATTCGGTTTAACCGACATCGCTTTTACCGATCACGATCGTTATCACGCCGGAATCGACTTCGATGAAATCGATCACTTGCGCGAGAGAAATCCCGATCTGAAAATCCGCGCTGGCATCGAACTGGATAACGATCCCATTCACTCGGCGGCCGGTCGAAAATGGATTGAGAAGCATTGGGACAAACTCGATTTTGTCCTGGGCTCCGCGCACTTCCTTGATCGCGACGATCAAATGTTCGACAGCGTGCCAGATGGCGCTGAGCAATTCGAGGGCCGTGATGTCGATGCGATTTACGCCGATTATTTTCGCCGTGTTCGCGAAATGGCGGCAACAAGGTTAATCGATTGCCTTGCTCATATCGACCTTATTAAGATCCATGGTCATCGGCCGGCTGCGGAAATCGGAGCCATTGTCAACGAAACGCTCGATTTTATTCGCGCGCGGAATCTCGCGATCGAACTTTCCACTGCTGGATGGCGCAAGCCGGTGAACGAACTCTATCCAGGCGATCGGGTCATTGAACTGGCAATAGGGAAGGGGATTCCGTTTACGATTGCCTCCGACGCGCACTCGCATGCGCAGTTGGCCGACAATTATCCAAGGCTCGCGCAGAAATTGGCCGTCTTTGGGGTTCGCCAGATCTGCATTTTCGAGAAGCACCGGCGCATTATGCGCCCTGTTTGTGCCGACCCACCGTTATAACTGAAGATCGAGCTGCGCCCGCCCCTGCGCCGAGGTGGCTCGTTCCGTTTCCGAAGGAAGGCCTGCCTCAAGCCCCAAACGTTGAGCGAGGCGCTGGCAGGTTTCAGGAGCAAACCCTTCGAAATGATTGCCAACGAATGCCCAGACATGGCGCACTTCGGAAAGATGCCGCTCAATCTTAAGCGACCAGCTCTCGAGGGCAGCTTCGCGTTTCCATAGCAACTTTTTGTAACGATGGACGTGCCCACCATCCACATCGTATTTGGTTGAGTAATCGCCAAGCAGACGCAGATAGAGAAAATCAGAAGTGCGCGGCAGAAATTCGAAAGGTGCAAGATTTCGCTCGTTAAGTGGAGTGGTGTCCGCCCAGACCCAGCAGATGCGATGCTTTTCTAAAAGCCGGATGAACTGTGGCCGATGCCAGCCGGCGTGACGAAATTCAACGGCGAAGCGGAAATCCCTTGGCAGTTGGCCGAGAAAAGTGCGTAACGCCAGCCTACCATCCTTTGGCGCGAAGGAAGGCGGAAGCTGGATCAGGATCACGCCCAGTTTTGCTCCCAGCGGTTCGATGGCGCGGAGAAACGAATTTACCTCGGCGGTGCAATCGTGCAGCCGGGACGTGTGTGTGATCTGACGGGGAAGTTTACATGTGAAACGGAAGTCAGTGGGGGTCATCTGGATCCAACGCCGAACGCTGTTTTCCGGCGGAACAGCATGAAAAGTCGAATCCACTTCGACTGCCGTGAAATAGTTGGCATAAAATTCCAGCCAGTGAGCCTCTGGCAAATCCGTGGGATAGAAAACGCCACGCCAGTCTTCAAAGCTCCACGCGCACGAGCCGATGCGTATCTTCTGCTGATCGGTTAGATTCAAAACGAGATCGCAACGTTAGCCAGTCTTCCGTCCTTGGAAAAGGCTTCACTTCTGCAAATGTGGTGAACATTCCACGTGTACATTTGCCGCCTCCGAAACTTGACTGAGCGCATAAGTCAACTACCCTGCCACACCCATGCAAATCGCTATTCGTGTGCTTCTGGTTTTCGCGGTTACCGCGTTTCTTTTGCCCGAATCCGGCAGGGCCTCTGTTGTCTTCAAGCCGGGTAAAAAACCACAGTACGTAGGTCCGGACGGAGTAGAAGAAGAACTGAGCGGCGATGCTGTGGACCTATTCCAGATTGGCCAAGCTGCCGAAAGGGAAGGCAATTACAAGCGCGCGATCAGAGCTTACAAGAGTCTGGTGAAACGCCATCCCAAAGACAAGGTGGCCCCAGAAGCGCTTTATCGTGCCGCTCATTTACAGGAACAGGAGCATAACTACTTTGCGGCGGCGGATTCATTTGCTCAGTTGGTGGAAAAATACCCCGGCAGTCCGCATTTTGAGGAAGCAATCGAGGCGCAGTTCCGAATCGGTGAAATTTATCTTAACGGGAAGAAGTTGAAGTTCCTTGGCATGCCGATTGCCTCGGCATTGGATCGCGCTGTGACCGTTTTTGCCAACGTCGTCCGGACCGCGCCCTATGGAAAATATACCGCGCGGGCGCAGTTTGATATTGGTCTGGCTCGTGAGAAACAAGGTGCCAACGATGCGGCCATTCAAGCATACCAGGCTGTTGTGGACAAGTTTCCTAACGAGCCGATTGCCGTGGATGCGCAATACCAGATCGGCTACATTTGGTTTAACTCC
>Ga0307278_10001501_pt1 | contig 11606 bp, 10 predicted proteins | sample ER_DNA_117_FD_194482 | JGI IMG/M metagenome (GOLD analysis project Ga0307278, IMG submission 194482) | Bulk soil microbial communities from the East River watershed near Crested Butte, Colorado, United States - ER_DNA_117 | ecosystem: Environmental > Terrestrial > Soil > Floodplain | place...
CTGTCCCAGTACGTCGAACCCAGCTACGCCATGCGCCTCCTCCAAGAGCAACCCGAACGGGTCGGCTACCTGCTCAAAGAGCGCGTCTTCGACATCGCCACCGTGGTCGACGCCCTGCGCCGCATCGTGGACGGGGAGACGGTGATCGACCCCACGATCGTCTCGCGCCTGGTGGGGCGGCGCCGCCGGACCGACCCGCTGGCCGTCCTCAGCGAGCGGGAACGAGAGGTCCTCGGGTTGATCGCCGAGGGCATGTCCAACCGGGCCATCGCCGCCCGGCTGGTCGTAACCGAACGCACCGTCGAGGCCCACGTCACCCAGATCTTCCAGAAGCTCCGCCTGCCCGGGTCGCCCGACCAGCACCGCAGGGTGCTTGCCGTTCTGGCCTTTCTTCGCGCCTGATCAGGTGGTCTGGCGGAACGCTGCAATGGGCAGGTAGGACCCGGCCTTCCTCGCAGCCCCGCGTGCCGCAGGCGGACAAGCTCTTGAGACCCGGCTCGTCCAGAACCCGAACGGTTAACCAGGGAAGTGCTCTCGATCCGGGATGCGTCCTCCAACACCACCTCGAAGGCCAAGCCGGCCAGCGTCGCCTGTTCAACCAGGGCCCCAGACGCGGAACGACCAGCGTTTCCGCTGGTCAGCCTATGTGTGGAGCCCCCCGCCGGAATCGAACCGGCGACCCCATCCTTACCATCGATGCGCCGGTGGTTCACAACGCCGTGCAGCACCTCATGTCCCCACACATCCGCGCAGGTGAGAAGCGCTGTCGGGGGTTGGATCGTGGGGCGGCGCGAGGTTGCGCGTAGCGCAGTTTCTGGCAAGTCTCTGGCAAGGGCCCCTGCGTGGTCGTCTATGCACGAACGCCGGTGCCATCGTCCAGCCAGTCCTCGACGACAAGCGACTGCCGATTCAGTCCACGTCGCTCCCGCCGACGTGTCGGTTGGTCTCGATCCACGCCATCGCGTCTGCGTGGGCACGTTTCACGGTCGCGCCCACCCGCTCGTCGCCGGTGTAGACGTTCTCGAAGCCGATCAAGTCGGTGATCCCTGTGACGGCGAGTTGCTCCTGGATCCGCTTGTTGGCGGCCACGATGACAAGCTTGGAGCCGAGCGTCGCGAGGCCTTCGGCGTACCGGTAGAGCACGTCCATGAAGGTGGTACCGAGGTCGCTGCGTCCTCGGAGCCGCAGGATCACGACGGAATGGCGAGAGGCGTCGGTAAGGGCCGGAAGCGCCGCCTCGAAGACCGGTGCCGCGGCGAAGAACAGGCTTCCGTACGGCTGGAGGATGACCACCTCTTCGGCCGGTAGCCGAACCGGTGGGTCCGTCTCGATGAACTGTCCTTCGGGGTCGACCTGCCGCCGCTTGATGGTGACCTGGTTCGACTGGCGCACGACGTGCAGGATCACCGACAGGCCGACCCCGACGAGCACGGCGTACTGCAGCGGGATGAGCATGGTGAGCGCGAACGTGGTCACGAGCACGACCTTCTGCACCGCCCCGGTCCTCCAGACCGATTGCAGATCCGCGGGCTTGATGGTGCGGTAGCCGATCAGCATGAGCAGGCCGGCGAGGGAGGGCATGGCGAGCTTGCCGACCAAGCTAGCGAAGGCGACGATCACGACCGCCATGACGACGCCGGCGATCACCAGAGCCTGACGCGAACGGGCACCTGCCTGCTTGCTCAAGGCCGTCGCGGACAGGGATCCGCCGACCGGCATGCCCTGGAACACTCCGGCGGCCACGTTGGCGGCCCCTTGCCCAACGAAGTCGCGGGACGCGTCGGGGTAGCTGCCATCGGGGTTGGGGAAGTTGGCCGAGATGCCCGCCCCTTGAACGAGTCCGATGAATGCAAGCGACAGCGCGGGCACCACCAGCAGCGGGACCAGCCGGAGCATCGGGGCTTCGGGCAGGGGCAGCGAGCGCGGGACGACAGCGAGATCGTCGAGGGTGGCGACGTTGACCCAGCCGAGCGCGGCTGCGGCAGCCGAGGCAACGATGATCGCGACCACCAGTCCCAGCGCACCGAGCCTGGTGCGCGCAAGGAGGAGGATCAGCGCAATCGTGGTGGCTCCGATGGCGAGGGTCTGGAGGTGGAGCTGTGCGGGGTGCAGGAGCGTGTCGAAGGCACGGACGACACGGTTGGATCCCTGCGCCTGGTAGCCGGTGAAGTTGGCAAGCTGCCCAAGGACGATGTTGACGCCGACTGCGCTGAGGAACCCGACCATGACGGCGTTGGACACAAAGCGCAGGACCGAACCGAGCCGGAGCAGCCCCGCTGCCAGCATGATGACGCCGGTGAGCACCGAGAGTGTGAACAAGGCACGCGCTGGATCACTGGCGTCATGGACCGCTGGGACGTCGGCCACGACCATGGCCATTGCTCCCGTGGCCTGGACAGCCATGAACGCCGAGCTGGTGAAGAACGCGCCGGTGATCGTCCCGACCATGTACGCGTACAGGCCCGCGAGCGGGTTGACCCCGGCGAGGAGCCCCGAGGCGAGGCCGTCGGGGACGCTTTGCACGCCAAGCACCAAGCCCGCGACGGAATCCGCCCGCAGCGTGTCTCGCCTGATCGGGAAGTGGAGCTTCATCTCGAGGCGCGGATGAGCTGGCCGAGGCGACCAGGATCCTCGGCCAGGACCGCGCCGATGACCGTGGCGACCACGATCACGAACGCGCACGCCGACAGCCAGCTGAACAGGGTGAACGCGACCCCGAGGAGCCCGTACTGCTGCTGGTTGCTGGCCACCATGGTGGGTAGGTAGAAGGCGGACAGGCGGCGCAGGACGGCGAAGCCGACCGCGGTGAGCAGCCCGCCGGCGGCAAGCAGCCGTGGCCTGACCCGGCCTCCGAGCAGGATCCACCCCGCCCCTGTCCACAACGCGCAGGCCCCCGCGAAGGTCACCAGGTCCTCCAGGAGCGTGCCCGCCGGGACGCCCCGCACCAGCCGGCCGAACAGGAACAGCAGTTCGACGTAGAGGGCGAGGCCGATCACCAGGGCCAGCGGGCGCCAGGCGGCCCGCAGCCCGGCCCGCGGCAGCCGCCAGGCCATTTCGTAGCTGCGCTGCAGGGCCCGGGCGAAGCTGGTCGCCGTCAGCAGGGCGAGGACCACACCGAGGACACCGATCGAGGCGCGGGCCGATGGGGGCGGTGCGACCGCCACCTGCAGCGAGGACACGTCATCGGCGGGGAGGCCGAGCCTGCGAGCCAGGTAGGCGCCTGGGCTGTCGCCGCCCGGGTGCGGGCTGATCGTGGTCACCACGATGAACAGCGGCAGGATGGCGCTGAAGGCCTGCGCGGAGAGGATCACGCTGCGGTCGAGGAAGCGCACCTCGACCAGGCGGCCGAGGATCCGTCCGGGCAGGCCGGCCTGCGCCAGGTGCAGGGCCGGCTCGATACGGCGCCTGAGGTCGGCGATTCGACGTCCGGACTCGTCCATGCGCCGCGGAAGGTCTCCCTATGCGGCCGAAGGGCGCCTGCCGGGGAGCTGGTTGCGCTGGGTGGCGCCAGCGGCCCAGTGCCCGATGTCCAGCAGTCCGGCGAGCACGACCCAGAACCAGTCCCCTCCGGTGAGCCCGCGACCGGGGGTGTAGAGCAGCACGTACATCAACGTCGCGAACGGCAGGAAGATGATGCCGAGCAGCGGCAACAGGAAGGTGTCGAAGGCGGCGTCGACCCTCGCCGGCCTCGCCACCCACACGATGAACAGCGCGAGGCGCGGGAAGATCCCGGCCATCAGCGCGAACAGACAACCCATCTCGCTCTCCTTTTCGGTTCCCCGCTGCGGACGGCGGTGAGTCAGAAGCGGCGGCGGGCCACCCGGCGGGCGGTTCGCCGCCCCGCCCGGCGGCCCGAGGTGGCCACGACCGCGGCCGCGGCCACGGGGGCGGCGGCCACGGGGCCGGCGCCGACGGTGCGCCGGGCGGTGCGCCGCGCGACCCTTCGAGACGGTCCAAGCATGCTGGTTCCTCCCTGCTGTTCGATGTGGGCTCAGATCGCGTCGCCCTCGACGGCGGCCAGCGCGGCGGCCTCCTCCGCCCGCACCAGCCCGATGGCGACCAGGTCGAGTGGGCTGATGAACTCCGACGCCAGCCGCATCCCGCCGGCGCGCGCGATCGCGTCCCGCAGCGGGATCGCCCAGCGGTGCTCCAGCAGCACGAGGAGGCCAGCGGTGTCAGGCGGGATTTCCTCGAGCACGTCCCAGGCCGTCTCCTCGTCGAACACCCCGCCGCGCTCGGCGACGACCTCGGCGCCGCGCTCGGCCCCGAGCTCCAAGCCCTCCTGGCCGGCCGCGCCAAGGCCGATCAGCCCGCCCACCAGGCCGCCGAACGCGGCCTGCTCATCGGCGCTCAACTGGCTCTCGTGCAGGGTCTCCACGTTGCCGTCGGCGTCCTTGCGCACGGCTAGCGCGTCGATCACCCGCACCAGGTCGTTGTCGCGGAGCCGGTCCAGCTCCGCCCGGATCTCGCCCTGGAAGTCGGGCTGCTTGAACCCCAGGACCAGCAGCTGCACAGGTCCAATCGCCATGGTGGCCCTCTCCTTACGCTCAGTAGCGGTCGGCGGCGACATCGCGGCCGCGGGCAGCCAACACCCAGCGTCGGGGCAATCGTTCCAGGCGAGCAGGAGGCCAGCATCACCCGCAAAGGGTGAAACCCACTTCGCACGACACGGACCAGCGGGCCGGCGACCCCCGACGGGGATCAATGTGGACCGCTGGCCTCCAATCACCCTCCGCGGGTGATGCGGCGGCTCGTCAATGGCAGCCAGAATCGGTCGGTCGAGGGCGTCCAAGCAAGCATCAAGGGGAAGGAGCGAGCGTGGACGGTCGCCAGCCACCAGGCGTGGACCGGTTCCGTGGCCTGCCCGACTGGTTCCAGACCCTCGGGCGTGGCGCATGGCTGCTGGTGGGGATCGCGGTCCTGCTGGCGATCACCCTCTTCCTGCTCGGGCTCATCAGCGACCTGCTCATCCCGCTGATCTTCGCGGCCATCCTGGCGGCGATCTTCGTCCCGCTGGTCGACCGGCTGGAGCGCTGGCGCCTGCCCCGCTGGCTGGGCGCCCCGCTGGTCGTCCTGCTGGCGATCGCGGTCGTCGCCCTCGTCCTGTGGAGCGTGGTCGCCGGGCTCCTCGGCCGCGACCGCGAGATCCTCACCCAGATCACCGCCGGGCTGAACGAGGCCGGTTCGCTCCCCGGGACCCCGGAGCCGGACACCGAGCAGGCCCTCAGGATCCTGGGCACGCTGGTCGAGACGCTCGTGTCCGGGCTGCTCAGCGGGCTGAGCTCGGCCACCGTGCTCATCGTGGGCACCGTCACCGGCCTGTTCATCCTGCTGTTCCTGATGAAGGACTGGCGACTGATGACCGACGCCACCGCGGACCGGATCGCCGCGGTACTCGGGCTGCCGCCCGCGGTCGGCCAGCAGATCGTGGCCGACACCGTCCACTCCTTCCGGAGCTATGCCCTTGGCGTCACCATCATCGGGCTGATGAACGGCATCGTCATCGGCCTCGGCGCAGCCGTGCTCGGGGTTCCCTTGGTCCTGCCGATCGCCCTCGTCAACTTCGTGACCAGCTACATCCCCTTCTACGGGGCGTTCTTCGCCGGGGCCTTCGCGGTGCTAATCGCCCTTGGCGCCAACGGCCTCGGCGTCGCGCTGGCCATGCTGGCGATCACCCTGCTGACCAACAACACCTTGCAGAACCTGCTCGAGCCGCTGGTGTTCGGCAAGACCCTGCGGCTGCACCCGCTGGTCGTGATGCTGGTCACGACCGCCGGGACGCTGCTGTTCGGCCTGCTCGGGGCGACGCTGGCGGCGCCGGTCACGGCCGTGGCGCTACGGACAATCAATCTGCTCCGTGGGATGGGACGCGTCCGCTCAGCGAACCACAGCGTCAGGGCGCGCTAAGGCACAGGCATAGCGCCGCAGCACGTCCGGGACGTCGTCGACCAACCGGGCAGCCGACCATGTACAGCCAAGGCCGGGCTGGCTGGGCTGCGGCGACGATGTCGCCCCGGTTAGGTGCCTTGGCGTTGGGCGGCGGCCCGCAGCAGCGCTTCGACCAGCCCCGGAGGGTTGAACCCAGCTGGTGCCTGGCGGTGCCGGAACTCCTTGAAGCTGGCTAGGTGCTGCTGGACGATGGCACCCGCCGGCAGCACCGTCCACAGCTTCTCCCCGATGTACAACGGGTAGGCTGGGGCGTCCAGGTGCTGCTCGAAGAGGTCGCCCCGGCAAGTTGACCGGGCGCGGCACCGTGGGCCGAACCAGCCCCCGCGAACCAGTCGTCCTTGGTCTGGAAATGGACCTTCCAGTTGTTGTAGCGGATCGTTCCTGATGCGCCCCGTTGTGGCTGTGGAATGACTGTGAGACTGAGTGATCTCCGGACGCCCCTGGCGCATCGCGACAAGCCAGCCGCGGGCGGCACACCTACGTAGCGAGCGGGTCGGGTCGGCCCTGGTTGTGGTCGGTGCGATGGTCAGCCGAATAGGCGGCTGCGGATGTCGCCGCCAGCGGCGGCGATCCCGCCGAGCTCGTCGAGAAGTTCATGGCGGCCAGGTCAGGCGGCCCAGCTCCCAGGAGGCCCGGAAGCCGCTCTCCCGAACCGCCATGACGTAGGAGAGCAGGCGCTGGACCAAGTCGTCGGCGGGGTCCTGGAGCATCGGCCCGTCGCCGTGGGCGAGACTGCCAAGGCAGAGCCGAACGCGTCCGCAGGACTCCTGGACGGTCAGCGACAACGGGAAGGTAGCCACAACCTCCATGTATCCCCTGACTGGCTGCGGGAAGCAGTGCCGGTCGACCGGCGCATGGCCGCGGTCTAGCCCGCGCCGGCTCGTGGCGGTTACTGGCGGGCCATGGCGATCCGTAGGCGTTCCTCGGGCGTGATGAGGTGGTCGGCGTCCTGGGCGTCATCGCCCAGGTCGATCTGGACCCAGCGCACCCGTCCGGTGAAGGTGCTGTCCTTGGGGCTGTAGTCGTCGCTGACCGGGGTGGCGCTGTCGCTGCCGACGTCGGTGGTCTCATCGGCCGAGAACGCCATCGGCACGGTCGCGTCGACCCGGCCCTCCCCAACCTTGGTCCCATCGAGGTAGAGCGTGACGGTGCCGCCCTTGGCCAGCCCGCCGCCGTCGTAGGCGAACTCGGCGCGCAGCTGATGTTCGCCGGCCGGGATCGGCTGGTCGCCGTAGACCTTGAACTGTTGCAGCCCGAACAGGTTGTAGCAGTAGGCCGGCCGGCCGCCGGTGGTGTACAGGCTCCAGCCGCCGAAGGCGCCGCCCTGGGCGACGATCACGCCCTGGGCGCCGCTGTCGGGGACGACGATCTGGGCGGTGACGGCGTGGGACTTGTTCTTGATGACCACGATCGAGTTCTCCGACAGCCGGCTCATGCCGCCGAACAGCACTTGCGAATTGCCGCGGATCAGCTGGGGCCGGCCGGCCAGGTCAGCGTTGAAGCGCTCCACCCGGCGGTCGTCCAGCGGGAAGACGTTGTATTTGCTCGCCTCCAGCACAAACAGCCGCTGCAGCTCATGCAGCTTGTCGGGCTGGGTGGCGGCCAGGTCGTGGGCCTGGGTCCAGTCGGTGTTGGTGTCGTACAGCTCCCAGACGTCGTCGTCGAAGGCCGGCATGGCCCCGAAGGCCCACGGGGTGCTGTGGCGGGTGACCGCGGTCCAGCCCTTGTGGTAGATGCCGCGGTTGCAGAACATCTCGAAGTACTGCGTCTCGCGCTGTTCGGCGGCGGCCGCGTCGTCGAACGAGTACACCATGCTCACCCCGTGTAGCGGCAGCTGCTGCACCCCGTGGACACTGGTCGGCTCCGGCAGCCCAGCCACGTCCAGCACCGTGGCCGCCACATCGATCACGTGGTGGAACTGGGTCCGGAGCTCCCCCTGGGCGCGGATGCCGCCTGGCCAGTGGACGATGGTGCCGTTACGGGTCCCGCCCCAGTGGGAAGCGACCTGCTTGGTCCACTGATAGGGGGTGTCCATGGCATGCGCCCACCCGACCGCGTAGTGGTTGTAGGCCTCGGGGGTGCCGAACTTGTCGATCCGCGCCGCCATGAACTCGGGCGTCTCGATGTTGGTGGCGCCGTTGAGGGTGAGCAGCTCGTTGAAGGTGCCGTTGATCGTGCCCTCGGCAGACGCGCCGTTGTCGCCGATGATGTAGTACACCAGCGTGTCGTCCAGGACCTCCAGCTCGGCGAGGGCGTCGATGAGCCGGCCGACGTGGTGGTCGGTATGCTCCAGAAACCCCGCGTACACCTCCATCTGGCGGGCCAGCACCGGCTTGAGCTCCTCTGGCATGTCGTCCCAGGCCGGGATCTCCGCCGGCCGGGCCGTCAGCTCTGCGTCCTGGGGGATGACCCCTAGCTCCTTTTGGCGGGCAAAGGTCTCCTCCCGCACCTGGTCCCAACCGCGGTCAAAGCGGCCCTTGTACTTGGCCGACCACTCGGGCCGGACGTGGTGGGGGGCGTGGGTGGCGCCGAGCGCGAAGTAGACGAAGAACGGCTTGTCGGCCATCAACGCCTTCTGCTGACGCACCCAGTCGATCGCCCGGTCGGTCATGTCCTCGGTGAAGTGGTAGCCCTCCTCGGGGGTCCGGTCGGGCTCCACCGGCACCATGTCCTGGTAGATCGCCGGGGCGTACTGGTTGGTCTCCCCACCGATGAACCCATAGAAGTGCTCGAAGCCACCACCACCCGAGGGCCAGTTGTCGAACGGGCCCATCGGGCTGGTCTGCCACACCGGCACCTCATGGCACTTGCCGAACTGGGCGGTCGAGTAGCCGTTCAGCTTGAGCGTCTCGGCCAGCGGCGCACAGATGTTGGGCCGCAACGAGTTGTAGCCAGGCGCCGAGGTGGCGATCTCGGTAATCCCGCCCATCCCCACCGTGTGGTGGTTCCGCCCCGACAGCAGCGCCGCCCGGGTCGGTGAGCACAAGGCAGTGGTGTGGAACCGGTTGTACTTCAGGCCACCCGCGGCCAGCCGCTCGGCGGTCGGCGTGCTGACCGGGCCACCGAAGGCGCTGGAGGCACCGAACCCGCAGTCGTCGATCAGCACCACCAGCACGTTGGGCGCCCCCGGCGGGGGCCGCAACGGCTCGATCGGCGGGAACGCCGTGTCGGGATCCTTGGCATCGTAGGTGACCAACCCCGTGTGCGGCCGATCGGGGATCGGCAGCGTCTCACGTCCAACAGCAGCCTTCTTGCCCATCCGGCTCGCCCCCATCTCGTCAGGCACCGGTGCAGCCACGACGCTAGGACCCTGGCGGGTGAGCCAGCATCACCCTAGAGGGGTGATTGTCCTTGACGAGGTGCTGGATGAGTCGGGTTACGGTGTCGCTCCAGCGACCGGCGGCACGTCGACGCGGGCTGCTGGCCGAAGACGGCCGCCCGCGGGCCGTGCCTCAAGGAAGGTCATCAACGGACTGCCCGGCCACATGGAGAGTGGCGTGGTTGGGTTCGAACCAACGACTTCTGCCGTGTGAAGCGAGTGCGGCCCCCACGCACTGCCATCCAGCACCATGCTCGGCACTACATCGTCCCAGCTCATCCGTACCAGTGGGTCGAGGTGACGCTCTGTTGCGCATGGCATCGCGGGGCAGCTGTGCCGACAGATTGCTGACAGAGGAGGAGCCGGCCACGGCGACGGTCGTGGCCGGGGAGCTGCCCCCACCGCGGCCGAGCCTGCCGCCGCCGTCCCCGGAGCTGCCGCGGCTACGCCTGCAGCTCGCCGCCGCCGTCCGCGAGGGCGACGAGCTGGCTCTGCGACGGGTGTTGAAGCGGGCCGCCAGGGTCGCTCCCGCCTGGGACGCCGCCTGGAGCAGCGCACCACCCTCTACGGCCGCACCCACACCGAACCGGCACCCGCGCCCGCCGGCTGAGCCCTACCGGCGGGGGTGCTCCAGCACGACCAGGACGCCGGGGCAGGCGCCGGTGCGCCGGCTGCCGCACAGCGCCCGGTGGACCTCGCCGGCCCGGGCCGGCTCGTCGAGGGCGACGCGGAAGGCGGCCAGCATCATCTCCGGCGACAACAGCAGCACCGTGGCGGGATCCCTGCTGTTGCGGCGCAGCCACTCCGGCAGCCGCCGGTACGCCTCGGCCGGTGACTCGTAGGTCACCCTGGCCACGCCGCCGACCGCCTCCAGCCGGGCCCGGACCGCCTCACGCCCGGCGTCGGTGGTGCCGGCGGGGAGGAACACGCTGAGGTCGCTGCTGGTCGTCCACCGCTCCGGCAGGAGCGGCGTCTTCACCAGCGCCAGGTCCTCGACCACCTCGACGCGGTCCAGGCAGGACCTACGCCACATGGGCAACCTGTCCGGTCCGGGGCACATCGCCCGCTGCAGCCTCGGGAAGTCCTCGGGGGCGTCGAGCCGGACCCGGAAGCCGTCGGCCATGCCCGAGACGGTCATGTGCCTGGTGACCTCGGGCCTGGTCCGGTACTGCTCCAGCCTGCGGGCGTACGCCTCCGCCTTGGACTCGTAGTAGACCCGGTCGACCACGTCCAGGGCCTGGAGGCGCCGGCGGACCGCCTCGCGTTCGGCCGGGGTGGCATCTCCCCCGAGCAAGACCGTGGCGTCGGTCTTGCCGAACCAGTAGCCGCCGATCGTGGCCCCGCTGCGCACGTCGGTGGGCGGGGCGGTGGCCGGGGCCGGGTCGGGGCCGGACCGGCCGGCCAGGCGGGACGGCAGGACCAGCCCGGCGGCCACCACGGCGGCCACGAGCAGGGCCGAGCCGGCGAGCTGGCGCCGGCGGCGGCGCCGCCCCCGGCGGGCGATCGCCGTCGGCTCCGGGGGGACGGCGTCGCGGGTGGCCTCGGCGGCCAGCCGCTCCAGGCGGGTGTCGAGGTCGTGCATCAGGTCACCTCCGACTGGTCGGGCTGCAGGGTGCCGGCCATGGCCGCCCGGCCGCGGGCCAGACGGGACTTGACCGTCCCCGGGGCCAGCCGCAGCTCCCGGGCGATCTCCTCCACCGGCAACCCGACCAGGTGGTGCAGGACGATCACCTGGCGCTGGCCCAGGGGCAGGGCGCGCAGGGCGTCGTGGAGGTCGATCGCCTCGGGGCTGAGCTCGGGCACCAGCGGCGGCGGGCCCAGCCGCAGCAGGGCCCTGGCCCGGCGGCGCAGCGACCGGTCGGCCATGGCGGCCAGGTTGATCGCCACCCGCCGGACCCACGCCTCGGGCCGGTCGTAGCCGCGCACCCGCGACCAGCGCGCGAACGCGCGGGCATAGGCCTCCTGGAGGACGTTCTCGGCCTCGGCCAGGTCGCCGGTGACGGCGAACAGCTGCCCCAGGAGCCGGCGGTAGGAGCTGGCGTAGAACACGGCGAAGCCGTCGTCGGCCATGGGCGTCGTCTTCCGGGTCGGAGATCCGGTCTCACTCTCCTACATGCCGCTGGGCCGGGTGTGGTTCCCCTAGATGCTTGATTCCAAGGGATGCATAGGGGGAGGCAGGTAACGGTGCACTCCGTCCGATCATGAAGCGTCAAGGGGCCTACGCCATTGGCGTGATTTGCGGCTTTCAGAGCGGCCAGTGCGAGTTGGAAGTTCTGCGGCTATCAGGTCCAACACATCGAGTCGAGCCTGTGGGCGTCGCACAAACGGTCGTTTCTGC
>Ga0307278_10001502_pt1 | contig 11605 bp, 8 predicted proteins | sample ER_DNA_117_FD_194482 | JGI IMG/M metagenome (GOLD analysis project Ga0307278, IMG submission 194482) | Bulk soil microbial communities from the East River watershed near Crested Butte, Colorado, United States - ER_DNA_117 | ecosystem: Environmental > Terrestrial > Soil > Floodplain | place: USA...
TGAAGTGTCCGCTTGACTTCGCTATGGAGCAGTAGCCGCCGATGACACGCGCGACCTCACACACCTCTCTCACCCAGGCTTCGCGGCCCGCAGCCCTCCGGCTCGGGGAGCGACTGCGACAGCTTCGTGTTGCCGCCGGGATGACGCAGAGCGAGCTCGCCGGTGAGCGCTTCTCGAAGGAATACGTGAGCCAGATCGAGCGCGGCAAGACGCGCCCGACGGGTGACACGGTTGCCTGGCTCGCAAGCCGGCTCGACGTCGACGCCGGCTATCTCGCGAACGGGGTCTCCACGGACGAGCGGAGCCGCGTCGAGGCCACGCTCACACGGGCCGAGGCGCTGGTGGAAGCGCACCGCTACGAGGAGGCCGTCGCCGAGTTCGACCAGGTGCGTCCGGCGGTCGCCGCGACCGGCGCCGCCGAGTTGGAGGCGCGCTCTCTCTCGGGCGAGGCTTGGGCAAGGATGCAGCAGGGCGAGTTGAGAGAAGCGCTGGGACTGCTCACGCGCGCGCGCAGCGTCGTCGAAGACGAGCGCTTCTCGGATCTCGATCGCGCCGAAGTGCTCTACCGGCTCGGCGCCTGCCGCTTCAAGCTCTCGAGCATCTCGACCGCGATTGCTCTCTTCAACGAGGCCTACACGCTCGCCGAGCGATCAGAGCTCCCGTGTGACCTCCTCCGCTCGAACATCTTGGCCTACCGCTCCCGCTGCTACAGGCGCCAGCGCGACCTCGAGGCGGCGCGCGAGGACGTCGAGCGTGCGCTCGAGCTCGCGCAGTCGCTCGACGACGGCCCCACAATGGCCAACGTGTACGTACAGGCCTCGCTCGTCGCCGAGCGCATGGGCCACTGGGTGCTTGCGCGCAGCTACGCCGAGCGAGCGAAGAGCTACTACGAGGAGCAGAACGATCAGCGTAACCTCGCGGGACTGCTGAACAACCTCGGCGGGCTCAACCTCATGCTCGGCAAGCCAGAGGAGGCCATCGAGTACCTGAAGTCCTCCTATGCGACAGCTCTCGATGCGGACAGTGGGGGCGAAGCTGCCCAGGCAACGGGCTCGCTCGCAGCCGTGCACCTCGAGCTGAAGGACTTCGAGCAGGCCGAGCGGTTCGCGCTTCAGGCTCTGAGCCTCCTCGAGGGTCGCGTCGACTTCCTGCACGAGATCGGCTCTTCCCAACTCGTGCTCGGCCGGGCGCTCATGGAGCAAGGTCGCCTGGACGAGGCCGAGGAGGCCTTCCGCGCTGCTGATTCAAGCTTCGAGCAGCTCTCGTCTTCGAGCCACCGCGCCCGTAGCTGGATCGCGCTCGGAGACCTCGCGGCACGGAGGAGCGACGATCGGGCCGCGGCACGCCTGTACCGGAACGCCGCTGAAGCTCTTCAAGACGTCAGATTCTAGGAAGGAGGTGAGCATCGCCGCTATGCGCATCAAGTTGATCTTCCTGGTCTTGATCGCCTGCCAAATCGCGCTCTTCCTGCAGGCTTTCGGACGTGTCACCTGGTGGGAAGGGCCCTAGCCCAGACTTGCCTTTGCGGTGGCCGTTCGCCTCTGGGGTCCTAGCGGACGGCACAGACCGACGGTCTCTGTGAGGCCTGGCCTGTGTCCTTTCCACCGACCTGGTTGGCGTCACTCGGTGAGGTCGCGGCTCAAACGACTGAGCGGTCCCGCTCGGGCTCTACATGCTGTGGAGGATCTTCCGCACGCCGGCGAGCTCTGAGCGCATAATCGTCGGGCAAGCGACGGAGGAGGGCCCGATGGCGGAGAACGGCGCTGTACGAAGGCAAGGGCGTTAGCGTGGACAAAGAAGTCACCGCCTATTGCCGGATCGGAGAGCGCAGCGCCCACAGCTGGTTCGTCCCCAGCGAAGCTCGGCCACAAGAAGGCCCGAAACTACGACGGCTCGTGGACAGAGTGGGGCAACCTAGTAGACAAAAACGCCTCCTCGGAGACCCCAACCAACCGCCGCCGGAGCCGGGCTCAGCCCGGCGGGAGGCCAACTACGCACGTCTGAAACGCGACCACATCAGGCGGCTCCTGAAACCGTCGCCGACCACTCCGCCCGCAAGGAGGGGGCTCGTGGGGGAACCAGGGGTTCCCCCACGTTTGGCGAACAACGTGAGACAAGCTCCTCCTCTCCCCTGACAGCGGCGGCGGTTTCTACCGCCGCCGCTTTTTTTGCGGCCGACCTAAGGGAATGTTGCTTTTTGCCTGGACGTTTTCAGGGGTACAGTTCCGCTCCCCGGAAGTCGCCTGTGGAAATCGACGCCGCAAACGTCAAGCTCACCGACCTCGCCTCCTGCGGGGGCTGTGCCGCGAAATACTCGGCTGCTCGCCTCGAGCAGCTGCTCGCAGGCTTCGTCCCCGTCGAGGCCGAGAACCTGCTGGTCGGCCTTGCGCCCGCCGACGACGCGGCCGTCTACCGCCTCGACGATGAGCGGGCCCTCATCTTCACCCTCGACTTCTTCCCGCCGATCGTCGACGACCCGAGCGACTACGGCTCGATCGCGGCCACGAATGCGCTCAACGACGTCTTCGCCATGGGCGGTACGCCGTTGCTCGCGCTTTCGATCGCTGCCTTTCCCGAGGAGCTACCGATGGAGATGCTGGCGCAAATCTTCGGAGCCGCGGACGAAAAGGTGCGGGCCTCGGGCGCCCTGCTGGCGGGCGGGCACACGATTCGCGACGACGAGCCGAAGTACGGGCTCGCAGTCGTCGGCACGGTGCACCCGGACGGCATCTGGACGAAGGCGTCGGCCCAGCCCGGTGACGCGCTGTTCCTGACCAAGCCGCTCGGCACGGGCCTGATCATGACGGGCTACAAGCAGGGCCAGATCGGCTCGCAGCAGCTCGAGCGCGCGGTCGGCTGGATGAAGACGTTGAACATGGCCGCTGCCGAGCTGCTCCGCCGGGTCAAGGTGAACGCCGTTACGGACGTGACCGGCTTCGGCCTCTTTGGCCACGTCCGCGAGCTGACGGATCGGAGCGGTGTCCGCGCGCGGCTCGAATCGGAGCGCTTCCCCGCGATCGACGGCGCTCTCGATCTCGCGCGCAAGGGCGTGCGGACGAGCGGGGATCCGCGCAACCGCGACTTCGCCGCGCGGCACCTCACGCTGAAGGGCGTGCCGGACGCGCTCGTCGTGCTCGGCTACGACCCGCAAACCGCGGGCGGGCTCCTCGTCTCGCTGCCCGCGCAGCAAGGGCCGGCGCTCGAGGCCGAGTTTGCCGCCCGCCGCCTCTTCCTCCGCCGTATCGGCTCGGTCGAAGAGGGCTCCGGAGTCTTGGTCGATTAGTGCCCCAACCAGCAATGCCCACCGGCCCCTGGCCCGCGATCACGCGGCGCCAGAGCCCACCCTCGCCCTTGCCAAGGCTTCTAGCATGAAACGGTCACGGCAGCGAAGCCGCCGTGACCTCCTAAAGGCATCGCAAGCGATGCCTTGCGCGGACGAGGGCGGCCTCTGGCTTGGTGCTCGCGACCCAGGAGCCCGGCAGCATCACTGGCCGGGGCACTAGGCCCGCAGGCATGCGGCGAGGGATGATCCATGGGCGGTTCCAGCCCTTTCATCGAGGGCATCAGGAATACATGCGGGGCGCTGCTGAGCGCTGCGACGAGCTCTGGGTTGGGATCACGAATCCCGACCCGGCTCGAGTCAAGCCCGAAGCGAGCGACCCCGCGAGGCACTTGCCCGAATCGAATCCGTTCAGCTACGGAGAGCGGCTGCTCATGGTGAAGGCGGCTGCCGGCGACCTCGGTCTTGACCCTGAGCGAGTGCACGTAATCCCTTTTCCGGTCAACGAGCCCGAGCTGTGGTCGGCATACGTCCCCGAGGGGGTGACGCAGTTCCTGCGCCTCTTCTCCGTGTGGGGCGGAGAGAAGCTCGAGCGGCTGCGGGAAGCGGGCTACGAGGTCGTCGTCCTCGACCGGGGCGCGGAGAAGGAGATCTCGGGTGCGCAGGTGCGCGAAGCGCTGCGCTCGGGCGCCGACTGGGAGCCGCTCGTCCCGCCGGGTGTGGCGCGCGTGCTTCGCGAGCTCGACCGGGTCGCCGTCTAGTACGCCAGGTCTCGTTGCGGGGCGGGCAGGCCTCGTTCGGCCAGCCAGCGGCGAAGCGGGCTGTCGGCCTGCGCCAGCCAGATGGCCGTGACGATGAAGAGCAGTCCGCCGGCCATCAGGATGAACGGGAAGGCAGCGCCGTGCGCGCTCATGCTGAGAGCGATCCACCCGATGATTCCTCCCGCCGCGAGATAGGCGATCCGGGCCAGCCAGACGCCGACCACGAGATCGATCGCGGCAACCGCGAACAACGAGCGCGTGTGGGCGCCCGTGCAGAGAGGAAGCCCCCAGGCGACGAGCCAGATGGAAGTCGCATGCGGCCAGAAGGCGAAGCGCCGCCAGCCGCGGTAGTCGAGCGCCGCTGCGACGAGCCCGAGTGCGATCCCGCCCGCAAGCACGACCTTCTTCATCGTGTTCTCGTCGTCCAATCCGTCGCCGGCGAGGCGGGCGGTCGCGTCCATGAGCAGAAACCCGATGAAGAGGGTCAACGGGAGCGTGAGGAACGGCCGCCGATAGCGATACATGAGCGCTGCTGCGACGACGATCGCGCCGATCTCCATGAAGACCCAGCCGCCCGAGATCCACGGATAGAAATCCGCAAAGTCGCCACGGTCGAAGCGCGCACCGAGCAGGCGCTCGATCGAGTAGATCGTCAACGGCGTGTAGAAGGCGACGATCGCAGCGAAGCCGGACTCGATGAGCCCGTAGCCGGCCCGCTTGGCCCATTCGGCGGCGGCGAGAAAGCCGGCTTGCCAGAGCAGCGTGAGGGCGAGGACGATGCCGATACCCATCGCCTCGTAACCGCTGGTCGACCACCACGCGTGTGCGCCGATGACGAGCAGCACCCCGAGGCCCACGAGCGCCTGCACCGCGCGGGAAAGGCCTGACTGCGAACCGAACGGCGTTCCGTCGCGCGAGAGCTCCGATTTGCGCGTCGCTTCCGGATACAGCCGCTCGTAGAGCGCGAGGGCCGCGCTCTCGTCGATACCGGTCCGTACGGCCTCGGCGAGGAAGCGCTCGCGGTTCATTCCGGGGCGTCCTCATATCTCATACTTGCTATCATAGCAAACAAGCTATAGAAATCAAGCCGCGTCTTCTGAAGGGTGCACGGTCACCGAGGGGGTCCCGTTAGCCTCCCCGCGCTGTGTACCCGATCTTCGTCGTCCTCCTCGACGGGCTTGCCGACCGCGCGCACGACTCGCTCGGCGGGCGCACCGCGAACGAGGTCGCAGCCACGCCCAACCTCGACCGGCTCGCCGCGCGCGGTTCATCCGGGCTCATCTACGGCGTCGGCCCCGGCCGGGCGCCCTCGAGCGAGATCGCGCACTGGGCGATGCTCGGGTATACACCGGAGGAGTTTCCCGGACGAGCGGTCTTCGAGGCGCTCGGGAACGGCCAGGACGTCGATCCTGAGGACGCCTTCGCGTTCGCGGCGCTACGGCCCGCCGACCGCCGTCCGGACGGGCTCTGGCTGGCCGGCCGGCCGCGCCGCACCGGCGAGGACGAAGAGGCTGCGGCGACCCTTGTGAGCGCCTGCGACGGCCTCGAGCTCGACGGCCTTCGCTTTTCGCTCACGCACCTCCGGCGCGGCGAGTCGGTGCTGCGGGTGTCGGGCGGGGCCGACGACCGCATCACGGACACCGACGCGTTCTTCCACGACCGCTATCCGGTCCTGCGGCCGCAGGCAGTAGCGCCTGAAGCCGAGCGCACCGCTCGGGCGGCCGAGGCCTGGACGCGGCGGACGTTGGAGCTCCTCGACGCGCATCCGGTCAACATGCGCCGCGCCGAAGAGGGGCTCCCGGTGTTGAACGTGATCACGCTCAAGTGGTGGGGCCGGCCTCGTGCCGCGCCGACCTTTCCGCAGCGGCACGGCTTGCACGGGAGCTTTCTCGGCGACTCTCGGTTTCTGCTCGGGCTCGCCAGAGCGGTTGGTCTCGAGCCGCGATACGTCCCGGAAGGCGACGATTCGCCGGCCGACCTCCGCGCCCGCATCGAGCTCGCCGTCGAGTTGCTCGCCGAGAGCGACACCTTTGTCTTCTCGCATCTCAAGGCGACTGACCTGGCAGGTCACACGAAGGATCCCGAGGTCAAGAAGCGGACGATCGAGGCCCTTGACACCGAGCTGGGCTCGCTGCCGGTTGATCGGGCGATCGTCTGCGTGACGGGCGACCACGCGACGCCGACCTATCCCGATGTGATCCACTCGGGCGATCCCGTTCCGTTCCTCCTCGCCGGCCCGGGGGTGCGGGCCGACGGAGTCGAGCGCTTCGGCGAGCTCGACTGCGCCGCCGGGATCCTCGGCCAGTTGCGAGGGCCGGACATGATGCCCGTGCTCCTGAACGCCGCCGACCGACCGCTCTTCCTCGGCTCGCGGCCGACGCCGTTCCCGGGCGCGGACGGCTATCCCGAGCTGCTCGAACCCCTTCTTTAGGAGGGCTTGGCGGAACAACGCTGTGCCGTCGGGCCGCGACAACGGGCGACGTCCCCCCAATCCCTCCTAGAGTGACGACGTGGAGGCCTCGACCGCACTCGCGCGGATCAGGAGCTTCGAGCTCTCGCCGGCGCGCTTCGTTCAGCTCGCCGTCGCCAACGCAGCCGGTCTCTGGCTGATCGTCGGCAGCGGTGCGGCAGTGCGCCTGACCGACTCCGGGCTCGGCTGCCGGCACTGGCCGGGTTGCGAGCGAGGACATCCGCTGCCTGCCAAGGATTCGCACGCGTTCGTGGAGTTCGGAAACCGGCTCGTGGGCGGAGTCGTCATCACGCTCGCTCTCGTCACGTGGCTGGCAGCGCGCCGCACCCCTGGTCTTCCGGAGTGGGCGCGGAGGATCGCCCTGCTCGTCTTCCTCGGGGCACTCGCGCAGGCGCCGCTCGGCTACCTCGCTGTCGCCAGCGATCTTCGCTGGCAGGTCGTCATGGCCCATCTCCTGCTCTCGATCGTCCTGCTCGCGGGGGCTGTCGTCGTTGCCGTCGATGCGCTCGGCCTCCGCGACGGCCGCTCCTTGCCGTTCGTGCCTCGAGAGCTGCGGGGCCTGGCCCTCGTCTTTACGGCCGCCGGCTTCGCTCTCATCGTCAGCGGTACGTTCGCAACCGCTGCGGGGCCGCACTCCGGTGGAGGCGAGCACATCGACCGCTTCGGATCGCTCGAGCGCGCGGTCTACGTCCACGGGGCGATCGTCGGCGCATTCCTACTTTCGTTCCTCTTCTCGGTCGGGTATCTCGCGGCGTATCGGCAGCGCTCTCCCGGGCTTTTCCGACTGGGCGTAGCGGTGCTCGGGCTGCTGCTCGTGCAGATGGGAATCGGCGAGATCCAGTGGCGAACGGAGCTGCCGTGGGAGCTCGTTCTCGTCCACGTCGTGCTCGCTGCGGCAGTCTGGGCGGGCACGGTCGCTCTCGCCGCGCTCTTCTTCCGGCCCCCCAGTTCCCTGGCGCCGGTCAGCACCTAAACTCAAGGGAGTGGCCGACGAGCTCAACATCGCGAGCCGCCCCCAGCTCGAGCGCCCGATCCTGATCGCGGCTTTCCGCGGCTGGAACGACGGTGGGCAGGGCGCCTCACTCGCGACCGGCTACCTCGCCAAGTTGTGGGAGGCCAAGCGTTTCGCAGAGCTCGATCCCGAGACATTCTTCGACTTCCAGGCGACGCGCCCGCACGTCACGCTCGAAGAAGGGCTGACGCGGCGGATCGACTGGCCGGCGACGGTCTTCTACCACGGTCGTCCTCCAGGCCTCGACCGCGACGCCGTGCTGCTGCTCGGCATCGAGCCGAACCTCCGCTGGCGCACCTTCACGGATCTTCTTGTCGGCTTCACCCAGGAGCTCGGCGTCGAGCTCGTCGTCACGCTGGGCGCGCTGCTCGCCGACGTTCCGCATACACGGCCCTGTCCGGTGACCGGAAGCGCGACGGACAAGCAGCTCGTCGAGCGCCTCGGCCTGTCGGCTTCGCGGTACGAGGGCCCGACCGGGATCATCGGCGTCCTCCACGACGCGTGTCTGCGGGCCGGCCTGCCGTCGGCGAGTCTCTGGGCCGCCGTGCCGCACTACGTTTCGCTGACTCCGAGCCCGAAGGCCGCGCTTGCGCTCTGCGAGCGGCTCGGCGACCTGCTCGGCGCCCAGATCGACACGGGTGAGCTCGAAGAGGCGGCGGAGAATTACGCGGAGCAGGTCTCGGAAGCCGTCGCCTCGGATCCCGACACCGCCGCCTACATCGAGGAGCTCGAGCAGCGCGCGGACACGCTCGCCGAAGAAGCCGCACTGCCCTCGGGCGACGCCCTCGCGGCCGAGCTCACGCGCTTCCTGCGCGAGCGCGAGGACGAGAACGGCGACCCAGACTTCGCCAGCGAGCAGTAGGCGCTTGGACTAGCCGAAGGTGAACGCGTAGCCCCGCACGCCTGGGCTGAAGCGAAGCTCGAGCAACCCGGTCCGCATCTCAGGCAACCGAAGGAGCGTGTAGAGGCGGCTTCCGCGCACGAGTGTCGTTCCGCGGTCCTTGCCGTCGAGGAGCACCCGCACAGTGCCGTGCCCGCCGAGCACGAGGTGCACCTTCCGCGCCCTGAATTGGAGCCGCACCCGGGAGCCGTTGCCCGCGACGATCTCTTCGGGGGTCACACGCCACGAGCCTGCGTAAGCGAGCTCGTCCTGCTCGAGAGCGGATCCAGGAAAGTGGTAGGCGGCGAACTGCCTGGGCTTGATCGATCCCTGCGGAAAGCGAGCCAGCCGCTGATAGCCGAGGTACGTCTCGGGCGTCGTCCGGACCGTGGGCGTCGGGTCGGTGAGCTCGGCCGCGACCGGCAGCGCGCCGGCGCTTTCGCCCAGCAGGCTGCGAATGCGCGCCTCGGTCGTGTCGTATTCGCCTTCACCGAAGTGGTAGTAGCGCAGATGGCCGCGGCGGTCGATCAGGTACTTCGCCGGCCAGTACTGGTTCTGCCATGCGTTCCAGGTCCCGTAGTCGTTGTCGAGCGCGACCGGATACTCGATGCCCAGGCGGCGCACCGCGCTCCGCACATTGCTGGCGACGTGCTCGAACGCGAACTCCGGCGTGTGGACGCCGACGACGACCAGCCCGCGCCGGTGGTACGTCCGGTACCACGCCTTCACGTGCGGCAGCGTGCGCAGGCAGTTGATGCAGGAGTACGTCCAGAAGTCGATCAGGACGACCTTGCCGCGCAGTTCCCGCAGCGTCAGCGGCTCGCTGTTGATCCACTGCGAGATGCCCGCGAAATCTGGCGCCGCTCCAAAATCGCGCAGTGAGGAGCTACTCGCCGCCTCACGCGTGTTGCCTCGGAGCTTCCGCAGCTCGCTCTGAGCTCGGTCGTTCTCCTCGACTTTCTTCTGCAGAGCGTCGGTGTAGCCCGGAAGCGCGGTCTGGAAGTGGCGGTCGACGTTGAACGCGATCGCAAGCGCGGTCAGGCCGACGACCACGCCGAGCACCTGGCGGATCCTGTGCGCGTGGGGCCGGAGCGCGTTCATGCCCGCGCGTCCGCCAAAAGCGATGAACAGCATCGGCACCGCCGCGCCGATCGAGTATGCGAGCGTGAGCACGACCGACCTCGCACCGATGTCCTGTGTCGCCCCGACGACCGTGATCGCGGCGAGCACAGGGCCTGCACAGGGGACGAAGACGAGCCCGAGACTCGCGCCGAGCAGCAAGCCCCCGCCCAGTTCGCCGCCCGGCCTTCGGGTGAGCCGCAGCAGCGGTCGCTGGACGAGCTCCTCGAGCCGGGGGAGGAGCAGCGTCGCCGCGACGAGGAAGAGCAGTCCGATGGCCACGTCGCGCAGAAAGTCCTGAGGCAGCCCGAGCTTGCGTAGCACCCAGACGCCGAAGAGCGTGAAGGCCGAGAAGCTGAGGATGAGCCCGGCGACGATCGCAAACGGCTTGCGCCGTCCGCCGGTTGCGCCGCCGGCGAAGATGATCGGGAGCACGGGCAGGACGCACGGGGAGATCGCGGTGATGAACCCCGCTGCGAGACCGATTCCGATTAGGACGAGCACGCGCTCACCACAGTAGAGACCGCCGAATTAACGGGAAATTACGCCTCGGCGGCGGAAACAGGCTCTGCTGCGGGCTTGGAGCCATCGGCGTCGGCCGGCTTCCGGCGCCTGCGCCGCCGCTTCGGGGCGCTCCCGGGCGCCGAGCCGTCCTCGCTAGCGTGCCCCTCGGCCTGCTGCCCGCCCCGGCGCTTCCGGCGCCGCCGGCGGCGCCTGCCGGTGTGCGCTTTCGGCGGGGGCAGGTTCTCGGCGAGCGCGTAGGCGACCTCCGAGAGGGTTCCGAGACGCTCTCGGGCCCGCTCGATCAGCTGCGTTGCCCGAGGCGTGTAGCCGTCGGCCGAAGCGAGCAGGGCGACGCCGACCTCGATCGGCAACTCGAGCGCGGCGTTGACGAGCTTGGCGGCGTTCTCCTCGTGCCGGTGGCCGCGCGAGTTCGCGAGCGCGCCCAGCAGCCGCTTCGCCTCGGGGAACTCCGCGCTGACGCGGCGGTCCTGAGCCTTGCGGGTCGCGCGCGCCAGCTTCCAGGTCCAGCGCTCGAGGATCTGGTCCGGCGCGTCCGCCTTACCTTCGCCGATCGCCCGGAGGAGAATCCGCGACCCCTGCACACGATCCTTGTCCCAGGTCGCGCCCTGGGTGACTAGCGTGACCAGGTCGTCGAAGTCGGCCCGCTCGACCTGCATCGAGACGCGGTCTGCGAGCGCCATCATCCGCAGCCGGCGGTTCGGGTTCTCGGCGGCGGCAGTGGCCAGGAATTGCTCGAGGCACGCCCGGCTCGCCTTTCCGTCCGACAGCTTCTTCACGAACTCGCCGCGCTCCTCGAAGCGCACCTGGCGGCCTGCGATCGAGGCCCAGTAGCGCTGCTCGTCCTCGTCGAGGTACTTCGGGTCGATGCGCTGCCATTCGCGCTGGATGACCGAGAGACGCCGCCGCACGTCCGGAGTCACCGGGACGAGCCATGGCGCGGGCGAGAGCTTGCGACGCGCCCGGCGGTTCGGGCGGCGTCGAGGCGCCGGGGTCACACGGGCGCCTTCGCGATAGAAGTCCGCGCCGAGCAGGCTGTGCAGCGAGACGGCGCGGTCGTTGTGTGTCGCGCCCTTGTTCACGAAGTCGACGACGATGCCCGCCTCCTTGCGCGGGTGCATGCGCATGATGCGGCCGATGCGCTGCTGGTAGACGCGGCGGCTGGCGGTGGGTGCCAGGTGCATGACGACCGTTGCGCGGGGCGAGTTCCAGCCCTCGGCGAGCAGCATCGCGTTGATGAGGATGTCGATCTCGCCGCGCTCGTAGCCGGCGAGGATCTCGGCCAGCTTGACGGGCGGCGTCCGGCCGCTGACGGCCTCGGCCTTGAGCCCGGCGGCGCGGAACTCTTGCGCCAGGTTGTAGGCGTGATCGACTCCGGCCGCGTAGACGATTCCCGGCGTCGAGTCGAACCGGTCGCGGTAGAGGCTCGCGGCTGCCTGGTTCAGAGCCTTGTGGTCGAGCACTGCTGCGAGAGCGCGCTCCTCGAAGTCGCCGCCGACGATCGGCACCGAGTGGATCGCCGCCGCGGGGGGAACGCGAAGTGTGCGCAGCGGTGCGATCA
>Ga0307278_10001503_pt1 | contig 11604 bp, 10 predicted proteins | sample ER_DNA_117_FD_194482 | JGI IMG/M metagenome (GOLD analysis project Ga0307278, IMG submission 194482) | Bulk soil microbial communities from the East River watershed near Crested Butte, Colorado, United States - ER_DNA_117 | ecosystem: Environmental > Terrestrial > Soil > Floodplain | place...
GCTCACCGGCGCCTTCTTCGGCATCGCGGTCGTCGGCTGGACCGGTCAATGGGAGCTGGGCGTCTTCGCCGCAATGGCAGCCGGCGGGCTGCTCGCGCTCATCCACGCGTTCTTCTCCATCCACCTGCGGGCAGACCAGATCGTCAGCGGAACGGCCGTCAACTTCCTCGCGCTCGGGATCACCGGCTACCTCTTCCGCTCGATCTACGGTACGCGCGGCACGCCCGAGCTGAAGGAGCGCATTCCCGATCTTTCCGTGCCTGGCCTCCGCGACATTCCCTACCTCGGGGACGTGATCGGGGAGATGAGCCTGATGATCTGGATGGCGATCCTGCTCGTGATCGTGTCATGGGTCGTGCTCTTCAAGACCACACTGGGACTGCGCCTCCGCTCGGTGGGGGAGCATCCGAAGGCCGCCGACACGGTCGGGATCTCGGTCTTCGGCGTCCGCTACGGCGCCGTCGTCTTCTCGGGCATGCTCGCCGCGCTCGGCGGCGCCTACCTCTCGTTCGGCTTCGGTGGCGCTTTCAACGAGAACATGACGATCGGGAAGGGCTTCATCGGCCTGGCGGCGATGATCGCCGGCAACTGGCGGCCGCTCCCGGCCTTCACGGTCTGTCTTCTCTTCGGGTTCTCCGAAGGCCTGGGGCGGCGCCTACAGGGGTCTGACCTGCTCCCCGACGTGATCTCGTCCCCGAACCTGCTCTCGACGCTCCCGTACGTCATCACCCTGATCGCGCTCGTCGGGATCATCGGGCGTTCGCGGCCGCCCGCCTCCGTCGGCCGTCCCTACACCAAGCAGTAGTGTCGAACACCAAGGCAGTCTGGGCCTTCCTGCTGGCGTTGCTCGCGCTGGGCGTGCTCGTGGGCGCGGCCGCGGCGGCGCGGCTCATGAGCCAGGTCGGGTTCCTCGAAGCCGTTCCTGCGGTGCCGCTGGCGCTCGTGCTTGCGCTCGCCTCCGTCTCGCTCGCGCGACGGGCGCGCTTCGACCACCAGAGGACACTCGGGCGCACTGGCGGAGCGCGCCTTGCGGTCGTCGCTCGCGGCCTCGGCACGCTGGCGCTTATAGTGGCCGTGACGGCTGCCCTGGCTCTCGCCGTCTTTGCCGTCCTGACCTTGGTCCTCGACTGAAGGCAGCATCCATGTCGTTAGAATCCCGGGCTCCGTGTTCGAGATAGGCAACAGCCTGCGCGAAGCGCGTCTTCGCCAGGGGTTTGAGTTGCCCCGGGTGGAGGCGGACACCAAGATCCGCGCGAAGTACCTTCGCGCTCTCGAGGAAGAGCACTTCGAAGTGCTGCCCGGGGAGACGTACGTCAAGGGTTTCCTGCGCACCTACTCCGAGTACCTCGGACTCGACGGCCAGTTGTACGTGGACGAGTACAACTCCCGCTTCGCTCGGGAGGAGGAGTTCCCGGTGCAGTCACCGGCAACCCGGCAGCCCCGAGCGCGGCGTATGGAATCGAACTTCGTCGTCGTCGCTCTCGCCGGGATAGTCGCCGTCACGATCCTCGTCGTCGTGGCATGGAAGTTCGGCTCGAGCGGGGCCAACACCGGCGCCAACCTGCTCACCGGCAATCCTCCGGCTACGGCGACCCAGCAGACGCCGACGACGACCGCGACGGAAACGCAAGGGACGGCCCCTTCGCAGCCGGTCGCGCGGGTCGCCAGGCTCGTCCTCAACGCCGTCGGAGGAGATTGCTGGCTCCAGGTGCGGGCAGGCTCGGCGACCGGCGAGCTCCTGTACGAGGGGACGCTCCAGCAGGGCCAGACCCAGCGCTTCGCCAAGTGGAAGCGGCTCTGGATCCAGCTCGGCGCGCCCGCCTACCTCCAGGCGAAGCTGAGCGGCCACCGCGTGAAGAACTTCCCGACGAGCCCGTCCATCGTCGCCGTGACGGCGAAGGGCGTCCGGGTCGTCTCCACCGCGTAGTTGACGACGAGCCCGCGGGCTGTCCTCGTCGTCACCGGCAGTGAGCTCGTGCGTGGGGACCGCCGCGACGCCAACGGTCCGTTCCTGGCCGCCGCGCTTTCCAGCCGGGGCCTGGAGCCGGCGCGGATCCTCCTCATCGGCGATCGGCCGGAGGAACTCGCCGCCGCGCTTGGGGAGGGTCTCGACGCCGACCTCTGCGTCGTCTCGGGCGGCCTCGGCCCGACGCACGACGACCGGACCGTCGAGGCCCTTGCCGCAGTCACCGGGCGACCGCTGGTGGTCGACGAGAAGCTCGTGCGAGAGATCGAAGGGGTATCCCGCGGAGCTGCAGAGCGCCTCGGCCGCCCGTACGCTGACTTCTCGGCCGGCGTCACGAAGCAAGCGTCGCTTCCCGAAGGCGCGGTGTCGCTCGGACTGGCGGGCACTGCGCCCGCGCTCCTCCTCGAGCACAACCGCTCGGTGATCGTGCTCCTACCGGGGCCGCCCACCGAGCTGCGCCGCCTGTGGACCAACGCGCTCGAACACCCTGCCGTGGACGCCGTTTTCGCACGCGTGGCCCCCCGAGGCCATCGCGTCCTGCGTTTCTTCGGGCCTAGCGAGTCTGCCGTCGCCCGCGCGCTCGGAGAGGGCGGGGGAGAGGCGAACGGGCTCGAGGTGACGGTATGCGCCCGCGACCTCGAGATCCACGTCGACATCTTCACCGACCCCGGCGCCGAGGCTCCTGCGGAGGATCTGGACAAGACTTTGCGGACCTCCTTTCCCGACGGCCTCTTCGCCGTGGACGACGAGCGCCCCGTGGAGGAGCTGGTGCTCGAGAGCAGTCGGGCGGCAGGGCTCACGCTCGCGACGGCCGAGTCGTGTACGGGCGGGCTCGTCGGCGCTCGGCTGACGGACGTTCCGGGTGCGAGCGGGGCCTATCTCGGCGGAGTGATCGCCTACTCCGACGAGGCGAAGCGAACCGAGCTCGACGTGCCGGAAGAGATCCTGCTCGAGCACGGCGCCGTCTCGGAGGAGACGGCCGCCGCCATGGCGGCCGGGGCACGGCGTCGCTTTGGAGCGGATGCCGCGGTCTCGGTCACGGGAATCGCGGGTCCCGGCGGGGGAACGCCCGAGAAGCCAGTCGGCCTCATCTTCATCTCGGTGGAGTCTGCGGATGGTGCCTCCACGCGGCGGTTCGAGCTGCCGGGAGACCGGGAAGCCGTACGCTCACGGGCGACCGGGTTGGCGCTGCACATGCTCAGGCGCCTTCTGGCGCAGTCCGAGACACCCGCGCGCGCAAGCGGAAGCTAGCGTGGAGGGCCGTGAACGCCCACGGCTCTTCGTTGCTCTGCTCCTGCCCGACGTAGCGGTCGCCCGCCTCGCGGAGTGGCAGGGCCACGAGTTCGCGGACCGTCGGGGCCTTCGCGTGGTCCCCGGGGAGAATCTGCACATCACGCTGGCCTTCCTCGGGTCGCGTGAATCCGGCGATGTTGATCCGATCAGCGAGGCGGTGTCGGCAAGCGCGGCCACGGTCGAGCCCATCGCGCTTCTTGTCCGCCGATATCACGAGACGCAACGCGTGGGGATGCTAGTTCTCGATGACGAGACCCCGGTCCGGCGCTCGGAATTCCTCGCCCGCGACGTCCAGGACCGCCTGGCCGAGATCGGCGTCTACCGACCCGAGTCGAGGCCGTGGACGCCTCACATTACGGTCGTTCGGTTCCGCGAGCGGCCGCGCCTGGCCCCGCGGCTGCCCGAGCTCGGACGGGTAGTGTCGTCCGAGATGGCGGTCATGATTTCGCGGCTGCGCCCGAGCGGGGCGCAGTACGAAGTCCTCGAATCGGTTCCGCTAGGAGGTTGAACGCGTTGGAGCGCGAGCAGGCACTGGAAGCCGCCCTGAGCCAGATCGAGCGGCAGTACGGCAAGGGATCGGTCATGAAGATGGGCGACCAGGCCCAGGTGGCGATCCCGTCGATCTCAACCGGGTCGTTCTCGCTCGACATCGCGCTCGGTGTCGGCGGCCTGCCCCGTGGGCGCATCGTGGAGATCTTCGGCCCGGAGTCGTCCGGAAAGACCACACTCGTCTACCACGTCATCGCCGAGGCCCAGCGCCGCGGCGGCATCTGCGCGTTCATCGATGCCGAGCACGCCATGGATCCCGCGTATTCGCGGCGGATCGGCATCAACATCGACGATCTGCTCGTTTCCCAGCCGGACAACGGAGAGCAAGCGCTCGAGATCGCCGAGCTTCTGATCAGGAGCGGCGCCGTCGACGTGGTCGCCGTGGACTCCGTCGCCGCGCTCACTCCGAAGGCCGAGATCGAGGGCGAGATGGGGGATAGCCATGTCGGCCTCCAGGCCCGCCTCATGAGCCAGGCGCTGCGCAAGCTCGCCGGGACGCTCAACCGCACCGGCACCGTGGCGATCTTCACGAACCAGCTCCGCGAGAAGATCGGCGTCATGTTCGGGAATCCCGAGACGACGCCGGGCGGCCGGGCACTCAAGTTCTACTCCACGATCCGCCTCGACATCCGCCGCATCGAGACACTCAAGGAAGGTGTGGAGGCGATCGGAAACCGTGTCCGTGTGAAGGTGGTCAAGAACAAGGTGGCGCCACCGTTCAAACAGGCGGAGTTCGACATCATCTACGGCGACGGCATCTCCTGGGAAGGAAGCGTCCTCGACGTCGGACTGGAGCGGAAGATCGTCCAGAAGTCGGGCTCGTACTTCAGCTACGGCGACGAGCGGCTCGGCCAGGGGCGCCAGAACGCGACAGCCTTCCTGCGCGAGCACCCGGACGTCACCGAGCAGATCCTGCGCTCAGTCCAGACCGAGCTCGGGCCGGACGCGGTGGCTTCCTCTCGCCTGCTCCCGGTGAGCGACGATGCCGTCGCGCCGGCAAAGGCCGAGGAAGAAGAGGCGAGCGAGGTCGCCTCCACCGCCTAGAGCCCTTTTCGAAGCCCCACTCCGAAATGAGCTCGAAGCTCACCGCGCTTCGCAGAGCCCGGCCGGGCGCCGTCCTCCTCGAGGTGGACGGCGAGCCGTGGCGCACCGTGCCGGACGAGGTCGTGGTGCGGTGCCGCCTCAGTGCCGGCGTCGAGCTCGAGAGGCCCCTTCTGCGCCTGCTCCGTCGGGAGCTCCGCCAGGCCGAGGCGCTCGCGCTCGCCGGGCGCACCCTGCGTCGACGGGATCTTTCTCTTCGGCGCCTCTCCGAGCGTCTCGAGCGGGCCGGAGTCGCGCCTGCGATCGAGCGAAGCGCGCTCGTCGCCCTCACGGAGGCGCGCATCCTGGACGACGCGCGCCTGGCAGGAAGCCGAGCAGCGGCGCTTTCCGAACGCGGTTGGGGGAATGCCGCGATCGCAGCGCGCCTCGAAGCAGAAGGGATTCCGGAGGCCGAGGCCGGCACGGCAATCGTCGAGCTGGAGGCGGAGGAAGCGCGTGCGGCACGAACCGTGGCCCATGTGAGCGATCCCAGGAAGGCGTGGGCCTTACTCGCGCGGCGGGGTTTCGACCAAGAGGCGATCGAAGCCGTCGTCGGGGCGCTGGACGAGCAAGCCGGCGGCGGGCTAGGATAGCCACACACAAGTCACTACCAAACCGCCTGCAAGAAACGGTTTTTCGCCGAATCGGTCTATAGAAACCCTCGACCACGAAAACTTGATGACGCGGCACAGCGACATGGAGGACGGCTCGCCCTCAGGCCTCTAGGCCGGCTTTCGCGTCGCACCCGATCCGACGACGCCGTTCCTACTGGCGACGATGTAGGAGCGACCAATGCAGCTTGGAATCGGGGTACTTGTCGGCCTGGCGGCCGGGCTCCTTCTCGCAGTGCTCGGGCTTCGACTCTTCATGGGGCGCCGCCTTCGCGCCGCCCGCGAAGAGCAGGCGCATCTCACCGCAGAGGCCAAACGGTCAGCGGAGTCAGTCCGGCGCGAGGCAGAGCTCGAAGCCAAGGAGCAGGCGCTCAAAGCCCGGGCCGACGTGGAGCACGAGCTTCGAGACAGGCGCGCGGAGATCGTCAAGATCGAGGAGCGCGTCCTCTCCAAGGAAGAGGAGATCGACCGCAAGCTCACCGAGTTCGACCGGCGCGAGCAGGGCTTCACCGATCGCGAGACTCATCTGAAACAGCTTCAAGAGGAGCTGAAAGTCGCCACCGACGGCCAGTTCAAAGAGCTGGAGCGCATCTCCGGAATGACGGTGGACGAGGCGAAGCGTCACCTGCTCGAGCGCTCAGAAGAGCTCGTCCGACACGAGATGGCCCGCATGGTGCGTCAGGTGGAGGAGGAGGCCCGGACGGAGGCCAAACGCCGGGCCCGCAACCTCGTGGCCGACGCGCTTCAGCGGGTGGCAGCGAGCCACGCGGCCGAGACGACCGTCTCCATGGTGGAGCTTCCGTCCGACGACATGAAGGGGCGGATCATCGGCCGCGAGGGCCGGAACATCCGCGCCCTCGAGAACCTCACCGGGGTCGATTTCATCATCGACGACACGCCTCAGGCGGTCGTCCTCTCGTCCTTCGACGGCGTCAGGCGCGAGGTAGCGAAGCTCACGCTCGCGAAGCTCGTCGAGGACGGGCGCATCCACCCGTCACGGATCGAGGAGATGTACTACCAGTCCAAGGCGGAAATCGACGAGCACATCCGCCAGGCCGGAGAACAGGCCGTCTTCGAAGCGAACTGCGGGAACATGCACGAGGAGCTCGTCAAGCTGCTCGGGCGTCTTCGCTACCGGACGAGCTACGGCCAGAACATCCTCAAGCACTCGCTCGAGTGCGCCCACCTGGCCGGGATCATGGCTGCGGAGCTGGGCGCGAGCGTCAAAAACGCGAAGCGGGCGGCCCTCCTCCACGACGTCGGCAAGGCGATGACGCACGAAGTGGAGGGCTCACATGCGGCCATCTCCGCTCAGCTCGCGAAGCGTTACGGGGAATCCCAGCACGTCGTGCACGCGGTCGAGGCCCACCACTACGAGGTGCAGCCCCAGACCGTCGAGGCAGTGCTGGTGATCTCCGCGGACGCGATCTCAGCCTCCCGCCCGGGCGCGCGTGGCGAAAGCCTCGAGAGCTACATCAAGAGACTCGAGACGCTCGAGAAGATCGCCGGCGAGAAGAAGGGTGTCGAGCGGGTGTATGCGCTCCAGGCCGGCCGCGAGATCCGCGTCATGGTCAAGCCGACGGAGGTGGACGACGACACAGCGGTTCTTCTCTCCCACGAGATCGCACGGGAGATCGAGGATCAGCTCGAGTATCCGGGCCAGATCAAGGTGACGGTGATCCGGGAGAGCCGGGCGACCGAGTTTGCCAAGTAACTAGAGGGAGACCCCGAAGCGACGCCGTTTACGGCGCTAAAGTGGCCGGGTGAAGAGCTACTTCGTGACGACCTTCGGATGCCAGATGAACGCTCACGATTCGGAGCGGATCAAAGGCATGCTCGAGTCGCTCGGCCTGGGGGAGGCCGTCTCACAGGAAGACGCGGACGTGATCGTCTTCAACACCTGCACCGTGCGCGAGAAGCCCGATCAGCGCTTCGCGGCTCATCTCGCGCAGGCGGCGGCGCTCAAGCGCGCAGACCCGGAGCGGGTCATCGCTGTCGGCGGCTGCTACGCGGAGGCGCAGCGCGAGCGGATCTTCGAGCTCTATCCATGTGTGGACGTCGCGTTCGGCCCGGGGTCGATCCCGCACCTCGGGGACTGGATCGGCGCCGGCGGTTACGGCGTCGCGAGAGGCAGGTTCGGCCTCGAGGACAGGAGCTTCGCCGCGCAGCTTCCGTCCCACCGCCAGCGTCCGCTGCAGGCCTGGGTGCAGGTCTCGATGGGCTGCAACTCGGTCTGCTCCTACTGCATCGTTCCCGCGGTACGAGGCCGAGAGGTCAGCCGTCGGCCCGGCGAGATCGTGGCCGAGGTAACGCAGCTCGCGTCCGACGGGGTCCGAGAAGTCACCCTGCTCGGCCAGAACGTCAACTCCTGGGGGCGCGACCTCCTTCCCGACGTCCGGACCGACTTCGGCGAGCTGCTGCGGGCCGTCGACGCGGTTCCCGGAGTCGAGCGGATTCGCTTCATGAGCCCGCACCCGAAGGACTTCCGCGACCCCGTGATCGCCGCGATGGCCGAGTGTGAGGCGGTGTGCGAGCACACACACCTGCCGCTCCAGTCGGGCTCGACGCGCATCCTCAAGGCGATGCGCCGGACGTACGGACGCGACCGCTACCTCTCGCTGGTCGAGAAGCTGCGCGGAGCGATCCCTGACCTCGCGCTGACGACGGACATAATCGTCGGCTTCCCCGGAGAGACCGAAGCGGACTTCGAGGAGACCCTCGAGGTCGTCGAGGAGGTGCGCTACGACGGCGCCTTCACGTTCGTCTTCAGCCCGCGCAAAGGAACCGAGGCGGCGAGCATGCCCGACCACGTTCCCGAGGAGACGAAGAGGGAGCGAATCGAGCGGCTCGTCGACCTCGTGCGGCGAATCGCGGCGGAGCGCAATCTCGAGCGAGTCGGCCGTCTCGAAGAGGTGCTGGTCGAAGGAGCGAGCCGGACCGATCCCTCGCTCCTCCGCGGGAGGACGCGGAGGAACACCACGGTGAATTTCAGCGGCGCGGCTCGGCCGGGTGACCTGGCTCAGGTCCGGGTCGAGAGCGCGACGTCCACGACGCTCCGCGGCACGCAGGCCGCGCGCGTGGCCGCCTGACACAGACTCGTCGCACTACGTCAACCATGCGTGAGCCCGTCAACGGTACGCTCGAAGCGGGTGGAGGCACGGGGTGGCCCCGCTCATGACCGAGTCGGACCGGCCGGTTCTGGCCATCTTCGGGCCTACGGCCAGCGGGAAATCCGCCGTCGCCGAGGCCGTCGCCGAGCGAATCGCCGCCGAGATCGTCTCCGCCGACTCGATGCAGGTCTACCGCGGCCTGCCGCTCCTCACCAACCAGCCCGCCCGGCCCACACGCCTCGTCGCGATCTGGGGCCTCGACCACGAAGCGTCGGTCGGCGAGTACGCCAAGCTCGCCCATCGGGCCGTCGACGGCGCGCTCGCGGAGGGCATTACTCCGCTCGTCGTGGGCGGGACCGGCCTCTATCTCCGCGCCGCGCTCGTCGACTTGGAGCTTCCGTCCGCGCCTCCCGTCGGCGCGCGCCTGCGCTTCGAGGAGCTCTACGACAGCCTGGGGCCCGAACAGGCGCACACTCTGCTGGCCGAGCGCGATCCGCGCGCAGCCGAGACCGTCCACGCGAACGACCGCCGGCGCGTCGTCCGTGCGCTCGAGTTGGCGGACGCGGGCGAGAGCCTGGCGCGGTCGTCCAGCCGCCTCTGGACGCGGGAGACGCGACACCCAACTCTCGTTTTCGGCCTCGACGTTCCGAAGGAGATCCTCACCACCCGCATAGAAGCCCGTACACGAGCCATGTTCGAGCGGAGGGTGGAGGACGAAGCGGCGCGCGCCGCCGGCCTTTCGCTCTCGAGCACCGCTCGGCAGGTAATCGGCCTCCGCGAGGTCGCTCAGCTTCCCCGCGAGGAGGCCATGGCCGCGATCGACCGCCGCACGCTTCAGTACGCCGCCTACCAGAGGAAATGGATGCGGCGGATTCCGGGGCTCATCCCTCTCGACGCAGGCCAGGCCCCGGCGGACGCCGCCGAGGCGCTTCTCGCAGCCGCCCGCGAGCGATTCCCCCTTTTGAGGCAGCAAGAAGAAGGTGCCTCCGGCGTCAGGAAAAGTGAGGCCGATCACACCGGGCACGCCGTTTGACTCCTTCGGCTCGCACGCCAAAGGTCCGGCAGATCGGAAAAACAAGGGCCCGCACCGGAGCGGGCCCTTTCTCTTTTCCGGGTTAGGCTGAACCCGTGCGCCGCACGATTCCATTCGAGAAATGGCACGGGTTGGGCAATGACTATCTCCTCGTCGAGAGGGACTCTCTCGAAGGCGCGCTCGAGCCAACGCTCGTGCGCAGGCTCTGCGACTACCACTTCGGCGTGGGCTCTGACGGCATCCTCGAAGTGGTGGCCGAGGACGGGCCTCGCGCCGAGGTCGTCATCTGGAACCCTGACGGCTCCACGGCCGAGCTTTCCGGGAACGGGACTCGCATCGCGGCCCGCTGGCTCGCCCGGCGAACCGCCGCCGAGAAGGTGACGATCGTCGTCGGGACGCGCGAGGTCGTCGCTCGCATCCGCGACGAACAGGACGTCGAGATGGACATGGGCCCAGTCGAGGTCGCACCGACCGAAAGCCTGGACGTGGACGGGATCGCGCTCGATTTCACGCCCGTCTCGGTCGGGAACCCGCACGCCGTGATCGCCCGGGAGCCCGACCGCGCCGAGCTCCTGAGGCTCGGGCCGCTCGTCGAGAACCATCCACGGTTTCCGGAGCGCACGAATGTCCAGCTCATGCGCGTGGACTCCCGCACCGAGGCGACTGCAGGCGTGTGGGAGCGCGGCGCGGGGGAGACGCTCTCGTCCGGAACAAGCGCCTGCGCGGTCGCTGCGGCCGCTGTCGCGAACGGGTGGTGCGAAAGCCCGGTAATCGTTCATCTCGCCGGGGGCGACCTGCTCGTCGAGCTGGACGAACGCATGCACGCGCGGCTCACCGGGGCGGCAGAGGAGATTTGCCACGGCGAGACTGCAGAGGAGTGGCTCGACCGGTGAAATTCGCCCGCCGCCTCGACCTCGTCCCGCCGTATCTCTTCGCCGAGCTCGAGCGCAAGATCGACGAGAAGCGCAAGGCCGGGATCGACGTCATCAGCCTCGGCATCGGCGATCCCGACCTGCCGACCACTGCGGCGGTCGTCGAGGAGATGCAGCGCCAGGTCGCGCGCCCGGAGACGCATCGCTATCCCTCGAACCGGGGCCTAGGGGTCTTCCGAGAGGCCGTTTCCGCCTTCTACCGAGACCGGTTCGACGCCGGGATCGATCCCGACACCGAAGTGATCCCGGTCCTCGGAGGGAAGGAAGGGGTCGCTCACGTCGCCCTCGCTTGCCTCGAGAGCGGCGACATCTGCCTGGCCCCCGAGCCCGGCTACCCGCCGTACACGTCGGGCCCGCTCTTCGCGGGCGCCGACCTCCACTATCTCCCTCTCCGCGAAGAGCACGCCTTCACCCCCGACTTCGACGGAATCCCCGCCGAGGTCTGGGAGCGCGCCAACCTCCTTTTCCTCAACTACCCCAACAACCCCACCGGAGCGACCGCGCCCACTGACCTCTTTGCCCGCGTTGTCGAGCTCGCGCAGCGGCACGGTCTGATGGTCGTGCACGACAGCGCCTACTCGGAGGTCGCCTTCGACGGCTACCGGCCGCCCAGCTTCCTCGCGACCGCCGGGGCGAAGGAGGTAGGCGTGGAGATCTTCTCGCTCTCCAAGGGTTGGAACATGACCGGCTGGCGGGTCGGATGGATCGCGGGCAATTCCGACATCGTCGAGCGCTACCGGAGCCTGAAGACGAATCTGGACTCGGGCATGTTCGATGCGCTCCAGCACGCAGCCGTCGCCGCCCTCACCACGGCACGCGACTTTCCGGCGGAGATGTCCGAGATCTACCGCCGCCGCCGCGACCTCATGATCGAAGCGCTTGCCGCTATCGGCCTGCCTTCCTCGCCGCCCAAGGCGACGCCCTACATCTGGGCGCGTGTTCCCGACGGCTACACGTCGGCGAGCTTCACGGAGCTTGTGCTCGATGAGGCTGCAGTCGTCGTCTCGCCCGGTCCGTCGTTCGGGCCGAG
>Ga0307278_10001504_pt1 | contig 11603 bp, 12 predicted proteins | sample ER_DNA_117_FD_194482 | JGI IMG/M metagenome (GOLD analysis project Ga0307278, IMG submission 194482) | Bulk soil microbial communities from the East River watershed near Crested Butte, Colorado, United States - ER_DNA_117 | ecosystem: Environmental > Terrestrial > Soil > Floodplain | place...
GCGAGCGGGAGGCCACCGCTTAGAACAGCGAGATCCGGGAGCTAGGGCGGGGGACGGCCAGCCTCACGCGCCTTCTTTTTCCGGTCCCGGCGGTACTCAAGCCAGAGAAAGCCCGCGTACCCGAGGACGATTGCGGCGCCGAGTCCGAGCGTAATCCAGAGGCCTGTGCGCTTCACATCCGCGGCGAGAACCGCGGCGAGTCCTATCAGCGCGCCACCGAGCAGAGTCGCGGCAATCCGATCTCCGAGCGGGACGAACTCTTCTGTCTTGAACCACTTCGTCGCGATCCCCTCGATCCCGCCGGTTACCCCGAGGAGGAGCATGATTGCTCCGACGACTGCCAAAATCTCTTCCACGGGGACCATTTTCCGGCATTTCGCTGCGCCGGCCGGGGAAGAATCCCAACGAAGACAAAGTGCTAGTCGTTGAGCCCCGCTCGACGAGCTTCGGCTTACGCCCTACTGCACTCCACGTTAGTGACTCTTAGGACGGGATGGAGCTCCGCGACGTTCGGCGCCCTCCCGCGCTGGTGATGGGCGAAGTCGAAGAAGAGAACCCCAGTGATCCTCGCCGAGCCGTGCAGCTCGACGAATGACTTCGGCGGATCACGCGGCGGCGTCTTGTTCGAACACGCTTTGACGAGCGCCTCACGCGCTGTTGTCATGTCCCAGCGGTGCTGGGCGCCGGCCGTGCAGGAGTGGTGGGGGAACTCGACCACCATCGTCGCGCCAGTGGAATCTCTGATCGCAAGGTGAATGTCGTTGTCGTTGTCCTCGGTCTTGTAGCCAAGCTTCACTTCTGGGCTCGTCTCGCTCGGCGGGATCGAGTCGAAGATGGCCCAGAGTCGATAGACGCGGCGCTCCTTCTTCTGGCGTGTCGGCCCGGTTTCATCGGGCCGCTTGAGTTGCCCCATCCTCTTCACCGTGGAGTCGATGCCGTGTCCAAAGGCGACATTTACCGCTTCGTCGTCGAGTAGTTGCTTTACCTTCCGGCGCTCGCTGCCGCAGGCGATCTGAGTGCTACGCAAGCGTGGGTCGCGGGAATTGCCGGCCTGGGGATCTGCGAAGGCGACGATGGCTCCGCCGAGGATCAGAAACCCGGCTAATGCAGCGATTCTCAGCGTGGCGGCTTCCCTCGTCGCTTGCTCGCAAGGTTCCCACCATAGGTTTGTGAGGTCAAGACGTGCCAGGAGGTTGCGATACGCTCACGCAAGCCGTTCGGCCCCCAACCGACAACGGAAGGGGGAGACTCGGATGGCATTCACCTACAGGCTCGAGAAAAGGGACGGGACGCCCGCTGATCCGCCCGTGCTTCATACGGCCGTACCGAACTGGCAGGTCGGGGACACGATCCCGCTTGGCCGAGATAGGACGCTCCGCGTCGTAGAGGTCCGAGCCGATCAGGAAGAAGCGTCGGTGCTAGTGGTCGAACTCGCCTAGGTCGCTCGGCAGGCCATGTAAAACGGCCTGGCCGAACGGCGCGATTGTCGTCAACCCGGCCTTTCGATCCCGCTCAGGGAGACGGCGTACCCCGGATCAGGAAGCTTGTGCGCGGCGAGGATCGCTTGGCGAAGCTCGCCAAAGGCATTGTCTGCCTCGGCAAGCAGGTGGCGGTCGAGAATTTTCGCGGTCGCTTCGGCCCAGTCATGCACCGCCTTTTCGTCATCTGGCGACCCCCCGTACTCGAGTGCTCTCGATAGCCGAGCTCGCGTCATGAAATTCTCCTTCTCCTTCCACACTTCACCGACGATCTCATCAGCGAATGTGGTCGCCGAGCCGATGAGCTGTCCGAGCGCTTCACGGCCGGCGCCGTCCCAATGCGAGGACTCAATCCCCTGAAACGCTTGACGGAACTGCGGCAAGATCTGCTCGACGTCGAAGAACGAAAAGAGCTCCTCGCTCAGCCTTTGACGTCGGTCAGCTTCCCATGCGTCTGAGAACGCTAGAAGCTCGCCGAGCATGGGGCGGAACGCGTTGTCGTACGCACGCATTGCCGCCACCACGACAAACGCATCGTGAAGTACGTGAGCAGCTCGTTGGTCGCGTTGCTTGCGGGCCTCGCTTACGGCCTTTTGGAGCCAGTTACCGGCGGCGTTGAGAAGCTCGAAGAGTACTTTCGCGTCAGCAAGCACCATGGTTCATCACCCCACGACTGGCTTGTCGAGGGCAAGAACATTACTCGGGGTGGTAGGACACTCACAGCGGAATCTCGTCGCGTAGTTCTTGAACAGCCTCAGCAGCAGCATCCACCAATTGCTTCGCGTGCTGCCGATCCGTTGTTTCCTCTCCGGTCATGTCCTCTTGCACAGCGGAGAGCGTTTCCAGATCGAGCAGGTGCGCCTGCTCGTAAGCAGACTCAACGAGCGCCTTGGTCTCGCCCGTTACGAGATGCTGATTTTTCGTCCAAGCACTGTTCGGGAAGAGACCGCCCGAACGCTTTCCCCAACGCAGTTCTGCTTTTAGCTGACCAGAGATTCCACCCAGCTCTCGCACTATCTCGTCCAGCCCCGCGAACTGATTCGCCCTCCCTTGCTGCAACAGCTCCTCGTTGCGGGCGCGTCGAATCTTTCGGTCTGTTAACCAGGACGGAACGAGCAGCCACACAAATATGCCCGCCCCCGCCGTCAGCCCTGCGGCTCCAATCCAGAAGATCGGGTCGGTCCACCAGCAAAGGTCACCGCGCGCAGTCGCCTTAAAGATCAACACTGCGCTCCCAATGCTGAGGAGCGCTGCAGCGAGCGACTGCAAGACGGGTTGCCTGTCAGGCATCGGTGCGTTGGAGAATGGCATTCACCATCCTCCTCCGCCGTTTTTCCGCCAAACCCTCCTAGACCGACAGTCTTGTCCCCCCGGCCCTTCCCTCTGCCGCCCGACGGCTCGGCGGTTCAGCGGCAGCCGAGGTCCTTCCAAGGGAAGGGTGCACCCCGAATCTCAAGCTGGGTGCGGGATCGCGGGACACTAGCCCCGTTCCGCCGAGCTTGTAACAGGCGGCAGGACGGGCGGCTCGACGTCCCACCTAGGCGGCCCTTGGTAGCCCCGGTGAGGCCACGCGGGACGCTGCCTTCCTCTTCGCCCCGCTCGGCTGCGGAAAGTACAATTCCATGTATGAAACCGGAAATGAAGCCTCCAGCGAGCTCGCGCCACGCCTCCCTCTACCTGGTCGGGGGCGGGCTCGGCCTGGCGAAGATCGGCGTCGCCCCCGAGCCGCAGAAGCGGCTGCGGGAGCTGCAGGTCGGCTCGCCCGTCAAGCTGGAGCTCGCACTGGTCGCCCCCTACCAAGAGCGGCAGGATGCCTGCGCGGTTGCGGACGAGCTCTGCCGCCAGTTCGCCCCCCGCCGCGCGCACGGGAGCTGGTACCGGGTAACGGCGGCGGAGGTCGGCCGCGCGCTCGCCAGCCGGGCGCTCCGCGAGGCACCGGCGACGGCCGCTCGCGCCCGGGCGGCAGCCGCGGCCGCGGCCGCCGCGGGCGAAGCCCGCCTCGCGCGCGGGCCTGGGCGCGGCGCTCGGCGTCACCGCGCGCACGCTTCGCAGCTGGAGCAGGTCGCCTGGTTTTGCCCGCGCGCTCGGGCGCGAGCGTAAACGTGCGGAGCGCGCCCGAGCAGGCAGCGCGCGCACGAAGCCGAGCTAGGGCCCCGGCCCGGACCGACTCTCGAGAACCATGCCAGGCGGCGCGCCGTGCTTGCTGCTGTCGTTCCCCCGTGCCGAAGTCGACGGCGCCGCTCGTGGAGCCGTGTCGCCTTTCGGCTCTTCCGCGACATCGAGCGCGCAGCCTCGGCCGACGGTGCGCATGTCCGGCGCGTTTGCCCGAACTAACGAAAGGCGACAGCTCGAGCGGCAAGAGCGCGAGCTTGGCATCGCTGAGTGGCTCGCTCAGCTCAAGCGAGCCGCTACCTGCCTGGTCGCTCCGGCGGAAGGAGCAGGCCGCCTCGCAAGCGCCTGCTCCGCGGGCAAGGCGGGAAGAGAATCGCCCGGCCTCCTCCCTACACCTGCGCATGCTGCGCCCGCTCGAGCGCGTGGTTGTCGAGCGCTTGCTTGAGGATCGCCGGGTCGATCAGGCCGACGACGTTCTCGAGGGTGCGCAAGCCGGTGGCCTCGATCACGGCCTGCATTCCTCCCCCATCGGCGACGACACGGGCAGCCCTCTTGTCGCTTTGGCTGTGCCGATCGGCCCGAGTGAGGGGCAGGCGTGCATCGTGCTCGTCGAGCCAGGCCTCGTAGTCGCTGCGAGCGCGGCGTCGGCGGGAAGCGAGCTCGCGCGCGGCAGCGCGGGCGCGGCGCGCCTGTTCGCAAAGCCGCGGCCTGCTCGTTGGCCTTCCTGCGCACCTCCTGTTCGAGCCGCCGCTCGGCCGAGCGGCGGGCCGCTGCGGCTCGCTGCTCGGCCCGCAGCTGCTTCGCGACCTCCGGCCGCTTGAAATAGCGGCCAAGCGTCGTGTGCGCGACGTCGTCGTAGTCGGAGGCGAGCTCCCGCAAGGGCTCGCCGGCCGCCCGGCGCCGAATCAGCTCCGCGTCGGGAACGAGCTTGCGCAGTCGCCGCCGGCGAGCCTGTCGCTGCTGCTTTGCGACCTCCGGCCGCTTGAAATAGCGGCCGAGCGTCGTGTGCGCGACGTCGTAGTCGGAAGCGAGCTCCCGCAACGGCTCACCGGTCGCCCGGCGCCGAATCAGCTCCGCGTCGGGAACGAGCTTACGCAGTCGACGCCGGCGCTTCATAACGAGAGATTCTAGCCCCCGCCGCTTAACGCACCATAAACGCACCAGCTTTCGAGACAGCCGAAGAGCACAGAATGACCGCAGCTCCCAGAACGAACGGCGATGCGGTGGGCCCGGCGAACAGGAGAGAGGCCGGCCCGAAAAGCCCGCAATCCCGCTACCCGCGTCAACGCGGCAAGGAGAGGACGCCGCCCTCTTCAGCGTGGAAGCGGGCACCGACCTCGCGGGCCGGGGTGGTTGCGGTTGCGGTGGCGGTTGCGGGGTGCCCCGCGAGCCCGATCCGGCTTCCTTACAGGCGTTCGGCGTCGGCATTGCGGCATTGCGGCGTTGCGGCTGACCCGCAAGGAGAGGGCGTCGACCCCCTCTAACCGGCTCGCGCCCAGGTCGCCGGCCGGCCCCTCTTCGGCGAGGAAGCCGACTGAGCGCAGGCGAAGCTGCGTCAACCGCATCGCTTCGGCGTGGAAGGCGGCCTTGGCTGGCCGTACCTGGGTGCCTGGCCTGCTGGCCCCTGCGGGCCTGAAACGGTTGAGTCGGCCCCTGCCTGGCCCGCGTTCGCCCTGCGGCCCCTGAGCGCCTTGAGCGCCCGTCTCACCCTGCGGCCCTTGCGCACCCGCTGCGCCGTCGTGGCCGATGATGCCGTCCGTACCTCGTGCTCCTGCGAGCCCATTGGCTCCCGCCGCACCGGGGAGCCCTTGCGGCCCCTGAGCACCTTGCGGCCCTGCTGGCCCTTGTGGGCCGGTGACGTTCCAGTCGGTGAGATGCCAGCCGGTGTGGGACTCCCGAGACCAAGGAGGAGACGGTGAAGGCTACCGTCGAGATTCAAGACGCTAGCGGCAAGCCGGTCGATGAGCCGTCGCTGCCCGCTCCCCTTCCCCGCGGCGAGTTCGTCTCGGCCCGCTACGAGTCAGACTGCGCACGCTTCCTCGCCGAGACGAAGAGCCTGGCGCGCCGTCGCGCTGAGGCTGGCTTCGCTCGCCTATCAGCGGCCCGTTAGAGCGTCGTCACTAGCTCTACGGCGCGGCGCTCGCGCGCCCAATGTGCGCTCGCGTGACATCCGCGGGGGACGCGCAGCCGCAGAGTGCGAGGGCCAGCACGAGCTCTTCGCGCAACAGTTCGAGGACTCGCTCGACGCCCTCGGCGCCGCCCACCGCGAGCCCGTAGAGGGGGGCTCGACCCACGAGCACCGCTTGCGCGCCCAGCGCGAGCGCCTTCACCACATCGGTGCCGCGCCGAATTCCTCCGTCCATGAGCACCTCGGCACGGTCTCCGACCGCCTCGACGACCTCGGGCAGCGCGTCGATGGATGCAGCCACACCGTCCAGTTGGCGGCCGCCGTGGTTCGAGACAACGATGGCTTCAGCGCCGGCCTTGCAGGCGAGCACGGCGTCCTCAGCGGTGAGGATGCCCTTGACGACAAGCGGCAGGGAAGAGACTGAGCACAGCCACTCGAGGTCGCGCCAGTTCAGCGAGTTGTCGACGACCCAGTTGAGGTCCACAGGCGAGACCGCGCCCGCGCTCTCCGCGAGCGCGAGAAACGCGGGGACCGACACGTCCTCAGGAATCTCGAACCCCGTCCGGAGATCTCGCTCGCGGCGCCCGAGCACGGGCAAGTCGACTGTGAGCACGACCGCGCCATAGCCTTCGGCCGCTGCGCGCTCGACCAGGTCCTGGACGAAGCCGCGGTCAGTCGACCAGTAGAGCTGGAACCAGCGCGCTCCGTCGCCGGCTGCAATGCCCACCTCCTCGATCGTCCCGGTCGCAAGAGTCGAGAGGCACATCACTGTCCCGGCCGCCGCGGCGCCGCGCGCCATGGCCCGCTCGCCGTCAGGATGGGCCATGCGCTGGAACGCAGTCGGCCCGACGAGGACGGGCAGCGCGACTTCCGTCCCGAGCACCCTCGTGGCGGTTCTGACCTCGGAGACATCGACGAGCGTGCGCGGACGCAGGACCCAGCGGTTGAACGCAGCGAGGTTCTCGCGCATCGTCCACTCGTCGTTCGCCCCGCCGGCGATGTAGCCGAACGTCCCGGGATCGAGCCGCTCCTCGGCCGCGCGCTCGTAGTCCCAGACGTTGAGGAGCTGCTCTTCGTCCACCGAGTGAGCTTAAAGGGCCGAGATCTCTGCGCCCAGCGCGGTTAGGCCGAGCTCTTCAGAGAGCGCCTTCGACGCGGCCAGGAGCTCATCCGCGCGCTCGCCATCGCCGGGCTCAGCGCGCTCCTGCAGCATGCGCGCGTAGTCGTGCTGCGTGTACGCGAGCCACGGACGGAAACCCCTCTCGGCATTTATCGCCAGCCCAGCTTCGAAGTGCAGCTCTGCGTCCTCCCAGCGTTTCGTCGTCGTCGCGAGCAGCCCGAGGTAGCGGGAGACCGAGCCCCTGATCGCCTCGGGCCAGTCCGCGGCGTTGAACGTTGCGTACGGAAGCAGCAACTCATAGAGGGCGGCGGCGGAATCAGAGTCGACCAGAAGGGCCGACGTCTCGGCGAGCAGGCTCATGCCCAAGAGCCACTCCTGATCGAAGGGCAGCGCCGCAAAGCCGTCGACGGCCAGGTCGTCGAGCGCTCGCTTCGCCTCGGGCAGCCGGCCGAGCCGCACATGGAGATGAACCAGCGCGCAGCGAAAGGCAACCCGAGCCGGATACGCGGCGACCAGGTCACGGGTCGCCTGCTCGACCTGCTCGAGCTCTCCCCGGAAGTCGCAGAGCGCGTACCGCTGGAGCCGGTACGCGGGAACCGCACTCTCCGGTTTCGCTCGCCGACCGCGAGCGCCTGCGCGACGAGCTCCTCGGCCTTGGTGAGCCTGCCCGCCGCCACCGCCAGCGCCGCCTGCGCCGCGCGAACGTCCCAGAGCTCAGAGGGCTGTCTGAGCTCGGCTGCGATACGGCCCATCGCATCGACACCGGCCTCCAGCTCGCTGAAATCTCCGACCATGATCAGCGAGACGAGCCGGTGCAAATGCCCATGCATCGCCCGCACCCTGTCTCCAATGCGCTCGGCCACCTCACGGAGCTCGGCGGCGAGCGCGAGGCACTCAGGGATCGTGTCGGGGGCTGCGATCGCAGCAATACGACCGTCCAGCGCGTATGCGAGCGCGACTGAGTTTCCCGTGCCGCGAGCGAGCTCGACCGCCTCGCGGCTCAGCTTGTCGCGCCGATTCCGCGAAGGCTCATCGCGAAGCGCTCCTGCCAGCCGACCGAGCAACCTAGCGCGAAGCTCGACGTCTTCCTCGCCGACTGTGGCGAGTGCCTCCTCGAGCAGCGGAACGATTTGATCGTCCGCCCCAGCCCTCAGATACATGTCCTCGCGGGCGTAACCCCCAGCCGCGCGGGCGAAAAGGCGCGGAAGGCTGAGCTTTCGTGCGATTCCCGTGGCGTCGAGGAACGCCCGCTTCGCCGTCGCCGTGTTCCCGGCCCAGGCCTCGGCCTCCCCAATTGAGAGGAGCAGCTCGCAGCGTGTCGTCCGGTCGCCGGGATCCGCGAGCTCGAGCGCGTCGAGAGCCGTCTCGTAGAGGCGCGCGGCCTCCTCGTAGGCGAGCAGCGCGAGCGCGCGGTCGCCTGCGCGACGTGCGTAGCGGAGGGCCTTGGAGAACTCGCTGCCGGCGACGGCGTGGTGCGCGAGCTCGGCGAGGTGCTGCCCCGGGTCATCGCCGTAAAGCGCTTCGATCGCCTCGATCGCCGCTCTATGCAAACGTACGCTGCGGGCCGTCGTCAGCCCCTCGTAGAGGGTGTCGCGGATGAGGACGTGCGCGAAGCCGAGACGACCCCCGGCGCCGGGAACATCAGAGACGACTCTGGCCGCCATCGCCTCATCGAGCACTTCCAGCAGGTCGTCCTCCGACATATCGCTCATGCGGGCGAGCGCGTTCAGCGCAAACTCGCGACCCAGCACTGACGCGAGGACGAGAACTCGCTCGCACTCTTCCGAGAGGTGGGCGAGCCGGCGAGCGATGACGTCGCGGACGGTCTGGGGGATCGCGATCCTGGCCCCGGTGGACTGGGGCAGAACGCCTTCCAGAGCGAGTAGGCGCACGGTTTCGCCGACGAAGAGTGGGTTCCCTGCGGTCTCGTCGTGGAGCGCGGTTGCTACTTCCGGCGAGGCAATCTCAGACGCAGTCAGCTCGACGTACTCCGCCACGGCTTCCTCGCTGAGGCCGCCGAGCGCGAGACGGCGGGTCACGGGCTCGCGCACCACGTTGGAGAGCAACTCGGTCAGCGGCTGTCCCGGGATCGGGTCGACATCGCGATACGCGCCGAGGACGAGCAATCGCATCGAGCCGAGCTCGCGGGCGAGGAACTGCAGAAGGAGGAGCGAGGGCGTATCGGCCGCATGCAGGTCGTCCAGGACCAGCACGATCGGCCGGCTCTGCGAAGCGTTGCGGAGAAACTCGGCGGTGGCGTCGAAGAGGCGGAAGCGCGCGCCCTCGGACTCGAGCGCGGGCGGCTCCGGCACGTCCGGGAAGAGGCGGCGTAGCTCGGGAACAACCTGGGCGAGGTCAGCGACGCCGGCGCCTACCTGCGCGCCCAACGCGCCGGGATCGGCATCCCGCACATAGGCGCGCAGTGACTGCACCCAGGGCCAGTAGGCGGGGGCGCCGCCTGCCTCCCAGCAGCGGCCGACGAGCACGCGGGCGCCCCGGGCTCTCGCCTGCACGGTCAGCTCCTCGGCGAGGCGGCTCTTGCCGATCCCTGGCTCCCCGACCAGCAGGAAGAGCCGCCCGTTGCCGGAGAGCGCATCCTCGAGCCCGGCGAGGAGCTCGGCGAGCTCGGGCTCGCGGCCGACGAAGGGGCCGCGTGGGGTCTCGGGTGCCGACTCGTCAGACGGACGGGTTTCGGCCAGGTCGAGCGCCGGGTCCTGCTGGAGGATCGCATGGTGCAGGTCGCGCAGCGGGCGGCCTGGCTCGATGCCGAGCTCGTCCACGAGGGCTCGCCTCGCCTCCTGGTAGGCGCTGAGCGCTTCGCTTTGCCGCCCGCAGCGGTAGAAGGCGACCATGAGCTGACCGCGCAGCCGCTCCCGCAGGGGATTCTTGCCGATCAGCGCCTCGAGCTCACCGACGAGGTCGGCGTGCCGGCCGAGCGCGAGGTCAGCTTCGATTCGCTCTTCGAGGGCGACGATCCTGCGCTCCTCGAGCCGGGCGATCTCGGACTGCGCGAAGGACTCGAAGGCGAAATCGGCGAGCGGCGGCCCGCGCCACAGCGCAAGCGCCTCGCGTAGGAGATCGGACGCCTGCTCCGGGTCGCCGCGGGCGAGCGCAGCTCTCCCTTCGTCGAGCAGCCGCTCGAAGCGATCGAGGTCGACGCTCCCCGGCTCGAGCCGGAGCGTGTAGCCGGAGCCCTCTGTCACGAGCAGGCCGTCTGCGAATGCTCGCCGCAGCTGTGAGATGTGGTTCTGAACCACCTTCGGGGCCGTCGCCGGCGCGCGCTCACCCCAGAGCTCCTCGACGAGTCGGTCGGTGGAGACCGTCTCGTTCGCGTTCAGGACGAGCAGAGCCAGTAGGGCTCGCTGTTTGCCGCCGCCCAGGGAGATCGTCCGATCGCCAGCTCGGACTTCGAGCGGTCCGAGGATCCGAAACTCCATCGTCCTGGCACTGACGGTAACACCGCTACTACCAGCCGCCTAGCGCGCCTCGGGCCGTTACCGAGTCATGACCCGAACATGGACGAAGCGTGACCGGCGGGGCGCATCGTGGCTCCAGGCCGCCGAGAGAGGAGCGGTCACAACGAGAAAGGAGCAGAAGATGCGCACTGGCAAACGACATCTCTTCCGCCTGATCGCGATCGCTTTCGCGGCTGCGGCGGCAGCAGTCCCGGCCGCGCAGGCAGGAGGGCCGGACGATCGGGCGCTGGCCCGCGCGACCTCGACTGCGCTTGCACCCGCGACGAGCTCCCCCGACGACCGGGGCTACTACCGAGGCACGTCGGCCACCCTCGCGCCGAAGAGCCTCAGCCCCGACGACCGGGCGTTCGCGCGCAGCGTGCCCGGCAGCGAGCCGAGGACGATTCCGCTGGCGGTCACCGTTCCGCCGAGCGGTTTCAACTGGGGAGACGCGGTCATCGGTGGCGCACTCGGGCTCGCGCTCGCGTTGCTCGCCGCGGGTGCCGTCCTGATCGGCGTCCGGCATCGCCGCAGCGTTCTAACCGCCTAGTCCACGCAGTTGCCGTGCGCAAGCGGGCGTGGAGCCTTTCGAGGCTCCGCGTCCGTCTTGTTCGAGCTCAGGGCGCGAGCTTGACCGAGCCGTCTTCGGCCAGCGTCCAGTGCGGGTTGTGCGCGACCTCCCAGGGGTGCCCGTCAGGATCGATGAAGACGCCGGAGTAGCCGCCCCAGAAGGTCTCGGCTCCGGGGCGCGCGATCGTCGCCCCAGCGGCTTCGGCCTCAGCGATGACCGCATCGACCTCGGCCGGCGAGCGCACGTTGTGCGCGAGCGTGACGCCGCCCCAGCCGCCGCTGTCGGAGACTCCACTGTCCTCTGCGAGCTGATCCCGACCCCAGAGCGCGACGATCATCCCGCCGGACTGGAAGAAGACGACGTCGTCCGCGGGCGCGGCACCGGTCGTCCAGCCCAGCGCCTCGTAGAACGCGCGCGCCCGCGCCAGATCGGCGACGCCGAGCGTGACGAGGCTGAGCCGCTGCTCCATAGGGCCGGGAGAATAGTTGGACGCCGTAGACAATGCTCAAAGGCGGGCGTACTGTTATCGGCCTCTTGCACCCGCTCGACCTTGTCCGGAGAAGGATGGCGAAGGGGCTTCAAGTCGAGGCGGGCCAGCAGGCTGTCCAGCGTGGCGGGGAGGTCGAGGCGCTTGTCACCATCTCCAGCTCGCGGAGACCGGGAAGCCTCGAGGTCGGTCTCGTCTGCACAGAGTTCTACGACGAAATGGTCTCGACGAGCACCGGGAACGACGGGGCCT
>Ga0307278_10001505_pt1 | contig 11603 bp, 12 predicted proteins | sample ER_DNA_117_FD_194482 | JGI IMG/M metagenome (GOLD analysis project Ga0307278, IMG submission 194482) | Bulk soil microbial communities from the East River watershed near Crested Butte, Colorado, United States - ER_DNA_117 | ecosystem: Environmental > Terrestrial > Soil > Floodplain | place...
CTGACGGAAGCGCTGGCTCGGCTCGAGACCCTTGAGGACCAGGTCACGGTCTTGCGTGGCCGCGCGTTCCCAGCGCCGGACGAGCCGTACGCACCGGTCCTGCGCGCGCTCGACCCGGTGCTGGCACGTCTCCCCGACGAAGACCTGCCGACGGTCATCGGCACGAGCGCGGAGGACGTGGCCCGTCTCGTGCCCGACCTGCGCGGCCGGCTTGCCCAGGCAGCCCTCCTTCCCGCGAGGCCGACGGTCACCTCGCCCGAGCGACGACAGGCTCGACTGCTCGAGAGCATCGTCGGGTTGCTCGGGCGTCTGGCGGAGCGCCGGCCGGTCGTCATCGTCGTCGAGGACCTGCATCACGCGGACGGCGGCACGCGGGCGCTCGTCGCCTTCATTGCACGTGTCCTCCGCCACCAGCGACTGTGCCTGGTGGCGACCTACCAGCCGGACGAGCTCACCCGGTCGCACCCGCTCACCGAAGACCTGCTCCGGATGGCGAAGGCCCCCCGGACGCCCGACCGGCTCGAACTCGGGCGGCTTGGCCGCGACGAGCTGGCCGAGCTGATCGAAGGCATCGAAGGCGAGCGGCCCTCGGCGTCCGCGTTGGTGCTCGTGGCCGAGCGCTCGGGTGGCAGTCCACTCATCGCCGAGGAACTCATCGCCGCGCGCCGCGAGCTGTCCGGGGCGTCGCTGACCGGGACGTTCGAAGACCTCGTCACGGCGCGCCTGGCGCTCCGCTCGGTGGAGTGTCGGAGGCTGCTGCGTGTGCTGGCACCGGCCGGCCGTCCTCTGCCGGAGGCGGTGATCGCCGACATCTCGGGCGAGCTCGATGCGATGGCCGGCGAGACGCCGCGGATCCGGCCGAACGTTTTGCGGCGTGTCGAGGGACCCATCGGCCCAGACCTGTCGGCGTCGCTCGAGGAGGCGATCGATGGCGGCTTCCTGGTGCGCGGCGCCGATGGCTCGATCGACTTCCGGCACGACCTGATCGCCCGAGCAATCGACGCCGACCTCCTACCGGTTCACCGGGCACGCCACCACGCGGCCATCGCGCTTGCCCTGTCGGACACGCCTGCCGCCGCTGCCGATCACTGGCTTCTCGCGCAGGCGCCGCTCGAGGCGCGTGACGCCGCGATCGCCGCGGCCGATCGGGCAGCCGCGGTCAACGCGCCCCAGGACGAGCTGCGATTGCTCGAGATGGGACTCGCCCTGGGCGAGGTCTCGATCGGGTCGAGCGTCGCCGAGGACTCGGTCGATAGCTCGTCGAACGACGGGTCCGAGGACCTTCAGCTGCGTGCGGCTGACGCGGCAATCGCCTCTGGCCGTCCCGCTCGCGCCGTGGCATTCACCGAGTCCGCGATCGCCGGCCTCGAGAGCCGGCGGGACCGGCTGCTTCTCGGAATCGCCTACGATCGACTCGGCCGTTGCCGGCGCGCCGCCGGCGACAACGACGGTGCGGTTGTTGCCCACCGCCGCGCGATCGACCTTGTGCCCCGGCAGCCGTCGCCCGAACGGGCGACCGTTGTTGCCTCGCTCGCCCAGCTGCGAATGCTCGAAGGGACCTTCTCGGAGGCCGAGCGCCTGGCGCGCGACGCCATCAGGATTGCCCAGGCGTGCGGCTCGGCCGCGCGCGTCCAGGAGCTCCAGGCGACGACGACACTCGGCGTGTCGCTCGGGTGGGGTGACAATCCGGAGGCCGGCGTCGACCTTCTGCGGACGGCCCGATCGACGGCCGTCGAGCTCGGCGAGGTGGACGAGCTCTTCAGGGTGTACGCCAACCTGACGACAGTGCTCGATCTGCTCGGCCGGCGAGCTGAGGCGGTCGAGGTCGCCTATGAAGGGATCGATGCCGCGCGGCGAGCCGGCCTCGAGGCGGTGTACGGCAACTTCCTGCGCGGCAACGCCGCCGAATCGCTCTATCTGCTCGGCCGCTGGCCGGAGTCTCGGGCCTTGTCGAGCGCGGCTCTCGAGTGGAGCCCGGCCGGGGTTGCGTTCGTCAACTCGGTCGTCAACCTCGCGATCGTCGAGATCGAGACCCGATCCGGCGAGCTCGCAGGCCGCCTGCTCGGCCAGCTGTTGCTCGAGCTCGAGACAGTCCGGGACTCGCAGAACGCAGTGCCCGTCTATCGAGCCGCAGCATCGTTCGCGCTGTGGCGCGGCGACCTGGCCGACGCGCGTCGCACCGCCGAGCGCGGCTGGCAGCTCATCCAGCCCACCGAAGACTGGATTCTGATCGCCAAGATGGCGTCGACCGCCGCCGAGGTCGATGCGGCCCTCGCCGACGAGGCGCGTGACCGGCGCGACTTCGCCGCCCTCGCGGCCGCCAGGCAACACACTGCAACGGTGATTGCGCTGTCGGATCGCGCGGTCAAGTCGGCCCAGGTGTCGCCGTCGATCGGGTCGCGGCGCGAGGCGGACGCCTATCTCCAGACGGCGCGGGCGCAGGCAAGCCGGGTCAATGGCCGCAACGATCCCGACGCCTGGCGGGCTGTTGCGGAAACGTGGATTGCGCGGGCGAATCCGTATGAGGTGGCCCGGTCACGGTGGCGCGAGACGCAGGCCATCCTCGTCGCGCAAGGCGCACGCGCTGCACGGTCCGCCGCGAAAAAGCCCCTCCAGGAGGCCGCCGAAACAGCGCTCGAGCTCGATGCCCGACCGCTGCTCCGCGAGCTCGGTGAGCTGGCTCGTCGAGCGCGGTTGCGGTTGCCGGACGCCGTCGCGGCGCTGCCCACCGTCGACGAGGCGATCGACACCGGCAACGGCCACGCGCCGCTCGCACCGCCCACCGAGGCGTCGGCGGTGGTCCGCAGTGTGGTCGGTCAGCCGACTGTCGTGCGGCAGCACACGTTCGGGCTGTCGGGCCGCGAACGGGAGGTCCTCGGCCTGATCGCGGAGGGGCGCACGAACCGTGAGATCGGTGAGCGCCTGTTCATCAGCCAGAAGACGGTTGGCGTGCACGTCGGCAACATCCTGGCCAAGCTCGGGGTGTCGGGGCGCGTCGAGGCCGCTGCGGTCGCCATCCGGCTGGGTCTTGCCGGCACGGCCTAACCGGAAAAACACGAGACCCGGACGATATGTCCGGGTCTCGCGATGAGTCCGGCCTGCCCGGGCTTACCCGGACGGGACCAGAAACGCTCGGTGCTGATCTACTCCGACCAGCCGGGACGGTTCAGGACCAGCGGCGGCCTGCGGCGAGGGTCAGGGCAATGGCGACGAGCGGTCCGAGCGTGACGATGAGCGATCGAGCGCGAATGATGACGCTTGAGATCATGGACTCCGACCTCCTCCGCTGGGCGGGGGCGTCCCCCCAAAGACGCACCCCCGTAGGAGAGGCCCGAAGGTACTTGCTCGAACGTCCATTGCACAATCCGGACCTTCGTACTGGTCGAGTACTAGTCGCCCGACGGGATCCGGCGTCTGCCGCTAGATTCAGCTCGATGCTCCTGCGGCCCGAACGGGCCATCCACCCTTCGCCCGAGGTCCCTGCAGCAATGCGAACCGCCCGATCCCCTTTCACCCTCGCGACCATCCTCGGAACGGTCCTCGCCGTCGCCGGTTGTGCCGGGCAGGCTCCGGGCTGGACATACGCCCCGGCTCCGCCCGTGACCCCTCCGCCATCGGTCGCCGCCTCGGGCTCGCCCGGTGCGTCAGGGGCCCCCGCGTCGGGCACGCCCGCGTCGGCCGCGCCCTCGGCGGGACCGTCGGGAGCGGCCCAGTCGGGCGCGCCGCAGACATCGGGAGGTCCGATCGGGTCCGGCTCGACCGTCACGATCGTAGCCTCGAACGCCCAGGGCTACGACACGCCGCAGGTCGAGGCGCCGGCAAATCAACCGTGGACCCTGGTCTTCGACAACAAGGACGCCACGCAGCCACACAACGTCGTGATCCAGAAGCCTGACGGCTCGCTCGTGTCGATGGGGGACACCGCGTTCTTCACCGGCCCCGCGACCCGGACCTACCAGGTGCCTGCCCTCGCGCCCGGCCAATACCCGTTCATGTGCCAGGTCCACCCGACCGTCATGAAGGGCACGGTCGACGTGAAATAGCGTCCCTTAGCGCCACGATGACCCTCCAACTCGCCTACACGGACGCGTACCTGGGCACGACCGAGGCAAGGGTCGTTTCGGCCGAGGGCGGCGATGGCCCGCTCGTGGTCCTGGATCGGACCGTGTTCTACCCGGGTGGAGGCGGCCAGCCCGCCGATACGGGCACGATCCTGCGCGCGGCCGACGGCCGAGCGTGGACCGTCGCCGGTGCGCGCAAAGATGGCGGTGACATCGTGCACCAGCTCGAGGGCGGATCCGAGCCTCCGGCGGTTGGTGACGTCGTTCGGATCGAGTTGGACTGGCCCCGACGGCTGCGTCTGATGCGGACGCACACCGCCCTCCACGCGCTGTGCGGCGTCGTCTGGCGCGATTACGGTGCCCAGGTCACGGGCGGCAACATGGAGCCCGGGGCGGGCCGAATGGATTTCGAGTTCGAGCGGATGTCGGGTGACCTGGTCGACGAGATTGAGTCCAGGGTCAATCACGAGCTGTCGGTCGAGCGTGAGGTGCGGGTGAACGTCCTGCCACGCGACGAGGCGTTCGCGATCCCGGATCTCATCCGGACGAAGGTCAACCTGCTGCCGCCGGGCATCGAGGAGATCCGAACGATCGAGATCGTGGGCCTCGATCTCCAGGCCGACGGCGGCACGCACGTGGCCAATACCACGGAGGTCGGCCAGATCAGGGTGACCGGCTACGAGTCGAAGGGCCGGATCAACAAGCGGATCAGGATCGAGCTCCTGGACCCAGCGAGCCAGGGCGGGTGACCAAGCCAATCTCGCCGGCGATCGAGGGGATCGAGCGCTCCGGCGTCCGCCATCGGGTCGTGCGGACGGAGCCGGCCGGCAGCCCAGAGGAGGCGGCCGCACTCCAGGGAATACCGCTTGGCGCCCTCCTGCGGACGATCGTCGTGCGACGCGGCGAGGACGCCTACGTTTTCGTCCTCGTCCCGGCCGGTCGGCGGTTCGACTGGCCCAAGCTGCGCGCCCATCTTGGCGTCAGCCGGCTGTCGCTTCCGGACGCGGACGAGGCGCGGGATGCCACTGGCTACGAGCGCTACGCGATCACGCCGTTCGGAGCCAGCCACGCCTGGCCAGTCGTCGCCGACTCTTCGATCGAACGCGAGCCGGTCGTATCGATCGGTGGGGGTGTTCGGGGCGTGAACCTCCACCTGGCGCCCTCCGATCTGATTCAGGCGCTCGACGCCACCGTGGTGGACGTGAGCCAACCTTAGCGTTCGCCCTGGGGCTGACTCCGCGCCAACGCGCTGACAACGGGTCCGCTGGTGGAATCTCGCCATCGCGTGTGGCACCATCGGCGCCTCCGCCTGTCGCCGCTCGGGGGACTCTTTTGACCCTTCGACCGCCCACTTTCATCGTCGTAAGTCCGCTCCTCCGACGGCTGGCCTGGCACGCGCGACGAATCCGCGGCCAGCTCGACCGGCGGCTGTTCCTGGCAATGGCCGAGGGCATCCTTGCGTTCGTGGCGATCGCGGCCATCCTCGTGACCCTGATCGAAAAGACGTGGACGGTGGAATCGCTGTTCGATTCCTTCAACTGGGGGATCGCGACCGTCCTCGGCCAGGGGAGCGCGGACTACGTGACCTCGCTCGGCGGCCGGATCGTCAGCTGGCTGCTCATCCTGTTCGGCGTGGCGCTCCTCGGCACGATCACCGGTGCCCTCGTCGCGCTCGTCATCGATTTCCTGCTCAAGGAGGGCCAGGGTTTGGGTGCCAGCGGTTATCGCGACCATATCGTCGTCTGCGGCTGGAATGCGACGGCCCGCGACCTTATTGACGAGCTCAAGAGCGACGAGTACAAGGCAAAGGTCGTCGTCATTCACGACGCGGACCGCAACCCGGCGGGCGAGGGCGTGTACTTCGTCAAGGGCGATCCGACGAACACCGCCGATCTCCTGCGGGCGGGCATCGGTGAGGCCGCGGCCGCGCTCGTCCTCCCGAGCGAGCCGACGAACGACGCCGACATGCGCTCGATCCTGACGGTGATGGCGATCGAGTCGCTGGCGCCAGATGTTCGGACGGTGGCCGAGGTCAACAACCCTGCTCACGTGGACCATTTCCGTCGGGCGCACGTCGACGAGGTGCTGGTGACGTCCCGGCTGGCGTCCCGGCTGCTGGCCCGTTCCGCGCTCTATCCGGGATTGACCGAGCTAGTGACCGACATCGTGTCGGGCGGCGAGGGCTCCGAGCTCTATCGCGTGGCGCTGCCGTCCGATTACCTCGGTTTGTCGGTGGACGAGGTGAGCACCCGGCTGCGAGCGGAGCATCGGGCGACGCTGCTCGCGATCTCCGGCGGCGGACGGACCTATGTGAACCCGCCGTCCGATTTCCGATTGAAGGCGGGCGACGACGCGCTCGTCGTGGCGGAGTCACTCGGCACGCTGGCGCCGCTCGGGATGCGAGTCGAAGTCGCCGCTCCGGAGGCCGCCGTCGATCCGGCCCTCGCGAGCCAGTCGGCGGGGTAGCGTCAGAGCGCCTTGACCGCCGCCACCAGGTCTGCCAGGCCCTGTTTCGCGTCCGCGAACAACATGCCGGTCTTCGGGTTCACGTAGAGCTCGTTGTCGATGCCCGCGTAGCCCGTCGCCATCGAGCGCTTGATCACGATGACCGACTTGGCGTGGTCCACGTCGAGGATCGGCATCCCGGATACCGGAGTGCCGGGGCGCCGCGCGGCCGGGTTTGTCACGTCGTTGGCGCCGACGACGAGGGCCACATCGGCCCGCTCGAATTCGGGGTTGATGTCGTCCATCTCACGGAGCTGCGGGTAGGGCACGTTGGCCTCGGCCAACAGCACGTTCATGTGGCCGGGCATCCGTCCGGCGACGGGATGGATCGCGTACTTCACGTCGACGCCGCGTGATTCGAGCAGCTCGGCGAGCTCGCGCACCGCGTGCTGGGCCTGGGCGACCGCCAAGCCATAACCAGGGACCACGATGACCGACGACGCGTAAGCGAGCTGGATGGCCGCATCGTCGACGCCGATCTCGCGGACGTCGCCGCCCGGGCCCGCCGCCGCGACGAGACCCTCGCCCCCACCGAAGCCGCCGGCGATGATGTTCGTGATCGAGCGGTTCATCGCGTCGGCCATGAGCTTGGTCAGAATTCCGCCCGAGGCGCCCACAAGGGCGCCGGCGATGATGAGCACGGGGTTGCTGATGACGAAGCCGGCCATCGCCGCCGCCGTCCCGGTGAACGAGTTGAGCAGCGAGATGACGACCGGCATGTCCGCGCCGCCGATCGGCAGGACCATCGTGACGCCGAACGTCAGCGCCGCGGCGATGATCACGAACAGGACAACGGTCTTCACCGTCGTCTCGAGCGTCAGCGCGCCGCCGGCGCCGAGCACAAGTGCGACGAACCCGATGAGTGCCACCAGCGCCAGTCCGCCGGTCACGATCCGCCCACCGGGGACGATGATCGGTTTGCCCGAGATGAGCCCCTGCAGCTTGCCCGACGCGACCAGCGAACCGGAGAACGTCACGCAACCGATGACGACCCCGAGCACGACGAACAGGGCAGTAGAGATCGTTTCCTCGACCGTGCCGACGACTCGCAGGTAGTCGTCGATCGCCACGAGTGCGGCCGCGCCGCCGCCGACCGCGTTGAACAGCGACACGAGCTGCGGCATCGCGGTCATCTGCACGGTTCGGGCCATGTACAGGCCTGCCCCGCCACCGATGATGAAACCGACGAGGATGATCGCGAGCGCCGCCACCGAGAGGCCGCCCTCGCGAGTAATCAGATAGGCGAGTGTCGTCAGCACGGCGATCGTCATGCCCAGGGCGCTCAGCCGATTGCCGTCGCGCGCGGTCGCGGGCGAGTTCATCCGGTGCAGGCCGATGACGAATGCCGCCGCCCCGAGAAGCCAGGCGGCGAAGACGATGCTGTAGATCCACTCCTGCGACATCGGGCCCTCGCTCAGCTGCCGCTCGGTGGGGTGGTGGCAGGGCTGCCGGCCGGGGCACCGCCGACTTCATCCGCCTTCGGGGCGGTCGGGCGACGCTTGAACATCTGGAGCATCCGGTCGGTGACGACGTAGCCGCCGACGACGTTTGCCGCCCCGAACACCATCGCCACGAACGCGAGCACGTAGCTCAGCGGACTGTCGGCTGTCGCAGCGATCAGCATCGCGCCGACCATGACGATTCCGTGGATCGAGTTCGCCCCCGACATCAGGGGTGTGTGCAGCGTCGCGGGCACCTTGCTGATGACCTCGAACCCGACGAGGATCGCCAGGGCGAAGATCGCCAGGGCGTAGAGGAGATCCTGGCTCATGCCTTCGGGCTCCCGGCCGCGGCGGACTCGGGCGGCGCCGGCTCCAGTAGCTTCTTGACTGATTCCGCGATCACCGAACCGCCATTCGTGATGACGGTCGCCCTGGTGACCTCGTCATCGAAGTCGAGGTTGAGCGCCCGGTCCTTGACCATCGACAGCAGGAGTGCGGAGATGTTCCGCGCGTAGAACTGCGACGAGCCGACCGGCATCGTCGCCGGCAGGTTGTCGGGCGCGATGATCGTCACGCCGTTATCCGTCACCACCGTCTCCCCCTGCTTCGAGAGCTCGACGTTGCCACCGAGGGCGGAGGCGGCCATGTCGACGATCACCGAGCCGGGCTTCATGCCCCTGACCGCTTCGGCCGTCACGAGCAACGGCGGCCGCCGCCCCGGTACCTGCGCCGTCGTGATGACGACGTCCATGGTGGCGATATGGCCGTTCAGCTCCTGCTGCTGGGCGGTCTGCTCGTCGGGCGTCAGCTGGCGGGCGTAGCCTCCCTCGCCGGATGCATCAGCGACGGACTTGAGGACGATGAACTGGGCGCCTAGCGATTCGGCTTGCTCCTTCGTTTCGGAGCGGACGTCGTATGCCTTGACGATCGCGCCGAGCCGCCGGGCCGTGCCGATCGCCTGGAGCCCGGCGACGCCGATGCCGAGGATCAGGACGTTGGCCGGCTTGGCGGTTCCGGCCGCCGTCGTCAGCAGCGGAAAGTAGCGACCGAACGCGTTCGCCGCGATCAGCACCGCCTTGTAGCCGCCGACGTTCGCCTGCGACGAGAGTGCGTCCATCGACTGCGCACGTGACAGCGTCCGTGGGATCGCATCGAGGCTGATCGCCGTGACGCCCTTTTCGGCGAGGCTGGCCGCGAGCTTTGGATCGATGAGTGGCTGGAGGATGCCGATGAGCGCCTGCCCGGAGCGCATGACGCGCACCTCCGACTCGCTCGGCTTCTGCACTCGCAGGACGACGTCTGACTGGCGGTAGAGGTCGACCGACGAGACAACCGTGGCTCCGGCATCGACATAGGCCTGGTCGGGAATGAGCGCGCCGCCGCCGGCACCGGCCTCGACGAGGATCTCGAGCCCGGCGGCCGTCAACTTGCCGAGCGCTTCGGGGACCAGGGCGACGCGCCGCTCACCGGGCGCTGTCTCCTTGGCGACGCCGACCTTCATGGGCACCACCTGATGTGAGGTCTGGGTCGAGAACTGGGGGATATCGCGCAGAAGGATACCGGCCCGGTCGGCGGCGCGTGTGCCAGTGCAGGGTTGTGATTGAGTGCCGACCGCGGCGGACGCGATGGGTCCGTCCAGGCGAGCTTGTCATGACGCTGGCACGCACTGGACGCAGGCGTTTCTCCCAGCGTGCGAGTCGATATTCGATGCTCGCGCTCATGACCGGCGACGCCGCCGGCGTGAGCTCCAACGGAGGTCAAGGAATGCTCTGGACGGTCCTCGTCGTCCTGGTGGTGTTGTGGTTGCTTGGCTTCGTCACGAACGTCGTCGGCAGCGTGATTCACCTGCTCCTTGTCATCGCGCTGGTCGTGCTGATAGCCCAGCTGTTGAGTGGCCGTCGTACCAGCGTCTGATCCCCGTGGCCGTGCCGGGTGTCCTGCTGGCGGTCGGGGTCGCCCAGCTTGGTGACGTCCTCACGTTCGTCCGGATGATCTCGGCGCGCGGCTGGTCGGCCGAGGCGAATCCCCTCGTGCACGAGACGGCGGCGCTCGTTGGCTTTCCGGGCCTCGTGCTCGCCAAAGTCGCCGTGGTCGTGCTCGTGGCATCGACATTCGCGATCCTCGCGCGATCGAATCGACGGCTGGCTGCGGTCGTGGCCGGCATCGGAACGGTGGCCGGGATCGTCGGGGCGGCGACGAACACCTTCGCGGCGCTCTAGGTCACGCGAGCGTCACCTCATGGACCCGCGGCGGCGAGCAGCAGGGTCACGATGTAGATGTGAGCCGCTGCGCTCCACACGATCGAGCCCGTTCGCCACACCAGCCAGCCGTAGACGAGCCCGCCGAAGAGTGTCGAGAAGAGCTCGACCTCGGGTTTGCCCAGGTGTGAGAACACGAACGGCAGCGTTGCCACGAGGACCCCGAACGGCCCGATGGCCCGGATGAGGGCGAACATCAGGAGCCCCCGGATCATGAATTCCGTCGGAACGAGGTCGAGTGTGTTCGTCACCACAAGGTCGACCGTGTTGGTCGAGCTGATCGAGTAGTAGTCGCGGAACGAGTCGACGCGAACAAGAGCCAGGACCAGTGGCGTCATCACGGCGCAGCCCGCCAGCGCGAGCCCGATGCCCCATCGCCAGTCCCCTGGGGTGAGTCCGTAGCGTCCTGGGCGATCGCGGAAGACAAGCAGCACGATGGCCAGTGGGACGATGCCGAACAGGATCGCCCGCTCGATCGCCTGGTAGCGGAGCGCTGGTGCCGCCCGGCCGAGGTCCTGGATCGATTCCGGGATGAACGTCCGCGAGTAGTCGAACAGGAGCGCCAGCGTCACGACGGTGAGCGCGACACTCGCCCGGACGGGCAGTTCCAGACCGGCAATCGTGATCGTGCGACGATCCGCGGCGTCAGCCGGATAATCCGGCGCCCTGACGAACCCGGCGACGAGTCGAGCCCGAAGGGTCTCAGCAACGGCGGTCACGACCGGCGAATCGTAACGGGCGGGATGGCCTCAGGAGGGAGCATGGACGACGACAAGGCGCTTCGCCGGGACCTGGACCGGTTGCTCCAGGGCGTCGACGCCCACATGACGTTCGACGAGGCGGTCGCCGACTTCCCGACAGAGGCGATCAACGCTCACGCGCCGAATGTGACCTACACGCCATGGCACCTGCTTGAGCATCTGCGGATCACCCAGAGGGACATCCTCGACTACGTGCGCGGAGATGACTACAAAGAGATCGCCTGGCCGGCGGACTACTGGCCTGCCGAGGATGCCACCGCAAATCGCGCCCAGTTCGACGCGACGATCGCGGACTTTCGAGCCGACAACCGCGCCCTCCGAGACATCGTCGCCGACCCCGCTACCGATGTCTTTGCCGTGCTGCCGGGAACGCCGGGCCACACCGTCCTGCGCGAGGCGCGAGTGACCGCCGATCACAACGCCTACCACGTAGGCGAATTCGCGGTCCTGCGCCAAGTCATGGGGACGTGGCCGCCCGATCGATCCGGATGAGGTCGTTGAGAGCGTGAGTTAGGGATCTGACAGGCAATCGCAACGGCGCAGGAAGGCGGAAGTAAGGGTTCTGTGGCGCCCTGG
>Ga0307278_10001506_pt1 | contig 11602 bp, 10 predicted proteins | sample ER_DNA_117_FD_194482 | JGI IMG/M metagenome (GOLD analysis project Ga0307278, IMG submission 194482) | Bulk soil microbial communities from the East River watershed near Crested Butte, Colorado, United States - ER_DNA_117 | ecosystem: Environmental > Terrestrial > Soil > Floodplain | place...
GAGCCGGACCTCGGCCTCCTGCACCGCTCTGACGAAGGAATCCACGTCACGGTCGGCCGGAACGGCGACGTCGAAGGGCCACCAGAACTCCACTGCGTCGAATCCTGCGGACCTTGCCGCTCTAGGGCGTTCGTGCAGCGGGAGCTCGGTAAACAGGATGGACAGGTTGACGTCGAAGTTGGTCATGCAACCCATCCCTCCGTTTCCGTATGGCGGACACGCTAAGCCGCGATACGGGCAACTGTCAAGGGGTATGGAGAGCCGACCAGGTTGCGTTGCGCCGACCCGAGGCATGCTGAAGAGGCGACCTCGGTCCTGGATCAGATCGCCATGGCTCGTCGAATGCGACCGCCACCCTCCGGTTCGCTGGGCCCCTTCAGCCTCGCCTGCATGCGGTTCCAGCTCCGACACCAGGCCTGGCCGTGGCGTATGGGGCGTTGGGTACCCGGCGGCCCAGGACGCGGCGGGTGGTCAGCGCGCCCGTTGCCAGGACCAGGGGCCAGGCGAGGAACGGGCCCGCGAGCAGCAGTAGCCCGGCGACCAGGACTGTCGCGGCCAGCGCTGCGCGGCGGCCGAGGCTGCCGCGGGGCAGGAGACGGATCCCGGCGGCGCAGCCAACTGTGTAGATGGCGGCCAGGCACGAGGTGGTCGCGAGCACCAGCACGTGCGCGTCCGCGCCGGTGACGAGCAGCCCCACAAGCACCATGCCCGTCAGCGCAGCCACCGTCGCGAGGCTGCGCCGGGGCACCTCGCCGGCTTGCCCACCCCTGGTGAGCCAGCCCGGCAGCGCTCCGTCCCTGCCCAGGGCCACGCCGAGCCTGGCGGCGCTGGCGACGTAGGCGTTCATCGTGGCGAGCGTCACCACGACGGCGACCACCGCCGCGATCGTTCCGGCCGAGACCGAGCCGCTGATGCCGTGGGCGAGCAGCACGGCCAGGGGCGCGTCGACCTGCTCGAGCCGTGGGCCGAGCACCAGCACGCTCACCGCAGCCAGGCCCAGGTACAGAGCGCCGATCAGCGTGAGCGCCGCGGCGGTTGCCCGGCGCAGGTCGCGGGCGGGATCAGCGAACTCCGCGGCAAGGTGGGTGACCGTCTCCCAGCCGGCGAACGACCACACCAGCAGGGCCGCCGCGCCGCCGACCGCGAACCAGCCGTGGGGCGCGAACGGGTACAGGTTGGCGATGCGGGCGTGTGGTGCCGAGGCCGCGATCGCCGCGGTGAGCAAGGCAGCGAGCAGGGCCGCCAGGACGAGCTGGAGGCGGCCTGCGCGCGCTCAGCCCGACGGTGACGATCCGCACGACCGTGGTGCTTCGCACCGTACTCGAGCGCCCGCTCCTCACCACCGGCTCCGACGGGTAGGCGATCCGCCGTCGGGGCGGCGCGGTAGGTGCGCCGAGAACGCGCTCCTTGCTATCCAACTACGGGGTGTTCGAGGTCGCAGTGCTGGCTGCAGGCTCTTGACCATTTCGAGTGGATGTGGAGGTCGGCGTAGAAGGTCATGGGCGAATCTTCTACGACGGGGGTGGCAGGCCCAACCGAGCTGGGCGCGCACCCAGCGCAGGGCTCGCCGATCGGTCGGGAAGCTGAGAGCCGGATCTTCCAAGCGCTCCAGGACCGCAACGCGGCCGAAAGGCCGTACATGTTCCACAGGGTGAGGAAACCGGCGGGCGATCCCCGGATCGGGGGGTCCGTCCGCTGTGCCCGGTTCCTATGCTGCCGGGAAGCTCCCCACACTCCGGAGGTGGCGCCCATGAAGGCACTCGTCTATCACGGCCCCAACCACAAGGAGTGGGAATCCAAGCCGGACCCCAAGCTGGATCGGCCCAGCGACGCCATCGTCCAGATCGACACCGCCACCATCTGCGGCACCGACCTGCACATCCTCAAAGGGGACGTGCCAACCTGCGCCGAGGGGCGCACGCTGGGGCACGAGGCCGTGGGGACGGTGGCAGAGGTCGGCGACGCCGTCGAGAACGTCCGGCCGGGGGACCACGTGCTGGTCTCCTGCATCTCCGCGTGCGGACGCTGCCAGTACTGCCGGCGAGGGATGTACGGGCAGTGCCAGAGCGGTGGCGGCTGGATCCTCGGGCACCTGATCGACGGCACCCAGGCCGAGCTCGTCCGTATCCCCTTCGCGGACAACAGTCTCTACACGGTCCCTGAGGGGCTCAGCGACGAGCAGGTGCTGTTCCTGTCCGACATCCTGCCGACCGGCTTCGAGGTCGGGGTGCTGAACGGCGGCGTCCGCCCCGGCGACGTGGTGGCGGTCGTGGGCGCCGGGCCCGTGGGGCTGGCGGCGATGATGACCGCACGCCTGTACGGACCGAGCAGGATCGTGGCGATCGACAAGGCCGACAGCCGATTGGAGAAGGCGCGATCGGAGTTCGGCGCCGACGTGACCGTCAACAGCGATGCCGAGGACCCGCTCGAGGTCGTCAAGGGGCTGACCGACGGGCTCGGCGCCGACGTGGCCATCGAGGCGGTGGGCATCCCCGAGACCTTCGAGCTTTGCACCGAACTGGTGCGGCCCGGCGGCCGGGTCGCCAACATCGGCGTCCACGGCCATCCCGCCACGCTGCACCTGGAGCGGCTGTGGATCAGGAACATCACCATCACCACCGGGCTGGTGGACACCTCGTCCACGCCGACGCTGCTCCGGCTGGTCTCCGAGGGGCGGCTGGACCCGCAGCCGTTCGCCACCCACCGCTTCACGCAGGATGAGATCCTCGACGCCTACGGGGTCTTCGCCGACGCCGCCAAGACCAACGCGCTCAAGGTGGTCCTGACCAGGTCCTGACCCCGCGCGCTTGCCCTGGATTCGGGCGCTCCGACAGACCAGGCAAGCCTTGGCGAGGCACGCAGCGCGGGTCTCGCCGGTCGGGACGCTGTGCGTGGTTGCGGGTTGTTGCCGCCGTTGCCGGGCGTGACACTTGGTTCCTCGGGTGAGGCCGCGCTCCATGGTGGCCGAGGTGAGGGAGCACGGGGCCAACGCGATAGGAGCAGCCATGACCGACCCGGCCGTCGCCCAGCGGCGCGGCGGGACGCCGCTGCGGCGGCGGATGGGGCCGCGCGACCGCGACGAGCCGGACCGTACGGCGACGCCGCTGGAGTTGTTGTTCGACCTGTGCTTCGTGGTGGCGGTGGCCCAGGCGGCCGACCGTCTGCACCACGCCCTGGTCCCGGGGCACATCGCCGACGCGGTCGTGAGTTACGGCTCGGTCTTCTTCGCCATCTGGTGGGCGTGGATGAACTTCACCTGGTTCGCCTCGGCCTACGACACCGACGACGTGACCTATCGGCTGCTCACGCTGCTCCAGATCGGCGGGGTGCTGCTGCTGGCCGCCGGGGTGCCGGACGGGTTCGACCGCCAGGACTTCACCGTCGTGACCTTCGGCTACGTCCTCATGCGAGTCGCGATGGTGATCCAGTGGCTGCGGGTGGCCCACGACCATCCGGGCGGGCGCGTCACGGCCCTGCGGTACGCGGCCGGCGTCACCGTCCTCCAGATGGGGTGGATCGCGCTGCTGGGGCTGCCGTTGTCATGGAGAGGACCAGGCTTCCTGCTGCTGGCCGGGCTCGAGCTGACGGTGCCGGTGTGGGCCGAGCGGTCCGACCAGCCCACCGCCTGGCATCCCGACCACATCGCCGAACGCTACGGCCTGTTCACCCTCATCGTGCTTGGCGAGTGCGTGCTGGCGGCGACCACCACCGTCCAGGCCGCCACCGGAACCGGCGGCCTGTCGCCGTCCCTGGCCGTCGTCGCGACCGGCGGGCTGGTGCTGCTGTTCGCCCTGTGGTGGTCCTACTTCGACCGCCCCGCCGCCGAGGGCCTCCGCGCATCGCCCCGGTCGGCGTTCGGCTGGGGCTACTGGCACCTGCTGGTCTTCGCCTCCCTGGCCGCGGTCGGAGCCGGCCTCCAGGTCGTCGCCGAGACCGTCGACCACCATGGCCGCCTGTCGGACCAGGCCGCCGCGATGACCCTGGCCGTGCCGGTCGCGCTGTTCCTGGCCGTCCTCGGACTGCTGCACAGCTGGGTCTACCGCTACCGTCGCGAGCGGGCCGTCGCGCGGTTCTCAGTGACCGCCGTGCTGGTCGTCCTGGCCGCGGTCGCCACCCCACCGCTCCCGCTGGCCCTCACCGTCGCACTGATCGGACTGCTCGCTGCCGGCCTGGTCGCCGCCGACGTCGTCCGCCCACCGCGACGCCGAACCTGAGCGCCTCCACGGGTCGTCCTGCACCAGCACGGCTGGTCGTCGTCCCGAGGCGGATGTCCGGTCGACCGGAGGCGGCCGGCGGCCACCGGCACCCAACCAGGCCGCCGCCGAGCGGACCTAGGAGGCTACCGTGCGGCTGGCCGCTCGTCGCTCCCGGTCCCGTCCAGCCGGGAGGTGTCGCCTGGCCGCAGGGACACCTCGGCGACGTGGAGGTCGTCCTCGAAGGCCTGGGCGTGGTGCCGTTGCCACAGCAGCACCTCGTGGCCGGGGACGATACGGTGGCTGCGGCCGTCGACCGCCCGCAGCATCCGGTCCATGGCGAAGATGCAGTTCTGCTGGCTCCCGGTCGCGTAGCCGATCGGGATGTAGCGGCCGCTTCCGTCCGCGCCCTCGATGTTGGTGTAGGTGTAGACGGCGTCCCCCGGCAGGATCCAGCGGCCGTCGTGGTCGTTGTCGACCACGACGTGCTGGTGACCGTAGGTGTGGGTGTCGAAGTCGGGTTCGAGGCTGAGCCCGGGCAGCACCTCGGGGGCGGCGCCCTGCACGAGCCGGAGCCGGCCCTGCTTGGTCAGGTCGACCGCGGCGGTCAGGTCGTCGACGTTGACGCCGTCCTTCAGCCACTGCATCCGGGGCGGCAGGCTCATGGCCCGGATCCACTCGCTGAGCTCGCGCTCCTGCAGGTAGGCGACGGCGTTCGGGTAGTCGGCCAGGGTGCCGAGGTGGTCGTAGTGGGCGTGGGTGAGCAGGATCGTGTCGACGTCCGCCGGGGTCACGCCGATCCTTGCCAGGACCTGCGCCGGGTGGGTCCAGGCGGTGATGCCGTCCAGCTCGCCGAGGGTGCGGCTGTAACCCTGGTTGACGAAGCCGGTGTCCACCAGGACGGTGTGGGAGTCGCTCTGCAGCACGGTGAGGGAGTACGGCAGCACGCGGGTGCCCTGCTCGCCGTGGACCAGCAGGCAGGCTGGGGAGGCGGGAGCCCTGGCGAACTCGAGCACCCGGATGGAGTAGTCGGCCATGCGCTGAGCTCCTCGCCGGCGCGCTCAGCCGGTCACGGCCATAGGGGAGCGACCGGGTCGACGGCGAGCATGTTGGTCCGGCCGGTGGCCGGGTCGAGCACCCGGCCGAGCCGGTTGCGCCTACCCCAGGACATCCGATCGCGCCTCCTCAAGGTGCCGGGACGGCCGCCGCGTTGACGCAGCCTCGCAGGTCGCCGTCCACGAGGTGCCGCACGATGGTGGCGGCCAGCTGGTCGGCGCCCCGCAGGACGGTGTCCCGTGAGGCGCCGGCGATGTGGGGGGTGAGCAGCGTGCCGGGCAGCGACAGCAGCTCGTCGTCGCGGGCGGGTGGCTCCTGGTCGAACACGTCGACGACTGCGCCGGCGATGCGCCGCTCCCGCAGGGCGGCCCGGAGCGCGTCGGTATCGACCAGCTGCGGGCGGGCGGTGTTGACCAGCAGCGCCGTCGGCCGCATGTGGGCAAGCGCGGCGGCGTCGATCAGGTGCCGGTTGCTCCCGTCGAACCGGGCCATCAGGACCACCAGGTCGGACTGCTCCAGCAGCACCTCCAGGTTGACCGGCCGGGCGCCGGCCCGCTCGATCTCGGCCGGGTCGACGTAGGGGTCGGCCGCCAGCAGCCGCATGCCGATGCCGCGGGCAATCGGCGCGAACGCCATGGCGACCTGGCCGAACCCCACCACGCCACAGGTCTTGCCGGCCAACTCCATGCCGGCGTGCGCCTGCGACCAGGGCGTCAGGCTCCAGCGCCCGTCGCGCAGCTCGGTGGCGGCGGCCACGATGCCCCTGACGTGGGCGATGATGGCGCCGGTGACGAACTCGGCCACCGCCTGGGCGTTGCGGCCGGGGGTGTTGAACACCGGGATGCCGCGGTCGTCGAGCGCCTCGAGATTGAGGTTGACGGTGCCCGAGCGGACCGTGCCGACCACCCGCAGGGCGCTGGCGACCTGCACCGCCGCCCTGGAGACGGGGGCGGCGTGCACCAGCAGCACCTCGGCGTCTCCGACCAGGGGGACGAGCCCGTCGACGGGACCGGTGTACTCCCGCAGGGCGGGGTCGGCCTGGTCGGCCTCGAGGCGGGCGGCGATGCCCTCGATGTCCTCCCAGAAGGCACGGATGCGCCCGGGGGGCGGGTCGGTCGGGAGCGGGATGGACGAGTCGGTCGGGTAGGGCAGGTCGACCTGGCGCAGGTCGAAGGCGAGGCCGCGGCGTTCGCCGTGGGCGGCGAGGCGGCCGCCGAGGACGGTGGCGGGCACGAACCGGTCGCCGACCGCGAGCGCTCGCAGCCGCTCGACTGGTGTCGCGCCCACGTCCAGCCTTTCCTCAGTACCTCGTCCCTCGCCGGAGCCTATCATGATAGGTTGAGCAAACCGACTCCAGCTTGGCCGGCATCCTACGACGACAGACCCCGGAAAGCTGTCATTACACGTTTCGCCGACTGTGCTCGATGGGGGCGCCGGATGCGCACCGAGGAGAGGCCGCAGGCCCGCTCGGCTTTCCAGGCCGAACTGGTGGCACGGGCCAGGGCGGTGATCCCTGGCGGGACCACCAACTCGGCCAGCCTGCCGGCCGGGCTCGAGTTCCTGGTCGAGCGCGGCGAGGGCGCTCACCTGATCGACGTCGACGGCCGGCGCTACCTGGACTTCGTGCTCGGCGGCGGCCCGCTGGTGCTCGGCCACGCCGACCCCCGCCTGCGGGCGGTCGTCGAGCGCTCCGCGGCGCTCGGCGGCCACCACTACGCGCTGCACCGGCGCACGGTGGAGCTGGCCGAGCGCATCGCCGGCTACGTCCCCTCGGCCGAGATGGTCCGTTTCACCGGCAGTGGCAGCGAGGCCACCTTCCACGCGCTGCGGCTGGCCAGGGCGGTGACCGGCCGGGCCGGCATCGTCAAGTTCGACGGCGCCTACCACGGCCATCACGACCTGGCCGTCTGGTCGTTCGAGCACAGCCCCACCCGCTCGCCGGCCCCGTTCCCGGAGTCGGCCGGGGTCCAGGCCGGTGTCGCCGGCGACCTCGTGGTCCTGCCGTTCAACGACGCCGGGGCGGTCACCGAGCTGCTGGCCGCCCAGCCGGACCGCTTCGCGGCCGTCATCTGCGAGCCGTTCCAGCGGGCACTCGCGCCCGTCCCCGGATTCCTGGAGGCGCTCAGGCGGGCCTGCGACGCCAGCGGGACGGTGCTGGTGTTCGACGAGGTGGTGACCGGCTTCCGGTTCGCGGCGGGCGGAGCGCAGGAGCGCTATGGCGTGGTGCCCGACCTGACGACGCTCGGCAAGGCGCTGGCCGGTGGGCTGCCGCTGGCCGCCCTGGCCGGGCGCCGGCGGCTGCTGGAGCACCTCGGCCCGGGAGGCCAGGAGCCGTCCAGCTTCCACTGCGGCACCTTCAACGGCTACCTGCTCGGCGTCGAGTGCGCCCACGCCACCCTCGACATCCTGGTGGAGCAGGGCGGGCTGGCCCGGCTTGAGGAGCTCGGCCTGCTGGTCCGGGAGGCGCTGCGGCGGGCCTGCGCCGACGCGGGCGTGCCGGCCCGGGTGACGGCTGAAGGGGGCGTGTTCCAGCTCTGGTTCACAGACCGCCCGGTCCGCACGGCGGCCGACATCCGCGCCTCCGACCAGGCCCTCTTGGCCGCCTACCACCGGCTGCTGCTGGAGGCCGGCGTCTACAAGCTGGCGACGAAAGGGTACGTCGGCCTGGCCCACCACGAGGGCCATGTCGAGGAGCTGGCCGAGGCCACCCGCTGGGCGCTTGCCCAGCTCCCCGAGCGCTGAGCCTCAGCCCGCCGTCACGCCGCCGTCGACGAACACCGCCGACCCGGTGGTGAAGCTCGACTCGTCGCAGGACAGGAACAGGGCGGCCCCGGCGACCTCCTCCGGCGTGCCGAAGCGGTCCATCGGGTGCGCGGCCCGGTCGTCCTCGCGGGCGCGCTCGTAGCCGTGCGGGGCGCGCTCGCGCAGCCAGCGGTCGTGCATCGAGGTCGTCACCGAGCCCGGACAGACCAGATTGACCCGCACGCCGTCGGCGGCGTGGTCGAGCGCCATGGCCCGGCACAGCATCAGCAGGCCGCCCTTGGTGGCGCAGTAGGCGGCCCAGCGGCGGTCGGCCGCGACCGAGTTGGCCGAGCCGGTGATCACCATGGTGCCGCCGCCGGCCGCCACCAGCTCCGGGATGCCGAACTTGGCGAGCAGGAACGCGCCGGTGAGGTTGACGGCGACCACCCGCTCCCACTCCTCGAGGGTGGTCTCGGGAACCGTCTTGGAGACCCCGGTGCCGGCGTTGCTCCAGAGCAGGTCGAGCTTGCCGTAGTCGCCGACGGCGGCAGCGACCGCCGCCTCGACGGCGGCAGGGTCGGCGCAGTCGCCCCGGCGGAACGCCACCCGGTGGCCGACGGCCTGCAGCCGCCTGGCGGCTGCCATGCCGCCGTCGGCGTCGGTGTCGAGCAGGATCAGGGTGGCGCCCTCGGCGGCGAACAGCTCGGCGCCGGCCAGCCCGATCCCGTTCGCCGCCCCGGTGATCAGGCCGACCCTGTCGCGCAGCCTGCCGCTCACCTGGCGAAGGTCACGCTCGGAGCTGCGGTCCACGCGTCCTCCTCGTCGTCGATGGCTGCTCAGTCCTGGCCCGGCGGCGTCCACAGGGGCGTGGTCACGCCTTGCTCGGCCAGGCGCAGCTCGCTGGCATAGGCCGCCCGCCAGCGACGGAAGGCCTCTTCGTAGGCTGGGGCGGTCGCGGGGTCGGGCTCGTGGACGAGTCCGCCAATGGCCAGCGCGGTGGCGGTGGCGGCCGCGTCGCCGAAGGCCCCGACCCCGGCGCCGGCGAGGATCGCCGCGCCGAGCGCGGTGGCCTGGGTGACCGTGGGGACCTGGACCGGCCGGCCGAGCACGTCGGCCAGGATCTGGCCCCACAGCGGGCTGCGCGCCGCGCCGCCGCCGAACGCCAGCCGGGCCGGCCGCCGGCCGTGGCTGACCTCGATGGTGTCGAGGTTGGCGCGGGTCACCAGCGCGGCGTTCTCCAGCAACGCCCGGAACAGGGTCGCCCTGGTGCGCGACGGGTCGTGGACGGGCAGGTTCAGCAGCGACGGGGCGGCGTGGCGCCAATGCGCGTAGTGCATCGCGTTGGAGAAGATGGCCAGCACGCCCTCCGAGCCGGGCGGCACGGTGCCGGCCGCCTCGGCCAGGCCGGTGAACGGGTCGGCAGCGGCCGTCTCGCCCCCGAACGCTTCGAGGAACCAGCGCACCGCCGCGCCCGGGCCGAACGCGATCATCTCTGCCTGCCACCCGCCGGTCGCGTGGCAGGTGACCCGCACCCGCCCCTCCGGGTCGGTAGCCGGCCGGTCCAGTGCGATCAGCTGCTGCCAGTGGGTGCCGCCGACCACCGCGGCCTGGCCGGGCCGGACCACCCCGAGGCCGAGGGCCGCCAGCTGCGCGTCCCCGCCGCCGACCACCACCGGCGTGCCGACGGCCAGGCCGGTGGCCTCGGCCGGCTCGGCGCGGACCTTGCCGAGCACCGTGCCCGGCTCGAGCACGGTCGGCAGCAGGTCGGTGCGCAGCCCCCACCGGCTGGCCAGTTCTGGCACCCAGGTCCGGTCGGCCAGTGAGAGCAGCCCGGTGGTGCAGGCGTTGGAGGGGTCGGTGGCGTGCACGCCGCTGAGCCTGGCCGCGATCCAGTCGCTCACCATGCCGAGCGTAGTGGCCGCCTCGTAGACGCGCGCGAGCCGGTCGCGAAGCCACAGCAGGCGGGGCAGGGCGCTCATGGCGAGGGTCTGCCCGGAGACGCGGTAGGCCAGCGTCTCGAAGCCGGGGTCCGCGCGCCGCACCGCGCGGGCCTGGTCGGCGGCGCGGCCGTCGGTGCTGCCGCAGGCCCACAGCTCGTCGCCGGCGGCGTCGAACAGCACCAGGCCGCCACGGAAGCTGGCCGTGCCGACCGCACGGACGTCGCGGCCGCCGAGGCCGGCGCGAGCAAGGCTCTCCCGGATACAGGTGGTGATCAGGTCCCAGGCCGCGGCGGTGTCGAAGCCCACCGAGCCGGGCCAGCGGGGATCGGGTACCAGGGTCCAGCCGCGCCGGGCCTCGACCACCAGCTGGCCCTGGTCGGTGAATACGGTGGCCCGGCAGCCGCCGGTCCCCGCGTCGACCGCCAGCAGATGACCCATGCGGCGATCCCCCTCGTCCCGACCCCGTGAGGCGAGCCGGCCAGCGCGACGCTAGCAGGGCGTGCCTGTCATGACAAGTGAGCCCTGCGTTCTCCTCCGCGCCAGGCGCTACCGGCTGACCACGTGGAGCCGGTTCTCGTCGGTGCGGTGGAGCGCGTAGTAGTACTCCATCGGCGGGCCGCTCTGGAGCCACGAGACCGACTCGATCCCGAGGACCGGAGCGCTCTGGGAGATGCCGAGCAGGGCGGCCTCCTCCCGGTCGGGGAGCGCGGCCTCGATCCAGCGCTCGGCCCGGAACGGGACCAGCCCGTAGCGCTGCCGGACCGTCTCGTACAAGGAACGGTTCTCGAGGTTGGTCCGCTCCAGGCCCGGGACCAGTGACGCGGGAAGGGCGGTGGCGACCAGGATCGTCGGCGTGCCGTCGACCACGTACAGGCGCCGCAGCCGGACGACCTCGGCCTCGGTGTCCAGGCGGAGCGCCGCCCGCTCGCGCTCGGCGGCGCCGCCGCGCCGCTGTTCGAGCACTCGGGTCCGGACCTGCGCGCCCTTGCCGGACATCTCCTCCCAGAAGCCCATCGTGGTGCCGACGAACTCCTCGTCGGCCTTGCGCTTGGCCACGAAGGCGCCCTTGCCCTTGATCTTGTAGATCCTGCCGTCGACGACCAGCTGCCCGAGGGCCTCGCGGACCACCGTGCGGGAGACGCCGAACCGCTCGCACAGCTCCGCCTCGGACGGCAGCTGCTGGCTCGGGACCAGGACGCCGCTCTCGATCTGGCGCTTGAGCACGAGCCGCAACTGCAGCCACAGTGGCACGTCCGCCCGCCGGTCGACGGCCTCGGCGCCGGCGGGGTTGCCGGCGACCTCCGGCCTCGTGCTCGCTGGCATCGGCGCTGTCGGCCTCCTCGAGCGGCTGGCCACGCGCGGACTCGCGGTGCCCAAACGCAGACCTATCATAACAACGGAGCCGTGGTCGCCCGATACCTGGACGACAGAGGGGCGGCCGCAGTGGCGCGGACCCCACGCACGCTCCCCTCCAGGCCGAGATACGGAAAGGTCGGGGAAAGGCCAGGGAAGGGTTCGCGCAAGCCTCGGCCGCCACGATCCCCTGGTCGCGTTCTCAACGAACGTGCGACCAGGAGGGAGGGGCGCCATGGCGTCCAGGAACGTCGAGACCTACCGCGCCGGTCACGAGGCCTTCAACCAGAGGGACTTCGAGGCCATGACCAAGCAGTA
>Ga0307278_10001507_pt1 | contig 11600 bp, 11 predicted proteins | sample ER_DNA_117_FD_194482 | JGI IMG/M metagenome (GOLD analysis project Ga0307278, IMG submission 194482) | Bulk soil microbial communities from the East River watershed near Crested Butte, Colorado, United States - ER_DNA_117 | ecosystem: Environmental > Terrestrial > Soil > Floodplain | place...
GTACATGCCCAGGTAGTTGCCGACGTGCGGCGTCCCCGTGGGGCGTGTGCCGGTGATCGAGATGGCCATGGGTTCCTTTCGTCGGTAGCGGACGAGGCACCCCGGAAAGCACGCGAGCCGCCTCGTTGGCGGCTCGTTCAGTGCACGCGTGAGCGAACGACCGCCTCAGGTGGGCGGCTGCCACCAGATGCGGCGGCTGTGCGTGCGCGCGTACATCGAACAGCGATGGTACGCGCTCTCGGGCGAAAGGCCCAGCCGCGCCTCGTACCGATGTCCGAGGACGCCGGCGGCGGTCGGCCGTATGCTCGATCGCGACCATGGAGCAGCAGAGCGCCGCCCTGCGCGCGATGAACGACGCGGTGCTGGCGATCGCCGCCGAGGCGACGATCGAGCCGATGCTGCAGCAGCTCGCGCACTCCGCGCGCGAGCTGGTCGACGCGAAGTACGCCGCGATCGGCGTGCCCGACGGCGAGGGCGCCTTCGCGCAGTTCATCACCTCTGGCATGAGCGACGAGCTCATCGCCGCGATGGGCCCGCTCCCGCGCACCCACGGTCTGCTCGGCGCGATGCTCACCTCGCCGGTGCCGTACCGCACGACCGACATCCGCCGCGACCCGCGGTTCCGCGGCTGGTGGCCGTCCGCGCACCCCCAGATGCGCTCGTTCCTCGGCGTCCCGATCGTCGCGGGCAGCGGGATCGTCGGTGCGCTCTACCTCACCGACAAGGTCGGCGCCGACGACTTCGACGAGTCCGACCAGCAGCTCATCGAGATGCTCGCCGTTCACGCCGCGCTCGCCATCGAGAAGACGCGCCTCTACGAGCGCAGCCGCGAGCTGAGCATCGTCGAGGAACGCAACCGCCTGGCCCGCGAGCTGCACGACTCGGTCACCCAGAAGCTCTTCGGCATCACGCTCACCGCGGAGTCCGCCGCGACCGTCGTCGACCGCGACCCTAAGGAGGCGCGACAGCAGATCCAGCGCGTGCAGCAGCTCGCGGGCGAGGCGATGGAGGAGCTGCGGTCGCTGATCTTCGAGCTGCGCCCGCCGGAGGTCGAGACCGAGGGTCTGGCCACCGCGCTGCGCAAGCACGTAGAGGTGCTGGCGCGCGTCCATGGCAACGCCGTCCAGCTGCACGTCGACTGCGACGCCGATCCCCGTGGCGCGGGGGACGCCGAGGTGATGCGCATCGCCCAAGAGGCGCTGCAGAACGCCCTGCGCCACGCCGGCGCCGAGCGCATCGACGTCAGCCTCGAGGCCGACAACGGCCGCCTGCGCCTCGCGGTCACCGACGACGGCTCGGGCTTCGACCCCGCTGACGCCGCTCTCCGTGCGCGCCGACTCGGGCTCACGTCGATGGAGGAGCGCGCCCGCGCGCTCGGTGGCCGGCTGTCGATCGCCTCGCGCCCCGGCGAGGGCACGACCGTGACCCTCGAGGTCCCCCGATGATCCGCGTCCTCATCGCCGACGACCACGCCGTGGTGCGCGAGGGGCTGCGCGGCTTCCTCGCGCTGCAGGACGATGTGGAGGTCGTCGGCGAGGCGGCCGACGGCGAGGAGGCGGTCGCCGCGGCCGAGCGCCTGACGCCCGACGTCGCGCTCGTCGACCTCGTCATGCCGCGCGTCGACGGCATCGAGGCGATCAGGCGCATCCGAGCAGTCGCGCCGCAGACGCGCGTGATCGTCCTGACCAGCTTCGCCGACGAGGACAAGATGCTGCCCGCCGTCCGCGCGGGGGCGGTCGGCTACCTGCTCAAGGACGTCGCCCCGCAGGACCTCGTCGCCGCGGTCCGCACGGTCAACGATGGCGAGACGCTCCTGCATCCCACGGTGGTCCGCGAGCTCGTGCGCGAGGTTGCCGGCGGCCGTCGCGAGCCCGCCCGCGACAACCCGCTCACCGCCCGCGAGCAAGAGGTCCTCGGCCTCATCGCCCGCGGCCGCGCGAACAAGGCGATCGCCTTCGAGCTCGGCGTGGCCGAGAAGACGGTCAAGACCCACGTCAGCAACATCCTCAGCAAGCTCGACGTCACCGACCGCACGCAGGCGGCGCTGTATGCGGTGCGGGAGGGGTTGGTGGACGCGGACGGCTGAGCGGGGCCGCGTCTGGTCCTAGGACCGATTCCCGATGGGAACCGGGCGGCGGCGGGCGTAGCTTCGTCGCATGCCCTCCACCGCGCTCATCACCGGCGCCTCGCGCGGCCTCGGCCTAGCGCTCGCTCGCGCTCTCGCCGACCGCGAGTGGCGCCTTGTCCTCGATGCCCGCGGTGCTCCGGCGCTGGAGGCTGCGCGGCGCGAGCTCGCCCAGATCACGGACGTCACGGCGCTCGCCGGCGACGTCGCCGACGACTGGCACCGCGCCGCGCTCGTCGACGCCGCCGGTGGCCGCATCGACGCGCTCGTCAACAACGCGAGCATCCTCGGGATGAGCCCGCAGCCGGCGCTCGCCGACTACCCGCTGGCGATCCTCCAGAACGTCCTGCACGTCAACGCGCTCGCGCCGCTCGGGCTCATCCAAGCCGCGCTGCCCTTCCTTCCCGCCCGTGCCCGCGTGGTCAACGTCACCTCAGACGCCGCGGTCGAGGCCTACGAGGGCTGGGGCGGCTACGGGTCCTCGAAGGCCACGCTCGAGCAGCTCACACGAGTCCTCGCGGCCGAGCGTCCGCAGCTCAACGTCTACGCGTTCGACCCGGGCGACATGAACACCGCCCTACACCAGGCGGCGTTCCCCGGCGAGGACATCTCCGACCGCCCTCCGCCCGAGGACAGCATCCCCGCGCTGCTCGAGCTGCTCGAGGGCGAGCTCCCGAGCGGCCGCTACCGCGCCACGGACCTGGCGGTCGCGTCGTGAGCGCGCAGGTCGCCTTCGACCTGCCCGAGCGCCTCGAGGCCCACGCGACGCCCGAGGAGCGCGGGCTCGCGCGCGACGACGTCCGGATGCTGGTCGCCCGCGGGTCCGACGGTCGCCTGATCCACTCGCGCGCCCGCGACCTGCCCGACTTCCTACGCGCCGGCGACCTCGTCGTGATCAACACGTCGGCGACTCTCCCGGCCGCGCTGCCCGCGCGGCGCGCCGACGGCACGGAGCTGGAGCTGCGCCTCTCGACGCCGCTGCCCGGCGCCTCCGACGATCGCTGGGTCGTCGAGCTGCGCACAGGCGACGACCCCTTCCGCGGCGCCCGCGCCGGCGAGACGCTCGACCTCCCGGCGGGTGCGACGGCGCGCCTCGAGGCCCCTTACCTCTCCGGCCCGCGCCTGTGGGCGGCGCGCCTGCAGCTGCCCGAGCCGCTCATGGCCTACCTCGCCCGCCACGGCTCGCCGATCCGGTACCGCTACGTCCCCGAGGCGCACCCGCTCGCCGACTACCAGACCGCCTACGCGATCGAGCCCGGCAGCGCGGAGATGCCGAGCGCGGGGCGACCCCTCACCCCGGCGGTGCTGACCGCGCTCGTGGCGAAGGGGGTGTCGGTGGCTCCTCTGATCCTGCACACCGGCGTCTCCTCGCCCGAGCGCGGCGAGCGCCCGTACCCCGAGCGCTTCAGCGTGCCGCCGTCGACCGCGCGCCTCGTCGAGGCGACCAGGTGCTGGGGCGGGCGCGTGATCGCGGTCGGCACCACCGTCGTACGCGCGCTGGAGACGGTCGCGCGCGCCGACGGGACGGTCGAGGCCGGCGAAGGCTGGACCGCGCTCGTCGTGACCCCCGACCGCGGCGTCCGCGCGGTCGACGGGCTGATCACCGGCTGGCACGAGCCCGAGGCCTCGCACCTCGACATCCTGCACGCCGTCGCCGGCCGGCGGCTGATCGAACGCTCCTACGCCACCGCGCTGCAGGCGGGCTACCTCTGGCACGAGTTCGGCGACCTGCACCTCATCGTGCCGTAGCGGCAAAGCGGACGATGCCGTCGTCCTCGACTTCGACCACCCGCCCGTCGTCGACCAGCAGGTCCATGTGCCCGAGGACCTCGCTCAACGTCAGGTAGGCCTGGGTGACCGCGACGTTCCCCCACAGCTCCTGGGCCAGCTCGTAGGCGGTCAGCGGGCGCTCGGCGACCAGGCCGTGGAGCTTGCGCGCGCGGCGGTCGTGCATGCGCAGGCGCTCGTCGATGAGCGCGCGGTGCTCGCCGAACGCGTCGCCGTGGCCCGGGAGCACGACCTCGACGTCCATCGCCTGGGTCGCCTTCATCGACGCGATGTAGGCCACGAGCGCCTTCGGCCGCTCGGCGTCCCCGCCGCCGCCGTCCAGCGGGCGCGCGATCAGCGGGTTCGACGAGATGTGCTTGATGAGGTGGTCGCCGGCGACGAGCTCACCCGAGCGCTCGTCGTGGAAGACGGTGTCCGAAGGCGAGTGCCCCGGGCGGTGGTGCACTCGCCACTCGCGCCCGGCGAAGCCCAGCGTGTCGCCGTCGGCGAGCAGGTTGGTCACCGTCGCGGTCGCGCCCCACGCCCGGTATTGACGGGACAGCGCGCGCAGGACCATGACCATGTCGTCCGGGATCCCGTGGCGCAGCATGATCGCCTCGGCGAATGCGTCCTCCTCCTCGGTCGAGTCGCCGAAGCGCGCGAGCCACGGCGCCAGGCGGTCGAGCGCGCAGACATCAGCGCCGCTGCGGTCGGCGAGGATCGCCAGCAGGCCGAAGTGGTCCATGTGCTGGTGGGTGATGACGATGCGTTCGAGGTCCTCGACGCGGCGCCCGTGCTCGGCCAGCGCCGCGTCCAACGCAGTGAGCGACGTGCCGGAGTTCGGACCGGTGTCGACGAGCGTGAGCGGGTCGTCGTCGACGAGGTAACAGTTGACGCGGCCCACCGCGAACGGCGTCGGGATAGGCAGCGCGTGGACGGTCACGCGCGGATGATCCCGAGGACCTCGTCGCGCCGGCGCTCCATGTCCGCGTGCGAGACGAGCGACTCGAGGCACAGCCGGAGCAGCGGCTCGGTGTTCGACGGGCGCACGTTGAAGTGCCATTCGTCGTAGTCGACGCTCACGCCGTCGAGGTGCGAGATGCGCGCTTCGCCGTAGCGCTCCGCGAGCTCGGCCATCTTCGCCTCGGCGTCGGCGACCTCCGAGTTGATCTCGCCGGAGATGAAGTAGGTCGATCGGTAGGGCTCGAGCAGCTCGCTCATCCGCTTGCCCTCGACGCTGAGCTTCTCGAGCACGAGCAGCGCCGGGATCGCGCCCGAGTCGGCGTTGTAGAACTCGTGGAAGTAGTAGTGGCCTGAGACCTCGCCGCCGAAGATGGCGCCCTCGTCGCGCATGCGCGTCTTGAAGAACGCGTGGCCGACGCGGTTGGCGTGGGCCACGCCACCGGCGCGCGCCACGACGTCGGCGACCGCGCGCGAGGCGCGGACGTCGTAGAGCACGGACCCGCCGGGATCCTTGGCCAGCAGGTGCTCGGCGAGGATCGCCGTCAGGAAGTCGCCGTCGACGAAGCGCCCGGTGTCGTCGATGAAGAAGCAGCGGTCGGCGTCGCCGTCCCACGCGATCCCGAGGTCGGCGCCCGTCTCGCGCACCTTGTCGACGATGAAGCGGCGGTTCTCCTCGAGCAGCGGGTTGGGCTCGTGGTCGGGGAAGTCGCCGTCGGGCGTCCAGTAGGTGGTGACCAGGTCGAGGCCGAGCCGTTCGAGCAGCGGCCCGACCATCGGCCCGGCCATGCCGTTGCCGCCGTCGACGACGACCTTCATCGGCGCGACCGCCGCCGGATCGATGAACCGCAGGACCGCGGCGTGGAAGGCGTCGGCGACGTCGACCTCCTCGAACGAGCCGCCGCCGGGCGCGGTGCCGAGGCCGTCGTCGATCGCGCGATGGATGTCGCGGATGCCCTCGTCGCCGGTCAGCGCGATCGCTCCCTCGCGCACGAGCTTGGCGCCCGTGTACGCCTTCGGGTTGTGCGAGGCGGTGCACATCAGCCCACCGTCGAGCCCGCGCGAGCCGACGAGGAAGTAGAGCATCTCGGTGCCGACCATCCCGGCGTCGAGCACGTGCGCGCCCTCGCTCGTCATGCCCGCGCGGTAGCGCGTGGCGAGCTCGGGCGCGGTCAGCCGCATGTCGCGACCCAGCCCGAGCCGCAGCTCGCCGGGCGGCTTGCCCGCCAGCCCGGCGAGCACGCGAACGAACGCGCGCCCGATCTCCTCGGCCAGGTCGGCGTCGATGTGCTCGCCGTGCAGGCCGCGGATGTCGTAGGCCTTGAAGATCTCAGCTGGCACCGCCACGCCGCGGCAGGCTAGCGTTCATCGATCCGCGTCCTCACGGTCGGCAACCTCTATCCGCCACATCACCTGGGTGGCTACGAGCTCGTCTGGCAGGGCACCGTGCGCGCTCTGCGCGATCGCGGCCACGACGTGCGGGTGCTGTGCACCGACACCTATCTCGACGTCGAGAGCCCCGAGGACACGGGGGCCGACGTCCACCGCTCGCTGCACTGGTACTGGCGCGACCACCAGTGGCCGCGCCTGAGCCTGGGCGCGCGCCTCGCGGTCGAGCGCTATGACCGCGACGTGCTCGCGATGCATGTGCGCGACTTCGCGCCCGACGCGATCGCCTTCTTCGCGATGGGCGGCTTGCCGATGTCGCTGATCACCAAGAACCGGCTGCCCGCGATCGGCGTGGTGCACGACGACTGGCTGGTCTACGGGCCGCGCGAGGATCAGTGGCACCGGCTCGTGCCGCGCCGGCGCCGCCGCGCGCACGGCGTGTGGCTGTTCGTGAGCGGCTTCACGCGCGACCGCGCGCTCGACGCGGGCTGGAGCCTCGCGACTACGGACGTCGTGCCCGCCGGCGTGGAGCCCGCCTTCCGGCGCCCACGCCCCTCGCCGCCGTGGTCGTGGTCGCTGCTCTTCGTCGGCCGGCTGGAGGAGCGCAAGGGCGGCGGGGTCGCGCTCGCCGCCCTCGAGCAGCTGCCCGGGCAGGCGAGGCTCACCGTGGCCGGCGCCGCGCTCATCGATGCCGGCACGCGCGTGCGGGTCCTCGGCTCGGTCGCCCACACCGACCTGCCCTACGCCTACGCCGCAGCCGACGTGGTCATCGCGCCCTCGCTGGTCGAGGAGCCCTTCGGCCTCGTCGCGCTCGAGGCGATGGCGCTCGGGCGCCCCGTCGTCGCGACCGCCCGCGGCGGCGCTGCTGAGTACCTGCGCGACGGCGTCAACGCGCTCGTCGTCGAGCCGGACGATCCCGCGGGCGTGGCGGCCGCCGTTCGCCGCCTGGCCGACGACCCGGCGCTTCGCACGCGATTGCGCCACGGCGGCATCGCCACCGCCAAGGAACACACCGCCGAGCGCTTCCACGCGCGCGTCGAGGCGGCGCTCGCGGACGCGGTGCGCGGCGCGCGGGTGGGCTCTCCGCCGCCAGACGCAGGCGGTTGATCTCAGAGCGCGGGGCCGGATGCCCCGCGGAGGTAGCTTTCGCGCGATGCTGCCCACTGTGGTCATCCTCTGCGGAGGACGCGGCACGCGCCTGCAGGAGCGCACCCATGCGATCCCCAAGGCGCTCGTGGAGATCGGTGGGCGCCCGATCCTCTGGCACGTCATGCAGCTCTATGCCAGCCAGGGCTTCGACGACTTCGTGCTGTGCACGGGCTACCTGGGCGATCAGGTCGAGGCCTTCGCGAGCGCGCATGCGCCGGCCGAAGCGCGGGTGCGCTGCGTGGACACCGGCCTGGAGACGCCGACCGGCGGGCGCATCGCCATCGCCGCCGCCGGCTTCGACCACACCTTCTGCGCGACCTACGCCGACGGCGTCGCCGACCTCGACCTGCGCGACCTGGTGCGCTTCCACCACGACCACGGCGCGATCGCCACGATGACCGTCGTCCGGCCACGGCTGCCGTTCGGCGTCACCGAGCTCAACGGCGACGCGGTCGTCACCGGCTTCCACGAGAAGCCGCGCTCCGAGCACTGGATCAACGGCGGCTTCTTCTGCCTGGAGCCCGCGGTCCTCGATCGCCTCGACGAGGGCTCGGTGCTCGAGCGCGAGCCGCTGGAGTCATTGGCCGCCGACGGCGAGCTGCGCGCCTACCGCCACGAGGGCTTCTGGGACTGCATGGACACCTACAAGGACGCGGTGCTGCTCAACGACCTGTGGGAGAGCGGCGAGGCGCCGTGGAGGACCTAGTGGTCTGGGCGTGAGGTCGGCCTTCGTCACCGGCGCCTACGGCCTACTCGGATCGTGGCTGTGCCGCGCGCTGCTCGACCGCGGCGTGCGGGTCTCCGTCCTGCAGCGCGACGAGGCCGCGGTGACCGCGCTCGCGCTCGACGGCACCGAGGCGCGGTGCACCGTGGTGCGCGGCGACGTGCGCGACCTCGAGCTGCTCGAGCGGGTGCTGGGGGAGGAGGAGGTCGACACGGTCTTCCACCTTGCGGCGCAGACCGTCGTGCTCACCGCACTGCACTCGCCGCTCTCGACCTGGGAGACCAACGTGCGCGGCACCTGGGCGCTGCTCGAGGCCTGCCGGCGCCACGGCGCCGCGCGCGTCGTCGTCGCCTCGTCGGACAAGGCCTACGGGGCGCACGACACGCTGCCCTACAGCGAGGACCACGAGCTGCGCCCCCGCTTCCCCTACGACGTCTCCAAGGCATGCGCCGACCTCATCGCGCGCTCGTACTGGCACAGCTTCGGGCTCCCGGTCGCGGTCACGCGCTGCGCGAACCTCTACGGCGGCGGTGACCTCAACCGCTCGCGCCTCGTGCCCGAGGCGGTGGTCGCCGCGCTCGCAGGCCGCGCGCCCGTCATCCGCTCCGACGGCAGCCCCGAGCGCGACTTCCTCTACGTCGAGGACGCCGTCGCGGCGTACCTGGGGCTCGCCGACGCCCTCGACTCCGATGGCGCCCGCGGCGAGGCGTTCAACGCGGGCTGGGGGCGCTCGTGGCCTGTGCGCGACGTGGTGGCTGCGGTCTGCCGCGCGGTGGGTGCCGACGTGCAGCCTGACATCCGCGGGACCGGCACGCCCGCGGGCGAGATCGATCGCCAATTCGTCGACTCGTCGCGCCTTCGCGCGCTCACCGGCTGGGAGCCGCGCTTCGATCTCGAGAGCGGGCTAGCCAAGACCGTCGCCTGGTACCGCGAGCACCCGGCGGCGCTCGGCAAGGCCCACTAGCATCGAAGCGATGGCAGGCCATTCGAAATGGGCGGGGATCAAGCACAAGAAGGCGATCGTCGACGCGCGCCGCGGCAAGCTGTTCACCAAGCTCGCGCGCGCGATCACCGTGGCCGCGAAGGACGGCGGGGGCGACCCCGAGGGCAACCCCACGCTCGCGCTGGCGATCCAGAGGGCCCGCGACGCCTCGATGCCCAAGGACAACATCGAGCGCGCGATCGCCAAGGGCACGGGCGAGGGCGCCGACGCCGAGGCGCTCGAGGCCGTCATGTACGAGGGGTACGGGCCGGGCGGCGTCGCCCTGCTGGTCGACGCGCTGACCGACAACCGCAACCGCACGGGGTCGGAGGTCCGCCACACCTTCACCAAGCACGGCGGCAATCTCGGCGAGCCCGGCTCGGTGGCTTACCTCTTCGACAAGCGCGGCGTGATCGTCGTCGACGCCACGCGCTACGCGGAGGACGACCTGCTGCCGGCGATCGAGGCCGGCGCGCTCGACGTCACGGTCGATGACGACGTCTTCGAGATCCTCACCGAGCCCGGCGACCTCCCCGCGGTGCGCGCGGCGCTCGAGGGGGCGGGCATCGAGCTCGAGTCCTCCGAGGTCGGCCAGCACCCCAAGACGCGAGTGCCGATCGACGAGGAGACGGCGACCAAGCTGATCCGCCTGGTCGACGCGCTGGAGGACAACGACGACGTCAACGAGGTGCACGCCAACTTCGACGTCGACGCGGCGGTGCTCGAACGCGTTGCTGGTTGAATTTGCTCACCAATGAGCGGGCGCTATGCTTCAGAGCGAATGAACCGGGAAGCGGTCCAGCGTGGGCTTCCGGCGTCGCTGCGGGAACCTGGGCCTTTCCGGCTCTTGTTCTGGGGGCAGGCGCTGTCGGTCATCGGCGATCGCATCACGCCGGTGGCGATCGCCTTCGCGGTCCTCGGCCTCGGGTCGGCGACCGACCTAGGGCTGGTGCTGGCCGCCGGGGGCGTTCCGTTCGCGTTGTTCGGCCTGGCCGGCGGGGTGTGGTCCGATCGCGTGGGGCGCCGGCGGGTCATGCTCGGCTCCGACATCCTGCGCGCCCTGTCGCAGGCGCTGGTGGCGGCGCTGCTGCTCACCGGCAGCGCCGAGGTGTGGATGCTCGCCGCGCTGTCGTTCGTCTACGGCACCGCGGCGTCGGTGTTCATGCCGGCGCTCGTGGGCCTGATCCCGCAGACCGTGAGCGCGCCGCGCCTGCAGGAGGCCAACGCGCTGGTGGCGCTGACCCGCAGCGTCGCCAACTTCGCGGGCCCGGCGGTGGCCGGCGTGATCATCGCGGCCTCGGGCTCGGGCGAGGCGATCGCCGTCGACGCGGGGACGTTCGCAGTCAGCGCGCTGTGCCTGGCGCGGCTGCGGCTGCGAACGGTGCCCGACGACGCTGCCGCCGACGAGCCCGAGCCGTTCGTCGCGGGCCTACGCGCGGGCTGGCACGAGGTGCGTTCGCGCGCGTGGCTTTCGTGGGGCTTGCTGGCGATGAGCACCTACCACGTGTTCGTGCTGCCGGCGGTCTTCGTGCTCGGGCCGACGCTGGCCAACCGCGAGCTCGACGGGTCGTCGAGCTGGGCGACGATCGTCGCCTGCTTCGGGATCGGCAGCGTGATCGGCAACGTCGCCGCGCTGCGCCTGCCGCTGCCGCGGCCCGTGTTCATGGCGGCCGTCGCGCTGGTCGGCGCGTCGACGCAGGCGCTGATCATCGGCAGCGGCCTGGGCACGGCCGGCATCGCCGCGCTCGAGCTGCTGGCCGGCATCTGCGTGGCGCTGTTCTTCACGCTGTGGGACCTCAGCATCCAGGAGCAGATCCCGCCGCGCTCGGTCTCGCGCGTGAGCGCCTACGACTTCAGCGTCTCGGTGGGCCTGATGCCGCTGGGGATGGCGGTGTGCGGGCCGATCGCGGACGCCATCGGGCTGCACGCGACGCTGCGCTGGATGAGCGCCGTGGGGATCGTCAGCGCGCTCGCATGGCTGGCGCAGCCGTCGGTGCGCGCGCTGCGGCGCCCGGAGGTCGAGCCCGAGGTGGCGCCGGAGCGAACCCGGGCCGAGCCGGCCGAGCCGCCAGAGCCGCTCGCGCAGCCGGCGGGATGGGGCTGGTTCGGCTGGCTCCTGGCCGCCGGCGTCGCGGCGGCGGTCCTGGGCTCCAGGCGCCGCGCCGGTTAAGCCGCCCGCGCGTCCTCGCCGCGCGCGCGGCGCACGCGGTACAGGCGCACTGGCTCGTCGACGCCCTTCAGCGAGCGGGCGCCGGCGGAGGACCAGCGGTAGCCGTTGCCGCCGGCGTCGCGCACCTCGCGCGTGGCCAGCACGCTGCCGGGTCTGGCGATGGTGGTGATGCGGCTGGCGATGTTCACCGGCCGCCCATACCAGTCGCCCGCGCGGCTCAGCGCGGCGCCGCTGGCCAGCCCGATCCGCAGCTGCGGGAAGTCCTCGCCCTCGGCGTCGGCGGCCTCGACCAGGTCGAGCGAGACCTCGAGCAGCGCGGACGGGTCGGGCGAGA
>Ga0307278_10001508_pt1 | contig 11599 bp, 10 predicted proteins | sample ER_DNA_117_FD_194482 | JGI IMG/M metagenome (GOLD analysis project Ga0307278, IMG submission 194482) | Bulk soil microbial communities from the East River watershed near Crested Butte, Colorado, United States - ER_DNA_117 | ecosystem: Environmental > Terrestrial > Soil > Floodplain | place...
AGAGCGCATACGCGAACGCTCCGTAGTCGCTCTTGCTCAGATAGCGGATGACGATGATCTGAACAGCGAAGTTGACGCCGAGCGACGCCATTCGCCCGACGAGCAAGAGGCTCGAGCCTCGAATCTGGTTTCTCGTGGCAGCGTCGTCGGGCGCCACGGCGATCGCGTCGGCGGAAGGGCTCGCGGATGCCGATGCCTTCATGGATGCCCCCGTCCCTGTCCAGTTGAAGCCCGGATGCGACCGGCCGCTATCCGGGCTCCCTCATCCTGGCAGAACCCCGCCCGTCAGATGCGGGTAGGAGCGGACGACGGCCCTCGTGTCACCCTCGCCGCGTAAGCTTGCCCGACGGCTCCGAGGAATGACAGCCGCCTTCTGGACTCCCAAACTCGCGATCGCGGTGCCAAGGATCACCTGGCCGCGGCCATGTGGCGTCAAGCTCTCGCGATGAGGGCCATCGTGACTTTCGGGATCGCCTGCGTTCTCGTGGCCTCCGGCTGCAGCAGTGGGAACGGTGGGGACCAGGAGCTCCAGCGTCGTGAGCAGACGAAGGCGGAGCAGCGGGCCGAAACGACCCCACCTCCTCCTCGGACCTCGTCGCCGGATGCTGGGGGAATCTGGATCTCGCGAGCGGAGGTCAGGCGCCTTCCGATGCGAGGAGCCGCGTGGAATCGGGTGAAAGCCGCTGCCGACGGACCGTTGGGCAAAGCGGACATCGCCGACCAAGACTCCCACCACGACGTGCTGACGATGGCCGTCGCACTCGTGTACGCGCGCACCGGCGAAGAGAGCTACCGCCGGAAGGCCGCCGATGCGATCGAAAGTGCTCTCGGCACCGAGCGGGGCGGCAGGACGCTCGCTCTCGGGCGCAACCTGCTCTCGTACGTGATCGCGGCGGATTTGATCGACCTGCGATCCTACGATCCGGCCGGGGAGGCCTCATTCCGAGAGTGGCTGGCGGTGGTTCGCCAGGAGCCGCTCGGCTCCCGAGTTCCTGATGAGACGCTCATCGGCACGGCCGAGCGCTCGATGAGCAACTGGGGCGGCATGGCGGGCGCGAGTCGAGTGGCAATCGACGCATACCTGCGCGACGAGCACGACCTCGCGCGGGCGGCGAAGGTGATGAGGGGCTGGCTGGGCGATCGGTCGGTGTATCCGGGGATTCCGGGGCCGCTGTTCCGACCGGACGACACCGGCAGAGGCTTCCGAGCTGGGGGATACAGCGACGACCTCTCCTGGCAAGCCGATCCGGACAGGCCGCGGGGCGTGAACCCGAAGGGAGCAATGAAGGAAGGTCATTCCATCGACGGCGCGCTTCCCGACGACATGCGTCGTGGCGGGCCGTTCCAGTGGCCGCCCGCCTACACCCAGTACCCCCGCGAGGCTCTAAGTGGCTACGTCGCCCTCGCCGAGCTCCTATATCGGCAGGGCTACGACGTGTACGAGTGGGAGGACCGGGCCCTGCTCCGCGCCACGCGGTTCCTGTACGACCTCGAACGAGCCTTCCCCGACGAAGGATGGTGGGAGCCGGCCACGCCTGTCTACTGGATCATCAAGAACCGCTACGGACAGTCGTTTCCCGTCGAGATGGGCAGCACAATTGGGCGGAACGTGGGCTGGACAGGCTGGACGCATGCGCCGCACTGACTGCGGGAGACCGATAGCCTCGATCAGGCGCCGAACGTGACGACGAGCTGAGGCGCGTTTGCGCCTTCTTTGCTGCTGTACCAGACGACGTCGCTATTCCCGTCCTTGAGCGCGAAGCTGTAGACGCCGTCGCCCGAGAAGGGCGTGCCGAGGTTGAACTCGACCCAGGTACCGACCGGCGCGGCGCCGCCGGCTCCGAGCAGCGAGCCGACTGCGGGTCGCGTAGTCCAGGTGATCGCGCCTTCAGTCCAGCTCGTGTCCGCGACCGAGTAGATGGCGCCAGCAACCGTGCTCGGGTCGGTGACGAAGAGGCGAAGCTTGACCGACGTGATCGGAGCCGTTACCCCGCCCACGTTGAACTTGAGATAGGACGAGGTCTGATCGACCCGGTACGTCCGGAGTGTGGCTTGCCCGCCCGTGTTCTCGTCGGGAAAGTTAGAGCGGACGTACGCGTCGTCGGTCGGGACGAACGTCACCGTCGAGCTACCGCCACCGCCCGTCGGGGTCACTGTGATCGTCTTCGTGGCGCTACTCGAGCCCGCGGTGTTCGTGACCGTGAGCTTAGCGGCGTACGTGTTTGGCGTCGTGTAGTTGAAGCTGGGATTCTGGGCCGTGGAGTCGACTATGCCGTCATTGTCGAAATCCCACGCCCAGCTCGTGGGACCCCCGCTCGACGTGTCCGTGAAGTTGACCGAGAGCGGCGCCGGCCCGCTGGTGGGCACGGCCGTGAAGGAGGCCGTTGGCGGCACGGGGCCGCCACCTCCGCCCCCGCCCAGAGAGAAGAAGTTGTGCCAGTAGGTGGTGGCCGAGCCTGACGCGAGGACGACAAGCCCCGTCGAGGGGCCGACGTTCTGCTTCGTCGACGTGGCATTGTTGACCTTGGCGTCGGCGTCCTTGATGATCGGCGTCCCGAGGCCGGTCGGGAACGAGATCGACCCGACCGGGGACGTCTTCTCGAAGATCGTCCCGCTGGACTCGGGCGAGGTGGCGAACATGTGCACGATCCCGTTTACCTCGTCGATCTCGACGATCGGGCGCGTGTGGTGGTCCTGCACCCGCCCGAACACGGCGCTCGACCAGCCTCCGGCCGGGTCCCGGACGAGAAGCATCGTAAGTGGGTCAGCCGAGGCACTCCTCGAGGTCTTGACGGCCGCGAAGACGCGTCCGGCCGCGTCTGTCTTCAGGTTGATGTGGTCATCGGCGAGGCCTTGGCCCTGAAGGGCGTTCTCGAACGACCAGACGTTGTCGGCTTGATCGTCGGCGTGGATCCCGAAGACGTCTTTCCCTGCGCTCTGGTCGCTCCACAGGACGCCGATCTTGTTCCCTCCGAAGGCGATCACAGAGGAGATGTCATCCCCCTTGACCGCGGTGGACGAGATCACAAACGGCGTCGCCCAGCTCCCGTCGTTGCAGGCAGGGGTGCAAAAGGTGCGGTTGACCCAGATCTTCCCGCCCTGCTGCCAGGTTGCCCAGAGCTCGCCGGTCGAGTCCTTGGCGATCACAAGCGTCTCGAGCTTGTAGCTGTTGATCGTCGCCGGAAATCCCGTATCCCTCGTGTATGTATCGGTGGCCGCGTCGTAGCTGTAGCGATAGAGACGGCTCACCCCGCCCGTCCCCGCCGACTCGGTGAAGACGTGGGAAGCCACGTAGAGCTTGCCCGCAACGCCGTCCCAAAGGACGTCCGCATGGGTCCCTCCTCGGTCGTCCAGGGCGACTCCCGTATCCCCCCAAGTCTGCGTCGCCTGGTTGAGCCTGAAGATGTGGAAGTCCACACTCGCCGTATCCCACATGCTTGCCCACCAGGAGCCGTCGTTCCACCAGACTTTGCTCTCGGGCTTCGAGGCCGTGATCCCGGAGCCACCCCCCGAAAACGAGGGGCCCTGGTAACCGATATCGCCCGGCGCCGCCCGGGCCTGCGCAGTGAAGCCGAAGAGCACGAGCGCGAGCAAAGCGATGATAGTCGCCTGCAGACGCCGCGTCGCCGACCCTCTGCCGCTTATGAGGGCTTCACGCACCGCCCGTTAGGGATAACACGCTCGCTCGAAAGGTTCAACCCTTGGGCCGAACGGCCTCGCTTCCGGTCTCCGAACATACTCCGGCCTCCATATCGCCCGGAACAGGGCTCTCCGAGCAAGGCGAGCAGCGTCGGAGCGATGTCACGCAGGTCGCGGTCGGTCCGCGACCGGCGGGGATAGCGGGGCCGACCAGTGCGTAGAGGCTCTCGTGCGCGTGATTAGCATCGTCGGGCCAGTCTCGTTTTCGAATACGTGGACGGTCCCCCTACCGACTTGCCGTGGTGCATACGGTCCGTGCCCATCTCGACCATGAAGAAAAGATCCCAGGGTCGCGTCTCGAGCAGGTGCTCGGCGAGGCGAAAGCGCTTTTCGGTCATTTCCTCGATCTCGCTCAGCAGCCGCTCCTTGTCGTTCGTGGGGAAGTTCTAGACGTCGACCATGTAGCGACCAACAACGCGCTCGATCTCACTCTTGAGCTCGGGTGGGTACGTGTACTGGCTCTGTTCCGTGTCGGGAGTGAGGAAGCAGGACACCATGACCCCGTTGACGCGGCTGACGGGGTACGTCTGGGGGACGCCGAGCACGATAACTTGGCGGCCCCGCGCCGAGAGGAGATCCCATAGCCGCGGTACGGCAACGCGCGCGAGTCGGCGAACGCGAGGGCGCGTCGTAGGAGTGGTTGCGACGATTCCGGAAGCCCGTAAGTGAGCGGATCGTTGGGAGCTCCGGAAGCCAAGGCTCGAAGACCCACTGAGGGGTGGCGCAGTCGAAGCCGACAACGAGGGCGCGAGTATGCAAAGTCGCGCTACTCCAGGTACCCGAGGTCTCGAAGACGGTCCTCCAGAACCTCTTGCTCCTCTGCAGAATAGGCCGCCGCGTCCATAGGGACGGTCTGCGTCTCGCTGGCGACGAGGTCGGCGAGCCGCGCCCGCAGCTCGCCGGCTACCGCAGGGCGCGCCGCAAGGAGGTTCTCGCGCTCACCCGGGTCAGCCTCGAGGTCGTAGAGCTCCTCCGGCAACTCGTCGTTGACGAGGCCGCGGACATACTTGTACCGCTCGGTGCGAATAGCGGTGAGCCACTGATCGGGGCGAGGCAGCATGCGCCCTCCGCTCGCCTCGAGGTACACGGCCCGGTCCGGAAGTCTCTTCTCCGGCTCGCGAGCGACTGCGTGGAGGTCGATGCCGTGCTGTGGCTGGCCGTCGAGCGAATCGAGCTCGAAGGCCGACGCGAGAGTGGGATACAGATCGACGTGGCTGGCGAGCTCAGCGACCTGCCGCCCGGCCGGAAAGGTACCGGGAGCGAAGACGACGAGCGGGACGTGGACAAGATAGTCGTAGACGTGGTAGCCATGCCCGAGCCAGTTCATGTACAGATCCTGCTTGCCCCGCGTCAGCCGGTCGGCCCGCCGCATCAGGGCCGGCGTCACGCGCTTGACCGTCCGGGCCCCGGGTAGGTTCTTTCGAGCCCACTTGAGCGGGCGCTTCAGCCTCGCCACGATGTTGCCTCCCCGCGAGGCCGACACGAATTCGCCGTGGTCGCCCGTCAGAACGACCACCGTGTCGTTCGGAAGCGCATCGAAGAGACTGCGGAGCTGGGCGTCGAGCGAGGAGACGGCGCGGTCGTAGAGGCTCTCGCCGTATTCGGGTCGATCGAATTCCGGCGTTACCCGGCGTGGATTGTGGAGCTCCCAGAGATGCAGAAGACCGAACCACGGCGCCTGAGCCTGTGCGAGGTTCTGTCTGAGCTCTGTGCCCCAAGGAGTATCGAGCGTCTCAGTGTGCCCGCGGTGAACGTATTCGTCGAAGCCTCGGTCCAGGCCCGTGACGGGCACGAGCGGCCCGGTGACCTCTGCCCAGGTATGGAAGCCGTTCCGTTTAAAGAGCTCGGCGAGCGTGGGGAGGTCCTGGGGGAGGCGGGAGTCCGAGAGCGACCGAATGCCGTGCACGAATGGGTACGTCCCTGTGAGCAGAGTCGCCGTGCAACACGTGGTCATCGAAGCTGGCGCGAATGCCTTCGTGAAAATCGTCGAGCGCGTCACGAGGTCGTCCAGGAAAGGCGTGACACAGGGGCGCTCATCGTCCCAGACTCGATCGGCCCGGAAGGCGTCGACCATAACGAGGAGGACGTTCGGGCGCACGCTACTCCGAGGCCCGAGCCCGCTCCCGGAGGAGCTCGTCCTCGGCCTCGCGGCGTAGCGTCCAGATAGCAGCGCTCGCGAGGGCGAGGAGCGCCCAGAAGTACCGCTGGTACGAGAGATGGAGGAACACCCCGCAGGCAAGGTACGCGAAGAGGGCGAACAAGAGAGAGCTTGCGACCATCGCCCGCTGCGGATCGCGCTTCCGCAAGCGCCTCGCGCTCCGATACAGCAGCACCATCGGCGTTCCCACCATCGCCAGGAAGGCGGTGAGGCCGATGAGCCCGGTGTCGGCGGCGAGCTCGAGGTAGAGGCTATGGCCCCGGCGCTCGCTCTGCAGGTACCTGAGGCCGAGCCGGTTCGCGTACTGGCGTGAGTACTCCTTGAAGTACACGCCCGGGCCGACCCCGACGATTGGGTGGTCGAGAAACGTGTGCCACGCGGCCAGGTTCTCCGTTCGCCGACCGACGATGGAGGCGTCGGGCCGCTGCGTCGAATCAGATGAGGAGATGGCCGTAACGCCTTCGAGCGAGCGCAAACGGGTGACGTAGTCCGGGACAACCAAGGCTATGACCCCCGTGACAACGACGAGCGTGACAAGCAAGTGGCGAAGCGGAAGCTCCCGCAGGAGCGCCATGAATGCGAGCGTCCCGGCGACTGCGACGGCTGCTCCCCGCGAGAAGCTGAGGAGAAGTCCGCCCGTGATCAAGAGCGAACAGCCGGCTGCCGCCAGACGGAGCCTGCGTTTGCGTTCGCGGAATGTAAGGATGAGGGCGATCGGAAGGACCGCAGCGAGGATCTGCGCGTAGCGGTTCTCACTCCCCAGCGGACCGCCGAGCCGCGGTCGAAGGATCTTCTGCTCTGCGTCGGGAGCGATGTTGAAACCGCCTCCCGTCCCGAAGCGGTCGATCTGGGCCAGGCCCGCGTAGTCGTTGCCATAGCTGTGGGTTAACTCTTGATAGATGGACAGCGTCCCCATGAAGCTCCCGGCCAGAATGAGCGCCCAGAGAACCCGGCTCAGGGTCTTGGTCGAGCGCACCGCATTCGAAACGATCAGGAAGAGAAGCAGCCCCTCCGTCAGATAGGTAGTCAGCGGGGCGGCAGACGCGCTGGGATCCTTCGAGAGCGCGGCCGCCAGGAGGAGCGCTGCCAGAAAGACGAACACGAGCGGGAAAACGGGGGTGACGGCGAACGGCTGCCGCTCGAGCAAGATGTGCCTCGCGAGGGGGATAGCGAGGAGGAGCACGACTCCCGAGGCCACAACTTGCGGCACTCCGTGGAAGCGCGTAGCGACAACCGCAATGTTCGCCCAGAAGATGAAGAAGAAGGCGACGGTGGGGAGATCGGCTCTGAGACCGCGGGCGAGCACGAGCTCGGAGGGCGTCTCGCGCCAAAGGTCGGAGGCCGGAACGGTTGTGCCGCGGGAAGCCATCCTCTACCGGAGAGGCTTCTGATGGTAGGGCGTTTCCTGCGGCTCTCGCGGCCGAACGGGCAGGAGGCGTAGGTTGTAGAGCAGGCGGTAGCGGAGATAGCGGATGAGCTTGAGCCATCCTCCCCGGAACTTCCGCCCCGAGGCCAGAATCTGGAGCCGTCGGGAACCTGAGTAGACGACGCGTCCGCCCAGGGCCTTCAACGCGGGGCCGACGTTGAGATCGTCCACGAGAAAGCCCTGCTCGTAGGCGCGGAGGAAGGCGCGGCGGTCGACCGCGTAGTTGGCTCCGGCCGTTGTCGGGATGCGGAGGAGCACGCGCTTGATCCAGCGGGACGCATGGTGGCTGAAAATCCGCGCTCGTACGGACCAGAGCGGCCGCAGGTCGAAATGGCCGACCCGGGTGTACGCGAGCGTGGCTCCCCGCTCGAACTGGTCGACATACCAGTCGAGGAGCAGCGCCGGGTTCGGGATACGGCAGTCGGCATCGAAGACGATGATCCGCTCGGCGGAGGCCGAGCGAATGCCCGGGATGCGCGCGCTGAGGCAGACCGCCTCTCCGACCCGCCAGACGCTGGGGATCGTCAGCACGCGCATACCGGCCGCGTGGTAGGCCTTGGCCGCCGCCGGGATCTCGTCCGGCGGGTAGTTGTTGACCACGAGGTTCACGTCGAAGGTCCGCCGCCCCACGTAGCGTGCAATCTCGCCGACAACGTCGAGGACGTTTTCGAGGTCTGCTTGGGCGTTCACGGGGATGACGATGCTCGCGTCAGGAGGCACGGTCGGGTCGCCCCGGAGCCGCGCGAGTTCAGAGCCCAGCCGCTCGTGGCCTGCTGTTGCGACAGGCGGTCTCAGCAGGCACCTCGCGCTGCGGGTGCCGATTGCGCGTCCGCCGCTTCGGCGTCGGCGCTTGCGGGCTTCCGCTTGGGCTCCCAGCGGTCAATCCGCCGACCCCGGACCACGTTCCACGTCGCGCGCAACGCGGCGAGGTTGACGAAGCAGAAGAAGGCTGGGAGCACGAAGGGTTTACGGCGGCCCAGCGGCTTGCGGGCGAGCAGGATCCCGGCCGCCCCGAATCCGTAGAGCCCCCCTTGCAGGAGCGTTGCCACCCGGTAGATGCGCCCTTGCCGCCAGAGCAGCGGGCTCGTCGCTCCGGCGACGGCGAGGGGGAATACCATCATGCGCCGCAAAAGCTTGTGCGAAAGCAGCTGGACGGCGTAGAAGCCGTGATTTCGCGGGTCGAGGAGGTCCCTCCTGACCAGGACGCCGCGTAGTCCGCGAGTGATCACGCGGACCTTCCGGCCGAACTCGAGCTCCGCGGTCGCAGCCACCGGCTCGAATGCTATGGCGTCGGGGGCGAAGATCAGCCGGTAGCCCTGCGAGATCACTCCCGTCGACGTGAAGAAGTCGTCCGTCACGCCATCGGGGACCGGGCGAAAGAGCGATCTGCGCACGGCGTAGATCGCCCCAGTTGCCGAGATGACGTTTCCGGCGCGACTCTCGGCCGTCTTCAGCATCCGATCGAGATTCCAGTAGCTCTGCTCGCCCGAGGTGATCGCATCCCCGCGCCCCTCGGGCACGTACCGCTGGTCGCCGGCAACGCCGCCGACGAGAGGATCGGCAAACGGGCGCACGAGCGCGCGCAGGGCGTCCGGGACGTACATCGAGTTCGCGTCTGAGAAGACGAGTATCTCCCCTCCTGCGGCGGCGGCGGCGGCGTTGAGCGCGGCTGCCTTCCCGCAGCGGTTGAGCGAGAGAAGTCGCACGCGCGGGCCCTCGCACCGCCGGACGATCTCGTCGGTCCCATCGTTCGAGCCGTCTGACGCGACAACGACGTTCATGCGCTCGCTCGGATAGTCGAGCGCGAGGACGTTCTCCAACTTTGGGCCAATGTTCGCGGCCTCGTTGTGAGCCGCGAGAACCATCGTCACGGACGGGGTGATGTCTTCCGCCTTGTACTGACGGGGTCTGATGAAACCGCGCACGAGGACGATCACCGGGAAGAGGAGGTACGTGTAGCCGATTACGGCGCCGGCGGCCCAAAACAGGATCAGTCTCGTTGAGTGCTCCTTATCGCGATCTGAGAGGCGAGTCGACCCGCGTTCGCGTGCGCGTCGAACTCGCGCACGACCTTCTCACGACCTGCGAGCCCGAGTTGCCTCCGCAGCTTCGGCTCGTTGTGCAACCGCCGCAGCGCTCGTGCGAGCGCCACGGTGTCGCGTGGCGGTGCCAGTAGGCCCGTCCGGCCGTCCTCGACCAGCTCGGGGATCCCTGAGATGTCGCTCGCAAGCACCGGGACCCCGGTCGCGAGCGCCTCCATTAGCACGATTGGAATCCCCTCTCGCTTCCCCTGCCTGGTCGGCACGCTCGGTGCCACGAGCACGTCGGCCGCGCGCAGGAGCTCCGCCACTTCGCCGCGCGTGCGTTGACCTTCCAGCCGAACCCGCCCCTCGAGCCCCGCGTCGGCAATCTGACGCTCGAGCGCGGCCCGGTCCTCGCCGTCCCCGACGAGCTGACAGGTGAACTCGACTCCCGCCTCGCTGAGCAGTCTGCACGCAGCGATGAGATAGGTCTGGCCCTTGACCTCGTGCAGGGTCCCAATGCAGAGGATCCTGAACGGCCCCGCGGGGCGACGGCCGGCGCCGGCCTTGAAGAAATCCGACTCGATGCCCGAGTGGATCACAACGAGCTTGTCGCGCCAGCGATCGCCACACTCACGCAGGATCAGATCACGGTTATACGCAGAGACCGCGACGACGAAGGCCGCCTCGGCGACCTTCTCGGAGAGCATGTGACGGTCGACGTGGACGTCCGATCCCTGCGCCGTGAAGCTATACGGGATGCCCGTGAGACGGTGGATGAGGAAGCCTGCCACGGCGGGGTGGCTGGAGAAGGCGCAGTGGACGTGCTCCACGCCCTCCTCCTCGAGAGCGCGCGCGGCGTGAGCAACCTTGGGGAAGATCCCGATGCCGCCGATCAAGTAGTTCGCGCTTCCCCAAGTGCCCTGCAGGAGGGCACGGAACGCCCTGAGATACGCGCGCGGCCGGCGGCGGAGGAAATGGAGCTGGCTGAGGAGAATCGGCCAAGATAGGAAGGGAAGAAAGTGCGCGCGGTTGACGACCGGGACGGCCTCGGGGTGCACGACGGCCGCTCGTTCCCGCAATAGGGGATAGAACTCGACCTCGACTCCGGATCGCTCGAGGCCGAGAATCTCGTAGAGGACGAACGTCTCGGTCAGCTTCGGGAAGCGCGACGTCACATAGCCGATCTTGAGGCCGGTAGGAAGAGGTTCGCCTTCCAGAGATCGCATCGACGCCTGACGCGTCGGCGCATGCGCCAGACCACGCCGCTCCCTCAGCGTCGCATCGCCCCTCCCTCCCACGGTCGCGCAAATTATAGTCGGACTTGCCGCGAGCATCTCTGTACGAGAGGCTTTGGTTCAAGTCGGTTGCTTCGACGCGCAAGGGAACCATCGGGGCTTGCGGGGGCCATGATGAGGACGCTGGAGTCTTTTCGAAGAAGCCTGATGCAGGAGGCTTCCGAACGGTGGTTCGTGGGGCCTGGGCTCGCAGAGGCTCTGTTCGTGCTTCCGTTCGTGGGAGTCATCGCCATCGTTCTCGCGAGGGCCCACAAGCCGCTCTTTCGTTTCCTCACAGACGAGGACTCCTTGCTCGAGTGGGCGCAGTTCGCCGGGTTTGCCGCCGCGGCGATCTTCGCGCTTGTTTGCGCCTGGCGGTTTCAGAAGACAGGACGGCCTCTCCTCGCGCTCGCCTACCTCGCCTTTGGCCTCGGCTGCTTCTTCATCGCAGGGGAAGAGATCGCGTGGGGCCAGCGCATCTTCGGCTTTGGGACGCCGGAGGCACTCGAGGAGATCAACGAGCAGGAGGAGGTGACGGTCCACAACATCGACGTCGTGCAGCAGTTCACAAACGCCGTCTATCTCCTCGCCGGGCTCTACGGGTCGATCGGCGCCTGGATCGTCCGGTGGCGGAAGCGCCCGACCGAGTTGGTCGACATGCTAGTGCCTCCGCTCTTCCTCACAGGAGCATTTTTCGTCATGTTCGGCTACAAGTCTCTCCGCTTGGCGTTTTTCCGCGAGTCGGGCTTCTCCGTTACGAGGGCAGGTGAGTGGGCAGAGCTCTGCCTCGCCTTTGGCTTCGCGGCGTTCGCGATCCTGGTGTGGCGTCGTCTCCTGGCCCGCATCGACGTCATCGACGAGCACCAGCGTGGGGCGACGGTCTAGTCGGACGCTGCTCGATAGACCTGCTCGTAAGCGCGGGCGACTGCCTGCCAGTCATGCTCCGTGCACGCGTATGCGCGGGCCTCGCGGCCAAGGGTGTTAGCAAGCTCCTCGTCGCCAAGCACGCGGACGAGGG
>Ga0307278_10001509_pt1 | contig 11594 bp, 12 predicted proteins | sample ER_DNA_117_FD_194482 | JGI IMG/M metagenome (GOLD analysis project Ga0307278, IMG submission 194482) | Bulk soil microbial communities from the East River watershed near Crested Butte, Colorado, United States - ER_DNA_117 | ecosystem: Environmental > Terrestrial > Soil > Floodplain | place...
CGGCGAAACAACGCCTCGCCTGTCGAAAGGAGTTGCGATGAAGCATGTTGCGAACAGAAGGGTGATGGGACTAAGCGCACTGCTAGCGGCATGCACCGTTGCTGGCGCCGGAGCCGCGGCTGCCTCGACCACGCAGGCGACGGTCGCACACTCGGCGGGTGCGACAAAAGCCGCGACACTCACGGCTCACTCGTCGCGCTACGGCAAGATCCTGTTCGACGGTCGCGGGCGAGTGCTCTATCTCTTCGCACGTGATCGCCGCGGGCGCAGCAACTGCTCGGGCGCGTGCGCCAAGGCATGGCCGCCGTTCCTGACTAAGAGTGCGCCGAGGACCCTATCGGGCGTCAACGCCAAGCTTGTGGGTACGACTGGGCGCGGCGACGGAACGCTTCAGGTCACCTACGCGAAGCATCCGCTCTACTACTTCAAAGGAGACACGAAACCTGGCCAGATCAAGTGCCAAAACGTCTCGAACTTCGGCGGCCTGTGGCTTGTCGTCGCACCCAGCGGCAAGCCAGTCCGCTAAGCCGCCCAACGACGGTCATAAGATTCCCTGCCACGAGGTCCTGGGTGTCTTCGGATCCCAGGACCTCAGTCTTTCGACAGCGCGAGACTCCCTCACGTCCGGACGACCGGGGAAGCAAGCGGTACTAAAGCTCGGACGGCAGTCCGCATTGCTCGAATAGCCAGGGATCCGGGAAGCCGACGATCGCTGTGATCAGGTCGTTCTCGATTTGCAGCACCATCAGTCCGTAGGGTCGATGCTTGCCGTCGTCGCCCCGCGAGTAGGCGGCGAGCGCAGGTTGCCGGTTGGCCGAGGTCGGCACGAGGCGGATCTCGTCGAGCCGCCCGCCTTGCGGCACGGAACCGAAGAAGTCGCCGATCGCCCGGGCGCCCGCGACCCGCATCCGCTCCGGGGGCATCGTCATCAGCGCGTCCTCGCTCAGCAGTGCCACGAGGCCGTCGATGTCGACCGCGTCCCAGGCCGTCATGAACCGTCTTACGAGCGCACGCTCCCGCACGCCCGGTGCAGTGACGTTTCGGCGAGTCCCTTCCACCCCCACGCGCGCACGCTGGAGGGCGCTGGTCACGGCGGCGACGGAGTCGTCGAGTGCCTCGGCGGTCTCTTTCGCTGACCAGCCGAGGACGTCGCGCAGGATCAGTACGGCCCGCTGCTTCGGGGGCAGGAGCTGGATCGCGGTGATGAATGCGAGCTCGACGGTCTCGCGCACGACGAGGTCTTCGAGTAGCCGATCCGGATAGGGCTGCAGATGTTCGAGGTCCTCGGTCAACTCGGCGGGCCGCGCGCGTCTGCGCGCGATGGCGGTTAGGCAGACATTCGTGGCGATGGCGTGTAACCAGGTGCCGAGCTGGGCGCGCGGCTCGTAGCGGTCGGAGCCTTTCCACGCGCGCAGCATCGTCTCCTGGAGCGCGTCGTCCGCGTCGTGGAGCGAGCCGAGCATCCGGTAGCAGTGGAGGTGGAGCGCCCGCCGGTGTGGCTCGATCAGGAGCGCGAACGCCTGCTCGTCCATCGCCTGCGGGACGCTACTCGGCAGGCGGGCTGGGCGGGTCGGCGCCGAGCTCGGTCCATCCTCCGGGCGTGAAGGCGCCGGGCGAGCCGCCGATTGCCACAAAGCGGATCCCCTCCGGCCCCGGAAGGATCTGGCGCATCTCATCCGGACCGACGCGCACCATCGTGCCCGGGCGTAGCTCGAACTCGCTGCCGTCCGCGACGAGTGTCGCGGCGCCGCTGAGCGGGATGTAGACCTCCTCCTGGTTCGGGTCGAACGCGTCGGAGCCATGGTTGTGGTTCGGGTAGCCGTCCCAGTCGGGGGGCAGCGTGAAGACCTGCATACCCCACGCGGTCACGCCCAGCTCGGCGCGCGCGCGGCGGGCAAGGCCGCCGTAAATCGACTCCATCTCGTCGATCGACTTGACCGTCACGTCCGGCATTGTGCACCTCCGTTGTCGAGAAAAGACCCTTCGTGAGGTTCAACTCGACCGCTCGCCGAAACTAATCGGTGGTCAGCGCGCGGGCCAGCGAGGGTTTAGTCTGATATAAGACTAATTGTGGATCGGGACGACCTCGGCTTCCTGCTCGCCAAGGCGACGCAGCGCTGGAACGAGCTCCTGCAGGAGCGCTTCCGCGCCGCCGGCTGGGGCGCGGTGCGGCCGAGCTACGGCTCGATCCTGGTGCCGCTGTTCGAAGAGGACGGCCTGCGCATCGGCGAGCTCGGACGCCGTGCCCGATTGAGCAAGCAGACGATGACGACGATGGTGCGCCTGCTCGAACGCGACGGGCTGGTCCGCCGCGAGCGCGACCCCGACGACGGACGCGCGTTTCGCATCGTGCTCACCGCCAAGGCCCGCAGGTTCGAGCCGGTCGCGGAGCACACGCTTGCAGAGCTCGGCGCCCTCGCGCGGGAGCGCCTCGGCGACCGGCGGCTCGCGTCTGTCAAACACGGACTAAGGGAGTGGATCAAGACATGAGGCATCAGACAGTCACCGCGACCTTCTCGGCACCCCCGGACGAAGTGTTCGCCTACCTCGCCAACATCGACAACCTGCCCAACTGGGCGACCGAATTCGCCCGCGAGTTGAAGCTCGTCGACGGGCGCCACAAGATCAGGAACGGACTGGGCGAGTTCTTCTTCGAGATCCACGCCGACCGCGAGTCGGGCGTAATCGACATGCTCGCCGGCCCGCGTGAAGAGGAGCTCCAGCTCTTCCCGACGCGGGTCGTGCCCCTGGGCGAAGGCGGCAGCGCCTTCACCTTCACCATGTTCCAGGCGCCCGGACAGCCCGACGAGCAATTCGAGGGCCAGTACCACTCGCTCCTGCGCGAGTTCGAGAACCTCGAGCTGCTGTTCGGCTAAGCGGAGCCCGTTTCGGCATTTCTGAACTCGTCGTACGCTTTGGCAAATGAGTGCTTTCGTGGGCCGGTGGGACGAGCTGGCCGAGCTTGGTGAGATCACCGGTGTCGCCGTCGCGGGGCATGTCGCCGCTGCTGTCGTTGTCGGCGAGCCTGGCAGCGGGAAGAGCCGGCTCTTGGCGGAGGCGGCCGTGCGGGCGCCGCTGTCGAACCGGTTCCGTGTCGTTGGCTACGAGCCGGAACGCGAAGTGCCGCTCGCCGCGGCCTCCGATCTTCTGGTGGCGCTCGCCGCTACGGTGCCGGCAGCGCACGGGCTGGAGGCGCTGCTCTTTGCCGACGATCGGGAGGAAGCGGCAGCGCTTCAGCCGTTGCGGATCTTCGAGTCCGCGCACCGTGCCCTGCGCATGGTCGGTCCGGCGCTGGTTCTCGTCGACGATGTGCAGTGGATCGACGAGCTCTCGCTCGCGCTTTGCCATTACCTCGTACGCGCCGCCCATGACCGGGGAGAGCCGCTTGCGTTGATCGCGGTCGGGCGGCCGTCGCCGACCTCGGTTGCGCTGGTCGAATCGCTGGCTCAGGTGTTACCGCCGGAGCACCTCCGGCGTCTCGAGCTTGGGCCGTTGGCGAGCGGCGAGGCGCTCGAGCTGGTCGGGATGCTGGAGCCTGGCCTTTCCCAAGGGGCCGCGCGTGAGCTCGTGGCGCGGTCGGGTGGTTCCCCGTTCTGGCTCGAAGCGCTTGTTCGAACTGCTGGAGCGGAGGTCGACGCCGGTCGGCTCGTGACCGCGCGACTCCGTGGTGCGAGCGGAGACGCCGGCGGACTGCTGGCGTTGCTCGCAGTTGCCGGCCGTCCGCTGGCCTTTGACGATGCGGCCGAGCTGAAGGGGTGGGACGTGAGCCGGGTCGAGCAGGCGTTGCGTGAGCTTGTCTCGCGCGGCGTCGCCGTCGATTCGGGTGGAACGGTCTGGCTCGCGCACGATCTGATCCGAGTCGCGGCGGCCGGGGAGGTTCCTGAGGAGCTGCGACTCGATGTGCATCGGCGCCTGGGGGACTGGTTGATGCGGAGCGCGGGAAATGACGTCCGCCGCCTCCGCGAGGCGCTTGCTCACCGGCACGCAGCGGGCCTGCCGTCGGTTGACGTCGCGGATCGTCTCGTGCGCTCGCCGCAGCGAACGCTGCTCGGAGAGGACGGGCTCGCCTTGCTGGTGGAGATCGCCGACGAATCCGAGCCTTCCGCCCAGACCGTGCTCCTGTTGAACGAACAGGTTGCGGAGCTCGCTTCGGAGCTGGCGAGGCACGACGTCGCGTTGGAGCGGAACCTCTTGCTTGCCGAGCGCTGGGCGGATTCTCTGCGGCGGGCGCGTGCGCTCCTCGACGCGGCGAGGTCGGCGTTTGCGCTTGACGATCGCGACCGTGCCAGCGGCTACCTCGCTCGTGCGCGCGCGACCCATGCGGGTGACGAGCTGCTGGACCTCGAGTTCGACGTTCAGCAGGCGGCGCTGGATCTGTGGGGCGCTGGGGCGAAGGAGCACGGGCGCGCTCTCGCGCACGAGACAGTCGCGCGCGGCCGGCGGCTCTACGAGTCGGACGAACGAGCGCGGCGGCCTTACCTCGAGGCATTGCGGGTCGAATACGAGGCCGCGTTCCAAGAGGATGACCCCGAGGCGATGGCACGCGCGGCCGAGGAGCGTGCGGCGATGGCGCGCGGCTTCGACGAGCAGGCGCACCTGACCGGGTTGGTCGCGAGCGCGAGAGCGTTGCAGCGGGCGGGCCGCCTCGACGAGGCGTTGGAGCGCATCCGCTACGTCTGGGACGAAGCGGAGCGCCGCGTCCTACCGCGCCTGACGCTCGACGCCGGCTACTGGCTCGGCGCCCTCCTGCTCCAGCGCGGCCGGCTAGCCGAAGCGGAAGAGATTGTCAACGAGACGGTCGATCTCGCCTCACGCGTCGGCGACGAGGCGCGGGGGCGTCACATGGTCGAGCGCGTTGCGAGCGAGGTCGACTTTCACCGCGCCGACTGGCGCGCAGGCGTTGAGCGCCTACTCGCGTACGCCCGTGGGGCCAGCGAACACGGACGGATCGAGCTTCATCAGCTTGCGGCGCTGTGGCTGGCGCTTGTCGGCGGGCAGGAGCTTACGCAGGAGGTCGTCGCGCAGGTCGATGCCGCGCGCACCTGCGCCGAGGTAGCGAGTTGTCCCAGATGTGCGACAGAACTGTGCCTTGTTGCCGCGGAGGCCCTCGCCCGCGTCGGCCGGCGCGCGGAAGCAGCAAAATCGCTCCAAGAGTGGGAGCGCCTGCAGGCTCACCCGCGCCCTCGCGACAAACTGATGAGCCGGCGCGTGCAGGCACTTCTCACCGAGCGCGACGCCCCGGGGCTTCTCGAGTCGGCGCTGCACGATGCCGAGGAACTCGACCTCGTCCTCGACGCGCTCTGGACACGGATCGACCTGGGGGCAGTTCTTGCTAAAACAGATCGCGCTCGCGCCAAGGACGTCCTCACGGTCGCTGCTCAGACCGCGAGCGAGATCGGTGCCCGGACGGAGCAGCAGGTCGCAGAGCAGCGGCTGCGGGCGCTCGGCGTCCGTACGTGGCGACGCGGGCCTGGCAGTGAGCTGCTCACCGAGCGGGAGCGTGCGGTCGCCCGGCTGATCGCGGCGGGCGCGAGTAATCCCGAAATCGCGCAGGAGCTCTTCCTGTCGCGGAAGACGGTCGAGCGGCACGTCTCCAACCTGTTCAAGAAGGTCGGCGTGCGGAACCGGGCCGAGCTCGCTGCGCGGGTCGCCGAACTCGAAGTCGAGGGAGCTCCCCGATGATCGCGAGGGTACGCCAGACCTAACGTCGACGCCACTGACCCGCAAGTGAAGGGAGCGGACGTGGCGATGGTGGTGGTGTTGTTCCAGGCCTCGGACGAGGAGCCGACGCTCCGCCCGGGCGCGCTCGAGGAACTCGCCCGGCTCGGAGTCACCAACGTTGCTCTGCTCCGCGACGGCTCGACCGCGGGTCTCGTTCTCGAGGGGTGGGCGTTCGCCGTCGAAGCGGCGCCGCAAGCGGCATGTGCCGTCGCAGGCGCATGTGACGACGTGCGCACGCTTCACCCGCTCGCGCAGATGGCCGTCTCGGCGGCCGCAAAAGGAGGTGGAATGTAATGAGAAGGTGGACAATCGCAACAGTCGTCGCGGCCGTTGCTCTGGTGGCTGCCGGCGCCGCGATCGCGAACCACGTCGCGCAAGTTGACCCTGCGACGGTTCCTACGGGATTCCTCGCAGCACACAATTCGATCGACGAGATCCCGCTGTCGGCGCTCGCCCGCGCCGTCACGCCGGACGGAGCGGATGTCTTCATTCAGCACGTACGACTCGGTGCGAACGTGCCGACGGGTTGGCATACGCATCCGGGGCCGGCGCTCGTCGAAGTCGTCAAGGGATCGGTGACGTACGAGGACGCCAAGGCCAATGTGTGTCGGCAGACGACGTACAACCCTGGCGAAGGCTTCGTCGACCGCGGCTTCGGCCACGTCCACCGCGCGATCGCGGGCCCAGACGGAGTCGACTTCTACGTCGTCTACGTCCTACCGCCGGGCTCGGAGACGCACGTCATTCCGGCAGGTGCGCCGCCGGAATGCAGCGCGTAACCGCTACGAATGGAAGGAGAAACGAGATGAGCAAAAACCTGTTCACAACGATCTCGCTGGTCGTCGCGTTGGCAACGCTCAGCGTAACGTCGACGGCGATGGCCGACCCGAAGATGGCGGACCCGAACAACGCGACTCCCGCGAGCCCCGGAGCCTGCAACATGCTCCACACGAGCGACACCGGGCTCAACGGAATGATGAACGACAGGCACGTATTCGACATCATGATCCCGCTCGTCGAGGCCTCGTTCGGTGCGGGATGCACGCCGTAGCACGACGGCACACGCGGGTGGACTCGTCTGCCTACCACCGTTCGCGGCGTCGCGGCCCCTCTCGGCCGCGACGCCGCGAAGTAAGCCCAATCGCGTGAGCTGGCGAAGCGATAGCCGTGCCGGATTGTTCGCCCCAGCTCTCACCGTCCCCGGTCGTGCCGCGTGGCGAGGCTCGCCTGCGCCTGCAATTCTCAGCGGCGCATTCAGACGCAGCGATCGAAAGCGTCATCGACGTGCTCGCCAAATCTGGCGCCGCGACCACCTTCCCGGTGACAACCTCATCGCATTGCCCAGGCCCGCTCGCCGTCGAGCACCGCCTCGCCTCCAGTAAGACCAACGGGTCGGGGCCGATCGGTGACTCCTTCTCTCCGAGCTCGGTCGACTCTCTCAGCGGCGTCCGCCGACCCAGTCGATCCGAGTCGCTCGGATCAGACCAGCAGCGATTGCGGCCTGCTCGTCTGCGTCGGTCGTGTCGGCAAGGTCAGGGAAGAAGTACGGGCCAAACGTCAGGAGCCGACGTTCGAACCGTTCATCGAGCAGCCGAAGCAGCGCTTCGCCACGGTGCAGCCGCTCGCGCCTTGCCCAATCCTCGAGGTAGGTTCCCCATTCTTGTCCCGAGGTCGTCCATTCGTCTCGGCGCCGATGGAGCCAGTTTTCGTCGTTTTGCCCCAGACGTCGGAAGCACCAGTGTGCGGTCGCTTCGTCGAACTTTTCCCAGGCCCATTCGAAGACGACCAGCGTTCCATCGCTTCTGAGCGTCTCGGTGACCCGATCGATCACCTCGGCGGGGTCGGTCACGTGGTGGAGCGAGGTCGAAGCGATCACGGCATCGACTCGCTCGGGAAGTTCGAGGTGCTCGAACTCGATGCGGTGGTAGTCGGCGATATCCGGCGCCTTCGGATCGACCCCAGCCGCGTCGTAGCCGTTGGAATGCAAAAATGGCACGAAGCCACCGTGTGGGCCGCAGCCGATGTCGACCACGCGTGCCGGGGGCGCCGGTAGATGGGCGCGAACGAGCGGCCAGAGCGTGGCAAGCCAGTGCTCGCCGGGTGTCATGTCTAGATCCTAAGAGGGCGCTGAGACCAGGCTGCACAGCGGCGAACCTGACTATCGGCTGCTTGTGAGCGACAATCGGGGCATGGCGGTTTGTGGTCAGTGCGGAGCGGAGATTCCGGGCGACGCCCGTTTTTGCCCGCGATGCGCCGCGCCTGTCGCGGTTGAGCGGCCGACCGAGGAGCGGAAGTTGGTGACGGTGCTGTTCGCGGACCTCGTCGGCTCCACGGCACTCGCCGGTTCGCAGGATCCGGAGCGGACGCGAGTTGTGCTCGACCGCTTCTACGACGCGATGGCCCAGGAAATCGAGCGTGCTGGCGGGACGATCGAGAAGTTCGCCGGCGACGCGGTGATGGCGGCCTTCGGTGTGCCGAGCGCGCTTGAGGACCATGCCGAGCGGGCGCTGCACGCTGCGCTCGCAATGCAGCATCGGCTGGCGGAGGTGTTCGGGGGGGAGCTCGAGTTGCGGATCGGCATCAACACGGGCGACGTGGTCGTCGGGCAAGCTCGTGCAGGAAGCTCCTTCATCAGCGGCGACGCGGTCAACGTCGCCGCGCGGCTTGAGCAGGCGGCCGCGCCCGGCGCGATCCTTGCCGGCGAACGCACGGTTGCCGCGGCGCGGGGAGCTTTCGAGTTCGAGCAGCCGATTGTGGCTGAGGCGAAAGGAAAACCGGACGGAGTTGAAGCCCGACGCGTCGTGCGCGCGCTCTCGCTGATGCGACCGCGCGGCGTCGGCGGCCTTGCACGCGCGTTCGTCGGCCGCGAGCACGACCTCGAGCGCCTGTACGACGCCTACCGGGCGGCCGTCGAGCAGCGGCGGCCGCGGCTAGTGACGATTCTCGGCGATGCGGGCGTCGGCAAGACGCGGCTCGCGCGCGAGCTCTGGCAGTGGCTGCCCGAGCAGAAGCCCCAGCCGCTATGTCGCACCGGCCGCTGCCTCTCGTACGGAACCGGAACCGCGTATTGGGCGCTGGGCGAGGTGCTGAAAGAACACCTAGGCCTTTTGGAGAGCGACCCGCCAGAGCTCGCGCTCGACCGGCTCGGCGGCAGGCAGATTCTCGGCCTCACGCTCGGTCTTGATGTCGGCGGTGATCTGCATCCGCTTGCAGCGCGCGATCGCCTCCAAGACGCGTGGGGCGAGTTCCTAACGGAGATCGTCGCCGAACGCCCCGCGGTTCTGCTTATCGAGGACATCCACTGGGCGGAGGCCCAGCTCCTTGATCTGCTCGAGTACGTGCTCGGCAGCATTGAGGGGCCGCTGCTGGTCATCGCGACGGCGCGACCCGAGCTCCTCCAACGCCGGCCCGCGTGGGGCGCGCGTGCGGGCGGTGCGCTGCTCGAGTTGGAACCCCTCTCCCCGCAAGACGCGGTCAGGATGCTCAACGAGCTGCTCGCTGGCGGCCTGCCAGCCGAACTCAGCGAGCTTGTCGTCGAGCGGGCCGAGGGCAATCCGTTCTTCGTCGAGGAATTGCTCGGCGTGCTGATCGATCGCGGTGTCCTTACTCGCCGCAACGGCAGCTGGTCACTGCGTGAGCTTCCGGTCGATTTCAAGGTGCCGGACTCGGTTCACGCGGTTCTCGCTGCGAGGATTGACCTGCTCGCGGCTGCGGAGAAGTCGGCGCTGCAGGCGGCGGCGGTGATCGGGCGCGTCTTTTGGACTGGGCCGATCTACGAGCTTGTCGAGGCGACGCCCGATCTTCGCGTGCTCGAGGAGCGCGACTTCGTCCGCCGGCGGGCGGGCTCGAGCATGGCCGGTGAGCGTGAGTACGTGATCAAGCACGCGCTCACGCGCGAGGTCGCGTACGAGAGCATTCCGAGGGCGCGGCGCGCCCGGATGCACGCGGCGTTGGCTGCCTGGCTCGAGCGCCGAGGGCGAGGCCGAGATGACCTTGCCTCTCTTCTTGCGCACCACTACTCCGAAGCGGTCCGACCCGAGGAGGCGGATCTCGCCTGGGCTGGAGAGCAGGAGGAACTCGCGCGCCTGCGCGAGAAAGCCCTCCTTTGGCTCGAGCGCGCCGCTCAGTTCGCGATGCAGCGCTATGAGATCGAGGACACACTCGCGCTGCTGCACCGGGCGCTCTCTTTGCAGCTCGACGAGCAGGCGCAGGCGGGCATTTGGCGAGCGGTGGGAAAGGCAAACGCGCTCAAGTTCGACGGAGAGGCCTTCCTGACCGCGATGCAGAACTCGCTCAAGGTCTGCTCGAACAAGGCGACCTGCGCCGACACCTACAGCGAGCTCGCGTTCCAGACCGCGATCCGCTCATCGATGTGGGCGAAGCGACCCGATCGGGAACTCGTCCGCGGCTGGATCGAGCAAGCGCTCGAGCTCTCGGAACCGGAGAGCGACTCGCGCGCGAAGGCGTTGATCGCCCGCAGCTTCTGGGAGCGGAACACTCCCGAGGCAGCAGGCGAGGCGATCGAGTTGGCGCAGCGCTCCGGCGATATCGAACTGCAGTCGTACGCCCTGGGAGCACGCGGCGCGGTCGCCTTTGGCGAAGGAGACTTCGAGTCGGCGCTGGCCTGGTCGCAACGGCGCCTGAATCTCGTGGATCAGATCAGTGATCCGGACCACCTCGCAGACATCTACGAAATCGCAATCCCATCCTGCTGCGCGAATACTCGATTCTCCGAGGCAAGGCGCCTAGCCGTCGAGCACGACGCGATCGTCGAACCGCTCTCGGATCACCACCGTGTCCACGGGATCGCGGTGCAGCTCGAAGTCGAAGAGGCGTGCGGCGGCTGGAACCGGATCGTCGAACTGACCGAACGCACCGACGCAGCCGTCAGGGCCAACCTGGCGACACCCTGCATACGAAATGCCCGGTCGCTGCTCCTGACCGCACTTGCTGCCGCGTACACCGGAGACCACGAGACGGCACGACACTATGAACGACTCGCAGACGAGGTAGCGACTGAAGGCTACGACTTCGTGCTCGCGGCGCCGCGAACCTGGCTCGCACTGCTGCGAGGCGAGTTCGACAGGCTCGAGCGTCTCGAAGCACTTGATCTTGCACGCGGTCAAACCTGGTACGCGCTCCCCGCAGCCGCTGCACGCCTCGACGCACTCGCGGCGCTGAAGGAACGCTCGCTCGTCGAACGCGACGCGCCACCGCTACTACAGCCGGGTACCTACCTCGAACCATTCGCGCTGCGAGCCCTCGGGGCCGTCCGCGAAGACGACCTGCTCATCGAGCAGGCCGTTGACCGTTTCGCGGCAATGGGACTCGAGTGGCACGCCGAGCAGAGCCGGAGGCTCCTCGCACCGACGTAGGCGGCACCTTCTCCGCTCAGGAGGGGTGGAGGGGCCTAACGTGCCGACTCGAGTACGGCGTTTAGACGAGCCTCGTTTCGCTGCAGCCGCTCGCGCCGAAGTCGGGCTGCGCCTTTAGTAGCTGAACACTGTTGCGGGCTCGTCGCCGATCCATTCCCAGAGCGGTGTCGCGCCGGCGATGCGTGCGTTGGCGACGAGGTTGCCGTCGTCGATGCCGCGGGAGCTGACGCAAAAGGGGCAGGCGAGAAGCTCGCCGCCTTTCTCGGCGAACTGCTCGAAGATCTGTGGGAGCGGTGGGCAGCCTTCGCAGGCGATCCCGACCGCGACTCCGGGTGTCGCGAGGCGGACAGCTTCCTTGGTGAGGAACATCGCGACCTGCTTTCCCTGGTCGAGCGCGGCGCCGGCGACGAGGAAGGCGACGGTGACGCGCTCGGGGTCTTCGAGGCCGGTTGCGAGGTTGACGACGACCTTCTGTTCTGCCATCTGGATCTCCTCTCC
>Ga0307278_10001510_pt1 | contig 11589 bp, 7 predicted proteins | sample ER_DNA_117_FD_194482 | JGI IMG/M metagenome (GOLD analysis project Ga0307278, IMG submission 194482) | Bulk soil microbial communities from the East River watershed near Crested Butte, Colorado, United States - ER_DNA_117 | ecosystem: Environmental > Terrestrial > Soil > Floodplain | place: USA...
GTGACCTCACCCCCAGGAACGTGCTGCTCGCAAGCGACCCCGCAACCGAGCCTCATCCTGCGGTGGTGCTCTGCGACCTTGGCATGGCGCGCCGTGTACAGGCGGGTGCCGGCCGGCACGACGCCGTGACCGTTGGACCGGTCTACTCGCCCTGGTATGGCGCACCCGAGCTGGTCCGCGACTGGCCGAACTGGGGCCTGGAGGTCGACACGTACGGGGTCGGCTCGATCCTCTACGAGTTCGTCACCGGCCAGCCGCCGCTTCGGCGTGAGAGCGTTCGGTTCGGCCGGTCCTTCACCGCGCTGGTGCACGGCGGCGTGCGGCCAGCGTCGGCGGGTGCGATGAACCGCTGGCTTCCTGACGGCATCGTGGACCTGCTCGACCGGTGCCTTGCCACACGCCCGGGCGACCGCCCGTCCACTGCCCGCGAGGTCCTGGCCCGCCTGCAGTGGGCGAGCCGAGGCGTTGAGGAGCTTCCGATCCCGTTCGCCGACCTGCGGCGGCGCGGCCTGACCCGGCTGCGGTCGGCGTGACGAGCAGCCGTACGAGGAGAGGAGCGGCCATGGCAGTGATGCACCTGGGCCAAGGCCCGGCACCGGCGATCCCCGGGCCGCCTGCTGGCGTGGGATCGTTCCTGCCCGCCGTGGTGTGGGCCGTGGTCTGGACGGCCGTGCTGCTGTACTGCGCGGCCTTCCTCGTCTGCGGTGGCCTCCTGTTGCACCGGCTGGTCCGCCAGATCGTGCGCGGCCGTTACCTCGACGCGATGCTGCTGCGGCTGCGGTGGCGACACCGGCGGTCCACGGGCAAGATCCGCCTCGGGTCGCTCGAGCGCTGGATCGTGTGGCGTGTGCTCGCCGCTGGCATGCCCGACCGGGGCCGGCGAGTCGTCTGGCTTCCCGACAGCGTGGAGGTGCTCGTGGCCCCCACGGACCTGCGCGCCCTCGGGCCGTTCGCCAAGCGGATCCGCGCCGGTGTCGTCGAGCGGCTGGAGGCCCTGGCCCGGACCCGGTGGTGCCGCTTCCGCGGCCGGCCCGTGGTCACGCTCGCCGAGGATCCGGCGTGCCTGCCAGGCCGCCCGGCACTCCGGCTCACGTTCGGCGAGGCGACCGAGCAGGCGGAGATCACCGCCGACGGCAACGGCCACCGGAGGCTTCCGGCGGGTGGCTCCCGGACACGGCGGGCATACCTGCGCCCGGTGCGTCCCCAGGGCGCGCCGAGCTATCTGCCCAGCGGGCACCGCTTCCGGATCGGCCGCTTGCCATCCTGCGATCTCGTGATCGAGCAGCCGACCTTGAGCCGCCACCATGCAGCCGTCTACCAGCGCAACGGCGCCTGGTACCTCGTCGACGAAGGCTCCACCAACGGGACGTTCGTGAACCTGGCGCCGGTCGCCGGCCCGGTCCGCCTGGCAGACGCCGACCAGATCAGCCTCGGCACGAACGTAAGCCTTCGCTTCGAGCTGGCCCCGCCTCCATCTCCGTCCACACGGCGCAGCTTCACGCCGCCCGGCTAGGAGCCCTACGTCAGCTCGTCAGCGAGGTGCCGAGAACAGACCAACGTCGGTGACCACGCTGGTGGCCGGGGCTTTGGAAGGCGACTGGCGTTCGCTACCGGGACGACGGACACGATCGTCAGATCTTGCCATGACGCGGTCGAGCGCGTTCAAGATGTACTCATGCCCGAGTCGGCGTGAACTTCGTCCCCTTTACGGGCTCAAGCTCTTGACGCAACCCATGATACGAACGTATGTTCGGCATCCGACCCAGTTGGTGCAAATAATCGGAGCATACGAGCAAGATGCGCCTGCGGAGCCTTGCCCTTCCAAAGGTAGTGCCTGTCCCCACAGGAGTGTGCATCCGTACCCGACTGCGTCTCGGTGAGACGGATGCAGCGGTCCTGGAAACGCTGGGTACCTACCTGGGCCGATTGGCGAGCACCGACTTGGCGACTCGTTGCCGGCTCGGTCTGGACCACGACAAGCATGCCTGGGCTGCCCGAAAGCAGGCACTGACGTTCGGGGCAGCCGGCGTGACCGGCAACGAGAAGCCGTCACGTCCTCAGGAACGCCGCGGCGCGAGCTCGTCGGCCAACGCTCCAAGGAAGAGGCCCACGTCGGTGACCACACCGATCGCCTGGGTGGAGCCACGGTCGGCAAGTTTGGTGACGGCGGCTAGGTTGATGTCCACGCAGACCAGCGGGACCGAGGCGGGCAGCATGTTGCCGGTGGCGATGGAGTGGAGCATGGTCGCGACCATGAGCGCGTAGCCAACCCCGGGCACCATGGAGCGCATCTGGCGCTGGGCGTCGATCACGTCGGTGACCGTGTCGGGCAGCGGCCCGTCGTCGCGGACCGACCCGCCGAGCACGAAGTCCACGCCGTGCTGCACGCAGGCGTGCATGATCCCGGAGGTGAGCACGCCCTGCTCTACCGCCTTGGCGGTCGAGCCGCAGCGCCGGATGGTGTTCAGGGCCCGGATGTGGTGCTCATGGCCGTGCTCGACCCCGACGCCCTCGGAGAGGTTGACCCCGAGCGAGGTGCCGTAGAGCGCGCCCTCGATGTCGTGGGTGGCGAGCGCGTTGCCGGCGAACAGCACGTCCATGTAGCCGGCCTCGATCAGCCGCACCACCGACGGCCCGGCCCCGGTGTGGACCACGGCCGGCCCAGCCACCCACAGGATCTTCTCGCCCCGGGACTTGGTGAGCCGCATGGCCGCGGCCACCCGGCGGACGATCAGCGCCTGCGGCTTCTCGCTCGACACCTGGGAGGACATGAACTCGAACACCTCGCCGGCCCGGCCCCGGTCGCGGGGCTGGACCCGCAGGCCGCGGCTGCCGACCACCACCGGGTCGCCGAGCACGACGTCGGACATGGGCACCGTGCGGGCGCGCCCGTCGGCGACCACGATGGCGCAGTCCATCTCCGGGTTCTCGACCCGGTGCCAGGTGCCGTCCACCCGCACCTCGGTCTCGAGGTTGGTCGAGGAGTAGAAGCCGTCGGGGAGGACGCCGTCCATCTCGGCGGGGACCAGCGTGGCCTCGCCCGTCTCGAGGCGGGTCATGCCAAGGCCCATCAGGGACTGGACCAGTGCCTCGAGGCTGTCGGCGTCGTCGGCCCTGATCAGCAGCCGCGCGTACGACGGGTCGACCGGGGTGCGGCCGACGTCGAACTGCTGGATCTCGTAGTCGGCCTTTGCCTCCCGGACCTGGTCCAGGATGCGGGTGAACAGCATCGAGTCGATGACGTGGCCGGTGATCTCCAAGGTCTCGGTGTGGGCGGGCATGGCTCCTCGGTCCAGGGTCGGGGGCGGGACGGCCGATTGTCGCACGACGACCGGGGCAACCGGTCAACCCGAGCCGGTCACCCGACGGAAGAACGCCAGGCTGCCGTCGAAGATCGTCTGGCGCTCATGGTCCAGCGTAGCCACATGGTAGGACCGTTCGAGCCAGACCACCTCCACGTCGGCCGAGCCCGCCTTGGCGGCGACCAGCTCGGTGTTGCCCGGGTTGACGACGTGGTCCTGGCGGGACACGTAGCACAGCAGCGGCTGGGTGACCCGGGGCAGCTCGTCCCGGACGCCGGCCATGAACCGGTGCAGCGACGCGAACGTCCGCAGCGGGACCCGGTCGTAGGCGAGCTCCCTGGCCTCGGAGTCGGCCAGGTCGCCCGCGATCCCGGGGAAGCTCGGCACCACCCACTTCAGCACCGGCAGCAGCACGAGGCGGCGGTCGGTGAAGTACAGGAACGGGTTCACCGTGACCACGGCCCTGACCTGCTCGGGCCGGGTCGCGGCCAGGTGCAGGGCGAGCGCGCCGCCCATCGACAGGGCCCCGACCATCACCGTGGAGCAGCGCTCCGAGAGGGCGTCGAGGGCCTCGCTGGCCGCCTGCACCCACTGCCCGGCCCGGACGACGGACAGGTCCCGCCAGTGGGTGCCGTGCCCGGGCAGCAGCGGGCAGCACACGGTGAAGCCGCCGTCCCGTAGCGCCTCGCCCCAGGGCCGCAGCCCCTGCGGGGAGCCGGTGAAGCCGTGCAGGAGCAGCACGCCGGCGTCGCCACCGTCGAACGTGAACGGCTCGGCGCCAGACAGCACGGGGTAGGCCATGCCCGGAGTCTGCCGCACTCGGGCGCCGGCGGCCACTCCGCTCGTGCCCGGGGGCCTCGATCGGCTGACGCCGGCGGGTATCCCGCTCGTGCCCGGGGGCCTGGATCGGCTGACGCCGGCGGGCATCCCGCTCGTGCCCGGGGGACCGGATCGGCCCGTGCCGGCGGGACCGGGTCGGCCGGCGCAAGCGGCCATCCCGATCGTGCCGGCGGGCTGGGGTCGCCGGCCGCCGGGTCGGGAGGCGTACGCTCGCCGGGCACGCCGAGGCCGAGGAGGAGGAAGCCCAGCATGACCGAGATCCTCGAGGACCAGCAGTTCGAGCTGCCCGACCGGCCGTCCCGCTCCGGACCGCCGGTCAGGGTCGAGCCGAGCCCGCGCCGGGTCCGCGTCGTCTTCAACCACGTCACCGTCGCCGACTCCACCCGCGTCCTGCTTCTGCTCGAGCGCGGGCACCTGCCGGTCTACTACTTCCCGGTCGACGACGTCCGCCTCGACCTGCTGGAGCCGACTGCCAAGTCGACCCACTGCCCCCACAAGGGGGACGCGTCCTACTGGACGCTCACGGTCGGGGACCGGGTGAGCGAGAACGCGGTGTGGGGCTACCAGGAGCCGCTGCCCGCCAGCGCCGAGATCAAGGGGCACGTCGCCTTCTACTGGAACCGGGTCGACGCCTGGTACGAGGAGGACGACGAGGTGTTCGCCCACCCCCGCGACCCCTACCACCGCGTCGACGTGCTGCACAGCTCCCGCCACGTCCGGGTCGAGCTCGGCGGCCAGACCGTGGCCGACACCCGGCGCCCACGCCTGCTGTTCGAGACCGGCCTGCCCACCCGTTACTACATCCCGCAGGCCGACGTGCGCATGGACCTGCTCGAGCCGACCGACACCGTCACCCGCTGCCCCTACAAGGGGCTGGCGTCCTACTGGACGGCCCGGGTCGGGGACCAGGTGACCAAGGACGTCGCCTGGGGCTACCCGTCCCCGATCCCCGAGTGCCCGAAGATCGAGCAGCTCGTCTGCTTCTTCAACGAGCAGGTTGACGCCGTGTACGTCGACGGCGAGCTCCAGCCCGTGCCGAAGTCGCCCTGGTCGCGACGTGGCGCCTGAACGTCCCCGGCTATGATCCCCGGGCCTCGTCCACGAGCACGGCGGGGCCGCCGTCCGCAGCGCCTCGCCGGGAGGAGGATGCGCCGATGACGGTCGACCTGCGCTCCGACACCATGACCCGACCCACGCCCGCGATGCGCGAGGCCATGGCCGGCGCGGAGGTGGGCGACGACGTCTGGCGCGAGGACCCTACTGTCAAGCGGCTCGAGGCGGCCGTGGCCGAGCGCTTCGGCCGGGAGGCGGCCCTGTTCGTCCCATCGGGCACCATGGGCAACCAGATCTGCCTGCGTCTCGCCGCCCGGCCGGGGACCGAGTGCCTGGCCAACGAGGACAACCACATCCTCTGGTACGAGTCGGGGGCGGCGCCCCTGCTGAGCGGGATCCAGATCCACGCGGTGGCCGGTGCCCGGGGCCGGCTCGACCCGGCCGCGGCCCGGGCGCGGGTCCGGCCGGCCGAGTACGGCGTGCCGACCACGGCGATCGCGGTCGAGCAGACCCACAACCGGGGCGGCGGCGCCGTCCAGCCACTCGCCGAGCTCGACGAGCTGCGCGCCGTCGCTGACGGGGCGGACCTGCACTTCCACTGCGACGGCGCCCGCATCTGGAACGCCGCGGTCGCCTCGGGCACCCCGCTCGAGCGGTACGGCGCGCTGTTCGACTCGCTGTCGGTCTGCTTCTCCAAGGGCCTGGCCGCGCCGGTCGGCTCGGCCGTGGTCGGCGACCACGACTTCGTGGAGCGGGCCCGCCAGGTCCGCCAGCTCCTCGGCGGCGGCATGCGCCAGTCCGGGGTGCTGGCCGCGGCCGCGCTCGTCGCCCTCGACCAGATGGTGGACCGCCTGGCCGACGACCACGCCAACGCCCGGCGCACCGCCGAGACGGTGGCCGCCGCCGTGCCCGGCAGCACCGACCCGGCCCTGGCCGAGACCAACATGGTCCTGCTGGACGCTAGGGCGTTCGGCAGCGACGGCTCCGACCTGGTCAAGCGCCTGGCCAGCGCGGGCGTGCTGGCCGCGGCCACCGGCCCCGACCAGGTCCGGCTCGTCTTCCACTACGAGGTCAGCGGCGACGACGCCGACCGGGCCGCCCGCGCCATCGCCGCCGCATGACCCCTGGCGACGCCGCTCCGCAGCCCGGGAAGCCGGTCGCGCGCACCCTGGACCTCCCTGGCGCGCCCACCCCGGACCTGGCGGGCGCGCGGACTATGGACCTGGCAGGCGCGCGCACCCCGGCCCTCCCGGGCGCGCGCACCGCGGGCCTGCCGCTCTCGCGCACCGCGGGCCTGCCGCTCTCGCTGGCCGACGTGGAGGCGGCGGCCGCCCGGATCGCCGGGCGGGTGCACCACACGCCGGTGCTCACCTCCCGGCTGCTGGACGCCGCCCTCGGCTGCCGCGTGTTCCTCAAGGCCGAGCACCTGCAGCGCGTGGGGGCGTTCAAGGCCAGGGGGGCGGCCAACGCCGTCTGGGCGCTGGACCCCGAGACCCGGGCCAGGGGGGTGATCGCGGTCAGCTCCGGCAACCACGCCCAGGCGGTCGCGCTGGCCGCCGCCGAGGCGGGGATCCCGGCCGTGGTCGTCATGCCCGAGGACTCCAACCCGGCCAAGCTCGCCGCCACCCGCGCCTACGGGGCCGAGGTGGTCAGCCAGGGCGTCACCCACGAGCGCCGCGACCAGGTCGTGCGCGAGCTGGCCGCCGAGCGCTCGCTGCACCTGATCCACCCCTACGACGACCCGGCGGTGATGGCCGGGCAAGGCACGGCCGCCCTCGAGCTGCTCGACGAGGTCGGCGACCTCGACCTGGTCTGCGTCCCCGTCGGTGGCGGCGGGCTGATCGCGGGCACCGCGACGGCTGTCAAGGGCCGGTCGCCGGGCACCCGGGTCGTGGGGGTCGAGCCAGCCGCGGCGGCCGACACGCGCGCGTCCCTGGCCGCCGGTCGGCGCGTGGCGCTGCCGGCCGCGCCGGTCACGATCGCCGACGGCGTGCGCGCGCTCACCCCTGGCGAGCACACCTTCCCGGTGGTCCAGCGGCTGGTCGACGAGGTGGTCACCGTCACCGACGCCGAGCTGCTCGACGCGCTCGCCCTGGTCTGGTCGCGCACCAAGCAGCTCGTGGAGCCGTCCGCCGCCCTGCCGCTGGCGGCGCTCGCAACCGGGGCGGTCACCGGCCGCCGGGTCGGGGTGATCCTCTCCGGCGGCAACGTCGACGCGGCCGCCCTTGTCGCCGCCCTCGGCCAGCGCACCGAGCCCTGACCACCCCGTGGATATCGTGGGCCACACAGCTGTCTGGCGCTGACTCAACGTGCGTTTTGGCTGACGCAACGTGCGTGCTGGTTCAGGTGTCATACCGGCTGATGCGGGCGAGCAGGGCGGCGATGGCAGCGGCGTCCGGTGACGATTCACCGCGGAGCGCGACCAGGTCCCGGTGGAGATCGGCGAGTACGGTGCGCGCCTCGTCGTACTGGCGGCCGCCGGCGAGCAGCAGCCCGATCTGGCGGCGTACGTCGAGGGAGCGCTCATCGGAGGCACTGGCTACCTGGGACCAGTCGTGGAGGAACTCACGGAACGCGAGGAGTGCTTCTGTGTTCTCGCCCAGGGCCGCTCGGCAGGTCGCCGCGTAATAGCGGCAGTCCAGCACGGAGCGGTCGCCAGCTCCGTACCGCTCGGTGAACTGGGCTCCAGCTGCTTGGAACTCGGCCAGGGCGCGCCGGTATGAACCGGCCACGAAGAGGACGTTTGCCAGGCTGAAGCGGAGCTCGGCCGCCAGGACGTCGCCGCTGCCGCATCGTGCAATCGCCGCCAAGAGCACGTCGGTGGCCCGCGCGAAGTGGCCGGCCTTGGCGAGCTCCTCCGCCTGGGCCGTTGCGGCGTCGGCCTCGCTCTCCGACAGCGGCGCGAGGCTGGCCGACTCCAGCGGCACGGGTGCCGGCGCGTCGCGGCGCGGGATGGCCGCCATCGGCCGGGTGAAGGGGCGGGTCGGATCCAGTTCGTCACGGACGACGCCGGAGGTGCTGGTCCGGGCGTAGGGCAGGAGCGTCTCGTAGATATCGCCCGCGTCAGGTCGCTGTTCCGGGCTCTTGGCCAGCAGCGCGAGGACAAGGGTTTCGATCGGCTCCGGTACGTCCGGTCGCAGGGTCCTGACAGGTATGGGCGGGGTGTGGACGTGGTGCCACTGGACCGACATCCCGCCGGTGGCCTGGAACAGCGGGTAGCCGGTGAGCGTCTCGTGCAGCACGCAGCCGAGCGCGTAGAGGTCGGTGGCTGGTCCGACCGCATTGGCGAGCGTCTGCTCGGGTGACATGTACGGGGGCGTGCCCACGGTCTGGCCAGCCATCGTGAGCCTGGTGATCTCGCCGGCGCCGAGCAGCGCCGCCACGCCGAAGTCGAGCACCTTCACGATCCCACCGGGGGTGATGAACAGGTTGCGCGGCTTGATGTCGCGGTGGACGACCGAGATCCGGTGGACCTCGGTGAGGACGGAAGCCAGCTGCGCCGCGACGGCGGCGGCCCAGCCGACCGGCGGCGCGTTCTCGTGGTAGTCGTGCTCGGCGATGAGGTCGGCCAGTTCGGCACCGGTGAGCAGCTGCATCACCAGGAAGAGCTCGCCGGTGGCCTCGTCGATGCCGGTGTCGTGGACCGCTGGGATCCCGGGATGGGCCAGCCCGGCCGTGATGCGCACCTCCCGGAGGAACCGCTGGCGTGCGTTCTCAGCGGCCGCCGCCTGCTCGGCGAGGACCGAGTCGGCAGCCGCGCCGGCCTGGCCTGCCGGCGCGATGGCTGACCCGCTGGGCTGTTTCATCAGCTTGACCGCGACTCGCCGGTCGAGGCGGAGGTCGTAACCGGCCCACACCTCACCCATGCCGCCTTGACCGATCGGATGATCGAGCTGGTAGCGCCCGGCGATCACTCGGTCGGGTACGCTCCACGTCGTCTCGGTCACAGTGCTTCAGCTCACCAAGCGGATCAAGCGACCATCGGGTGGTCAGGCCCCTGTCGCGACGTTCGGGACGTTACCGCTACCGCCGGTCTGGTGCAGCCGCCGCTCGGCCTCCCGCCTTGCCGGGCGGCGGATCAAGTCGTACGACTGCTTCCGCGCGACCTGGGTGAACACCTCATGGAACGCGGGGTCGTCGAAGAATCGCTGGACCAGGGTCTCGTTGGCCTCGGCCCGTTCGATGACCACCCGCTCCAGGTGCTTGTCGAAGACCTGCCCGAACTTGTCGAGGTCATTGGCGAGCCCTGCTTGCGCCACGACTGGGTCCTCGGCCGCGGCGACGATCATCTGGCCGTACAGGACCTGGTCGGCGGTGCCTAGGTCGAGCCCGTACTCCTTGTTGACCTCCGCGATCACCTGGGCGAGCGGCATATCCTCGGCATTGTGGGCGACCCGGCCGGCGTCGTGGGCGAACCCGGGCAGCATCCGCTGGCCCTCAGGCGCAAGGCTGACGTCGCCCTCACCGGTCTTGACGATCCGCAGATGGGTCAAGTCGACCTGGCCGATGTCCACGCCCGCATCCTGGCGGCGTGGCAACCGGTTCCACAGGAACCTCCCGTAGAGGTAGAGCGCCTCCAGTTCCGGATCGCCGTAGCCGACGACCTGGGAGAGGAAGCCGTACGCGCGGACGTAGTCGTTGAGCGCCGCGCGGAACTCCTCCGCAGTGTCCAGCTCGGAGTCGGCGAGCGCCGCGTAGCGGTCGCGGGCCGGGTCGGTGAGCCGGTAGAGCTGGGCGTGCGATCGCTCCAGCTGGTTCTGGGTCGCCGAGGCGGGTGCCGCCGCCAGGTACGCCTCGGCGAACGCGGTGATCTCCGAGTCGACGAGCAACTGGTACCCCTTGAGCTCCCGCTCCTTGACGTAGAGCAGGTTCGGGTCGGTCGGCTCGGCGAGCGCCTGCTCGAAGTACGGCTCGAACGCTGTCTGGATCTCCCCGGGCACGTTGGCGAAGTCGAGCACACACACGTCATCCTGGCTCTTGAGCGGATGGATGCGGTTGAGCCGGGACAGGGTCTGCACGGCGGCCAAACCGACCTGCGGCTTGTCCACGTACATGGTGGTCAGCAGCGGCTGGTCGAAGCCGGTCTGGTATTTCTCGGCGACGACGAGGATGCGGTACTCCTGCTGGTCACGGGTTGCCGCATGTGGGTCGTCGGCCTTCACGTACTCGAACCGGGCCGGCAGCACGCTCTCGGGGAAGCCGTTGAGCTTCGGCTCGGTGTAGTCGATCCCTTCGAGGGTGATCGTGCCGGAGAACGCGACCAGCGTCGCGCAACCAGTCAGCTCCCGCTTGGCAATGTACGACCGGATCGCCTGGTAGAGCTTGATCGCGTGCTCCCGGGAGCGGGTCACCACCATCGCCTTGGCCCGGCCTCCCAGCCGGCCCATGGCGTGCGCGCGGAAGTGGTCGACGATGATCTGTGCACGCTGCTCCTGCGAGGTCGGGTGCAGCTCCGCGGCGCGCACCAGCTTCGCCTTCGCCTTGCGCGGGTCGACGCGCCGGTCGGCCTCGTCCGCCGCGGCGTTCCGCAGCCGCCAGTACGTCTGGTAGGTCAGGTAGTTGCGCAGCACGTCGAGGATGACCGGGTGCGGTGTGCCGAACAGCTCCAGCGTCTTGGCCTTCGGCGTCGCGGTGAAGGCGAAGTACGACAGGTTCGGGTGGCGGCCCCGGGCCAGCGCGGCAGCGGTCAACGGGTCGCCGTCGGCGTCGACGTCGTCGCTGCCAAGCCGCCCGAGCACACGCTTGAGCGCCGCGGCGGACTCCCCGGACTGCGAGGAGTGCGCCTCGTCGATGATGACCGCGTACCGCTTGTCGCCCAGCCCTGAGACCTTGTCCAGGACGAACGGGAACTTCTGCAGCGTGGTGATGACGATCCGCGCGGTCTGCCCCGACAGGGCCTGGGCCAGCTGCTCGGAGCTCTCGTCGATCCGCTGCACCACCCCGGAGACGTGCTCGAACTGGTAGATCGTGTCCTGCAGCTGCCGGTCCAGCACCCTGCGGTCGGTGATCACGATCACCTTGTCGAAGACCGGCTGGTTGGGACCGTGCCGCCCCTGGCGTGCCGCCGCGTCGGTCGCGGCCAGGCCCTCGGGGGTGTGCAGCGAGGAGAGCCGGTGCGCCAGCCACGCGATCGTGTTGGACTTGCCCGACCCGGCCGAGTGCATGACCAGGTAGTTGGTACCGGCACCGTGGGACGCGGCGTGCGTGGTCAGCTCCCGGACCGCGTGCCACTGGTGGAACCGGGGGAAGATCAGCGGCTTGGCATGGGCGTCACCACGCCGGGGCGCCGGCGCCCGGCCCTTCTTGGCGTTCTCGTCCTCGACGTGCAGGAACCGGTGGATCAGGTCGAGCCAGGCGTCCGGCTGCCATACCTGCTCCCACAGGTAGGAGGTCC
>Ga0307278_10001511_pt1 | contig 11583 bp, 10 predicted proteins | sample ER_DNA_117_FD_194482 | JGI IMG/M metagenome (GOLD analysis project Ga0307278, IMG submission 194482) | Bulk soil microbial communities from the East River watershed near Crested Butte, Colorado, United States - ER_DNA_117 | ecosystem: Environmental > Terrestrial > Soil > Floodplain | place...
TTCAGCCGGAATACCGCCCAAAACCATCCAGCACTCGGTGACGGGCACAACCCTCCCACGGCCAGGCGGATGCTGCATCCAAGGTGCATTGCTCTCCTCGGACGATTACGGGTCGAGCGTAGAGCGAGCGGCGAGGCTTCATCCGTTATGGCGAGCGCCCATGAGGGTTGGCTGAACGGGTCGGGGTGAGCATGCGCGGTCCGCGGGGCAGGGTATTGGTTGGCCTGTCAGGAGGTCGCCTCAGCCGCCGGCAGCCTGTGTCCGGTCGTGGCGCGGGGCGGCTGGGTTGGCGGTGGCGCCTGGGGCAGCCACAGGCGCTTGAGCATGAGCGCGTTGACCGCGACGATGACGCTGGACCCAGACATGGACAGGGCGGCGATCTCAGGCCGCAGCACCAGCCCGAAGGCGGGCTCGAACACCCCGGCGGCGATGGGCAGCGCGATGGCGTTGTAGCCGATCGCCCAGCCGAGGTTCTGGCGCATCTTGCGCAGCGTGCCCCGGCCGATCTGCAGCGCGGTGGGCACGTCGAGGGGGCCGGAGCGCATCAGGACCACCTCGGCGGTCTCGATGGCCACGTCGGTGCCGGCGCCGATGGCGACGCCGAGGTCGGCCTGGGCGAGGGCGGGGGCGTCGTTGACCCCGTCACCGACCATGGCCACCTTGCGTCCCTGCTGCTGCAGCTCGGCGACCTTGGTGGCCTTGTCGCCGGGTAGAACCTCGGCGATTACTTGGTCGATGCCGAGCTGGCCGGCGATCCTCTCGGCGGTGGCCTGGTTGTCGCCGGTGAGCATGACCACCTGCACGCCGGCCTGGTGCAGGGCGGCCACGGCCGCGGCCGAGGTCTCCCGGGCGGCGTCGGCGATGCCGATCAGCCCGGCCGCGCGGCCGTCGACGGCGGCCAACACGGCGGTGCGCCCGCCGGCGGCCAGCTCCTGCCGCCGGACTCCGAGCGAGCCCAGCTCGACGCCTTCCCGCTCCATGAGCCGGCGGTTGCCGACCGCGACCCGCTGGCCCGCCACGGTGGCGACCGCGCCGTGGCCGGGCACGTTCTGGAACCCCTCGGCCGGGGCGGCGGGTACCCCGGCCCGCTCGGCGCGGCGCACAATGGCCTCGGCCAGGGGGTGTTCGGATTCCCGCTCGACCGCGGCGACCAGCCGCAGCAGCTCGGCCTGATCGATCCCGTCGGCCGTAACGAGGTCGGTGACCTCGGGCTCGCCCTTGGTCAGGGTCCCAGTCTTGTCCATGACGACGGTCTGGATGCGGGCGGAGGTCTCCAGCGCGATCGCGTTCTTGAACAGGATGCCGCGCTGGGCGCCGAGCCCGGTGCCGACCATGATCGCGGTCGGGGTGGCCAACCCGAGCGCGTCCGGGCAGGTGATCACGACCACGGTGATGGCAAACAGGATCGCGGTGCTAAACGGCCGGCCGGCCAGCAGCCAGGCCACCAGAGTCAGCCCGCCGCCGACCAGCGCGACCAGCACCAGCCAGAACGCGGCCCGATCGGCCAGCCGCTGCCCGGGGGCCTTGGAGTTCTGCGCCTCTTGGACCAGCTTGACGATCTGGGCCAGCGCGGTGTCGGCACCGACCTTGGTGGCCCGCACCCGCAGGGTCCCGTTGGTGTTGATGGTGGCGCCGATCACCTGGTCGCCAGGCTGTTTGTGGACCGGGAGGCTCTCGCCGGTGACCACCGACTCATCGACCTCGCTTTGGCCGTCCTCGACCACCCCGTCCACGGCGATCCTGGCGCCCGGGCGGATCAGCAGCAGGTCGCCGACCTGGACCTCGGCGGTGGGGATCTCGACCGGCTCACCACCGCGCAACACCAGGGCCTTGGGCGGAGCGAGGTCCAGCAGGCTGCGGACGGCGTCGTTGGCGCCGCCCCGGGCGCGCATCTCGAACCAGTGGCCCAACAGCACGAAGGCGGCCAGCATGGTGGCCGCCTCGTAGAACACCTCGCCACCGCCGCTGAGGGTGACGACCAGCGAGTACAGCCAGCCGGCGCCGACCGCGACGGCGACCAGCACCATCATGTCCAGGGTGCGGGCCCGCAAGGCGCGCACGGCGCCGTCAAAGAAGATCCAGCAGGAGTAGAAGATCACCGGCAGGCTCAACAGCAGCGACCACACGTCGTCGCGCAGCCCGAACGGGGCCGCCAGCTGGAAGCCGAGAATCTCCCGGCCGATCGGGGCCCACAGCACGATCGGCACCGAGAACAGGGCGGCGACCAGGAAGCGGTTGCGCATGTCGGCGACCATGGCCGCCATCGACATGGCGCCGTGGCCGCCGTGGCCCATCGCCTCCTCCGGGGAGCGCACCACCTCGCCGGCGTGACCCTCATGCCCGGCTGCTGCGGCCTGCGGTTGCGCCGCTGGCTCCGCGTGCCGGTCGTGTGCGGCCGCCGCAGGTGAACGGGTCGGGGCCGCACCGCCATGACCGGCGGGTGGGGCATGGTCGGCGTGGCCGCTAGCCGGCTCCAACAGCGGGTCGCACAGGTGGGACGGCACCGACTGCCCGGCGCAGTGGTAGCCGCACTCCTGGACCCAGCGACGCAGCTCGCCGACCGACGTCTGGTCCGGGTCATAGGTGACCGTAGCCGTCTGCGCGACCGGGTTGGCCCCGACCTGCTCGACGCCGGGCCGGCGGCCCAGGACCGCCTCGACGACCTGCTTCTCGGACGCTCGCAGCATCCCGCGCACATCAAGGACGACCGTTACCCCACTCCGGTCATGCTCGCCCATGGCGGTCCCTTCCTGCACAACGACGCGACCCGCGGTAGCAGACGGCGTCAGCGAGACCGTTGCGTCCGTCGTCCCGAACCTTGCTCCAGGATACCATAGGGGGGTATGGTGTGAGCAAGGGTTCAGCGGGACGGAGGGCCCATGCCGGGATACACCGAAAGCAAAGAACAGCTCCTTGCCCGGCTGCGACGGGTGGAGGGCCAGGTGCGCGGCCTGCAGCGGCTGGTCGACGAGGACGCCTACTGCATCGACGTGCTCACCCAGATCTCGGCCGCCAACGCCGCATTGCGTAGCGTCGCCGTCGCCCTGCTCGATGACCACCTACGCCACTGCGTCCGCGACGCCGCCAGCGACGACGCCCGCAGCGACGCGATCGTCACCGAGGCCACCAGCGCCATCAACCGGCTGCTCAAGTCCTAAGCCGCGCCAAGGAGCACCGCGATGACCACCACTACCACCATCTCAGTCCCCGAGATCCACTGCGACCACTGCAAGCACTCGATCGAGGGCGCCTTGACCGCCCTCCCCGGCGTGCGAGCCGCCCAGGTCAACATCGACGCCAAGAACGTGACCGTCCAGTTCGACGAGGCCCAGACCGACCAGGAGCACCTGGTGGCCGCGATCGAGGACCAGGGCTACCACGTCCCCGCCTGAGCGCGGGGCCAGTGCTTTCAACAGGAGCAGCGCCGATGTCCACCCAGCATGACCAGCGGCCCATGGAGGATCGTGTTGGCGGCTCGCCGGCAGCCCAGAGCGTGGAGTTCATGGTCGGCGGGATGACCTGCGGCTCGTGTGCGGCCCGGGTCCAGCGGGTGCTCGGCAAGGCCGAGGGCGTCGCCGCCGCCGAGGTCAACCTGGCCACCGGCCGGGCCCGAGTACAGCTCCAGCATCCGGTGACCGACGCCGACCTGCGGGCACGGGTGGAGATGATCGGCTACAGCCTGACCCCGGTACCCGGCCAGGCTCGCGATGCTGCCGCCGAGCACGAGGACACCGCTCGCCGCGCCTGGGCACGTCGGGTGGTGGCGGCCGCCCCGGCGGCCGGCTTCGCGCTGGTGATCATGCTGCGACCGTCGCTGCTGGCGACCGGCGGCTGGCGGCTGGCTTCGTTGGTGGTCGCCTCGCTGGTGGAGTTCGTGATCGGCTGGCCGTTCCTGCGCGAGGCGGCCCGTCGCGCCCGCCACCTGACCGCCAACATGGACACCCTGATCGCGGTGGGGACCCTGGCCGCCTACGGGTTCAGCGTCTGGCAGCTGGCCACCGGCGGGATGGAACTGTACTTCGAGACCGCCATCCTGCTGATCGCCTTCCTGACCCTAGGCCGCTGGTTTGAGGCCCGGGCCAGAGGCCGCGCCGGCCAGGCGATCCGCGCGCTGCTGGAGTTGGGCGCCAAGCAGGCCCGGCTGGTCCGCGACGGCGCCGAGGTGCTGGTGCCGGTCGAGGCGGTCGCGGTCGGCGATCTGGTGCGGGTGCGGCCGGGAGAGAAGATCCCGGTCGACGGCGAGGTGGTCGAGGGGGCCAGCGCCATCGACCAGTCCATGCTGACCGGCGAGAGCGTCCCGGTTGAGAAGGCGGTCAATGACCGCGTGGCCGGGGCGACCCTAAACGCCAGCGGGGTGCTGACCGTGCGGGCCACCGCGGTCGGGGCCGACACCGCCCTGGCCCAGATCGTCCGGCTGGTCGAGCAGGCCCAGGCCGGCAAGGGCCAGGTCCAGCGGCTGGCCGACCGCATCTCAGCCGTGTTCGTGCCGGTGGTCATCGCGGTGGCCGCGCTCACCTTCACCGGCTGGTGGCTGCTGGCCGCCGACCCGATCAAGGGCCTGACCGCGGCGGTCGCAGTCCTGATCATCGCCTGCCCGTGCGCACTCGGGCTGGCCACCCCGACCGCAATCATGGTCGGCACCGGCCGCGGGGCCGAGCTCGGCATCCTCATCAAGAGCGTGGAGGTGCTGGAGCGGACCCGGCGGATCACTACGGTGGTGTTCGACAAGACCGGCACCCTCACCCAAGGGCGGATGGCGCTGACCGACGCCGTGCCCGCCACCGGCGTCACCCGGGACAGGCTGCTGCGGCTGGCCGGCGCCGCCGAGGCCGGCAGCGAACATCCCATCGGCGCCGCCGTGACCGCCGCCGCCCACGCCCACGGCGAGCTGCCCGCCGCCCAGAGGTTCCGGGCCCTGGCCGGGCACGGCGTGCGCGCCGACGTCCAGCCCGACCCAGCTGCGCCCGCCGTGACGGCGTGGGTGGGTCGGCGCAAGCTGGCCGCCGACGCCGGGCTGCTGGTGCCCGGTCCGCTGGAGGACGCCGCCGAGCGGCTGGAACGCGAGGGCAAGACGGTCATCTGGGCCGGCTGGGACGGTGAGGTCCGCGGCGTGCTGGCCGTGGCCGACACCCTCAAGCCGGGCGCCCGCGAGCTGGTCCAGCGACTGCACGCCATGGGGCTGGAGGTCGCCATGCTGACCGGCGACAACGCCACCACCGCCGACGCGATCGCGGCCAGCGTGGGGATCGACCGGGTGCTGGCCGAAGTCCTGCCCGCCGACAAGGTCGGCGAGGTCGCCCGCCTCCAGGGCGAGGGCAAGACGGTCGCGATGGTGGGCGACGGGGTCAACGACGCCCCGGCGCTGGTCCAGGCCGACCTTGGCGTGGCCCTGGGCAGCGGCACCGACGTGGCCATCGAGTCCAGCGACCTGACCCTGCTGCGCGGCGACCTGGACGGGGTGGCCACCGCCATCCAGCTGTCGCGGCGGACCTACCGCACCATCGTGCAGAACCTGTTCTGGGCGTTCGGCTACAACGCCGCGGCGATCCCGCTGGCCGCCGCCGGCCTGCTCAGCCCGGTGCTCGCCGGCGCCGCCATGGCCTTCTCCAGCGTGAGCGTGGTCACCAACTCGCTGCGCCTGCGCCGCTTCGGACGCCCCGGCGCGGCGTACTGATCCCCCGGCCACAGCGCGTCGTCCCTCCGATCCGCACCGATGCCCTCCTCCAGCGTCCGAGTCCCTCCGAGCCAGCGCAGCGACGCAGCGTCGCCCGGTCCCAGTGGGTCCCGAGAAGCCTGCTGTCTCGCAGCGAAGCGTTGCCAACGGCTACCGGCTCCAGCGCCACCACAACGAGTCAACGCTCGGATCCCGCCTGATCACCCCGGCCAGCTCCGGCCAGCCCGCTCACCAAGAACTCGGCCGATCGGCCCCTCAATCGCAGCCCATTGGTCCCTGTCCAATACCCCCCGAGGGCATCTACCGTGATGTGACCGGGAGGCCACGACGTGGAGCAGCGGTTGGTTTGGAGGCGCACGGTGACCATTGCACAGCTCACGGTTCCCGGTCAGCCGGCTGACGACCCGGATCACCCCCAGCTGGCCCGCCCTCGCGTCGCGCCGGCCACGGCAGGTTGGGTTCCCCACCCGGGTGCCAACCATGACCGACGTCGTGGGGCGGCAATGGCCACCGGCAGGCCCGTGTGGGGGCTCACCCACGCTGCAGCTGGTCGTGGACTGGCGGGAGACGGCGACCACAGCCGGCCAGTCGTTCTTACCCGCAGATCTTGAAAGAGGGTGCTCGCCATGATGACTGGCTACTCGATGAGCGGATGGGGCTGGCTGCTGATGACCCTCGGCATGCTCGGCTTCTGGGCGCTGGTCGCCGTGCTCGCCCTCGCCCTGCTACGGCGCCCCGGCCAGCCCCACCAGCAGCCCCAGCCGGACCAGCAGCCACGGCCCGGCGCCGAGGAGATCCTGGCCGAGCGGCTGGCCCGCGGCGAGCTCGACCCCGACGAGTACCGCCAGCGCCTGCAAACCCTCCAGGAGACCACCAACCGGACCTGACCCGCGCCACCTCCGGAGCCCATCCCCGGATGTCGCGTGTCGGCTCAGCCGCTCAGCTTGGCCAACAGCTCGGGTCGGTCGGCCAGCTGCTGTTGGACCATGGGGCCCAGCATCGGCTCGTAGATGTCTCGGTCCACCTGGTCCCAGTCGATGCCTCCGAACGGCGGGTGGGGGTCGTACTCGATCGTCAGCTGGACCATCCGGGCGGTCGGCTCGTCGGTCAGGCGGGCGACCAGCGCCAGGGCCATGTCGATGCCGGCCGACACCCCGGCCGAGGTGATGAACTTGCCGTCCTCCACCCACCGCTTGGGCAAATACGTGGCGCCCAGGCGTTCCAGCAGCCGGTGCTAGGCCCAGTGGGTGGTGGCCTGGCGGCCCTCCAGCAGCCCGGCCGCGGCCAGGATCAGCGCCCCGGTACAGACCGACCCGACCACCGGGCGGTGTCGGTGGCCTGGCGCAGGTAGTCGCCGACCACCTGGTTGCCCATGGCCTTGATCGTGGGCGCGCCGCCGCCGGGGACGATCACGACCTCCGGGTCGGGGACGTCGCCGAAGGTGTGGTCGGCGGTGACGGTGAGCGGGCCGTCGGTGGCCAGGGGCTGGAGCCGCTCGGCCACCACCACCGGCCGGTACTGGTTGTTGAACTGCCGCAGGCTGGCGAAGACCTGCAGCGGGCCGACCAGGTGAGCAGGGTGAGCCCTGGGTAGAGCACGAACGCGACCGTCTTCTGCTCCTGGGTTGCCATCATCTGCCCTTCCGGTCCGGGGTCGGATAGAGAGCGGCGTCGGTGCTGGGTGGGAGCCCTGGTCAGGTCGACCGCTGTCGGATGACACCAGCCACGGCCGACAGGGCGGCCTACGCCACGCCTCGTGTGAGCACTTCGGTTGCGCGCTGCCTGGTCTCCGGTTCGGCCTTCTCCAGCGATCCCGAGTCGAAGGGTGGCTGGGGGTCGTACTCAATGACCAGCTGCAGCGCCCGGGCCTCGTCCTCGCCGGCCTCGCGGGCGGCCAGGGTCAAGGCCATGTCGATCCCGGCCGAGACGCCGCCAGCCGTGATGACCTTGCCCTCGATCACCACCCGCTCGGCGACCGGCTCAGCGCCGAAGTTGCGCAGGTAGTCGCGAACCGCCCAGTGGCTGGTGGCGCGCTTGCCTTGCAGGATTCCGGCGGCGCCGAGCAGCATCGATCCCGTGCACACCGAGGTTGTCCACTTCGACGTCTGGTGTACGCGGCGCACCCACTCGACCGCCGCCGGGTCCTCCAAGAACGGCACCTTCCCCGAGCCGGGGATGACGATGATGTCCGGCGTTGGGACGTCGTCGAGCGAGGAGTCGGCGGTCAGCATCAGTCCGACATCGGTCTTCTTGGGCCCGGGTGTCGAGGCGACGAACTTGACCTCTGCGTCGGGCAGTCGAGCCAGCACCTCATAGGGGCCGACCGCGTCCAGTGCGGTCATACCGTCGTAGAGGAACAGCGCAATCTCAGCCATGGCAAGACCTCCTTCGTGGTCGGCGACGCAGCGGTCCAACGATGTTCACCCGCGTGACGTCTGGACAGAGCCGAAGACGATCCCTTCGGTTCCTGGGTTGCCTTCATTTCCTTCTGTGCGGGGACCGGGCTGCTGGAGGCGGCGACAGTGGTGGGCGAGGAGCCCTACTAGTTCGATGGCTCCTGGGTGGCGGGGATCGTGGCCGGCTGGGCGGCTTGGTGGCGGCTGGCGACGCGGTCGGCCAGGTAGGCGGCGTCGTCGTTGACGAAGCCGAGCAGGGCCGAGCCGCGGGTGTGCTGCCAGGACAGACCGAGGAAGTACAGGCCGGGCACCTCGGTCACCCCGCGCCGGTGCACGACCTGGCCCTCCCGGACCACCCCAGGGACGTGGATCCAGGCGTAGTCCGGGCGATAGCCGGTCGCCCACACCACCACCCCGACGTCCTCCAGGAGGCTGTGGTCGGCGAAGCGGACGGTGCGGCCCTCGGCATCGACCAGCCGGGGCCGGAACCGGACCCCGGCCCGTTCCAGCCGGCGCCGGTTGGTGCCGATCACAAAGTCCCGGCGGCGCATCCGCCGACCGGGCCGGGAGGTGACGGTGACGTGCATGAGGCCGAGGCGGGTCAGCCACCAGAACAGGTCCCGGCCCCCTAGCCGCTGGGGCAGCATCGGGTAGGTGGTGGCGATCGACAGGTCGACGGTGCAGGTGGCGGCCAGTTCCTCGGCGATCTGGAAGCCCGAGTTCCCGCCCCCGACCACCAGCACCGGCCCGTCGGGAAGGGCCTGGGGGTTGCGGTAGCCGGCACTGTGGACCTGGGTCACCGACGGGTCCAGCCTGGCGGCCATCGGGGGGACGAACGGGACCTGGAACGGGCCGGTGGCCACCACCACCTGCCGGGCCCGGTAGCTCTGGTCGGCAGTTTGGACCTCGAACCCCTCGTCGGTCCGGGTGAGGCCGGTCACCTCGGCGTTGCGCCGGACCGGCAGGTCGAAGGCGGCCACGTAGGCCTGCAGGTAGTCGGCCACCGGGTCCTTGGTCGGGTAGGTGTCGGCCGGGGCCGGGAAGGCCATGCCGGGCAGGGCGTCGTACTGGGCCGGGGTGAACAGCTTGAGGGAGTCCCAGCGGGACCGCCAGGCCTGGCCGACTTCGGGGCCGGCCTCCAGGACCACGAACCGCCGGCCCTGCTGGGTCAGGTGCCAGGCCATGGCCAGGCCGGCCTGGCTGCCCCCGACCACCACCACATCCAAGTGCTGATTGCCCGCCGGGTCCTTTGGCGTCTCGTCTTGGGGGGCGCTCATGGGGCCACCGCCTGGGCGCGGGCCACGTTGAAGCTGAACATCATGCCGCTCTGCATGTGCTCGGCGATATGGCAATGGGCCATCCACAGACCCGGGTTGGAGACGTCGAACAAGATGTCCACGACCTGGCCAGTACGGACCAGCACCGTGTCTTTCCAGACCAGGTTGGGCTCGACCACGCCGCCGCGAGAAAGCACCAGGAACCGGCCCGCCCCGTGCAGGTGGAAGGGGTGGTGCATGGGATGGTCGGAGTCCATCTCATTGACCAGCCGGAGCTTGACCCGCTCCCCGACGGTGAAGTGCCAGTCGATGGCTGGGCTGTCGGCGCCGCTGGTCCGGTCCAGGAACTTCCAGTGCATGGTCGCGGTGGTGGTCAGGCGGTTGACCTCGACCATGTCGTCTTCCCACTCGATGCCGCCGCCGGCATCACCGTGCCCGTGGCCTTCGCCTCCGCCGTGGTGGTGGTCGGCGGCATGGCCACTGTGATGTTCCATCGTGGCGGGATCATGGATTGCCGCTGGCTCGGGCACCGACTGGGCCGCGAGCAGCTTCATCCCACACTTGGGACAGCGACCCGGCTGGTCGCTGGTCACCTCCGGATGCATCGGGCAGGCGTAGGTGATCGCCGGCGCCGCGGTGGCGAGCAGCTTCATGCCGCACTTGGGACAGCGGCCCGGTTCATCACTGGTGACCTCGGGGTGCATGGGGCAGGCGTAGGTCGTGGCGGCGGGTGCCTGGGTGGCCAGCAGCTTCATGCCGCACTTGGGACAGCGCCCCGGTTCCTCGCTGGTGACCTCCGGGTGCATGGGGCAGGCATAGGTGACCGGCCCGGCGCCGGCTGGCAGGGCGGCCGGGTCGTCCATCTGGGCGACCAGGGCCAAGACTTTGTCCGGGGGGGCGGCCAGCCAGCGGTCCAGCTGCTCGCGTTCGGCCTCCAGCTCCGGGGCGCGGCGCAGGGTCTCGAACGCTTCGGCCGCCGGCGACGGCGCCGCCCGCTGCTCGCTTACCACGATCGTGGCGAGCCGATAGCTGCGGTCGGGGGTGTGATGCTCCAGGTGCAGCTCACCCGGCCGCTCGACCAGCACGTCGACCACCGCCCGCTCCGAGGGGGCCAGCAGCACCTCGGACACGAACTCCTCGTGCTCGACCCGGCCGGAGTCGCCCCCGATCAGCTTCAGCTGGGCCCCCGGCACGGTCAGGTTGAACACCCGGGTGTTGGCGGTGTTGGTCAGCCACAGCCGCACCACCTCCCCGGCTCGCGCCTCCAGCCGCAGCTCCGGATCGCCGCTGGTGAGAAAGACGTTGCCGAACCGGCCCATGGCCGCATAACTCGTCTCGACCGGGCTGAACGGGGCGATCTTGCCCTCCTCGACCAGCAGGTCATCGACGGTGAGGATGAAGTCGCGGTCGGCCGGCGGCCAGTACTCCGGCTCCGTGGGGACGACCAGGATGTTGCTGTACAGGCCCAGCTCCTGGGTGTAGTCCTCCCGGATGTGGGGGTGGTACCAGTACAGCCCGGCGTCGGGGAACTGGATCCGGTAGGTGAACTCCCCACCCACCGGAACCGGCGCCTGGGTCTCGTGGGGCACCCCGTCGTACTTGTTCTCCAGCCGCAGCCCATGCCAGTGCACGGTCGTGTCCAAGTCCCCGTGGTTGGTGACGTGGACGATGAGCTCCGAGCCCTGCTGCACCTGGAGGGTGGGGCCGGGGATGGAGCCGTTGTAGCCCAGCATCCGGACCGTGGTGTCGCCCAGCCGCTTGGCCACCGGCCCGATGGTCAGGTCGAGGGTATCGCCGGGGGCCAGCTCCAGCAGCTGGGGCCGGCCGGCCTCGGGGAGTCCGGAAGGGTCGGTGGGGAACGACTCGGTGGCCAGTGGGTCGGGTTGCATGTCGTGTTGCATGGTCACCCTCCTAGTCGTCCAGCAGCCGAGGCATTCGGCAGCAGCTGCTGCTCGTTCGTGTTCGAGTAACCGGGATCTGCCGAGGGCCCCGACCAGGACTCGAAGCCTCTGGTGAGCGTGCCACTCCTCCCGCTGCTGCTCTTCGGACTGGATTGGCACCCTGCCACCGAGCTACCGGCCAAGCAAGAAGGCAAGCCGCGAAGGGCCGCTGACCCAGGATACTTGCGGTCACAAGGCGTACTTGACGCCCGCTCGTCCCGAGCCCGTCGGATACTGAAGGCGGTTGGAAGGCGATCGGACGCCGACCGGGGAGGACCACTGGTGCGGGTGGTGGGC
>Ga0307278_10001512_pt1 | contig 11578 bp, 4 predicted proteins | sample ER_DNA_117_FD_194482 | JGI IMG/M metagenome (GOLD analysis project Ga0307278, IMG submission 194482) | Bulk soil microbial communities from the East River watershed near Crested Butte, Colorado, United States - ER_DNA_117 | ecosystem: Environmental > Terrestrial > Soil > Floodplain | place: USA...
GGCGCGGCCACCCTGAGTGAAGCCACGAACGGGGACCTCGAGCGCAGCCTGCGCCATCGCGAGCTCAAGCGGCCCAACGGCTTCGGCGACGAGCTGCGAGCCGTGCTGGCCAGCGACGGGGCGGCGTGGGGCCGCCTCACGCTGCTGCGCGCCTCCGACCGGCGCAACTTCACGCCGGACGACGCAGCGCTCGTCGCGTCCGTCTCCCGCCACCTGGCCGAGGGACTGCGCCGCGCGATGCTGCTGACCGCCGCGACGACCGACCAGCGTGAGGACCACGAGGAAGCCGTCGGCCTCGCGGTGCTCGCGGCCGACAGCTCGATCACGATGGCCAACGCCGCCGCCGAGATGTGGCTCGCCGAGCTCCACGAGGACGGTTCGGACGGACCGCTTCCGCCCGTGGTGACCGCGGTGGCGAGCCGAGCGCGCAGCATCGCGCATGGGCGCGCGGCGACGGGCGCCGCCGCGTGCGCGCGTGTTCGCACGGCGACCGGGCGCTGGCTGCTCATACGCGGCTCGGCGCTCGGCGACGACACCGACGCGACAGCCGTGATCGTCGAGCCCGCCCGGCCGCACGAGCTCGCGCCGCTGATCGCCGCCGCCTACGGTCTGACCGAGCGCGAGCGGGTCGTGACGCAACTCGTCGCCCAGGGACTCGGGACCAGCGCGATCGCCGAACGCCTGCACCTCTCCCCGTGGACGGTGCAGGACCACCTCAAGGCGATCTTCGAGAAGGTCGACGTGAGCTCGCGCGGCGAGCTCGTCGCGCGCATGTTCTTCGACCACTACGCGCCGCGGCTGATGGACGGCGCGGCGGTCGGGTCCGACGGCTGGTTCGCGCCCGCGAGCACCGGCACCGACGGCCGCTCGACGTAGCTTTGCATCAGGCTCGCGTGCGCCGAACGACAGCGCCGGGCGCGCATAGCTTCGCCACTCGCAACGGTCATCGCCATCCGGCCGTGACCGGGGGACGCGTCCGGACCGGTTCCGACGGTCGCTCGCTACGGTGGGATCCGTGCGAATAGCAACGTGGAACGTCAACTCGGCCAAGCAGCGCGTGCCGCGGCTGCTGCCTTGGTTGGACGAGCGCCAGCCGGACGTGGTGTGCCTGCAGGAGACGAAGCTCGCAGACGATGCGTTCCTCGAGCTGCTCGGCGACGAGCTCGCCGCCCGCGACTATGCCGTCGCAGTCCACGGCGAGGCTGCGTGGAACGGGGTGGCGATCCTCTCTCGCGTGGGCTTGGACGACGTGGTGGCGGGGATCGCCGGCGGGCCGGGGTTCCCGCATCCGGAGGCGCGCGCGGTGTCCGCCACGTGCGGCGGAATCCGCGTGGTATCGGTGTACGTGCCGAACGGGCGCGAGCCGGGCTCCGAGCACTACGAGTACAAGCTTGCGTGGCTGGCATCGCTGCGCGAGATGGTTGCCGCAGGCCCGGAGGCGACGGTCGTCTGTGGCGACATGAACATCGCCCCCACCGACAACGACGTGTTCGATCCGGATGCGTACATCGGCCAGACCCACGTAACGCCGCCCGAGCGCGCGGCGCTGGCGGAGCTGCAGGCACTCGGCCTGCATGACGTCGTGCGGGATCGGTGGCCGAACGAGCGTTTCTTCTCCTACTGGGACTACCGGGCCGGGATGTTCCACCAGGACCTCGGGATGCGGATCGATCTGATACTGGCGAGCGCGCCGGTCGCCGATCGTGTGCGCGCGGCCTGGGTGGACAGGCACGCCCGCAAGGGCACCGGGCCGAGCGATCACGCGCCGGTCATCGTCGACCTCGACGAGGCGCCGGACGGAGACATCGGGCCAGTCGTGCCGCCGCCCTCCGCTCCCGCGGCCAGGCGCGGGTCGGTCAAGCTGCCGCAGGCCCCGTAAGGGCACACTCCTGGGGTGGACAATCCGCGCATCGCGGACCGGCTGGACGCGTTCGCCGCGTTGCTCGAGCTCGCCGACGCGAACCCCTACATGGCCCGCGCCTACCGCCGCGCTGCCGAGACGATCCGCACGGCGCGGCTCCCGGTCGCCGAGCTCGTGCGCACCGGCAGGGTGCGTGAGCTGCGCGGGATCGGCCCGGGGATCGAGGCGCGGCTGCGCGAGCTCGTCGAGACGGGCGACATCGCCGAGCTCGCCGAGCTCGAACGCGAGCTCGCGCCCGGTCTCGTCGGCCTCGGTCGCTATCTCGGCCTCGGGGCCAAGCGCTCGGTCGAGATCGCGCACGCGCTCGGCGTCCGCACGCCCGACGAGCTTCGCGACGCGGCGGCCGCCGGGCGGTTGCAGACCGTGCCCGGGATCGGGCCGAAGACCGAGGCGCGACTCCTCGAGGCGCTCACCCGCGAGGCCGAGCCGCGACCGCAGCGTGGACTCCTGCTCGATCGCGCCTGGGAGCTAGTGGCGGGCATCGCGAGCGCCGTCGACGGGGAGGCGGCCGGCGATGTGCGGCGCTGGCGCGACTCGTGTGAGCAGCTCGCGGTGGTCTGCGCCGCGCCGGATCCAGCCTCCACGCTGGCGCGCTTCGCCGCGCTGCCGCAGATCGTCGCCGTGCTCGAGCAGGAGGCGCGGCGGGCAGTCGGGGTGACGGTCGAGGGCGTGGCGGTCGAGCTCATTGCCGCCGAGCCCAAGCGCTTCGGGACGGCCCTCGTCCGGGCGACCGGCTCGCCGGCGTACGTCGCCGCGCTCGAGCCGCTCCCGGCAGCGGCCGACGAGCCCGGGGTCTACGACGCGCTCGGGATCCCCTGGTGTCCACCGGAGCTGCGCGAGCAGCCGTTCCGCGGCGAGCCGCCGTCGCTCGTCACGACGGACGACATTCGCGGCGACCTGCACTGCCACACGACGTGGTCGGACGGACGGGCGAGCGTCGAGGAGATGGCGCGCGCGGCCATCGAGCGCGGCTACGAGTACATCGCCATCTGCGACCACACGCCGGCCGTCGGCGCCGTCCGCGGGCTCACCGCCGACGACGTCCGCCGGCAGGCCGAGGAGATCGCGGCGGCGAACGACCTGCTCGCGCCGCTCCGCGTCCTGCGCGGGATCGAATGCGACATCCTCCCCGACGGGCGCCTCGATCTTCCCGACGACGTCCTGGCCGAGCTCGACTGGGTGCAGGCGAGCGTGCACGGCGGACAGCGGATGCCTGCTACCGAGATGACGAAGCGCGTCCTCGAGGCGCTGCGCAACCCGTACGTGCGCGGCCTCAGCCATCCGACGGGCCGGCTCATTGACCGCCGGCCGGAAAACGCGGTCGACCTGGGGCGCGTTTTCGAGGTCGCGCTCGAGGAAGGGATCGCGGTCGAGGTCAACGGCCTGCCCGCCCGACTCGACCTTCGCGGCGAGCACGTCCGCGACGCTCTGCGAGCCGGCGTGCCTGTCGTCTGCTCGACCGACGCGCACTCCGTGCGCGGACTGGCGAACATGGCGCTGTCCGTCCACACGGCGCGCCGCGGCTGGGCCACGCCCGCCGACGTCGTCAACACCCGGCCGCTGCGGTCGCTCCTGGACGGGCGCCGAGCGGCCCGGTGATGCGCCACGCTCCGCCGAGGCCGGTACGGTGGAGCGGTGGCCGGCAACGACGCCCAGGTGCTCGAGCTCGCCGGGCGCGAGGTGCGGATCACCACCCCGGACAAGGTGCTGTTCGCCGAGCGCGGCGAGACCAAGCTCGACCTCGTGCGCTACTACGCCGCGGTGGCCGAACCGCTGATGCGCACGATGGGCGGCCGGCCGGTCCTCATGCAGCGCTTCCCGAAAGGGGCCGGCGGCCCGTCGTTCTTCCAGAAGCGCGTGCCGGACAGCGCGCCGGAGTGGCTGCAGACGACGACGGTGCAGACCGTCAACGGCACGCCCTCGCGAGCGCTGGTGGCGGCCGACGTCGCGCACGTCGCCTGGGCGGTCAACCTCGCCTGCCTGGGCTTCCACGTCTGGCCCCACCGCGCCGACGATCCCGACCACGCCGACGAGCTGCGCCTGGACCTCGACCCGCAGCCGGGCACCGGCTTCGCCGAGGCGCGCGCGGCCGCCACGGAGCTCAAGGCGCTGCTGGACGAGCTCGGCATCGTCAGCTTTCCCAAGACGACCGGCAACCGCGGACTGCACGTCTACGTCCGTCTGGCGCCGCGCTGGGACTCCTACGCCGTTCGCGCCGCCGCGGTGGCCGCGGCGCGCGAGCTCGAGCGCCGCCGCCCCGACATCCTCACCGCCGCCTGGTGGAAGGAGGAGCGCGGGCAGCGGATCTTCGTCGACTACAACCAGAACGCGCCGCACAAGACGGTCTTCGGCGCCTGGTCGGCGCGCGCCCGTGCGGGCGCGCAGGTCTCGACGCCACTGCGCTGGGAGGAGCTCGACGACGTCGGCCCGGACGAGCTTACGGTCGCGAGCGTCCCGAGCCGGCTGGAGCGCGACGGCGATCCGTGGGCCACGATCGACGACGCGCCGCAGTCGCTCGAGCCGCTGCTGGCGCTCCACGAGCGCGACCGCGCGAACGGCCTGCTCGACGCGCCGTGGCCGCCGGTCTATCCGAAGCAGCCCGACGAGCCGCCGCGCGTCGCGCCGAGCCGCGCCCGCCGCCAGGACGCGTGACGCGCGATCAGCGGACCGCGATGGACTTCGCGGCGACGTGCGGCGAGGCGACGACCAGCTGATCGGCGGTCGTCGCCTGCGAGCCCCCGCTGAGCTGCAGGTCCGCCGCGCTGATCTGGTTGGAGTCGCTCATCACCACCGCGAGCAGGAGGATCGCGCTGCCGGAGGCGTCGGCCGAGAGGTCGGGGGTGAACGTCACCGCGCGCGGCAGGCGCGGGTCGATCGGCCCGCCGGGGCTCTGCCACAGCGCCCCGGCCGCCGCACTCCAGCCGTCGGGCAGCGACGCCGGCTGCGTGCCCGACGTCGCGGCGTTGATGAGCGCCGGCCAGAGCCCGCCGAGCGCGACCACGCCGTTGGCGGGGTAGTCGTGGCGCAGCAGCGCGACGCGGACCTGCGCCGGCGGCGCCGGGTCGCTCCAGCGGTGGTGCACGAGGACGTGGACCTGCGGATGGCGGTCTGCAACCTCGAGCTGGGCCCGCGGCCCGGCCGGCCCCGGGACCGGGATCTTCGCCATCTCGGCCTCGGTCGGCGGCGCCGTGCGGACCGTGCCGGTGGCGTCGACGACGATGTCGGGGCTGTTGTCGAAGGCCACCGGGTTCTCGTCGCCGGCCAGCGTCGCGCCGCCGGTCGGCGTCGGAAGGACGCGCCGCGTGTCGGTGCGGAACACGCGCAGGTAGGTCAGCGGGCTCGCGACCGCATTCGCGACGTCGGTCTCCCACACCCCGCGCGATTGCAGCGCCGCGCGCAGCAGCATCAGGCTGCCGTACTGGCGAATCGAGAGGTCCTGGACGGCGCCCTCCGGCAGGCCGTTCATGAACTGCTCCCACGTCCAGGCGTAGGTCGGCGCCGCGGCGGTCCCGCCGATCGTCAGGGTGCCCTTGACGACGCCGACGCTCGTTCCGACATAGAGGACGTTCCTCGAGCCCGAGGGGTCGACGACGACACCCAGAGCCGGCGCCGTCACGCGGATGTTGCTCGGCGCCGTCCCGACCCACGTCCCGTTGGGATGCGAGACCCGCAGGCCGGTCGGATACCACTTGTCGGTGCCGTCGAAGAACCACAGCGTGTCGCGCTGGGTCGCGCCGAACTGGCCGCCGACGGTCGTCACGTAGCAGGACCCGAGCGTGCCGCGATCGGGATCGTGCACCGCGACGTCGCTCACGACGCCGAGCGCCGGCAGGAAGGCCAGCGGGCTGCCGGCCGCGAAGTCGGTCGTCTCCGTGCCGGGGGTCGGATCGCGGATCGCCTGCTGGACGAAGGTGGCGGGACGCGCCCAGGTGAACGCGCCGGTGGCGGCCGGCGCGCGCGTGCCGGTGAACCACACGAGGCCCGCGGGGTACAGCGCCAGCACCCGCAGGACCAGGTTGCCGGCGACGGGGTTGGTGGGCGCCGCGAACTTCACCGCGATGATCCCGCTGCCGCTCACCGCGGTGCCTACGTAGGTGCTGCTGCAGCAGTCGTTGGACCCCACCCGGTCGCTGAAGGCCCCGGCCGTGCCGACGGTCTGCAGGACGTCCTGCGCCAGGTTCGGGTTGTCCCCCGCGCGCGGATCGGTCGCGGTCGGCAGCGTCACCCACGACTGGCCCCAATCGCGGCTGTACCAGACCCGATCGCTGCCGAACGCCAGGTGCGTGTCGCCGCCGGCGACGACGGCGTCGGCGCCGGAGTAGAACAGCGACGAGTCCCCTTCGATGGTCTCTGAGGTCTTCAGGGTCCCTGACGCGCGGGCGTTGCGGCGATGCACCGGCGCGATCGCGCTGCCGTCGCTGCTCTGCCACGTCGCCTGCGTGTACTGGCGGAAGTAGCGCCCGGCGCTAGCCGGATCGAAGACCACCCCGCCGCCGTCGCCGCGGAACTTCTGCTCCCACAGCGCGTCGCCGACGCGGATCGCGGTGCCGTTGTCCTGGAAGCCAGCGACGACGATGCCGGGGTTCGTCGGGTGGCTGGCGACGTAGCCGGGCTGCAGGACGGCGAGGCCGTCATTGCGGTTCGCGAAGGTGCTCGCATCGCCGTCGGAGTCCGAGCGGAACAGGCCGCCGTCGCAGCCGACCCACACGGTCCGCTTGGTCGGCTGGGAGGGAGCGGCCGGCCCGACGCGGATGACGTGCACGTCGGGGTGAATCCCCTCGCCGATCAGCGTCGGCGTGGCCACGGTGCCCGCAACCTGGCAGCGGTGGACGGCGCCGTTCCAGCCCGTCGACGTCGACACGGCCGCGCCGCCGACGTAGAGCTGGCCGGCCGTGCTCGGATGCACCGCGATGCACATGTCGTAGTCGGACTGGTCGCCGGCCGACATGAAAAGGTCGGGCGGCAGGCCCGTGACCTCGGTGGCGCTGAGAGCGGCCAGCGCGACGGTGGTGTCGATCGACCACAGGTGCGCCGGCGGCGTGGTGCGCTTGTCGGCCGCGACCATCTGGCGCCGTCCCAGGACGTAGAGCTTGCCGCCGTCGAGCGCCAGCTGCACGCGCGTCCCGCCCACGGGGCGGGGCGGCGTCGCCGCCGGGTTGGTCTGGACGTTGGGCAGCGCGATCGACGTGAAGGCCAGGCTCGCCGGGTTGATCGGGGTCGCCGGAGCCCCGGCGAACTCGGCCACCATGACGCCGCTGGGGACGCCGACCCAGATCCGCACCGTGTTCGCCGTGGGCCGGGTGAGCACCACGTCGAGGGGGTGCTGCGCCTGGCGCAGCGGATAGGTCGTGACGCGGGTCCACGGGCTGCCGGGCGCCAGCAGGTACAGCCCCTTCGTGGTCCCGGCCACCAGCTGGTCGGGGTTGGACGGGTCGGCGGCGATCCGGTAGCACATCTCCCCGCGCAGGGTGTCGGCGTCGGTGGCTACCGGATCGCCCTTCACGACGGTCCAGCCCGGTCCCACCGCGGGGTCGCGACGCAGGAAGCCGATCCCGGCCAGCTGGCCGCCTGGCAGGCCGCCGCCCGGGCCGGCGCCGGTGACCGCCGGGATGCCGCCCTGGGTCAGCGACTGCTCGCCGGTGCCCACCCAGACCACGTCCTGGGAGCCGTCGGCGGCGGCGCCGAACTTCACGTACACCGCGCCGCAGGCGAGCGCGCTCGCGATGTTCCCGACGTCCGTGCGATCGGACTCCTGGAAGTCGTCGAGCGGGGCCCACGTCTCGCCGCGATCGGCCGAGAACCACACGCCGCCGCTCGCGCTGGCCGCGTAGATCCGCAGGCCCTGCGTCGGCTCGACCTGCAGGTCGCGGATGCGCCCGGCCACGTTCGGGTTGCCGCCCGCCTGGCCGTTGGACATCACCGACGGCCCGATCGGGAACCACAGGTTCTGGTTGCCGACCGGGGCGTTGTGCAACGGCGCCCGCGCCCGGCGGCGTCGGTCGCGCCGACGGGGTGTCAGCGGAGCGATCGTCGTGGGGTCGACAGTGGGACGCAGTGCCCGGACATGTCGCGCGCGCCCCGGTTGGTCATCGTCGCGGCGCGCCGTGGCGGGCCAGTCGTAGCGCGCCATCAGCCACCACCGCCCGCGCCGTCGCCCTCGGCGGCGCTCGGGTTGGGGTCGATCCGGATCCAGCCCTCCTGCACTTCGGGCGCCGTGTCGGGCAGCAACGCCGACTGCGTCGCGGCCAGGATCGGGTCGTCCTTCCACGACGTCGGGGTGTCGCGGCGGGTGAAGAGCTGCTCAGCCGGGAACGAGGCGACCTTCGGCAGGCGCACCTTGTCGGCGTCGATGAGCAGCGGCCCGCAGCGCAGCGACGGCGCCAGCACCGACAGGCCGGGCGCCACCCAGTCGCGGGCGAGCTGGCGGCTGGTGCGCGGCAGGATCCCCGACGTCAGGTGGACCCGGCCGCCCGGGTGCATGAGGAGGGTCAGCCGCACCGTCTGGCCCGGATGGATCCGCAGCACGCCGGCCGCGTCGACGTAGGGGTGGTCGATCGGGACCGGCGTGGTGGGGTCGGTGTCGTCGGGATCGAGGACGCCGCGCCCGCGGCCGCTGGGCAGCGCCTGCGCGGCGATCACGGCGTCGACCAGGTGGAAGCGCGAGTAGTCGTCGTCGACGAAGTAGCCCAGCAGGCCGTCGTCGGAGCGCGTGATCTCGCCGAGGCGCACCTCGAACGGGAGGCCGGCCAGCTCGTCGAAGGCCGCGTCGCGCCCGGTGCGCAGGCCCTCGTCTGGGTACGCGCGGTCGGCGACGTCGGACTGGACGTCGAGCGACAGGCGAGCGCTGACGACCGCGATCGGGCGCCCCACGAGCCCCTCGATGTGCTCGGTCCCCAATGAGCCGAAGGGATCGACGGTCCAGAGGGTGGTGTCTATGGCGCGCAGCATGGCCGAGAGCGCGGACTCCGTCTCGGCGCGGTTCGGAGTCGCCTGGCGGTCGACGGCGTCGGCGGCGACCAGCCCCGCCGCGATCCAGCCGACGCGGTGGTGGCTGACGTCGGGGTCGTCGGTGGGGCCGGCCGCGGGCGCCACGTCGGTGCGGCCCGGCGCGATCTCCCACGTCACCGCGTCGCTGAACGCGTCGTGCAGCAGCTCTCCGAGCGGCCGGCCGTCGGCCGCGAAGACCTCGAGCGACTCGTCCATGTGGTCGGGCAGCAGGAAGCCCGCGATCGGGTTGACCTGCTTGGTCGGGTCCGCCTGGTCGACGCAGGCCAGCGGCGCGTCGACGGCGGTGGACGTCGCGTCGACCAGGTCGAAGCGCCAGCGCGCGGGCGCTGTGAGCCGCGGGCGCAGCAGCATCGCCTTCCCGCCCTCGTCGCTCAGGCGTGCGGGGACCGCGACCGCCTCGGCGGGCAGCGCCAGCGTGCGCCCGAACGCATCGACCAGCCGCGCGTCCGTCAGGCGGACCTTCCCCGCGGCCAGCAGCCGCGGCAGCGCGAGCGCGACGGCCCTTCGCGTGCCGTCGTCGAGCTCGTGCTCCTCGCGATGGATGAGGCCGCGGTCGTAGTCGAGCCCGAGCAGGTGCTCGCGGACGCCGTCGAGCGCCACCGACATGAGGTCGATCCGGGCGAGCGTGTCGCGCAGCGCGCTGAGCGCGTTCTCGGTCTGCGGGTCCGCCAGGCCGTGGCCGCCGATGTCGCGCTGGCGCTCCTCGGCCAGCCAGCGGTCGATCCCCGCGGCGAGCGTCCGCGCCACCCCGGTGACCAGCGGGCTGCGGCCCGCGATCGTGACCGTGTCCGGCAGCGCGGGGGCCGGATCGGCGCGGGCGTCGAGGTCGACGCCGGAAAGTGACCAGGCCGCGAGCGGCGCCGCTTCGAGCGCCGCGAGGTCCAGCGTGAGGCGCCAGTCACAGAACATCGGCCGCCAGGGCTGGCCCCACATCGTCACGCCCTCGGGGTGCGACCAGACGCCCTGGGACAGCGACAGGCGCAGGAGTCCCTCGGTCGCCTTCTGCCGCGTCGCCGCGGAGGACACCTGCGCGCCCACGTAGCTGCCCAGCCGCTCGTTGTCGGCGGCGTAGTACGCGTGGGCGACCGCCGCCTCGGAGACGAAGCGGTTGACCGCGCTCGTGGCGTCGAACCCCTTGGCACCGGCGCGCCGGGCGCGCCATTGCGCGAGGTAGGGGTCCTCGGCGAGAGCCTCACGCGCCAGCTCGAGGACCTCCTGCGGGACGGCGGCGCTCCCGATGCTGGCAAGCAGCTCGCTCGCGGCCAGGACGCCGGCATGTCCCTGGCTGGCCTGGTCGGACAGGCGGCACATGAGCGCTCCGTCGGCCTCCTCGCGCTCGACGGCGCTCGGCGTGCGTCCGCCGCCGGCGACGGCGAGGACCGGCGCCGCCGGGAAGTGGTAGGCGGGCGCCGGGCGCACGACCTCGCGCACCTGCGCGACCGCGGGCGGCGGGACGGCGCTGACGCGTCCGTCGAACTGGCGCAGGGCGCGAGTCGCCGGCGCCTTCTCGATCGAGGTCCGCGCCGAGGCCGCGGGCCGCTCGATCGCGCTCCACAGCACCGTCGCGGCCGCGGCCGTCTTCGGTGCGGCCTTGACACCGACGGTGGCGCCGGGCCGGAAGCCGGCACCCGGATCGGCGGTCGCGCCGGGCTTGTCGACGAAGCGGTCGATCCCCTCCGCGCCGCCGGGCAGCGACCCGTAAGCGTGGGCGTGCTCGTACTCGGCGATGTCCGACCACGCGTCGGCCTCGCCGAGGCGCATGACCAGGCCGCCCGAGAAGGCGGCCAGCAGGCGCTCGGCGGCGCGCTGTGCGTCCTGCTCGCCGGCGCCGAGCCCGGTGCCGGAGGCCGCGACGGTCGCGGCGAGGTCGGGCGTGGCGCCGCCCAGCACCACGCGTAGCGCGTCGGCGGTGGGCCGGCTGTCCGGCGCGGGCCCGCGCTGCAGCGGCACGCCGTGCAGCCGGCCGTGGAGCAGGGTGGTGCGCGTCGGCGCTGGTGGCAGCAGCGCGCCCGCGACCGCCGCGCCGAGGAAGCCGCTGGTCGCGGGCCGCAGCGCCTTCGCCCCGGGCGCCACCATTCCAGGCGCGGTGACGGGCGCGGTGGGCGCGGCCCCGACCTTGCCCGTGTCGGTGCGCAGCGCCTGGGTGTAGCGCTGCGGCGAGGCCAGGCCGAAGGTCGTCGCCGTGCGGTAGCGCTCGCCCGCGGCGTCGCGCCGCGACGCGTCGCTGCTGGGGTGATCGGGGTCGTTCCAGCCGAGATCCTGCAGGCGCTGGCGGTAGCCGGCATCGGTCCCGACGCCGTCGAGCGGATCGTCGGTGCTGACCGACCACCAGCCCGCGACCAGGTAGCTGACGGCATCGCCCTCGAGCGCGACGCCGGCGAGGTCGGCGAGCGGGTCGTGCAGGGCGAAGCGGCCCTGGGCGGCGTCGTAGCACTCGGTCCAACTCGTCCCGCCGGTGTGCACGTTGAGCAGCCCGCGCGGGATCGGCCTGCCCGCCTGCGCCGTATTCGTCTTCACCGCGGGCCAGTCGGCCAGCGGCGTCACCGTGCCGGCATCGGCCTCGATGATCCAGCCCGTCACGAGCGGGTGGGTGGCGCCCGTGGCGACGGCGAGCCGCACGACCACCCAGCGATCGGGGAGCACCGGCAG
>Ga0307278_10001513_pt1 | contig 11565 bp, 12 predicted proteins | sample ER_DNA_117_FD_194482 | JGI IMG/M metagenome (GOLD analysis project Ga0307278, IMG submission 194482) | Bulk soil microbial communities from the East River watershed near Crested Butte, Colorado, United States - ER_DNA_117 | ecosystem: Environmental > Terrestrial > Soil > Floodplain | place...
AAGAATGACGTGGGGGAACCCCAGGGTTCCCCCACGAGCCTCCTCCTTAATATCCAGACGCGCTTCCCGCGCTGTGGCTCCCGGCGGGCACAGCCCGCCTCCGCCGGCGAAACCCCTCGGTGCGTGCCTCAGGGCGGCAGAGGCTTCGATGAGCCTCAAGGAAGGGGGTTCGCGGGGGAAACCCTTGGTTTCACCCGCGCCTAGTAGATGATCACCGTCGTTCCGTAGCCGTGCTCGGCGTAGAGCGTTGGCGCAATCCAGATCGGCGTCCGCACGCAGCCGTGACTCGCCGGGTACGGCGGGACGTCCGGGTACCCATGGACGGCGAAGCCGCGGAGGAAGAACAGCGAGTCGTACATGGAGAGCGCGTTGTAGCCGGGGAGCTTGCTGTAGACGTGCCAGACGCCGACGGGCGTGTTCCCGGTGGCGCCAGTCGAGACCTGGACGATCCGTCGGAGCTTGCCGCCGACGACGTCGAAGAGGAGCTGGCGGCCCAGGTCGACCTCGATGTGCGCACCGCCGGAGTAGCGGGGCCGCGGCTCGGCCATTCGCTGGAGGCGCGACCAGAGTGTCGGCATGAAGCGTCCCGTCCGTGGCAGCCACAGCAGCTTCTGGACGGCCAGCACCGCCTCGAAGGTCGTGTAACCGTAGTAGCCGTCCACGCGTGGCAGTGCGAAGTGCAGGTCGACGAGGCGCTGCTGCAGCAGGCGGACGCTCGGCCCGCGGGCGCCGAGCGACAGGGACGGCAATCGCACGAGCACGCGGAGCGTGTGCCGGGCGGCTGCGAATCCGTCTGACGGTGTCGTGGACAGCCGGATCTCGAACAGACGCGTCGCTCTGGTGTCGAGCCGGAGCCGGACACGCCCCGTGAAGGTGCGGTTCACCTGCTCGTTGCCGCCGCGGAACACGCGCACGCGGAGCTCGCCCGCGGCACGAGGCAGCACGCGCGCCGACAGGACGAGCGGCCGTCCGACGAGGCGTGACCCGATCAGGGAGGTGTGGATCACCGGCCGGACGACCACGGTGGCAGGCTGCGAGACCGCGTCCTCGTACACGGCGTCGAACGGCGCTCGAGAGCGCACACGTGCGTGGAGGCGGAACCTCCCACCGACCTTCGTCCGTGCGCGGGCGACGACTCGCCCGTTCTGCCGGATCGCGACGGGGACGCCGCGCGCCGCCGGGACGATGCCGCCGCGAAAGACCGCCCTCCGACCGTAGGCAGCGACCCGCGGCGCGCGGAGCGTCACCGCAAGGGCGGAGATCGAGACCTCTGCCTCGGCCGTATGCCCGTCGAAGCCCGTCGCGGTTAGGGTGACGTGGTAGCTGCCGCCTCGCTCGTACGTGTGCTGGACGCTCGCGCCGTCGGCCGATGTCCCGTCGCCGAGATCCCAGTGGTAGGTCGCGGCGTCGCCGGAGGCCGTCAGCGTCACCGGCAACGGGGCTGCCCCGCGCATCGTCGACGCCTGGATCGTGATCGGCGGCGTGGCGGCCGCAGGAGCGGGAAACGCGAGCGCGGCGAGTGCGAGCAATGGTAGGAAGCGGCGCATAGCCGCTTGGTTTCTACTCTCCTGGCCGGGTTCCTGGCAAGAGGCTGATCATGCGGCGACGCCGCCGATCAGCGCCACGGCGTTGAAGCACGCGTGGAGCAGGATCGTCGGGTACACGCTCCCGGTTCGCGCCCGAACGAAGGCCAGTGCCGCGCCGAAGGCGAACAGGATCGGGAAACCCTCCAGGAGGCCGTGGACGAGCGCGAAGGTGAAGCCGACGAGCGCGATGGCCGACCAGCGCCCGAACCGCTCGAGCAGGGCGAAGCCGAGCCCGCGAAACGTCAGCTCCTCGGATACGGGGGCGAGGACGATGATCACGACGGCGTTGGCGACAAAGGGCGCGGCGCGAGACGGATCCCATTGATCGGGAACCAGCCCTTGCTCCTTGCCGGGGCTGATGAACGGGCTGACCGCGGCGGAGAGGACGAGTATGCCGATGAACACCCCGAGGTCCAGGCCGACCGCGGTGCCCCACGACGAGGGCCGCCGGATCGCGAATGTGGAGCGGGTGGGGAGCCCGCGTGCGATCAGGAGCATGAGGCCGACGATCACCACCGCCTGGATCACGCCGGCGACCGCCGTGCTCCACTGGTAGAGCAGGTCGCCGTCGTCCGTGTCACCGCCGGCAAACCGCCCAACGTAGTTCAGGGTCGCGAGAACGAGGACGAGCGCGAGCCAGTAGCCGAGCTTGGCGTTGCTTCTCACCGCCATCGCCTCACCGCCTCGGCGAGCGGTGCGCGCTCGAACCGGAGCCCGGCCCCGGCAGCGCCCTCGGCGTCAGCGTCGTCGTCCCCGACGTGGACGACTCGGTCGGCAGCGGCGCCCAGGCGGTCGAGCGCGAGTCGGAAGATGCGCGGATCCGGCTTCTCGGCGCCCGCCTCGGCGGAGGTGACAACCGTCGTGAACGACGGGCGTAGGCCAACCTCGTCGATCCGCTGGTGGAGGCTGATGTCCCAGTTGGAGACGACCGCGAGCTCGAGACCCCGTGCTCGCAGGCCACGCAGCGCGGCGCCGACGCCGGGAAGCACGCGGAACCTGAGGGCGGCGACGAACTCGGGAGCGAAGGCTGCAGCGTCGAGGTTCACCGCTGCCGCGGCCAGGAAGACGTCCGCACAGCGGCGCCTGAGCTCGGCGAGGGAGGTCGCGTCGCGCCCGGCCATAGCATGAGCGCGGTAGTAGCGGGCCTCGGCGGCGAACGCGTCGCGCACGACGGCCTCTTCCGGCTCGACGTCGTGACGGCGGAGAAGCTCGCCGAGCGCAGGCACCGGATCGACGAGCTCGACCAGGGTCCCGAAGCCGTCGACGGTGACTGCGTCGGCGTCAGCGAAACGCATCCGGGTGGAGGATGCGGGCGATTCTGACGACGCCGGCGCCGACCTGTGGGCCGGGTTGGAGCAAGCGGCTGGAGATGGTTGCGAACCGCTTGGCGCGGACGGCACCGAGGCGCTTCGTGGCCGGATTGTGCTGCAGCTGCTCGAGCGTCGTACCGCTGTCGGACGTCGCCAGGTAGTAGCGCGGGTCGAGCCGCTCCAGCTCACGCAGGTCGAAGGGCCGCCCCTGCGGCGCTCGGCGGGCGATGTTCTCTCCGCCGGCGAGCGAGAGGATGTTGCCCCGCAGGCTGGCCCCCGACACAGGGATGAAGAGGCCGGTGTCGAGGAACACCGGCACGCTCCGCTCGTTCTGGAGATGCCTCTGGGTGGTGCGGATATCTCGCTCGACCTTCGTCACGAGTCCCCGTCCTTGCAGGGGACGGCCCACGAGCACGCCGAGGTCGGCGAGCGACCGCTCGACGGCGGCGATCGTTCGATCCGCGGCGACGTACGCGGGTGCTGCGCCGGCAGGACGCTGCGAGAGCGCATTCGCGTCCTGGTTCGAGGCCCACACGGCGACGAGGTCGAAGTCGTCGCCGGCAGCGTCGGCCGTGCCCGAGACCGTTCGTCCGCCGACCCCGAGCCCGGCGAGCGTCGCAGCCATGTCGGGCCCGATCGCAAGAATCCGGCGGGGGGGTGACTCGAGCCTCGTGCTCGAGCCGTTCGCGCCCGTGACGGTGACGGGGTAGAAGCCGGCGGCGGGCCCGGTCGGCTCCGCCCGCTCGCCGCAGGCGGTGACGGAGAGGGTGAGGGCGCACAACGAGATCGCGGCCAGGACGGCTCTCACGGGCCGCCGATCATAGCCTTGGCCTGTACGCTCCTCGCCGAGGACGTCCGTGGCGCCGCGCTACTTCACGCCGGAGGAGGCAAACGAAGCGCTCGCCGCCGTCCGGCCGTTCGCGGAGCGGATGGTCACACATCGTCGAGCGCTGGCCAAGGCCGAGGAGAGACAGGTTCGGCTCGTGCAGTCCGTGGCCGGGAACGGTGCGCTCCGGCCCGGCGAGCTCGCAGGCGCCCAGGCGTGCGTCGATCGCGAGGCGGCGGCGCTCACGCACTGTGTCGAGGCGATCCAGGAGCTCGGCGGAGTGGTGAAAGGCCTCGACGAGGGCCTCGTCGATTTCCCGGCACGTCGCGGAGACGAGGACGTCTTCCTCTGCTGGCACCTCGGCGAGCGCGAGGTCGCCTATTGGCACGGAATCGACGACGGTTTCGCCGGCCGCCGTCCGCTGCCGCTCTAGAAAAGGCGGTTCTGAGGAGCGGCGTGCCCGCCGTCGAATACGGACGCCATGCCGTCCTGGCAGCGGCTTGCCGTCCTCGGTGGCGTGATCCTGTTGACCGCGGTCGCCGCGGAGGTCGTCGATCGGCGGCTGTCACGGCGCGAGCTCCCGCCCGAGGCGGTCACCCGCTACCGAGTACTGCGTCGTGCACTCGTGGCGGGGATCGTCTTCGTCGGCATTCTGTCAGCGTTGCTGGTCATTCCCGAGGTGCGTGCGGTGGCAGGCGGCATCCTGGCTTCGTCCGCGGTCGTGGGTTTGATCGTCGGCTTCGCCGCGCGCTCGACCCTCGCGAATTTCGTCGCCGGCATCCTGATTGCGCTCGCGCAGCCCGTGCGGCTCGGCGACTGGGTCGAGGTCGCGGGCGGCCGTGGCGTGATCGAGGAGATCGGGCTGACGTACACCCTCATACGAACGCACGACGACGCGCGGCTCGTGATTCCGAACGAGAAGCTCGCCTCGGATACGATTCGGAATACGACGATCGTCAGCCGCGGGCAGCTCGTCGAGGCGACACTGCGAGTACCGCTCTCGGCTGATCTGGAGGCGGTGGTCGGCCTGCTACGGGAAACGCTTGGAGACGTCGAGGTTTTGGTCACCGCGGTGGAAGAGGCGATAACTGTGACCGTTCGTACGGAGGCGGCGGACGGTGTCGAGGCAGAACGGCTTGCGAGTGACCTGCGCCTGACCGCGCACGAGCGCCTGCGTGCGGCCGGGATGCTGGCGTGACGCCCGGCCGGACGCCAGGCAGGCCGGCCGCCTCCAAGCGGGCGTACGTTCAGCGGCGCCACCGGCAGCGCCGCCAGCTGCGGACGCGCCGCCGCCACCGGTTGCTGCTCGTCGCCTGCGGCGTGGCGATCGGGTTGGTCGCGCTCGTCGTCGTTGGTGGCTTCGGTGGCGCCGCCGCGTTCCGATCGAGCTGCGACCTCGCATCTCTCCGACCCGCGTCGCTCGGCCACAACTCGTTCGTCTACGCGGCGAACGGCCGGCTGCTGGGAGCCATCCCTTCGGAGCGGAACCGGCAGCCGGTGGAGCGGCAGGAGATGAGCTCGTGGATGCGGAAGGCGACGGTGGCGATCGAGGATCGGCGCTTCTACGAGCACGGAGGCGTCGATTACGAGGGGATCGCGCGGGCCCTCTGGAGAGACATCCGCGCCGGGCGCGTGGTCGAGGGGGGCTCGACGATCACCCAGCAGCTGGTGCGGACGCTCTACATCCCCACGCGGGACCGGACCCTCGGGCGCAAGCTCAAGGAGGCTTGTCTCGCGATCAAGTTGAGCGAGGCGTGGTCGAAGGACAGGATCCTCGTCGCCTATCTCAACCACGTGTACTACGGGAATCACGCCTACGGCATCGAGGCGGCCGCGCAGACGTACTTCTCCCGCCGCGCGCGCAGACTGAATCTCGACGAGGCCGCCCTGCTCGCCGGCCTGACCCAGGCGCCCTCGGCGTATGACCCGTTCGCGTCCCCCCGCCGCGCGCTCCTCCGGCGCGACGCGGTGCTGCGCGCGATGCTCGAGCACGGCGACATCACCCGTCGCGAGTACCGGGCGGCGATCGCCGACCGGGAGCTACACCTGAGGCCGGGAACCCTCTACACGCGGATTCGCGAGCCGTTCTTCTTCAGCTTCGTGCGGGAGCAGCTCGTCGAGCGCTACGGAGAGCGCCGCGTCCGATCGGGCGGGCTGCGCGTTTTCACGACGATCGATCCCCGGCTGCAGCGATTGGCCGAGAGCGCCATCCGAGACACCCTCTACTACCCCACCGACCCGGCTGCCGCGATCGTGTCCATCGACCCGGGCACAGGCGCAATCCGCGCCATGACCGGGATCATTCCAGGGAAGGCGAGGAACCAGTTCAACCTGGCGGCGCAGGCGCGGCGTCAGGCGGGCTCCACCTTCAAGGCCTTCGTGCTCACCACCGCGGTCGCACGTGGAATCGACCCCTCGTCGACGACGTACCTGTCGGCGCCGTTCAGCTACCAGCCGGAGGGAAGCACCGAGTCGTGGGACGTGACGACGTACGACCACTCGTACGTGGGCTCGATCTCGATCGAAGGCGCGACACTCCGCTCCGACAACACCGTCTACGCCCGCCTCACGGTCGATCTCGGCCCCGAGAACGTCGCGAACATGGCTCGGACTCTGGGCATCCGCACGCCGCTCCCGCCGGTCGCGTCGCTCGGGCTCGGGTCGATCGCCGTCTCACCACTCGAGATGGCGTCGGCCTACGCGACGCTCGCCGCACGGGGCGTGTACTCCCGGCCGCAGGCGATCACGAAGGTCGTGCTTCCCGGCGACGTCGTCGACGAGCACTGGAGCAAGCCTCACCGCAGGCAAGTGGTCTCGGACGGTGTCGCGTACGACGTGACGAAGATCCTCGAGGAAAACATCCAGTCCGGTACCGGAGTGGGCGCGGCAATCGATCGACCGGCCGCCGGCAAGACCGGCACGACCGAGGATCACGCCGACGCGTGGTTCTGCGGCTTCACGCCCGACCTGGCGACAACGGTCTGGGTCGGCTACCCGCAGGCCGAGATCCCAATGGAAAGCGTCCACGGGATCGCCGTCGCGGGCGGCACCTTCCCGGCGGAGATCTGGCGGCGGTTCATGGCACCGGCCCTCGCGACGACGCCGCCGCGCGGCTGGGCCCAGCCAACGGTGTGGCCGGTCTGGCACTCGTGGGACGGGAAGTATCAGTACGAGGGCGGGTCGTACGATCCGTACGAGCAGACCTACTCGCCCTCCTACGGCGGGCAGAGCACGAGGAAGCCGTCACGACCGACCCCTTCTCCGACGCCTCCGCCGACACCCGAGCCCCAGCCGGCACCCGAGCCCCAGCCGGCACCGCCGCCGCCCGTCGAGCCTACCCCGCCGCCCCCCCCCCCCGTCGAACCGCCCCCGCCGCCCCCCGTCGAACCGCCCCCGCCGCCCCCGCCGCCCATCCCTCGCGACGGCCGGTTCTAGCCGTCGCCCGCTTCTGGCGGGCACGATGGTGCTCGCCCTCGTCGGCGGCTGTGTCGCCGCCGCCTGGCCGGCCGATTCGCCGCTCGTTCCCGGTGTTGCCGGGAGCCTGGTGGGCGAGCCGCGCTGGGCGTGGATGTACCTCGGCTGCGAGATCGGCGCTTTTGCCGCGTACCTCACGGGCCTGGCGCTCCTCGATCGTCGCGGCGCGCTGCTCGGACCCGTAGCCGTCCTGGCGGTCGCCGTGCAGCTCGCGCCGCTGGGAGCGCCGCTCCTGATCTCGAGCGACGCGTGGACGTACTGGGACTACGGTCGAATCGCCGCCGTGCACGGCGCGAACCCGTACGTCTCGACGCCCGCAGCGTTCCCCACGGATCCGGCATTCCCCAATGTCGGCGCCGACTGGCGTGACACGACGTCGGTCTACGGCCCGGCGTTCACACAGGCATCCGAGCCAATCGCGCTCGCGGCCGGCTCGTCCGCCGACGCGGCTGCCTGGATCTACAAGGCGCTCGCCGCGGCATGCGTGCTGGCGGCTACCGGCCTCGCGGCCCTGGCGTCGCGGCGGCGGGCCTTTGCCTGCGCGTTCGTCGGCTGGAATCCACTGCTCGCGCTGCACTTCGCCGGAGGCGGTCACAACGACGCGTGGATGGCGGCGCTCGTGCTAGCGGCACTCGCTGCGGCGGCGGCCGGGCGGCGCCGGTTGGCGGGCGCGGCCTGGGCGGCGGCGATTCTCGTCAAGTGGGTGGCGCTGCTGTTCCTCCCCCTGCGCGCTCTCGAGGCGCGCGCCCGGGGGCGGCGCGTATCCCACGCCGGCTTTGCGGCGGCGGCGGGTGTGATCGCCGCGGCGGCGACGTTGCAGTTCGGCTGGCACTGGTTGGGGGCCTTCGGGCCGCTCGCGCGGAACGCGAACCAGGAGACGAGTTTCGCGCTCCCTCACCGGCTGGAGAGCATCGGGGTGCCGGATGGGGTGGCGCTGGGCCTCTTTGCGGCCGCGTTCGCCGTCGCATATGCGTGGCTCCTTCTCGAAGCGTGGCGCGGTCGCGCGCGCCTCGGCCTTGCCGCAGGCCTGCTTCTGCTCGCCACGCCCTATCTCGCTCCGTGGTACGCGGTTTGGACGGTGCCGCTCGCGGCCGCCGAGGACGACCGAGCGGCCCAACTCCTGGCTCTCGGCGTGTCCGCGTACCTGCTCCGCCAGGCAGTCCCGGTGTAGGAAGGGGCTCGCGGGCTACCGTTCTCCCTGCGGTGGCCGACTTGCTCTCGATCGACGAGGCCCAAGAGTTGGTCCTGGGCCGCGCGCGACCGCTTCCGGCCGAGCTCGTTCCGGTCGCGGAGGCGGCGGGACGCGTCGCCGCCTCACCCATCCGCGCCGCCGTCGATCTGCCGCCCTTTCCGAGCTCGGCGATGGACGGCTTCGCAGTTCGTACGGCCGACACGCCCGGCACGTTGCCCGTCACCTTCCGGATTGCGGCCGGCCGGCCTGCGCAGCGTTCACTCGCGGTCGGCGAGGCGATGGGCATCGCGACCGGCGGAGTCGTACCGGAGGGAGCCGATGCCGTCATCCCCATCGAGGACGTTGTCCAACGTGACAACCAAGTGGAGATCTCGAATCGCGTCGCTCCTGGGGCGAGCATCCGCCTTCGGGGTGGTGATGTTCGCGCCGGCGACGTCGTGGTACCCGCTGGAACTGTCCTCGGGCCGGCGCACGTCGGTGCAGCTGCCGCTGCGGGTGTGGGTGACGTTGAGTGCACCCGGCGCCCACGCGCCACCGTGCTCTCCACGGGCACCGAGCTGCAGACACCGGGACTGCCGCTGTCCCCCGGCCAGGTCTACGAGGCGAACAGCGCGATCCTGTCGGCCCAGCTCGCGTCGGCGGGAGCTGCGGTCCGGCGAGAGCTCTCGGTCGAGGATGACGAGGAGGCACACCGCAGGGCGATTACACGCGGCTTGCAGGCCGACGTTCTTGTTACGTCAGGTGGGGTCTCCGTGGGACCGCACGACCTCGTCCGCTCGGTGGAGCGTGAGCTCGGTGTCGAGGAGGTGTTCTGGGGAGTCGCGGTCAAGCCTGGCAGGCCGATTTCCTTCGGCGTGCACGGATCCACGCTCGTTTTCGGCCTGCCGGGCAATCCGGTGTCGGCGCTCGTTGGATTCGAGTTGTTCGTACGACCGGCGCTCCTGGCGCTTCAAGGAGCGGCCGACCCGCGGCCTCCTCTTCAGCGCGGAGTCCTGACGCAGCCCATCAGGCAAAACGCGCAGCGGGACGAGCTGGTGCGCGCGCGATCGTCCCGGGTCGCTGCCGAGGTCGAGCTGGAGCCGCTGAGCGGACAGGAATCGCACATGATCGTCCGCGCCGCTGCCGCGGATGCGTTGGTGCTCGTCCGCCGCGGCGACGGCGAGCTCCCCGTCGGCACCCGCGTCGAGTACCTGCCGCTGCGCTAGGAGGTCTAGCGAAACGCAAACTGCCCGCAAACATGCTGATCCCAGGGTATCCGCGCGGTCGGCTCACCCCACTTCCACGCGGGTCTTACCCCACACCGGGGAGCGTGTCGGGTACGACGTAGTCGATCCTGGCGATGTCGCGCGCCAGGAACAACGCCGTCTCGCCGTCGCTCCTCGTGCCGCGGTAGAGCGTCGTGTCGAGCCCGCACAGTTCGAAGCCGAGCCGCTCGTAGACCTGCACGCCGGGGTAGTTGAGGCTGCTCGTCTCGAGCCACGCCGTCGTCGCTCCGCACGCGGCGCCCTCGTCCAGCGCCTTCTCGATCAGCGCGCGCCCGATTCCGCGACGGCGCCACGCCGGGTCGACGTAGAAGTGCCAGATCACGAGGCGTGCGTTCCACGGCTCGAACCCGGTTGCGACGAACCCGCGCACGGCGCCGTCCGCGACCGCAACGACGCCGCAGTCCCACGCTCGCGGTACGTCGTCGATGTGGAACCGCTTCGTGACCGGCGGCTCGACGCGGACCGGGTCGAGCCGGAAGCCGTCCACGTCGCGCGCGACAGCGTACACAACGTCGGTTGTGAACGAGGTGTCGAGGTCGGCGAGCTGTGGGGCGTCGTCGGGGAGGACCACCTCGCGTAGCGTGATCCCGGTCATCACGGTGTTGTCATGGTGCCTGCTCCGCGTGATGCAGTGATCATGAGATCCGCTCTCGTCCTTCACGTGCCGCGGCTATCCGACGCCGGGTATGCGCAGCTTCGCTGTCCAGGGCTCGCGAATTGGAAACGGCAGCGAGGTCAAGGCGAGCAGGTCGCTGTCATAGCGTTCAGCGCCTCGAGGTTGAGGAGTTTCAGGCCTATCTCGCCTCTCGTGAAGACGAAGTGGTTGCGATGAGCGCTCGCTGGGCCGGTGAAGAGGCACAGGCAGACGAGTGCCGCTCCGAGAGCCGTCCCCGTTCTTCACGATCAGCCTGCAGAGTCGGTTTCGCGTCGAGCGCGGACCCGCTCAAACGGCGAAGCCAGCGAGTACTCTCGGGGAGCTACACCCTCTCGCCTCAATTCTTCGAGTAGCGCCTCGATCTCTTTCACCTACTCGCCGTCGATCAAGGGGTTCGACTTGGCGATCTCGTCAACCGACGGAATAGAGGGACGTTCAGACACCCACGTACCTCCCATTTCTGTGCAGCGCCAGCACATCGTGATCGCGCAGCAGGACGTAGTCCTGCAAGAGCCTGTAGTAATCGTGTAGAGGGTCGAAGCGAGAATCGACGCCGAAGTCGTCAATCAGGAGCTTTAGCTTGCGACGAAGCACGGCCATGGGGATGCCCCGGCTGTGCGAATGCCAATCCTCGGTGTTATTGAGCCGCTCAGCGATCTCCTGCGCCCGCTGTTCTCGCATGGCTCTGGTCACGGCGACTCCGCGCTTATCGGTCACCTTCCAGTTCTTGAACTTGTACTTGGCGAGCCACTCCTTCAGGAGCACGATCGAGAGCTCGCATTCCTGCTCGTACTGATACAGCTCAGCGGCATCGAAGTTTTGAATGAGGAACGTCGCCTCAACCGTTGTCAGTGTTCCGTCCTTCGACTTCTGGACGGCGGCGCTTGAAATATTCGAGGTAGCCGAGCGCCGGGACCCACTGTTCCTTCTTGCCGCGTACCTGAGGGTCGATCGGGCCAAGAAACGACGCGTAGTCCATATGGATCGCATTTCCAGACATGACGAGCACCGTCCCGGCCGACATCGCGTACGTTGGCACTGTGAACTCGACTCGGCTGTAGTGATGCCGGAAAATGCTCGCCATTCGCTCGGCCACAGTGATGTGGCCGCCGCCGGGTTCGAGGATCACCATCAGGAAGTTGCGGCGGGGGCTTCGCGCCCGCAGATCCTCCGCGGCATCCTTGACGAGGTCGTCGGCAGGGCGGTAGAGCGGTCCGATATAGGCCTAACTGGCGGCGCGGCGACGCGCGGGCGCGC
>Ga0307278_10001516_pt1 | contig 11546 bp, 7 predicted proteins | sample ER_DNA_117_FD_194482 | JGI IMG/M metagenome (GOLD analysis project Ga0307278, IMG submission 194482) | Bulk soil microbial communities from the East River watershed near Crested Butte, Colorado, United States - ER_DNA_117 | ecosystem: Environmental > Terrestrial > Soil > Floodplain | place: USA...
GGCGGCCCGGCCGGGCGGCCCGATGTCGGGCCGCCCGGCCGGGACCCACCACACCTGGCTCGACCAGGCTTTGAGCAAGACCGCGCGTGCTCGGAGCGCCACTACAGCAGGTCGTCGAAGTCACCCTGCTTGACGCTGGTCAGGAACGCGCGAATCTCGGCGTCGGTGAAGATCAGCGCCGGCCCCCCCGGGTGCCTGGAGTTGCGAACCGCGGCGCCGCCCCCGGGGAGCTTCGCCGTCTCCACGCAGTTGCCCTGGCCGCTGCTCCAGCTGCCCTTCCGCCACTGGACGCCGTGCAGGCTCATGGCGGACATGCCGTTGTGCGTCTCGTCCACGTCATCCTTCCCTCATCATCCCGCTGAGGATCCCCAACGGTCTTGTCGGGGATTTGCCGACCTTTGTCGGTCTTATCGTGGTTTGCCGACCTCCACTGTCTTGTCAGGGTTTGCCGGTCTGCACTTGACGTCCGCACATAGCAGATGCCAATTGCATCCGCACTTGGCGTCGGGATGCTACCGCATGTTGCAATGGAAAGCTGCGCGACCGACCGCGACGGCGCTCAGCGGATCCTGCGGCCCATCTCCTCGACCGCGTAGCCGCCGAGCGCGGCCACGGCGGCCTGGAAGTCGGCCGACTGCAGCAGCGCCCAGAACGGGGCGAGGACGGGATCGTCGAGGGCGTCGAGACCCAGGACGAGGTCGTAGGGCTCGCGCGCGACCGGGATGAAGCCGAGCCCGAAGGCGCGGGCGGCAGCCAGGATGCCCAGCCCGCAGTCGGCGCGGCCGGCGGCGATGGCGGCGGCCACGGCCAGGTGGGTGTACTCCTCGCGGGCGTAGCCGGCGACGGCGTCGGGGCTGATGCCCCGGGTCCGGAGCTCGTGGTCGAGCAGGACGCGGGTGCCCGCACCACGCTGGCGGTTGACGTAGCGCAGCCCCGGGCGGGTCAGGTCGTCGATGCCGCCAAGGCCGAGAGGGTTGCCGTGCGCGACGATCAGGCCCTGGTCGCGGTGCACGAGGCGGACCACCGCGACGTCGCGGCCGGCCAGCACCCGGTCGACGTAGGGCAGCGTGTACTGGCCCGTGGCCGGGTCCAGCAGGTGCGAGCCGGCGAGGTGGCACAGCCCGTCGCGGAGCGCGACCAGCCCGCCGAGCGAACCCACGTTGGAGGACGCGAGCGTGCTGCGCGGGTCCGCGCCACGCAGGGCCGAGGCGGCCAGGTCGAGCACCAGGTCGTGCGAGCCGATGGCGACGATGGTGCGCTCGATCTCGTCGAGGCCGCGGAGGAGCGCGACGTCGACATCCTCGCCCGCGTGGTGCCCCTCCAGAGCGGCCGGGACGACGAGCAGCCCGTCGGCGCGGACCAGTGAGGTCAGCACCCCGGCGCCGCGGGGCAGCGGCGTGGCCACGATCCTCCCGCCCACCCGGCCCAGGCGTACCCGCACCCAGTCGTCCATCCCCACGACCGACGCGAGCTTGCGGGCCAGCCGCGCCCGGGTCGACGGGCGGCGCTGCGGCGCGGCGCCGGCGATCTCGGCGAGCAGCGGTGCGGCGAAGATGTCGAACGTCAGCGCCGCGGACACCGGGTAGCCGGGGCAGCCGAGGACCGGTGTGCGGTCCAGCGCGCCCAGCACGACCGGGTGCCCCGGGCGCACCGCCACCCCGTGGACGGCCAGGGTGCCGAGGTCGGCGACGACCCGCGCGGTGTAGTCGTCGCGCCCCGCGCTGGAGCCGGCGACGATGATCAGCAGGTCGCAATCGGCGGCCGCGGTGCGCGCGGCCTGGGCGATGCGCTGGGGATCGTCGGGCTCGATCGGCCGGCGGTACGCGTCACAGCCGATCTCGCGGGCCTGGGCGGCGAGCATCAGCGAGTTGGTGTCCAGGATCTCCGCGGGCCCGGTCGGCGACCCGATGGGGCGCACCTCGTCGCCGGTGGGCAGCACGGCGACGACGGGGCGGCGGCGCACCAGGAGCTCGGTGGCGCCGGCGGCGGCCGCGGCGGCGACGTCGACCGCGCGCAGCCGGTGCCCCTCGGGCAGCAGGAGCTCGGCCGTGCTCACGTCCTCGCCGATCGAGCGCACGTGCTGGTAGGGGGGGACGGCGGCGCGGAGCTCGGCGACGCCGCCGGCATGGTGCACGTGCTCGCGCATGACGACCGCGTCGCGGCCGTCGGGCAGCGGGTCCCCGGTGTCCACCACGTCGTAGGCGGCCGGCTCGAGGTGGACGGGCGTGGTCTCGCTAGCGCCGAGCGTGTCGGCTGCGCACACGGCGATCCCGTCCATGGCCGCGGCGTCGAAGGGCGGCGAGGAGCGGGTGGCCCACACCGGGGCCGCGGTGACCAGGCCGACCGCGTCCTCCAGCCCTACCCGCACGCTGTCGACCCGCGCCGGGCAGCCCGCGGCCGCGCACGCGCGGCGCCAGGCGTCCAGGGCCTGCTCGGCCGGCAGGTCGCGGATGAACGGGCTGGTGGACATCGACGGCCACGGTACCGGCATTTGACGGCCACGGTACCGGGGCATCGACGGCCTGTCGGAACCCGCTGCACGCCAAGACCACCCTGTTGCGCGGCGGGCCCTCACCGGTACAGCGTGACCTCGACCTCGGTGCCGGCGGGAAGGCCGGTGGCCTCCTCGGGCACGACCAGGTAGCCGTCTGCCGCGACCAGGATCGACAGCAGCGCCGACAGCCCGAACAGCGGGCTGGCGGCGCCGTCGCACAGGCGCACCTGGACGACGTCGAGGCGGCCGGCGGCCGACGCCAGGTCGCGCTCCAGGGTGGCGCGGGTCACGGGCTCCGACGGCACCCACACCCCGGCGCCCCCGACCCGCCACACCAGGGGGACACCCACCAGGCGGAACACCACCAGCGCCGACAGCGGGTTGCCGGGCAGACCGAGGACGGGCACGCCGCCGCACTCGGCGAGCAGCGTTGGCTTGCCCGGGCGCAGCGCCAGGCCGTGGCACCAGACGCCGGGCTCGCCGAGGCCGGCCACGGCGGCGGCGGTCTGGTCGCGGGCACCGACCGACGAGCCGGCGGAGACCACGACGAGGTCGCTGTCCCCCAGGGCGGCACGCATGGCTTCGCGCAGCTTGCCGGCGTCGTCGGGGACGATCCCGCCCGCGTGTGGCTCGCCGCCCGACTGCCGTACCAGTGCAGCGAGCGCCGACGTGGTGGCGTCACGGACCTGTCCGGGACGCAAGCTGCGCTGTGCGGGCGGCACGACCTCGTCGCCGGTGGACAGGATCGTCACCCGCGGGCGGGCGTGCACGCTGATGGTCGTGACACCGGCGGCCGCGAGCATCCCGAGGTCCTGGGCCCGGAGCGGGCGTCCGGCAGGCACCAGCTCGGCGCCCCGCGCGGCGTCCTCGTCGGCGCGTACCAGCCCGTCACCGGGGGCGACCGGGCGGACCACCTCGATCATGCCTGGCATCGTCTCCTGGGTGTACTCGACCATCACCACGGCGTCGGCGCCCGGCGGCAGGACCCCCCCGGTGGGCATGCCGACCGCGGTGCCCGGCGCCACGGCGACCTCTGCTGCTGCGCCCATCGGCACCGACCCGGCGAGCTGCAGGTAGCCGGGCAGCCCCTCGGAGGCCCCGTAGGTGTCGGCGGCGCGCACGGCGTAGCCGTCGACCGTGGCCCGTGCAAACCCGGGCAGGGCCGCCGGCGCGCGGACCGCCTCGGCCGGGACCCGGTGCAGGGCGTCGTCCAGCTCGACCGGCTCGGGTGCGGTTCGCCGCCCGGGGCGGAAGCCGGCCAGCGCCTCGGCCACGGTACGGGTAGCGAAGAACTCCTTGCTACGGCTCATCTGATGGATGTCCTGGACGCCATGGTTGGGGTGATCGGCGGATCCATCGAGCAGGCCCTAGGGGCGGGGTTGCGGGCGCGCCTTGGTTCCCCCCCGCTGCAGCCCGAGCACGCTCACCACGGGCCCCAGGGCGACCTGGCCGAGCCCGCAGATCGAGGTCAGGCGCATCGTCTCCTCCAGCTTGACGACGCGGTCCTCGCGTGTGTCGTCGAGCCCGCCGTCGGCCAGCGCGTCGCTGAGGATCGCGTGCGCCTTGGTCGAGCCGACCCGGCAGGGCACGCACTTGCCACACGACTCGTTGCGGAAGAACCGCAGCACGTTGGTGGCGGCGGCGAGCAGGTCGGTTCCCTCGGCGACCACGACGAGCGCACCAGAGCCCAGCATCGACCCGGCCTTGGCCAGCGAGCCGAAGTCCAAGGGGACGTCGAGCTGGTCCGGTCCGAGGAAGTTCGACGAGGCGCCGCCGGGCTGGATCGCCTGGAGCGCCGCGCCGGCGGCGACCCCGCCGGCCAGGTCGAGCAGCTCGCGGGCGGTGGTGCCCATCGGCACGCAGTAGACGCCCGGGCGCTCGACGTGGCCCGACACCGCGAAGAACTTCAGGCCGGTGCCGTCGCGGACGCCCTGCTGCTTCCACCAGTCGGCCCCGCGGTCCAGGATGATCGGGACGTGGGCGAACGTCTCCACCGAGTTCATCAGCGTCGGCTTGCCCCACAGGCCGTACGTGCCGGGGAACGGCGGCTTGTTGCGCGGCTCGCCGCGGTGGCCCTCCATGCACTCCATCAGCGCGGTCTCCTCGCCCAGGATGTAGCCGCCGGGGGAGACGAACACGTCCAGCGCCAGGCGGCGTCCGGTGCCGAGCACGTCCTCGCCCACCAGCCCCGAGGCGCGCAGCGCCTCGATCTCGGCGCGGACGACTTCCTCCTCGGGACCGTACTCGTGGCGGATGAACACCCAGCCCTCCTCGGCCCCGACCACCGCCATGCCGAGCAGCAGCCCTTCGAGGACCAGGTGGGGCTGGGTGGCCAGGATCTCGCGGTCCTTGAAGGTGCCGGGCTCGGACTCGTCGGCGTTGCAGATGCCGTACTTCGGCGTGGCGTCCTGCCGGGCCACCAGCTCCCACTTCCTGCCCGCGGGGAAGCCGGCGCCGCCCATGCCCCGCAGGCCGGCCTCGTCCAGGCTGGCGACGACGCCGCCGGGGTCGAGCGCGCCGGTCAGCAGCGCCCGCAGGACCCTGTAGCGCTCCTCGCCGGGGATGTAGGGGTCGTTGGGCCATGGTTCCGCGCGCCCGCGCGCACGGGCCGGCGGCAGCCGCCCGTCGCGCGCCGCGGCGACCAGCGTGTCGGCGTCATCGGCAGCGGCTGGGTGGTCGTCGACCGCGACGGCGGGCGCGGCGTCGCAGCGCCCCAGGCACGACACCTCCACCAGCTCGACCTCGGGGTCCTCGCCGTAGCGGGCGCGCAGCGCCGCGATGCGCTCGTCGGACCCGGCCAGCCAGCACGACAGGTCGTGGCACACATGGAGCGCGACCTTGGACGGCGGGTCGGTGCGGTAGTGGGGGTAGAACGAGATCAGCCCTTGGATCTCGTACAGCGGCCGGTGGGCGTCGCGGGAGAGCGCGACCAGCTCCTCCCGGGGCAGCCAGCCGTGGTCCCGCTGGATGGCGTTGAGCGCGGGGACGAGGCTCGGGCCAGGGAACTTCCCGGCCCGAGCCTCGCCTCCAGGCACCGGGACACCGCCTGCGCGAGCAGGCGGGCCTGCGATGCCGTCCCGCGAGTGGTCGGCGGAGGCCATCAGCGGGCCTCGGTCGGCACGGCGTCGATCCGGACGGCGCAGAACTTGTACTCCGGGATCTTGGCGTACGGGTCGATCTCGTCGATGGTCAGCAGGTTGGCCGCCGCCTCCCGGAAGTGGAACGGGATGAAGCAGTTGCCGGGCGCCTCGATGTGGGAGACGCGCAGCCGCAGCACGATCGAGCCGCGCCGGGAGCTCACGCGCACGTCGTCGCCGTCGCTCAGCCCGAGCGCGGCGGCGTCGTCGGGGTGCAGGTACACCTCGGCGCGGGGCTGGATCGCGTCCAGCGCGTAGGACCGGCGCGTCATCGAGCCGGTGTGCCAGTGCTCGAGCAGCCTGCCGGTGTTGAGCACCAGCGGGTACCGGTCGTCGGGCAGCTCCTTGGCCGGCAGCCACTCCGCGGGCACCAGGTGGGCCAGCCCGTCGCTGGTGTTGAACCGCTCGCCGAACATCACCACGGTGCCGTCGCTGTGCTCGGGGTCGGGATTGGGGTACAGCTTGCCGGACAGGCCGAGGTTGTCGTAGCGCAGGTTCGCGTAGCTCGGCATCACCGACACCATCTCGTCGAAGATCGCCTGGGGCGAGGCGTAGGCCCACTCCAGCCCGACGCGGTTGGCGAGGTCCTGCACCACCTCCCAGTCGACGCGCGCCTCCCCGGGCGGGTCCAGCGTCTTGCGCCCCAGCTGCACGCGGCGGTCGGTGTTGGTGTAGGTGCCGTCCTTCTCGAGGTAGGACGACGCGGGCAGGACGACGTCGGCGAACTCGGCCGTCTCGGTCAGGAAGATGTCCTGCACGACCAGGAATTCGAGTGCCTGCAGCCCCTTGCGGACCTTGTTGATGTTCGGGTCGGACAGGAACGGGTTCTCGCCCATCATGTACATGCCGCGCACGCCGCCGGTCAACGCCGACTTGATGATCTCGGTGACCGTCAGCCCCCGCGCCGGGTCCAGGTCGGTGCCCCACAGCCGCTCGAACTTCGCGTGGACCTCGGGGTCGTCCACCCGCTGGTAGTCGGGGTAGAACATCGGGATCAGCCCGGAGTCCGAGGCGCCCTGCACGTTGTTCTGCCCCCGGAGCGGGTGCAGCCCGCTGCCGGGCTTGCCGACGTTGCCGGTGATGGCGCACATGGCGATCAGGCAGCGGGCGTTGTCGGTGCCGGTGGTGTGCTGCGAGATGCCCATGCCCCAGAAGATGATCCCGGCCCCGGCCTCCCCCCACACCCGCGCGACCCGCCGGATGACGTCGGCGTCCACCCCACTGATCTGGGCCGCCCGCTCGGGCGGGTAGTCGGCGACCGTCCGCTCCAGGGCCTCGAAGTTGGAGGTGCGCCGCTCGACGAACTCGCGGTCGACCAGCCCGAGCCGGATCACCTCGTGCATGATGCCGTTGTAGAAGGCGACGTCGGTGCCCGGCTTGATCTGGCAGTAGATGTCGGCGTGCTCACGGACCTTGCTGGCCCGGGGGTCGACGTAGATCAGCGTGGTCCCGCGCCGGCGCGCCTGCTTGAAGAACGACGAGGCCACCGGGTGGTTGGCGGTCGGGTTGCTGCCGGCCACGATGACGACGTCGGCGTTGACGACGTCGCCGTAGGTGGTGGACACCGCCCCGGAGCCGATCCCCTCGAACAGCGCGGCGACGCTCGAGGCATGGCACAGCCGCGTGCAGTGGTCGACGTTGTTGGTGTGGAAGGCGGTGCGGAGCAGCTTCTGGAAGAGGTAGGCCTCCTCGTTGGAGCACTTGGCCGACCCGAAGCCGGCGATCGCGCCGGGGCCGTGCGCGGCGTGGATCTCGGTCAGCCTCCTCGCGACCAGGTCCAGCGCCTCCTCCCAGGTGGCCTCCCGGAAGTGCGGCAGCACCTCGTCGTAGTCGACCAGCCCCCCGGGCTTGCGCCGGCGGTCGCGGCGTCCGCCGCCACCGCCGTTGTCGTCGCCGCGGACGTCGGCGGAAAGGGGTCCCTTGGGGTAGGCCGCGTCGCGGCGGATGAGCGGGGTGACCAGCCGCTGCGGCGAGGCGGCGTAGTCGAAGCCGTAGCGGCCCTTCACGCACAGGCGGCCCTTGGAGCCGGGCTGGTCGCGCCCGTCGGCGAAGGAGATCGCGCCGCGCTCGCGGTCCACGTAGTAGGTCAGCGCGCACCCCACCCCGCAGTACGGGCAGACGGTGTCGACCGCGTCAAGCTCGCTGCGCGGGCGGATCGGCACGCCCCGGATCGGCTTGTTGGTCAGCGCGCCGGTGGGGCAGGCGGCCACGCACTCGCCGCAGGTGACACACGACGACGAGCCCATCGGGTCGTCGAGGTCGAAGGCGATCCTGGTGGCGTAGCCCTTGCCGCTGCGCCCGATGACGTCGTTGCCCTGGATGTCGTCGCAGGCGCGCACGCAGCGGTCGCAGAGGATGCAGGCGTCGTGGTTGACCGCGATGACGGGGTTGGAGAGGTCCTCGCCGCGGCCGGAGGCGACCGGCAGCCCGTCGCCCCGCTGCACGCCGTACCGTGCCGCCAGTGCGAGCAGCGCGTTGTCGCCGGTGCTGGTCTGCTTCGGGTCGCGCTCGGGCGGCGGCTGGTCGGACAGCAGCAGCTCGGTGAGGGTGGCGCGGTGGCGCTCCAGGTCCGGGGTGGTGGTCTTGACCTCCATCCCGGGCTCGCAGGGCCGCACGCACGAGGCCGCGTAGACCCGCCCGCCGACGTCGACCACGCACATGCGGCAGACGCCGACCGGGTCGTAGCGCTCGTCGTGGCAGAGGACGGGGATGTCGACGCCGGTGTCGCGCGCCGCGGTCCAGATCGTCGTCCCTTCCGGGACCGTGACCTCGCGGCCGTCGATCGTGAGGGTGACCGTGCGCGTCGGGGTGGGGGCTGGCATCGTCGCAGTCATCGAGACCAGTCTTTCGCTTCGGCCCCTTCGCTGTCGAGGAGCAGATCTTCCAGCGCGAGCTCGTCGGGACGCCCTCCCGCGTCCAGGCCCCGGGCGGCGTAGTAGCCGTCCACCATCGACCGGAGGCGCTCGGCGGTCAGCGTGGCGACCCGGCCAGAGCCGACCTCCAGCGGCTCGTCCAGCAGGCGCCGGGGAAGCCAGTCGTCCCCCGGCGTCCAGCCCTCGCGGAGGTTGAACATGCGCTTGGCAAGCACGATCCGCCGTGCCGTGCGCCGCAGCTCGGCGGCGTCGGTGTCCCAGCCGGTCACCGCCCGCAGCAGCGCCGCCCACTCGTCGTAGGGGTTGCCCTGGTCGAACACGCCGCGCAGGAACTTGCAGAGGATCAGCGAGTCCATGACCGCCGCGCGGTCCTCGGTGGCCACGGCCGCGGCCACGTGCGCCTGGCCGCCCGCGAGGCGGTCGAGGCTCCCCGACAGGTCGGCCTCGTAGGCGCCCGAGCGGTTGTGGTCGGCGCCGCGCGCGTTGACCGCAAGCCCCAGCGCCATGGCGTGCAGCGTGCGCGGCTCGTAGCCGGGCAGCTCCAGTCCTTTGACGTGCAACGCCAGACCGGCCGCTGCGCCGCCCAGCCGCTCGGCGGCGCGGCGCGAGCCCTCGGCGAGCAGGGCGCCCAGCCCCTCCCGGGCCCCGACCTCGTCCAGCGCCCGGAGCAGGGCGGCGCCGTCGCCGAACCGCAGCCAGGGCGCGTCGATCAGGCCCCGCTCGGCGCACTCCATCGCCCAGGCGATCGTGCCCCCGGCCGAGATCGTGTCGAGCCCCAGCTCGTCGCAGCGCGCGCTGGCGGCCAGCACGGCGTCGGGGTCCGACACGCCGCACATCGGTCCCAGCGCGAACACGTTCTCGTACTCCACCCGCACCTTGGCCCCGCTGCGGGCGGCGTAGATGTGCTCGCAGCCGATCGTGCAGGACGCGCAGCTGTTGCGGGCGACGCGGCGCAGCCCGGACAGGTCCTCGGCGGCCAGGCGCGGGGCCTCGGCGAAGGTGGCGGCCTGGAAGTTGCGGGTCGGCAGCGTGCTGATGGCGTTGAAGGCGAGCAGGTTGGCCAGCGTGCCCAGCTCGCGGTACTTGGCGGTGGCCGGACCGAAGGAGCGCGCCCGGAGGTCCCGGGCCGCGCCGAGCACGGCCTCCGGGTCCGCGACCGGGACCGCGCCCGCGCCGCCCGCCCGCCCGGCGCCGCTTGCCCGCCCCGCGCCGCCGGCCCGCACCGCAACGGCCTTCAGGCGCTTGGCCCCCATGACCGCGCCCAGCCCGCCCCGCCCGGCGTGCCGGCCGTCGTGCGACACCGTGGCGTAGCGGACGCCGCGCTCACCGGCCGGCCCGATCGCGGCGACCCGCCAGCCCCGGCCCAGCCGCTGCCGCAGCAGCGTCTCCGCCTCGGCGGCTGGACGCCCCCATGCCTGGCCGGCGTCGACCAGCCGCGCGCCGTCGCCGTCGACGAGCAGCACCGAGGGCGTGTCGCAGGCCCCCCGCACGACGATCGCGTCGTGGCCGGTGAGCTTGCCGGCGATCGCGAACTGGCTCGACGCCAGCGCGTCGTTGAGCATGCCGGTGAGCGGCGACTTCGCCACGACGGCAAACTTCGCGCTGGTGGTCAGCGGTGTGCCGACCAGCGGGGAGAACACGAACGCCAGCGGCGCCTCCGGCCCGAGCGGGTCGGCCCGCGGGGGCGCCAGCCGGTGCAGGAGCCAGGTGCCGAGCCCGGCGCCGCCGATGTAGGCCCGCAGGACCGGCTCTGGGAGCGGCAGCACGGAGGCGCAGGCCCCCGACAGGTCGACGACCAGGGCGCGCCCGAGATATCCGCCAGGAACGGCCATCCGCCTAGCCTCCTGCATCCGCGGCCAGGAAGGCCACGGTATCACCGGCTACCAGGGGCAGCTCGCCGTCCCGGGTGATCTGGTCGCCGTTCAGCGCGGCGACCACGTGCCGGTCGAGGGTGAGCCCGGCCGCCGCGGCGGCGCCGGCCAGGGTGGCCGCCCGGACCGTCCGCGGCCCGCGCTGGCCCGCGACGGCCAGCACCCCGTACCGCCGCACCGTCACCTCTGGGGCCGGCCGGGCCCGGGCGGCCTCGTACTCGGCCGGGTCGTTGACGTTGACCACCGAGGCCAGCTCGGGGTCGAGCCTGGCCAGCACCGGATCGGCCAGCAGGGCTGCCTCGTCCAGGCGCACGACCGCGTGGTCGCGCAGCAGGAAGGCCGGGCGGAGCTGCCCGTCCGCGACCAGCCTGGCGACGTCGGGTGCCAGCGTGGTGCGGTAGGCGGCCGCCAGCGGCTGCGGGAAGCCCAGCGCGACGGGGAGCGCGATCTCGACGCCGCCGTCGAGCGCCCGCAGCACGCGGCGGACGAACGCGGGGTGCAGGAAGGGCAGGTCGGTGGAGCAGACGAACGCCGCCTCGGCCCGGCTGGCCGTCGCGGCCAGGCCCGCGGCCAGCCCCTGGAGGGGCCCCAGCCCCTCGCGCGGGTCCTCGACCAGCTCCACCTCCGGGCCCAGCTCGGGCAGGGCCTGCCCGGGGGCCCGGACGACCACCACCGGCCCGTCCACCATGCGACCGACCAGCCCGGTGACCCGCCGCAGCAGCGTGGAGCCGTGCCATTCCAGCGCCGCCTTGGCCGTGCCCATGCGCGAGGACCGCCCGCCCGCGAGCACGATCCCTGTGCTGGTCATGCCCTGCCCCTGTGCCGCTTCCCCGGACTGCCGCCCGCCCCCTGGGGGGCTCGATGTCCGCCCCCGGGAAGGCTCGACGTCCGCCGGCCGAGGTCGCGGCGGCCGTCGACCTCATCATGCCGCACCAGCGCCGAGCCGTCAGCGGCCAGGGGGCGCACGGGCTACACCCGCGCTTTGGAACGGGTCGAGCAGGCGAACGCCGGTCCGGGCCATGTCGGCGACGTTGCGGGTACAGCCGGGGATCTCCCACCCTCAGGCAGGAGCGCGCGTCAGGCTCGTAGGAACGCGAGGACGGCGAGGACGCGGCGGTGGTCGTCGGGGGTTACCGGCAGGTCCAGGCGGGTGAAGATGCTGCGGACGTGG
>Ga0307278_10001518_pt1 | contig 11537 bp, 7 predicted proteins | sample ER_DNA_117_FD_194482 | JGI IMG/M metagenome (GOLD analysis project Ga0307278, IMG submission 194482) | Bulk soil microbial communities from the East River watershed near Crested Butte, Colorado, United States - ER_DNA_117 | ecosystem: Environmental > Terrestrial > Soil > Floodplain | place: USA...
TCGGGCGGCCTTTACATTTATTACAATTGGCTGCCAAAGGTTTCGGTGGGCGTGGGCGGCACCTTCGGGTACGATTGGGTGGATGATCCAACTACTGACCAAACTTTCGAGCAGGTGAACGCGCGCCTTAATTATGCGGTGACGAGCAAATTTAACTTGTATGCTTCGGGGGGCGTTGAGTTCCGTCAGTTCGACGGCAATCGGGGCGAATACACCTCGCCGGTGTTTGAAGTTGGGTTAATTCATCATCCCTTTGACGGCACCACTTTCACGCTGGCGGCCGGCCGGCGGATTTACAATTCCGGGTTCCTTCCTGACCAGGATTTCGCGACCACATACATTGTGGGCCGGTTTCAGCAGCGTTTATTTTCGCGCGTTTATTTCGGCTTGGGCGGCGGCTACGAAAACTCGGACTATTTCGCCACTGACCGGGACGTCAGTGCGCCGCGGGATGATGATTATTGGTTTATCGAACCGTCGGTTGACGTGCTGATTACCAGGTGGCTGAGCACGGGAGTCTACTACCTGCACCGGCAGGACGTCAGCTCAGTCGATTTCTTCAGTTTCAATGATAATCAGGTGGGCGTTAGGGCTACGCTCAGGTTTTAAGAGGGTTTGAATCGTTTACGGGCGGGGATGCAGGGGCGGTGGCTGGCGATTGTGCTCGCACTGGCGTTGGCGCCAGAGTTCCTGTTGGCGCAAGTCATGCCAGAAACGGGTGCGTCGCGATCCACAGGGCCGGTCTCTACATCGCCAGGCGTTTCGGCGCCCGTACCAAGCGGAGCCAGCGCACCGCCTGGTTACATTTTGAGCGCGAACGATTACGTGTCGGTCGAAGTTTTCGGCGAAGACGATCTGCGCACAAGCGGACGATTAAACCCCGAGGGCAACTTGAGCGTGCCATTGCTGGGGTCGATCCATTTGGGCGGACTGACTCTGACGCAGGCAGCTTCAAAACTCACAGAGTTGTACGGGCGCGATTATCTGGTGAACCCAAGGGTCAACGTTATGCTCCTCAGTTACGCGAAACGGCGTTTTTCGATCTTGGGCCAGGTAAGTCGGCCGGGCAGTTACGAAATGCCGGAAAGCAGTCCGGGCGGTATCGATCTACTGGAGGCGGTCGCGTTGGCTGGCGGATATACACGCATCGCTGCGCCGGAAAGAATAACGGTGCGACGACACAACGCCAGTGGGGATCAGATTTTTAAGGTCAATGCGAAGCGCTTCACCAAGGGAAGCGGCGGCGGTTTTCTCGTCGAGCCGGGCGATACGATCACCGTCGGCGAAAGTATTTTCTAACTGAAATTTTTTGCGCCTTCGGCTTTGCGAGCGCACTTCTTGGTGTAACGTTCCAGCCAGTATTCGCCGTGATTGACCCTGCCCAATCTCCGACGGGAACAACCGTTGCGCCCAATTCCGACAAACCAGGCGTGTCTTTGACCGGGCAGTACGCCGATGGACTACACAAGTTCGATTTTCGCCGTTACTGGCACTCCTTCCTCGAACGTATTTGGATCGTAGCGGTTTGCGTTCTGGCCGGCCTTTTTCTGGCGCTAGGTTACCTCGCGCGGACGCCGAAGCTTTACCAGGGACACACACTCTTGGAAGTGGAGTTTCAGGAGCCGACTTTCATCCCTACGGACGATTCCACGACCCGGATGCGCTCGATGTTTCTGGCCAGTCAGGAGGCGTTGCGAACGATCGAACAGAATCTTACAAACCAAACACTTCTTGCGCGAGTGGTACGCTCTGAAGGTTTGGCGCAGGACGGCGGACGCGCTCTTCTGGGCCAGAGTGTCGTGACCGACAAGAGTTCCGGCGCGACCGAGCGCACCGAGCCGTCGCAGGCTGCGAACAAAACTCAGAACGCTGGTGGTGTCACGACGTTTACGCCGGTCGAAGAAGCATTGGGTCGAGCAATGGTGGGCATGGTGAAGCCGGCGATCCGCCGCGGGACACGCTTGATCGATTTGTACGTGACGCACCGCGATCCGGCCATGGCACAGCGCCTGGTCGAAGCAATCGGTCGGGAGTACATCCGCAACTCGATCGAGCGGCGCGCTTCGCTCGGCGAAGAGGCGTTGCGTTATTTGCTCGAAGAAGAAGAACGATTGAAGCGAAACCTGCAAAAAAGCGAGGCGGCCGTCGCTGAATACAAGGCGACGAATCCAGATGCATTGCAACTTGGCGGCGGCACAGCCGCGACGGGGTCACAGCAGGGGTCTGGCGCTGGCGCTGGCGGACCTCGGGGCGGCTTGGTAGAGGACAAGCTCCAAGAGCTAAACAACAAATTGACGGCAGCGAAGGCCGATCGGCTTCGCCTTGAAGGTGAGCTTCAGCAAATCGACCAAACTGGCGATAACATCGACGCGTTGCTCGCGATTCCAAGTATCTCTGCGGCCGGAATGGTGACCGAAGCGCGGCGCGAGGTTACAAGGATGGAAGCGGGGATCACCACCTACGCGTTACGATACAAGGACAAGCATCCCAAAATGATTGCGGCTAAGGCCTCGCTGGCCCAGGCGAAAGAAAAGCTTCGTCAAGCCGTGCTGGCACAACCTCCGATTCTGCATAATGCCATCGAACAAACCAAGGCCACAGAGGCCAGCTTGCAGCAAGCGTTGCAAGACCAGCAGGGCGTCGCGGTCAATCTCAACCGCACCGCCATTGGCTATCAGGAGTTAGCCCGGCAAGCCGAAACCGATCGTGCACTCTACGAAAGCGTTCTACGCCAGATAAAAGAGACAAGTTTAACAAAAGACGTGAAGACGAATGCAGTCAGTGTGATTGAGCACTCACCACTTCCGCACTTTCCTGTTAGTCCCCGTCCTACGAGAACGATCATGCTAGGCCTTCTTGGCGGTCTGGCCATCGGATTGGCATTCGTTTTTGGCGCCGATGCGCTGGATCGTTCGATCAAAACGGTGGACCAGGCAGAAACCGCCCTCGGATTGCCTGTTTTTGCAGCTGTTCCCGACACGACTGATGAAGGGCCTGTTACTAGGCTAAAACGGCGAAGCAAAGCTTTCGGAAGTTCAAACTACCGCGTCGTGGTGGAAACTCCTGAAAGCCCGGCGGCCGAAGCGTTCCGCAATTTGCGCGCCGCGCTTTCTCTTTTAGGCCCGGAAGCCGAGCGCAAGGTTTCACTTTTCACTAGTGCCGTGCCCAACGAAGGCAAAAGCTTCACAAGCGCCAATTATTCGCTTGCACTGGCCCAGCAGGGTTATCGCGTGCTCCTCATCGACGGCGACCTGCGTCGGCCGAACATGCACAAGATCTTCCGCTTCCCGGAAGCCAACAGAAGCAACAATTCCGAGGAAGACACCCCATCAGGAGTGACGGACTGCCTGGTGGGTGAAGCGGATCTAGCCTCGGCAGCGCGCGTGATTCCGCCAGGGGAAATCCAGCTTGTCGACGAGGACATTGAGCTGACGGGGAAAATTCTTACCGCGACGGGCGGCCAGCTTTCTGTCCTCGCAGGTGGACGACGTGCGCCCAATCCGGCTGAGATTCTTGCCGGACCATTCTTCGGGCAGCTGATTGCTGAGGCTGCAAAGCTGTTTGACCGGGTCGTGATCGATAGCGCACCGATTCTTGCAGTAAGTGACACTCTCCTGATGACCCCACATGTCCAAACAGTGTGCATTGTTATTCGGGCGGCAAAAACACCGCGTCCAGCAGTCCGCCGCGCGATTACGTTGCTGGCAAAGTCAGGGATTCGCCCGGCCGGTCTGGTGCTGAATCGATTGCGGAGGAGTCGCGGAGTCGGCTATTATTACTATTATGCTTCGCATGGTTACGGCAAAGACGAAGGAGCGTATTCTCGCAGCTACAGCTACAGTCGCCGCTCCAAGCAGGACCACGAAGGTAACGGAGCGTAATTGACCATTCCGCGATTGGCGCAGTGGGTTAATCGCTGTTGATCAGTTCAGTTTCGTGGCGAACCCTTTTTTTGAGCCGGAATTTGACCTTGGCTGCTAACTGAACCTTTCATGCCATAAGCTGCTTCCCCAGCAAATGCCCAGATAGGTTGCCACATACAGCTGGATCGATTCGATCTGAAGTGGAAAATCGACCAGCGCATGTACCGCAACGCCTATGAGGGCGATAGTAGCCAAAGGCTGGAGCACCCGTCTTCGCGGCGTCCACTCCGACCTTGCATGCTCTTTGTAACTACGAATCCCCACCATCATTCCTCCAACGAAAATTAATGCCCAGAGACTGCTTCCCAGCCACCCCCACTCCATCAGAGTCTGTAAGTAGTCTTGATGCAAGAATCTCCAGGTTCCCTCAACCTGGTTGGGCGATCTGATGTTGTAGGCTGGAAATACAACACGAAAGCTTCCCGGCCCAAAACCGAAGAATCCAGCACCAGGCAACGCGTCCACTCCAGCGCGCCAAGCCTTCCAGCGCGCATCGTTAGGAATCCCGCCGCTGATCGACTGCCAGCGGTTAAGCGGTTGCTCCAGATGAGTCGCCTGCGCTAGCGCGATCAGTGCCAAAAGAATGGCAAGAGCGCCCGCGAACGCGACGCTTTTCTGCGCGCCCGACAGGTTTCGCAAAAGCATCGGTCCAAATTGCACACAGATCGCAACGAGCAATATGACCGCGACTATCTGAGCCATGCGCGAGGTATTCGCCAGCACCCCGGCAATCGTTACGATAAAAAGTGTTACCGATGTTGCGCGCACGCCTGGATGAGATCGCTTCGTAAACGCCCGGATGACAAGACCGGCACTCAACGGCCAGACCACGTTCAAAAATGCACCCGCATTCCCGTGGTAATAATAGGTCGCAAAAAATGTGCTGACCCAAACCTCCGGCGGTGGCGGCGGTTGCCAGAAGATCATGTTCGCACCGGTGGCTTTCTGGAGTAAACCGAGGAATGCTACCGAACCGCCGACCAACCCAATCACATACCACAATCGCAACAACCATCGGTTGCTCTGAGCAAGATCCGCGACGAACAAGATCGTCCCCAGCAGCAACCCGCCTCGGATCATCCACGCAGCGCTGATGGCGTAGTCAACCGACCCTGGCAACGGCGGCGCAATGTTGCGTAGCAGCACGAAAACACCAAAGTCCGAGTCATAGATCGACTTCGCGTTCAAGGCCATCCAGCCACCGAGGCATATTAAAGCCCCTGTTAAAAATAACAGAATGTGCGAAAATCGCGGGGCCCGCTGGCTAATGAGCAACTCAACGGCCCAAAGAACAAGTGCAGCCAGTAATATCCAATTGGTTATTTGGATGCTCGCCGACGTTGTGGCGCCGTATGCCCACGGAGCGTAGATAAGGGCAGCAAAAAAAATCCAGCGAGATGCGGTGCGAAATATATTGGCGGTCACACGTCAGAGATCAGAAGCCAGCGCATCCACTCGAACCCGCGCATCGCGGAATGCCAACCATTTAGTCGCGGGTTAAGAACGAACTGGATTTTTTCATCATGCCATTAAGCATTCTTCCAATTTCGGCGCATTTGCTCACCAAAGCCCGATGCTCATCCGCAGAGATGTATTGGCAGGATCTGGCGAAGTCGAGCGATGAGTTCGTCGGCCATTCTCTCCGTCACAGTCGGTTAGCTTGCTAACAAAGTGTGCTTCATATCGCCGCTTTGCCCATGCTTCGCGCAAGTTAAGGCAAACTGATCGCGATGACCGCCTGACTTGACTGGTTAGAGCGTACCTTTCCTCCGGCGGAAAGCACTTTGACAATTCAAAAATCTCCATTGCAAGGTCATATGCGGCCTTATAGACGGCCAAATCCTTTGCCGAATTTATCCGTGTCGTTTCTGGAGACTCTTTTGAGATCTGTTCGTCCCAGATAGCCTGGTTGTTGTCCGTTTCCAGATTCGCTGCCGCTGACCTCTGAGGTCTGACTTCCGACATCTGGCTTCTTCTTATCAGCGTCCTTTACCAAAGAGTATTGTGTAGAGCGTTTTCAACACGATCATCGCATCCAGCTTCAATGAGTAATGCCGGATGTAGTAGAGGTCGTACTTCAGCTTTTCTACCGCGTCCTCATCACTCTCGCCATAGGGATAGTTCACTTGCGCCCAGCCCGTGATGCCAGGCTTCACCAAGTGCCGAAAATGATAAAATGGGATCGTTTGCTCATATCGTTCGGCACACTTGCTCCACTCTGGGCGTGGACCAATCAGGCTAATGTCTCCTTTGAGCGCATTCCAAAGTTGCGGCAGCTCATCGAGCCGAAGTTTCCGCAGCCAATGTCCCACAGACGTCACACGACGATCGCCTTTTCGTGTGTAAATATCTTCGTCGGTGTCATCAGAGCGCCTGCGCATCGTTCGGAATTTCAAAAGAATAAATCGTCGCCCGTCGCGGCCGACTCGTTCCTGCCGGAAGAAAATGGGACTGCCGTCCTCTATCCATATGAGCAGAGGCACAAGCACGAAGAGCGGAGCGCAAATGATTAGCGCTGTAGCCGACGCGACGACATCAAAGAGCCGCTTGAGGTAATGGTAGGGAGAGGTGCGAGCCAGCTGAAAACCACTCTGGAGCGGCCAAAACGGATCGATGATGCCCAGCGGCAGATAACGCCATTGAGTTTCGTAAAACGATTCCAGCGTGTAAACGCGCGTTTCCTGAAACTGTGCGTGTACCAGGCGCTCAAGCAATTCCGTGCCGAGCGAGCTTGCTTTCTCAGCGAGAATGATGCCGCTGTAACGTTTGCCGAGATTAGTCAACTTCGCTGCGAGGTTTCCTTGCACAATCGGCGATCCTTCACCGGCAATTGGCTGGCCGACCCGTTCGTCGTTCACATCCACAAACTCGAGCTGCTGTCCGTTTGATGAGTTCCTGTACGCTTCGTAAAAACGAGCCGCCGTCGATCCGCCCCCAATGACGAGGAACGACCGGCTGGCGCTGCTCGCAACCACATATTGCCGAATCCAACGGCGGTAAGCCAGCGAGACTGGCAGGAAAATTGCGAAGCTCAAAAGAAGAACGCCACGGCTAGGCTTCATCGTCTGATCGAATGTCGCTGCAGAATAAATCAGCATCGCACTGACGACGGCCGCGGCTATGACCGCGAGAATGTGTTCGGCCGCATAACCGAGAGTGAGTTTCTCGACGGTGCGGTCGTAGCCGCCGACAAAGTAAAGCGCCGTCACAATGACACCGAGTTGAATCAGATTGATGATGAAAAACTGAAACGGCGTGGCGTAAAATGCGTCGTATCGAAGCCAACCTGCCACTCGATAGATAGCGAGCCAGCTCACGACGTCGAGAAAAAGATAGAGCACCGCAGACGACCATTCATGACTGAGAAAATGCGACCACAGACCACTGGGTCTCATTCGGGCAATCGTGCCACCGGGCTCGCCGGTCCGTGTTGACGACTCCTCTTTGAACCCGTGGATTTCCTGCGAGATCGCCTGCGATTCTTGGCTGTTCGCCATGAGGCCGACAATTATAAGCTTAATCACAGCGGAGTGAAAGATTACTTTGTCTTGCTCCTGACCCGGTAGCCGAGCGCATCTCGCGATCGCGAAGCTTTCCTGCGCGCCCGAAGCGGTCGTGCGAGTCACTCCAAAATGGATCCAAGATTTCAACGAATCACGGCTGGCTATTGCACGGCCAAAGTCGTCGCCGTTTTCATCTCCCGCTGATCGCTCACTCTTCGGATAAGCGCTGACTGCTTTCTAAGCTGTCCGGTTAGAACATGAATCTGTTTCTGTTGTCCCTCTATACAGCGATCATCGATCGCGGCTACACCTTGACGCTCCAAGGCGCCGTACATAATCTGAGACGCGCGGCTCGCTTGCTCGCCCCAGCACAGCGAATGCGGTCACGCCGCGCAAATCCAGCGTGAATATTTTAGCGGCTTTTTACCACTCGTCGGTTGGAAAAAAAATGATCGTCGCGATCACCGGCATCATTCTAATTCTTTTTGTGATCGGACATTTGCTCGGCAATTTGCAAATTTTTATCGGGCCGGATTGGATCAATGGTTACTCGCAACATCTGCGCGATCTAGGCCCGCTGCTTTGGGCAATTCGTTTGTTCCTGCTCGCCGCAGTCATTATTCACATCTGGGTGACGATCCACCTGGCAATTGAGAATCGGCGTGCCCGGCCGGAGGCCTACATCGACAGGCGCTACGTCAGGGCAACGTTCGCGTCGCGCCACATGGTGATGAGCGGCCTGATCGTGCTCGCGTTCATCATCTATCACCTCGCCCATTTCACTGTGCGAGTGACGGATAGGCGTTTCACTCTGCTCAAAGCCGATCCTCTCGGCCATTATGATGTCTATTCGATGATGGTTTATGGGTTCCAAAATTATGTTGTGTCCGGCTTCTACGTGCTCGGTCTGTTTTTGCTCACGCTCCACTTAAGTCATGGCTCATCGAGCTTTTTTCAGTCGCTCGGATTGAACGACAAAAAACTAACGCCGCGTCTCGCGCTAGGCGGTCGAATTTTTGCGTGGCTTCTCTTTGTTGGCTATACCTCCATCCCCGTCGCCATCCTGCTTGGCCTCGTTAAGCCAGCGCAACAGCTATGATTGGGTCGCTGGATCCAAAAATTCCGCCGGGGCCGCTCGCTCAGAAATGGCGCAGTCATCGAGATCATTCGCGCTTGGTGAGTCCAAACAACCGGCGAAAGTTTGACATCATCGTAGTTGGCAGCGGTCTGGCCGGTGGATCGGCGGCGGCCACTCTGGGTGAGCTCGGCTATCGAGTAAAATGTTTTTGTTTCCAGGATTCGGCTCGGCGCGCACACTCAATTGCAGCCCAGGGCGGGATCAATGCGGCAAAAAATTATCAGAACGATGGCGATAGCGTTTATCGTTTGTTCCATGACACGATAAAAGGCGGTGATTTTCGGTCCCGCGAAGCGAACGTTTATCGGCTCGCTGAAATCAGCAACAACATCATCGACCAATGCGTTGCGCAGGGTGTCCCGTTCGCTCGCGAATACGGAGGACTGCTCGCCAACCGCTCTTTTGGCGGCGCGCAGGTGTCACGTACCTTTTACGCGCGCGGACAAACTGGCCAGCAGCTTTTGCTGGGGTGTTATCAGGCGCTCTGCCGCCAAATCGCCGCAGGCACCGTACAGATGCTCCCACAGACGGAAATGCTCGATCTGGTGATCGTGGATGGACAAGCCAAGGGAATCGTCACGCGCAGTTTGCGCTCAGGAAAAATCGACAGGCACGCGGCCGATGCCGTCGTGCTCGCCACCGGCGGATATGGCAACGTGTTTTATCTCTCGACCAATGCGCGTGGCTGCAATGTAACAGCCACATATCGCGCTTACAAAAGAGGCGCGCTTTTTGCGAATCCGTCCTTCACGCAAATTCATCCCACGTGCATCCCCGTCAGTGGCGAACATCAATCCAAGCTCACGCTCATGTCCGAGTCGTTACGGAACGATGGACGTGTTTGGGTACCGAAACGCAAAGAGGATCGCGACAAGCTGCCTGGTGAAATCCCGGAACAAGATCGCGATTATTATCTTGAGCGGAAATATCCCAGCTATGGCAACCTTGCGCCGCGGGATATTGCATCGCGCGCAGCGAAGGAAGTTTGCGATGAGGGTCGGGGCGTCGGTCCGGGCGGACGCGGCGTCTACCTCGATTTTGCCGACGCGATTAAACGCCTGGGCGAAGATACGATTCGCGAGCGCTATGGAAATTTGTTTGAAGTCTATGAAAAAATCACCGGCGAGAACGCGTACAAAGTGCCGATGCGAATTTACCCCGCTGTGCACTACACGATGGGTGGCCTCTGGGTCGATTACGATCTGATGAGCAACGTGCCCGGTCTTTTTGTGATCGGCGAAGCCAATTTTTCCGATCACGGTGCGAACCGCCTCGGGGCCAGTGCGCTGATGCAAGGATTGGCTGACGGTTATTTTGTTTTGCCCAACACGCTGCCGAATTATCTCGCCAGCCAGATGGGAAAACGGCCGTCGCCGGATTCGCCGGGGTTTCGACAAGCGGAGGAAGATGTCCGCGCGAGGATCGAGAAACTCCTGAAGGCCAATGGTACTCGGTCGCTCGATTCATTTCACCGTGAGCTCGGCCTTCTTCTCTGGGACAAATGCGGAATGTCGCGCCACGAGAAAGGATTGCGCGATGCGCTCCAAAAAATCCCAGAAGTGCGGGAACAGTTTTGGCATGATGTGCGCGTCCCGGGAAGCGACGAAGATTTTAACCAATCACTGGAACGCGCCGGACGCGTTGCCGATTTCCTCGAATTCGCCGAGCTGATGTGCATGGACGCGCTTGAGCGTGACGAATCTGCCGGAGCGCATTTCCGCGAGGAGCACCAAACACCCGATGGCGAAGCGCTCCGCGACGACGAAAATCACGCAGCAGTGTTTGCGTGGGAATTTCAAGGCGACAGGCAACACCCAAAGCTGCACCGCGAGCCGCTCCATTTCGAGACCGTGCATCTGGCGCAGAGAAGCTACAAATGAAGCCGTTATTGTCATTCCGAGCGAAGTCGAGGAATCCCGGTTGCGAAGCGCAGAGGTGGCCCCACGGAATCCTTCGACTTCGCTTTCGCTGCGCTCAGGATGACGTGAATCGATGAACTTCAAATTAAAAATCTGGAGGCAGCGCGACGACAAAACTCCGGGCAAACTCGTCGATTACAAGGTACGCTATATTTCGCCGCACACGTCGTTTCTCGAAATGCTCGACATCCTGAACGAAAACTTACTTGGGCGCGGCGAGGAGGCGATCGCGTTCGACTCCGATTGCCGCGAAGGCATTTGTGGCACATGCTCGCTCACCGTCAATGGTGAGGCTCACGGACCTGATCACCCCGGCGCTGTATGCGAGCTTTACATGAGGAAATTTCGCGACGGTGCGACGATTACAGTTGAGCCATTTCGCGTCGGCGCTTTCCCGATCGTGAAGGATCTGGTGATCGATCGAACCGCGCTGGATCGCATCGTGCAGGCCGGAGGATTTATCTCCGCTCGCGCCGGTTCCGCCCCGGAAGCGAATTCGATGCTCGTTCCTAAACACGATGCCGACCTGGCCATGGAAGCGGCGGCCTGCATCGGCTGCGGCGCGTGCGCCGCGGCATGTCCAAACGGATCAGCTATGCTGTTCACTTCCGCAAAAGTCTCGCACCTTGCGCTCTTGCCACAGGGGCATCCGGAACGGGAGAACCGCGTCTTGAAAATGGTGCAGGTGATGGACGCTGAGGGTTTCGGCAATTGTACCAACACTTACGAATGCGAAGCTGTATGCCCGGCCGAGATCAGCGCCAGTTTCATCGCAAAATTAAATCGCGAATACGCGAGGGCGACCATGCAACGCAGCGCCGGCGAATAGGTGCATCGCCTTCTCCGAACGCGGTGTTCTGGGTAGCGCACGCGTCTCGCGTGTTGGCGAACGCGTCCTCGCGGTCGCGGACTTTCTTTGGTTGGCTCATCTTCGCCACTGGTGGAACTCGAGGAAAAGACTGTTTCGGCGCGACGCCGAAACCAGCACGCGAGACGCGTGCGCTACCCCGAATCAGATCGTCTCACAGGCGCACGTCCACAATTCAGGATCAAG
>Ga0307278_10001519_pt1 | contig 11535 bp, 10 predicted proteins | sample ER_DNA_117_FD_194482 | JGI IMG/M metagenome (GOLD analysis project Ga0307278, IMG submission 194482) | Bulk soil microbial communities from the East River watershed near Crested Butte, Colorado, United States - ER_DNA_117 | ecosystem: Environmental > Terrestrial > Soil > Floodplain | place...
GACGGCGTCGAGTCTGCGAAGCCGAGCTGGGTGACACAGGGGGCGAGGTCAGCGTCGCCCCCGGCGCTGTCGTACGCCGACGCATGATTCCGATCAACCGGGTCGGCTTGTACGTCCCAGGCGGCCTGGCGCCGCTGGCTTCCAGCGTGATCATGAATGTCGTACCGGCGAAGGTTGCTGGCGTGCCCTCAATCGCGCTCGCCTCGCCGCCGCAGATCGACTTCGGCGGTCTGCCGCACCCCAACATCCTCGCCCTGTGTCACATCCTCGGTGTGAACGAGGTTTATTCGGTGGGCGGAGCCCAGGCCATCGCCATGTTCGGCTATGGCGTTCCCGGCCTCTGTCCTCGGGTGGACCTGATCACCGGGCCGGGCAACATCTACGTCGTGGCGGCCAAGCGGCTGCTCAAGGGTCGCGTCAGCATCGACGCTGAGGCCGGTCCTACCGAGATTGCCGTGCTCGCCGATGCGACCGCCGATCCGGTCCACGTTGCCGCCGATCTGATCTCGCAGGCCGAGCACGACCCGCTCGCAGCGGCGGTGTTGATCACCGATTCCGACGAGCTCGCTGAGGGGACTCAGGCCGAACTATCGGCTCAGGTGCCCTCGACCAAGCATGTGGAGCGAATCGCGCAGTCGTTGGCGGGTCGCCAGTCAGCGATCGTGATGGTGGACGACATCGAGCAGGGCATCGAGGTGGCCAATGGCTACGCGGCAGAGCACCTCGAGATCCAGACCGCTGATGCCGAGTGGGTGGCATCCATGATCACCAACGCCGGCGCGGTCTTCGTCGGTCCGTGGTCGCCAGTCTCGCTAGGCGACTACTGCGCCGGCAGTACGCACGTGCTACCGACCGGGCGGTGCGCCTGCCACTCCTCCGGGCTGAACGTGCGGAGCTTCCTCAAGATGATGCACGTGGTCAGCTACAGCCAAGCTGCCTTCGCCGAGGTTGCCCGCAAGGTAGAGGTGTTTGCCGACGCCGAGGATCTACCCGCCCACGGCGCCGCGATCGCCCGTCGTTTCTTCCCATCGACACGCGTGCAGTAATGCCCCCGTTCGTAAAAAATCGGGGAGCCACGGCAACTCCGGCGCTCGATGAGCTTCCGCTGCGGCCTGAGCTGGTCGGTGAGAAACCCTACGGCGCCCCCCAGCTGGATGTCGCTGTCTGCCTGAACGTCAATGAGAATCCCTATCCGCCGAGCGAGCAAGTGATCAGCGAGATCGCGGCCGCGGTCGCCGAGGCGGGCCGCTCACTGAACCGATACCCGGAACGCGACGCGCTAGAACTGCGTGAGGATCTGGCTCGCTATCTCGGACACGGATTGACCGCTGAGCAGATCTGGGCCGCCAATGGCAGCAACGAGGTCATGCTGCACGTGCTGCTGGCGTTCGCCGGTCCGGGTCGGGGAGTGCTCTCGTTCGCGCCGACCTACTCGATGTATCCGGAATACGCCCGCGACACCCACAGCGAGTGGTGCACTTTTCCGCGCCGCGACGATTTCACCATCGACCCAGACGCAGCCGTCACTGCGATGCTGGAAACTCAGCCGGGCGTAGTGCTGATCACCAGCCCGAATAATCCGACGGGCACTGCAGTCAGCTTGGCAACCATCCGCGCCATCTGCGATGTGGCGAGCGGTGTAGTGGTCGTCGACGAGGCTTACTACGAGTTCGCACGCAGCGGCACTCCAAGCGCGCTCGAACTGCTTCCGCACTATCCGCGGCTAGCGGTGAGCCGGACCATGTCGAAAGCCTTTGCCTTTGCCGGCGGGCGGCTCGGCTACCTTGCCGCCGCCCCCGCGTTCATCGAAGCGCTCCAGATCGTCCGACTGCCCTACCACCTTTCGGCGCTCACCCAAGCCGCCGCCCGGGTCGCACTCGCACATGCTCCCGAGATGCTGGCCAAAGTCGATCAGCTTCGGCAGGCCCGCGACGACTTGGCCCGCTGGCTCGCCAACTGTGGACTCGAGGTTGCAGAATCGGACGCCAACTTCGTCCTCTTCGGGCGGTTCCCCAATCGACACGTGGTTTGGCAGGCCCTGCTCGATCGCGGGGTTTTGATTCGAGAGACCGGACCTGAAGGGTGGCTTCGGGTATCGGCCGGTACGCCAGTGGAGATGCAAGCCTTCAAAGACGCCCTGGTGGCCGTGCTCGAAACCGAAGCAGTGCTCGAAAAGAAAACAGTGCTCGAAAAGAAATGGGGCAAGGAGATGTCATGAGCGAGGCCCGCACCGCCACTCTGGAACGACAAACCTCGGAGTCGAAGGTCAGGGTCAGCCTCGACCTTGACGGCACGGGTCGCGCCCAGATCTCGACCGGGATCGGATTCTTCGATCACATGTTGACTGCCTTCGCGCGGCATTCATTGATCGATCTCGATGTCGAAAGCTCCGGCGACTGGCACGTTGACGCCCACCACACCGTCGAGGACACCGCCATCGTGCTCGGCTCGGCGCTCCGGTCCGCGCTTGGCGACAAGCGGGGTATTCGACGATTCGGTAGTGCCTTCGTGCCGTTGGACGAGGCGCTCGCTCAGGCGGTGGTCGATGTGTCCGGGCGACCGTACTGCGTACACACGGGTGAGCCGCCCGGCCAGGAATATGTGTTGATCGGCGGCTTGCAGGGCGCAGGCGGTGCTCCGGTGAGCACTCCCTATGTCGGCTCATTGACTCGGCACGTTATGGAGACACTTGCCTACCGCGCCGAGATCTGCCTGCACCTGACGGTCATCTCGGGCCGCGACCCGCATCACATCGTGGAATGCCAGTTCAAGGCCGTTGGCCGGGCACTCCGTGACGCGGTCGCCTTCGACCCGCGGATCGACGACATCCCAAGCACCAAGGGAGCTTTGTGATGAATTCTCGGCACTGCTCGCGCGGCCGACGCTCGCAGTGAAGAACGTCGTCGTCCTGGACTACGGCTCAGGCAATATCCGCTCGGCGGAACGGGCGGTTGCGCGTGCTGGCGCAGAGGTCACAGTGACGAGTGACGCGCGGCTCGCGGCGGCGGCCGATGGTCTGGTAGTCCCAGGCGTCGGTGCGTTCGCCGCATGCATGGCGGGCCTGGTTGCTGTTGGCGGACCAGAGATCATTTCCAGCCGCTTGACGGCCGGGCGCCCGACGCTGGCTATTTGCGTGGGTCACCAGGTGCTTTTCGAGGCTGGCATCGAACATGGTGTGCGGGCAGCAGGCTGCAGCGTCTGGCCAGGGCTGGTGGAGCGCCTGCACGCCGAACGGCTGCCCCATATGGGATGGAACACGGTTCAGGCGCCCGCAGGCAGCCAGTTGTTTGCCGGGATCGAATCGGAACGCTTCTACTTCGTACACAGCTATGGCATACGTGCGATGCCCGCGACTGCCGAACGACAGGTCACCTGGGCTGAGCATGGCGGCGACCTCTTCGTCGCTGCAGTCGAGGACCGCGCGCTGTGGTCGACCCAGTTTCATCCGGAGAAGTCCGGTGACGCCGGCGCCCAGCTGATTCGCAATTGGATCAGAACCCTGTGACATGCTGGCCGAATGGCAAGCCGAACACCGTGGCTCGACTACTGCCTCGCCAAACCGGGCGCGTGGCAGGACGAGCCGTGGGAGGGTGACGTAGTTGCCAAGGTCGGGGACAAGATCTTCGCCTTTCTGGGCGCGGTCGAGAACCAGGCGTCGATCGGTTTGAAGTGTGGCGACCGCGAGACCGCCGACCTGCTGCTCGACCGCTATCGCGGCGCGGCGACGAAGATGGCCTACATCGGCCAACATGGCTGGAACACGTTCGCGCTCGATGGGACGATCCCGCTCGACGAGATCCAAGACTTGATCGACACCTCGTACGGCCTGATCGTGGCGAAGCTGCCGAAGTCCAGGCGTCCGGCATAGCTGATTTGTGGCGATAGGGTCATCTGGTGCATTCGGCAAGTCCCCCCCGCGCTGCATCTCGCGCCGACCGGCTGGTCCTGCTGCCGGCGGTCGACATCGCAGGAGGACAGGCCGTGCAGTTGGTCCAGGGCCGTGCGGGCTCGGAGCAAGGGTTTGGTGATCCACGCGCTGCCGCCGAGCGCTGGCAGGATGCGGGAGCCGAGTGGATCCACCTGGTTGACCTGGATGCTGCCTTCGGGCGAGGCAGCAATGCCGAGATCGTCACCGAGATCACCTCTCACGTACGGTTGAACGTCGAGCTGTCGGGCGGAATCCGTGACGACGAGTCTCTCGAGCGCGCGCTGGCGAGCGGATGCACCCGGGTGAACATCGGCACGGCGGCACTCGAGCAACCCGAGTGGTGCGAAGAGATCATTGGCGACTACGGGGACCGAATCGCCATCGGGCTGGATGTCAGAGGCAGCCAGCTCGCCGCTCGCGGCTGGACCCGAAAGGGCGGCGATCTGTACGAGACGCTGCATCGCTTGGATCGCGCGGGGTGTGCCCGCTTCGTGGTGACCGACGTGTCCTCCGACGGCATGCTCGGCGGTCCGAATCTGGAGTTGCTACGGCGGGTGTGTGAGGAGACGGACCGGCCGGTCATCGCGAGCGGCGGGATATCCACCTTGGAAGACATCGTTGCCCTCCGGGACATGGTCGAGCTCGGGGTGGAAGGTGCGATCATTGGCACCGCGCTCTACGTGGGACGCTTCACCATCGAGGAGGCCCTCGTGGCGGCGCAACTGGACAGCACCCCAGAGAGCAAACACGCATGACCGCAGCGCCTGTCGGGACCGACCGCTTCCACATTCAACATCTCGATGGCCGGCTGCGAGATCTCCTTGCCGGCAAGAAGATTGTGATGACCGGCGTGACCGGTTTCATCGGCGAGCAGCTGCTGTGGAAGATCCTGACAGAGCTGCCTGAGACCAGACCTTCGGTGCTGGTACGCCGCAAGGGCTCGGCATCTGCCCGTGACCGGATGATCGCCTTGGTCAAGAAGCCGATCTTCGACGACGTTCGCGACGCTGCGGGGGGAGCAGCCGAGCTTCTCGACAGCAGGATCGACGTCATCGAGGGCGACCTGCCCAATGTGCCGCAGTTGCCCACCGACCTGGACGTTGTGGTGCATTGCGCCGGCGACGTATCTTTCGACCCTCCGATCGACCAAGCCTTCAGGACCAACGTGATCGGCACCAAGGCACTGATGGATCGGATGCTGGAGGCCGTCACCGACGAGAACGGCCAGCGGCGCACAATGCCGCACTACGTCCACATCTCCACCGCGTACACGGCTGGCCGCAGGCGCGGAGCCATTCTCGAGGCGCCTCACGTCCATGAGATCGATTACGACGTCGAGGCTGCTGCTGGCATCGCCATGCGTGACCTCATCGAGGAGGAGTCACGCACCTCGGCACAGCTGGCGAAGCTGCGCAAGGAGGCAGAACGCGAGCACCGGCAGGCCGGTTTCCTGACGACCGCAGCCGACACCGAGCGCCGCCGCCTCGAGTGGGTCCAGGCCGAACTCGTCAAGGCCGGCACCGAGCGAGCGCGCTCGCTGGGTTGGACCGATGTGTACACCTTCACCAAGGCGCTCGGCGAGCGGGTGGTGGCCGATATCGGGAGGGACATCCACGTCTCGATCGTCCGGCCGGCGATCGTCGAGTCATCGTGGTTGCATCCGTATCCCGGCTGGATCGAAGGCTTCAAGATGGCTGAGCCCCTGATCTTGGCGTACGGGCGGGGCGAGTTGCCGGAGTTCCCGGCGACGCCGGAGGCGGTCGTCGACATTGTGCCCTGTGACCATGTGGTGAACGCCATCCTCGCGGTGTGCGCCACGCAACCTGAGATCGGGAGTCCGGAGTACTACCACGTGAACTCCGGCGCTCGTAACCCGCTGACCTTCAAGGACACCTACAGCTACATCCGCTCTTACTTTCTCGCTCACCCCTTCGAAGGGGGTCCACGCGGGGCTGCCCGGTTGCCGCAGTGGAAGTTCCCCGGCGCGTCCTCAATCGAGCGGCTGCTCTCCACCTCAGAACGCGCCCACAAGCTCGCCGAGCGAGCGTTGGCCCAGGCCCCACGCTCGGACCGGACGCGCAAGATCGCCAAGGACCTGGATCGCACCCGCGTACGCCTGGATTTCCTGCGGCGCTATCACTCGCTCTACAAGGAGTACGCGCAGTCGGAGCTGCACTTCGTGGACGACAACACCCTCGCCCTTACCCAGGCACTGCATCCTGATGATCAAGCGGCCTTCGCCTTCGACACCTCAGTCTTCGACTGGAAAACCTACATCGAGGAAGTGCACTGTCCATCCATCACTGCCCCGGTCCGCCGGATGGACGCCGCTCGGCGCAAGCGCGGCAGCCGGCCGACCACAATGAAGCAGCTGGACAAAGACACCGCAGGCGCCACGGCGGTGGCCATCTTCGATCTCGACGGCACGATCATGTCCACCAACGTCATCGAGCAGTACCTCTGGGCTCGGTTGCCGGAGCTCTCACGCACGCGGCAGCTTGCTGAGGTCGGTCAGGTCATGCGGCGCCTTCCGTCGTACCTGCGCGCCGAGCAACGAGACCGCGGCACCTTCCTGCGCGCCGTCTACCGCCGCTATCGGGGGGCTGATCTGGCGGCCTTGGAGCGCTTCGTCGACACATCGATGGCGCCACACATCTTGAGCAGGCTCTCCCCGGAGGCAGCGCGCAGGATTCGAGAGCACCGTGCCGCCGGGCACACCACGATCCTCATCACCGGTGTGGTGCGGCCGCTGACAAGGCCGATCCAGCCGCTCTTCGACGTCATCGTGGCGGCCGATCTTGGAGTCGATGAGGACGGCCGCTGCACCGGTTTCCTCACGGGCCCACCGGTAGTAGGGGAATCACGGGCAGCCTGGCTCAAGCACTATGCCGCGCAGCATGAGATCGACCTGGACCGCAGCTTTGCCTACGCCGACTCCCACTCGGATCTGCCGATGCTGGAGACCGTGGCCAACGCCGTCGCAGTCAGTCCAGACATCCCCCTGATGCGGGCTGCTACCCGCAACCAGTGGTCGGTCGTGGAGTGGAAGATCAAGCCGATCACGCCGCGCTGGGCGCTGCCGACGTAAGGAGAATTGGTCAGATGGGCCGACCCGGTTTTGTCCTGGAGGTCGACGAGCGCACTCCGCCGCTGCTGGTAGCCGACGGCGATCGTTTCCGCGTTGAGAAGTTGCCTCTCGACACGCAGGTGATCTATCCCGTCGAGTCGCTGCCTCAAGTCCCAGACCTCGCGGAAGCGATCAATGCCGCACTCGATGCGCCGATCGAGTCCGAGCCGCTTTCAGCCCTACTTGAACCATCGATGCAGTTGACGATCGCCTTCGATGATATTGGCATCCCGAGCCCGAGGATGCGGCGACCCGATATCCGTGGCAAGTTGATCGAGGCCGTTCTGACCCGAGCTGCGGCGGCCGGTGTTGACGATGTCGCCCTGATCTGCGCGAACGGCCTGAACCGCCGGATGACAGCAGATGAGCTGGAATACCTCGTCGGTGAGCGCGTCTTCCGGTCGTTCTACGCCGACGGGCTGCTGACCAATCACGACGCCGAGGACCTCGACAATCTGACGACGATAGGCAGCACCGCAGCTGGCGCGGTCGCACTCAACGCTCGAGCCGCCGGCTCGGACTTGTTGATCTTTGTCCATCTTGTCGATGCACCGAGCCACAACGGCGCCGCCGAAATTGCAGCCGGACTCGGTTCGGCCGCTACCGTTGGCCAGCTGAAGGGCTTCCAAGCTCAAGGCAGCGATGCAGTCGCAGAGGAGATCTCGGGCCTGGTCTCCTCCGCCGTACGCATCTTCCAAATCGATGCGGTATTGGACAACGATATTTTCGCGCCGCCACTGGACTTTCTGTGCGAGCGTGAATGGGACTGGAATCTGAAGGACAGGGCGACCTGGTCCGCTGTACGTCACGGTCTGGAGTGGACTCCGAAGCGTGCTCGGCGCCGGCTGATGAACCGTGTCGAGGGTGATTGCCACGCCACTCTGGTGGTGGCTGGAGCGCCGGCGGCGGTCCAGCAGGCAAGCCTGGCTCAGATAACGGCCCAGCAACTCGTCGAGGTGCCGGCGCCGGCCGATGTCGGCGTGCTCGGGGTGGGCGCACACACTCCGTACAGCGTCGACTCGGTGACCAACCCGGTGCTTGCCGCCTGGAGCGGGCTAGTGAACGTGTTCGGCTCACATACCGGCACTCCGTTCGTACGCCAGGGTGGGGCCTTGATCATCTATCACCCGCTGCGGCCCGAGTTCTCCCCGCTACACCATCCGTCCTACGTTGACTTCTTCGCCGAAGTGCTGACGGTCGCCACCGACCCCAAGCAGATCGCGGCGGACTACGAGGAGAAGTTCGCCAACGACTCCTGGTATGTCCATCTGTACCGGACGAGTCAGGCGTTCCATGGTGTGCATCCGATGTATCTGTGGTACCAAATCGCGGCAGCTCAAGAACACTGCGCCGACGTTGTATGGGTGGGCGCAGACCGGGAGAGCGCAGCTCGGTTGGGCTTCCGGGCCGCTTCCACCCTCGCGGACGCCCTTGAGATAGTGGCATCGACGGTCGGCCGCGCACCCTTGATCAGCTATCTGCACGCCCCGCCGCAGGTCCTGATCGACATCGCGTGAGAGAACACAGGCGATGAGACGGACAGGTTGGGCACGCTCGGCACCCGTGCGTGGGCTGCGCGGATTCGTCCAGCTCGTCGGCGTCAAGAATGTGATGCGCAACGAGCTGTCCGTAGAGGTCTATGGACTCGACGAGCTGCGCCAGCTTGTCGGACCCGCCGTGATCGTGGCCAATCATGCCTCGCACCTGGATGCGGCCGTTTTAGCGTCGACCCTGCCCGCCGAACGCCGTCGTCGTACGGCGGTTGGGGTGGTGGGGGACTACTTCTTCGATAGCTGGCTGCGGTCAAGCGCGTCGGCAATCGCATTCAACACGTTTCCCATCGAGGATCATGGCGTGCCAACAAGCACGGCAGCGAGGTTGCTCGCCAAGGGCTGGAGTGTGGTCGTCTTTCCCGAGGGCACGCGCTCCAGCGACGGGTTCGTGCGCCCGTTCCGGATAAATGCTGCTCAACTGGCAGTTAAGTGCCGTGTTCCAGTCATCCCAGTGGGGATCCTCGGCACCTACGCTGCTATGCCTCGGGGTAGCTATTGGCCGCTGCCGGGGCGTCCTCGGGTCAGCGTGCGGTACGGGATGCCCATCGTTCCCCGACCGGCGGAGACGACTCAGGAGTTTGCGCCCAAGATCACGGAGGCGGTGAAGCAGCTATTGGCCGAGGATGCCGCCTCGTGGTGGCAGACCCGAAGCGGGAAGGCCACCGTACCCGAGCCGCCCGCGGCGAGCTGGCGGCGCATTTGGCAGCAGAGCGATCCGCCGGTCAAGGGCGGCAGACCGCGCGAGGCGCACATCTGGCGTCGCTAGCGTCGGCATAGGATTTCGCATATGTCCGGTCACTCCAAGTGGGCCACCACCAAGCACAAGAAAGCTGTGGTCGATGCCCGCCGCGGCAAGCTGTTCGCCAAGTTGATCAAGAACATCGAGGTGGCGGCTCGCGTCGGGGGTGCCGACCCAGCCGGAAACCCGGCGCTGTACGACGCGATCCAGAAGGCCAAGAAGAACTCGGTTCCCAACGACAACATCGACCGTGCTGTCAAGCGCGGCTCGGGTGCCGAAGGCGGCGGCGCCGATTACGAGACGTTGATGTATGAGGCATACGGACCGGCTGGCATTGCCTTGCTGATCGAATGCCTGACCGACAACCGGAACCGCTCGGCCTCCGACGTGCGCGTCGCCGTGACGCGGAACGGTGGCACCATGGCCGACGCCGGCTCTACGGCTCGGATGTTCAACCGCAAGGGCGTGGTGATCGTCGCAAAGCAGCAAGACGGTCGCGGTGTCACCGAAGATGATCTTCTCGAGGCTGCCTTGGACGCCGACCCGGAGGAGATTAACGATCTTGGTGACAGCTTCGAGATCATTACTGAACCGAGCAACACTGTGGCTGTTCGCACCGCAGTGCAGGACGCGGGCCTCGATTATGAGTCGGCCGAGGTCTCGTTCGTGCCGCAGTACACCCAAGAGGTCGACGCTCCGACTGCCGAGAAGCTGATGAAGATCATCGACGCGCTGGAGGACTCGGATGATGTTCAGAACGTCTACGCGAACTTCGATGCCTCGGACGAGGTGCTGGCCAGCATCAGCTAATGCTCTGACACTGCTTGCCTGCTAAACCGCTGAGTCTTGGTGACCAGCCGTCGTGTGCGGCCTATCGCCAGGACGGCACCGTGCGCATCGACCACCGCGCCCAGCAGCGGAGCGTCGCAGGCGGGGCCAGGGACTAACGACAGATCAGGAGACCCCCACGCTCGAACACAACGTGGCTGCGACACTAGTTGCGAACGGAGGGCGTGTCGCGGTCGCCAACGTCAGGAGCACCACATAGGCTACCGAACGTCTGTTCGTTTATTTCAAGGCAGGGGGGATCGCGTGGGCGATCCGGTCACGCGGTTGCTGGGGGAACGCATGCGGGTGCTGGGAATCGACCCGGGTCTGACCCGGTGCGGTCTCGGTGTGGTCGATGGGGTCCCCGGCCGCCAGCCCTTGCTGGTCGCGGTCGACGTCATACGTACGGCCTCGGACATGGATGTCGCGCATCGGCTGCTGGCGATAGAGGAGGCGATTGATGGCTGGATTGCGCGTTATCGCCCGACGGCCGTCGCGGTTGAGCGGGTCTTCGCGCAGCACAATGTGCAGACAGTGATGGGAACGGCACAGGCTGCCGGGGTTGCGATGCTGGCGGCTGCGAAGCGTGGGATTCCGGTGAGTCTGCACACCCCGAGTGAAGTGAAGGCCGCTATCACCGGCTCCGGACGCGCTCCCAAGGAACAGGTCGGAGCCATGGTGATGAAGATTCTCAAGCTCGAGGACGTGCCTCAGCCAGCAGACGCGGCCGATGCCCTCGCACTTGCGATCTGTCACGTATGGCGGGGCAGGACCACAGCGCGGCTCAACGCGGCGGTGGAGGCCGCCGCCAATCATGCTGAGCGACAGCGCAGTGCCTTCGGTCGATCGCGTCCAGCATCGAGGGAGCAGGAATGATCGCACAGCTGACCGGCTTGGTCGCCCAGATCGGTCCGACGTCGGCAGTCATCGAGGTCGGCGGCCTCGGCATTCAGGCTGTCTGCAGCCCCAATACGGTGGCGGGACTGCGGCTCGGGCAGCGAGCGACGCTAGCGACCTCGCTCGTCGTCCGCGAGGACTCGCTGACGTTGTACGGATTCGCCTCCGCCGATGAGCGCGAGTTTTTCGAGCTGCTGCTCACGGCCACCGGTGTTGGACCCAAGCTGGCTCAAGCCGCGCTGGCAGTGCTCAGTCCCGATGAACTTCGAAGAGCAATTGCCACCGAGAACCTGGTCGAGCTGTGCAAGGTCCCGGGGATCGGCCGCAAGGGAGCGCAGCGCATCGTCATCGAGTTGAAGGACAAGATCAACGCCGTCGCGCTGACCGAAGAACCCGCATCGGCGGTCGGCCCGCCCGCGGCCTGGCGCGGACAGGTGACCCAGGGATTACAGGGGCTCGGCTG
>Ga0307278_10001520_pt1 | contig 11534 bp, 7 predicted proteins | sample ER_DNA_117_FD_194482 | JGI IMG/M metagenome (GOLD analysis project Ga0307278, IMG submission 194482) | Bulk soil microbial communities from the East River watershed near Crested Butte, Colorado, United States - ER_DNA_117 | ecosystem: Environmental > Terrestrial > Soil > Floodplain | place: USA...
AAGGTGGTGGTCCGCACCCTCGACGCCGGCGCTGACAAGCCGCTCGCCTTCCTCGGGCTGGCCGGCGAGCCGAACCCGGCCCTCGGCGAGCGCGGCCTGCGCGCCCTCCGGCGCGCCCCGCAGGTGCTGGGCGACCAGCTCGACGCGATCGGCCAGGCGGCCGCCGCCAGCAGCGCCGAGGTCTGGGTGATGGCGCCGATGGTCACCGTCCCGGCGGAGGCCGCCTGGTTCCGCGAGCGGGCGCGGTCCCAGCCGGTCGCCAAGGTCGGGGTGATGATCGAGGTGCCGGCCGCCGCCCTGGCGGCCGGGGCGATCCTGGCCGAGGTCGACTTCGCCAGCATCGGCACCAACGACCTGGCGCAGTACGCCTTCGCGGCCGACCGGCAGGCCGGCGGCCTCGGCGGCTTCCAGGATCCGTGGCAGCCGGTGCTGCTGGAGCTCGTCGGCCGGGTGGCGGAGGCGGGCCGGGCGGCCGCCCGTCCGGTGGGCGTCTGCGGCGAGGCCGCCGCCGACCCGGTGCTCGCCCTCGTCCTGGTCGGCCTCGGCGTGACCAGCCTGTCCATGGCGGCGACCGCCGTCGCCGACGTCCGCCTGCTGCTGGGCAGGCACGCCCGCAGCGAGTGCCGTGCCATGGCCGAGCTGGCCCTGGCCGCCCCGGACGCCGCGTCCGCCCGCGCCGCCGCGCGTGCGGCGGCCAAGGACCTCGACCAGCTCGGCCTGTAAGGGGGACACGCGGGCGACCGGGTTTCGTCCGGGCCCGTCCGGCTTGCTACCGTTGCGCTTGGCAAGAAGGAACCGACCAGCGGGACTCGCACTCGGGTGGAGCGCCTGTTCGTCTACGGCACCCTGCGGCTGGGGCAGCCCAACCATGCCAGGCTGCTCGACGGCCTGGTGGCGTGGCACCGGCCCGCCGTCCTGCCCGACCACCAGCTCCTGGTCGCCGGCCTGCCGTTCGTGGCCGAGGCGGACGACGGCGGCGAGGTCCTCGGCGACCTGCTCGGCCTCGCCCTGGACAGCCACAACTCGGTGCTGCGGACCCTCGACCGCTTCGAGGGCTACCGTCCCGCCGACCCCGCCGGCAGCCTCTACGTCCGCGTTGCGCGGAAGGTCAGCTACCGCGACGACGACGGCCGCACCGTCACCACCACCGCCTGGGTCTACCAGGCCGGCGCCCTGGCCCGGCGCGGGCTCGGCGCGGCCAACCGCGTCCCGGGCGGCGACTGGCTCGGGTAGTTGGTACCCGGGGCCACGGTCGCGGGTCGCCCGTCCCGGCCCGGGTCGTGCTACCTGCGGGGCAGTCGTTAGATCGATCACGACCGGCGCTGGTAGATTCTCCCACTTCGTACTCATCCGGCGAGGGCACACGATGGTGGAGTTCCTGGTCCTCGGGCCGCTGGAGGCCTGGCGCGGGGGCCACGTCCTGTCGCTCGGTGGCGCGCGCCAGCGTGCCGTGCTCGGGCTGCTCCTGCTCCACCCCAACCAGGTCGTCCCCACCGAGCTGCTGGTCGCCGTCCTCTGGGGCGACCGGCGGCCGGCCAGCGCCAGCCAGGTGCTCCAGGACCACGTCACGGCGCTGCGCAAGGCGCTCGGCGGCGGCCGCGCGGAGGGCTCGCCCCTGGTGCTGGTGACCAGGGAGCCCGGCTACCTGCTGGTGCTCGATCCCGGCCAGGTGGACGCGCACCGCTTCACCCGCCTGGCTGCCCAGGGACGGCGGGCGCTGGCCGAGGGCGACCCGGGCGGCGCCGCGCGGACCCTGCGCGAGGCGCTCGCCCTGTGGCGCGGCCCCGTCCTCGGCGACCTGGTCGAGGCCGGCTTCTCCTGGCCCGACCTGGCCGGGCTGGAAGCGGCGCGGCTGGTCGCCACGGAGGACCGGCTCGACGCCGACCTGGCCCTCGGCCGCCACCGTGAGCTGGTCGCCGAGCTGAAGACGCTGATCCGCCTGCACCCGCTGCGCCAGCAGCTGCGCGGCCAGCTGATGCTGGCGCTGCACCGCTCGGGCAGGCAGGCCGACGCGCTGGCCGCCTACCGGATCGCCCGGCGCACCCTCGCCGACCAGCTGCACACCGAGCCGAGCCAGGACCTGCAGCGCCTGGAGCAGGCGATCCTGGCCGAGGACCCGGCGCTCGACCTCGCGATGGTGCGCGCGGCCTCGGCCACCGCCCCGGCCATGGTCGAGCCGCCCGCCTGGGTGCCCGTGCCGCCGCGGGCCACGGCGGAGCCGCACGGCGACGACACGCCGGCCGCGACCGGTACGACGCAGCCTGGCCATGACACGCCGGGCCCCGAGGCGCTCCCGCCAGGCGAGGACCGCAGGGTCGTCACCGTGCTCGTCTGCGATTTGGCCGAGGCCGGCTCGTTGCGGGGAGCCGGCACCGGCGAGGACGGGCCCGACGAGGCGGGGCTGCGGCTCGCCGCGCGCCTGAGCCTGCTCCGCACCGAGATCGAGGTCCACGGCGGCGCGGTCGAGCAGGTCGTCGGCGGCACGGTGATGGCCGTGTTCGGCCAGGACCCCGCCGGCTCCGACCACCCGGAGCGGGCGGTCAGGGCCGCCCTCGCCGCCCGGGCGGCGCTCGCCCAGGAGGACGCCCTCGCGCCAGCCAGGACGGCCGTGCTGGGCCCCTACGCCGCGCCGGCGCAGCCTCGGCCCTCCCTGCGCGCGGTGCTCGCCACCGGGGAGGTCCTGGTGCGGCCGCCCGGCGAGGGCGCCACGGCGGCCCGGCCCGGCGAGCGGGTCGGCGGCGACCCGGTGACCCTCTGCTTCCGGCTGCGGGAGGCCGCGCCGCCTGGCGCGGTGCTGGTCACGGAGGCGACCGAGCGGGCCACCGCCCGGGCGGTCGGCTACGGTCCGGCCTGCCTGGTCGCCATCCGCGGGCGGGTCGAGCCGCTGGTCGTGTGGAGCGCGCTCGAGCTGCGGATCGGGACCGATCCGGGCCAGGCGGAGACCCCGCTGGTCGGCCGCGAGCAGGAGCTGGGTAGGCTGCGCGACTGGGTCACCCGGGTCCGCAGGCACCGCTTCCCGCACCTGGTGACGCTCGTCGGCCCGCCTGGGACCGGCAAGAGCCGGCTGCTCGCCGAGCTGCAGCGTGCGCTCCAGGCCGGCGACGAGCCGGTCGCCTGGTACCAGGGCGGCTCGCCCCCGTATGGCCGGGACGCGATCTGCGCCGCGCTGGCCGAGATGGTCAAGAGGGGCGCCGGCATCCTCGACAGCGACCCCGGCGAGGTGGCCGAGCGCAAGCTCGCCCAGGCGGTGGCCACGACGCTGGGCGACCCGGTCACGGGCGAGCCGGGCGCCCACGGGGGTGGCGACGACCCCACCAGGAGCGGCCGGGAGGCGGCCTGGGTGCTCGGGCACCTGCGCCGCCTGGTCGGCCTGGGCGTCGCCGGGACCCTCCACGCCGGGCAGCGCGGCGAGGTGTTCGCCGCCTGGCGGCGCTTCGTCTACGGCCTGGCCGCCCGCCGCCCGCTCGTGCTGGCCGTCGAGGACCTCCAGTGGGCGGACGACGCCCTGCTCGACTTCCTCGCCGGCCTGGTCGACCCGGAGACGATGGACCGGCCCGGCCCGACCCCGGTGCTGGTGGTCGCGACCGCCCGGCCAGAGCTCGCCGAGCGCCGGCCCGACTGGGTCGCGAAGCAGCGCACCACCGGCACGATCGAGCTCGGCCCGCTCTCCCAGGAGGAGACGGCCCAGCTCCTGGAGGCGCTGCTGGCCCGCCACGAGCTGCCGTCCCCGCCTGACTCCAAGCTGGCCGCCGCCGTCGGCGGCAACCCGCTGCTCGCCGAGCAGTACGTCCGCATGCAGCACGAGCAGCGGGCCGCGGAACCGGAGAGCGGGGTGGAGACCTCCGTCGAGGTGGTGGCGGCGGCGCGACTGGAGGCGCTGACGCGAGGTGAGCGGGCGCTCCTGCGGGACCTGGCGGTGCTCGGGCGGGCAGGCTGGGCCGGGGCGGTGGCCGCGCTCGGCGGGGTGGACCGCGCCGAGGTGGCCGCCCGGCTCGAGCGCCTCGAAGGCAGGGAGCTGGTGCGGCGGGCCGGCCGCTCCCAGGTTGCCGGGGAGCGCGAGTACCACTTCGCGCACGAGCTGGTCCGCGACGCCGCCTACGCCCAGCTGCCGGAGGCGGAGCGGGCGCTGCGGCACGCGCGCGCGGCGGCCTGGCTGGAGTCCCTCGCCCCCGGGCGCGAGCGGGACCGGGCCGAGCTGCTCGTCCACCACTACCAGGTCGCCGTGCGCGGCGAGACGGACGGCGGCGGGGCCGCCGAGCGGGCGCGGCTCGCCCTGCGGGCGGCCGGCGACCGCGCCGCCGCGCTCGGCGTGTTCACCATCGCCACCGGCCGCTACGCGGAGGCGCTCGCGCTCTGGCCCGGCGACGACCCGGAACGCCCGGAGCTGGCCTTCGGCCTGGCCAGGGCGCGCTTCTACGCCGAGGACGCCGGCGAGGACCCGACGGCCTCGGCGGAGGGCCTGCTCGCCGGCGCCGGCGCCGACCTGATGGCCGCCAGGGACGCGCTGCTCGCCGGCGGCTGGCGGGCGCGCGCCGCCGAGGCCGAGGAGCTGCTGGCCCGCTGGGCGCTCGACCGGGGCCAGCCGGAGCTGCTCGCCAGCCACCTCGGCAGGGCGCTCGCCCTGGTCAGGGAGGCGCAGCCGTCCCGCTCCAAGGCCACCACGCTGTACGTCTGCGCGCTGCGGTGCATGATCGTCGGCCGCACCGGCGAGGCGCTGGCCGCCGCCGGGGAGGCGCTGGCGATCGCCAGGCGGCTTCGCCTGCGCGACCTGGAGGCACACGCGCTGTGCGCGCTCGGCACCACCCGGGTCGACGCCGGCGACCCTGGCGGCGTCGAGGACCTCGAGAGCGGCATGGAGGTGCTCGCCCAGCTCAGCTCGCCCGAGACCATCTACGGCTACTTCCACCTCGCCTACGCCTACGCGCGCCTCGGCGACGTGGTGCGCGCGGTCGCCAGGTGATGGCCGGGCACAACGCGGCCGACCGGCTCGGCTCGGTGCAGCTGCTGCGCTGGATGCGCTTCGAGAACGTGATCGGCGAGTTCTGGCTGGGCCTCTGGGACGACGTGGAGACGGCGGTGGGTCAGGCCGTGGCTCCTGACGAGGCAAGAGGGTCGCACTACCTGGAGGTGCCCTGCCGGGTGGTGCGGGGCCTGGTCCGGCTGGCCCGGGGTGCGCTGGACGAGGCCCTGGCCGACTCCGAGGCGGCACTGGCGATGGCCGACGCCTGGGGCGACGGGCACACCCCGGCGGTCGCGCGCGCCTTCTGTGCCAGGGCGCTGCTTGCCGCCGGCCGCCGCGACGAGGCCGCCGAGCTGACCGGGGTGCTGCTGGAGCAGCTCCGTCCCGGGCTCCTCGAGGTGACCCTCGGCGCCGACTTCGGCGTGACCCTGGTGGAGCTCGGCCATGCGGCCGAGGTGCTCGACGGCAAGAGCCTGGCGCCGTCGCGCTGGCTGGACGCGCTGCGGGCGCTGCTGGCCGGCGAGGAGGCGCGGGCCGCCGACCTGTACGCGGAGATCGGCTCGCGGCCCGACGAGGCCCTCGCCCGGCTGCGAGCCGGCCGCCGCCTGCTCGACGCCGGCCAGCCCGACCAGGCAAGGGAGCAGCTCGAGGTGGCGGTCGCCTTCTGGCGCGAGGTGCGCGCCGCCGCCTACCTCGCCGAGGCCGAGCCGCTGCTGGCGGCGGCGGGCCACCGACGTTTCAACTAGCTTCGGCGCGGACGCACGGCTCGCCTCACGGTTCCTGGCTTTCCCTTATGGGAAGGACCCTCGTCCAGGTCGTAGGATGGCGTGAAGATGCCGCGAGCAAGGGAGGCGAGTGGCGACACTGACCCTGTCCACCCGCATCACGCTGCTGCGCATCGCGCTCATCCCGGTGCTGATGGCGCTGCTGGTCGGGGAGGGGCGCAAGGACACGAGCGTGCTCGCCGCCCTCGTCTTCCTGATCGCCTCGCTCACCGACTTCATCGACGGCTACCTGGCACGGCGCTGGCAGCAGGTCACCACCCTCGGCAACTTCCTCGACACCACCGCGGACAAGCTCCTGGTCATGGGCGCGCTGCTGGGCCTGCTCGCGATCGGCCGGGTCGACGTCTGGGTGGCGTTCGTGGTGATCGCGCGGGAGGTGGCCGTGCTCGGGCTGCGCGCCATCGCCGCCGCCTCGGCGGTGGTCATCTCGGCCTCGATCTGGGGCAAGCTGAAGTTCAACGTGCAGGTGGTCGGCATCACCCTCGCGATCCTGCGCCCCGACGTCCACCTCGGCCGGCTGTGGCTGGACGAGTGGGCCATGGTGGCGGTGGCCGTTGTCAGCGCAGCCTCGGCGCTGGACTATTTCTCTCGGTTCGGCGACCTGGTACGGGAGGCCCGATGACGAGAGCGACAGATGGCTGACCGGGTGCTGGTGACCGGTGCGACCGGTTTCGTGGGCGGGCTGCTGCTGCGCGGGCTGGTCCAGGCCGGGCGGCCGGTCCGGGTGCTGGTGCGCAAGCCCGCCGACCGGGAGCGCCTCCCGGTCGGCGGCGTGGAGCTGGCCCTCGGCAACCTGGGCGACGAGGAGGCGCTGGCCCGCGCGGCCGACGGCTGCGAGGCCGTCTACCACCTGGCCGGCGTGAACCGGCTGTGCATGGCCGACCCGGCGCCGCTGTACCGGGTCAACGTGGAGGGCACCAGGCGGGTGCTGGACGCGGCCCGCCGGGCGGGCGTGCGCCGGGTCGTCTACACCAGCTCGGCGGCGACCCTCGGCGGCGACGGCAGCCACATGGTCGACGAGTCCAACACCGACCCCGGCGAGCTCACCTCCCACTACGCCCGCTCCAAGTACGAGGCCGAGCAGGTCGCCCTCGGCTTCGACGGCATCGAGGTGGTCTCGGTCAACCCCAGCTCGGTGCAGGGCCCCGGCCGGACCACCGGCACCGCCAAGGTGTTCCTCGACTACCTGAACGGCAAGCTCCCCTTCGACCTGCCCGCCCGCTTCGGGCTCTGCTACACGGAGGACTGCGTCGCCGGGCACCTGCTCGCCGAGCGCAACGGGGCCCCGGGCGAGCGCTACGTGCTGAACTCGGCGACCATCTCCAACCGGGAGGCGATCGAGCTGATCGGCGGCATCGCCGGGCTGCACGACCGGCCCCGCACCCTGCCGCTCTGGGTGGCGATGACGCTCGCCGCCGGCGCGGAGCTGGTCGGTCGCTGGCGCGGCACGGAGCCACGCGTGTGCCGGGAGAGCATCCGCACCCTCGGCCACCCCCACCTCTACGACGGCTCCCGCGCCGAGCGCGAGCTGGGCCTGCGCTACACGCCCGTGCGCCAGGCCCTCGAGACGACCGTGCGCTGGTACGTGGACCAGGGGCTGGTCGCGCGGCCTCTGCCCGGCATGCGCGGCCGTCCGGCCGCCGCCAGCCAGCCCCTGGACGGCGAGGCCCGCGGGCGAGGGATCAAGGGCAGCCCGTCGGTGCGGCGCAAGGCCGAGCCATGACCAGCCTGGACACCCGGGTCGTGGTCGTCGGTGGCGGGGTCACCGGGGTGGCGGTGCTGCGCGACCTCGCCCTCCGCGGCGTCGACGCGGTCCTGGTGGAACGCTCCGACCTCGGCACCGGCACCTCGGGGCGCTGGCACGGGCTGCTGCACTCCGGCGGGCGCTACGCCGTCAGGGACGAGGAGTCGGCGCGGGAGTGCATCGAGGAGAACATGGTGCTGCGGCGTATCGCCCCGCACACCATCGAGGACCTCGGCGGGCTGTTCGTGCTGCTGCCCTCCGACGACCCGGCCTACGCGGAGCGCTTCGTGTCCGGCTGCGCCGCGGCCGGCATCCCGGTCGAGGAGCTGACACCCGCCGCGGCGAGGCGGCGCGAGCCGCTGCTCACCGACGGCATCGAGGCCGCCTACGCCGTGCCCGACGGCGGCATCGACTCCTGGTCGCTGATCCGCTCGATGGTGGCCGACGCCGAGGCCCACGGCGCCCGCGTCCTGCCGCGCCACCCGGTGGTCGGCTTCGAGCGCGACGGCGACCGCCTCGCCGCCGTGCGCGTGCGCGACCAGGCGGGCGGTGAGGAGCGCCTGATCGGCTGTGAGTGGGTGGTGAACGCGGCCGGAGCCTGGGCCGGCCAGGTCGGCGCGCTCGCCGGGGTGCCGATCGAGATGATCCCGGGCAAGGGCGTGATGGTGGTGATGGCCAGCCGCTACGTCCGCGGGGTGGTGAACGCCTGCCGCAAGCCGGCCGACGGCGACATCGTCGTGCCCCAGCACGAGGTGGCCATCCTCGGCACCACCTCGGTGCAGGTGGAGGACCCCGACGACGTGAGCGTCGACCCGGCCGAGGTCGACCGCATGATCGACATGTGCGCGCAGATGGTCCCCAGCCTCTCCGGCGGCCGGGCGCTGCGCGCCTTCGCCGGCTCGCGTCCGCTCTACAAGCCGCCGCAGCAGGCGGACCAGGCCACGGCCGGCGACACCCGGGCGGTGAGCCGCACCTTCACCGTGCTCGACCACGCCGAGCGGGACGGGCTGGCCAACCTGTTCAGCATCGTCGGCGGCAAGCTCACCACCTGCAGGCAGATGGCCGAGAAGCTGGTCGACCAGCTCGGCGAGCGCATGGGCGTGTCCGTGCCGTGCCGCACCGCCGAGGAGGTGCTGCCAGGCGCCGACCACGGCAGCCACCGGCTCGCCGGGCCCCTCGCGGCGGTCGAGCAGGAGAAGGAGTACGGCACGCTGCTGTGCGAGTGCGAGCTGGTGACCACCGAGCGGGTGCGCGAGACCGTGGCCGGCGGGCTGGTCGAGCTCGAGGACCTGCGCCGCCGCCTGCGCCTCGGCTTCGGCCCCTGCCAGGCCGCCTTCTGCGCCTGGCGGGCCGCTGCCGTCGTCTGCGAGCAGGGGGGAGGCGGCGACCGCGACCTGCTCGCCGGCCTGGCGCGCTTCCTGCAGGAGCGCTGGCGCGGGCAGCACGCCACCGTCTGGGGCGACCAGGCCAGGCAGGCCCTGCTCAACCACGCCATCTACCGCGGCATCTTCGACCTCGAGGCCGACCACCAGGACGAGGCGTCGGCGTGGGCGAGCGGCGGGCTGGACTGGAGCCAGGCGGTAGCCCCCCGGTCAACAAGGGAGGAGTGATGCGGGCCGACGTGGTGGTGGTGGGCGCCGGGCCGGCCGGCCTGGCCGCGGCCGTGCGGCTGGCCGAGGGCGGCCGCAAGGTCCGCCTGATCGCCCGTGGCAACGGCTTCACCCACTGGGGCGCCGGCGCGGTCGACGTGCTCGGCCGGATCGGCGGCCAGCGCGTCGAGCGGCCGCTCGACGACCTGGCCGGGCTCGCCGCCGACCATCCGTACCGGGTGGTCGGCGCCGAGGCGCTGCGCGACGGGCTCGACTGGTTCCTCGGCTTCGCCGCCGCCGCCGGCCTGGAGCACCAGGGCGACCCGGCACGCAACCGCGGCCAGGTCACCGCGCTCGGCACCCTGCGGCCCACCTGCCTGCTGCCGACCCCGGCAGCGGCCGAGCTGCGCGGGCGCGTCGCCGTCGTCGGCCTCGCCGGCTTCCGTGACTTCTCGGCCGCGCTCTGCGCCCGCGGGCTCGAGCGGTCCGGGCATGCCGTCACCACCGCGACGGTGGAGCTGCCCCCGTGGAGCCACCGGCGCTACTTCAGCGGCGTCGAGTTGGCGCGCGCCTTCGACGACCAGAGCTTCCGGGAGCGCCTCGCGCCGGGTCTCGCGGCGGCGGCGAGCGGCGCCGACGTGGCGGTGGTGCCGGCCGTGGTCGGCCTGGCGCACGGCCACGAGCCCTGGGCCGACCTGCAGCGGCGGGTAGGGGTGCCGCTGGTCGAGGCGGCCGTCGCCCCGCCCTGCGTCCCTGGGCTGCGCCTGTTCGCCGCCTGGCGCCGGCGCCTCGACGAGCTGGGCGTCAGCTGGCAGTTCGGCTTCCCGGCGACCGGGGTGGAGCGCGCCGGCGACCGGGTGATGGCGGTCCGCTGCGAGGGCGCCGCCCGCCCGGTGGAGATCCGCTGCGACGAGGTCGTGCTCGCCACCGGTGGGGTGGCCGGCCACGGCATCGAGGCCAACCGGGACGGCAGCCTCACCGAGGTGGTCGCCGGCCTGCCCGTCGCCGGGTTCCCCGACCGCACCGGCTTCGTCTCCGGCCGCTTCCTCGCCGCCCACCCGATGGGGGCGGCCGGCGTCCGGGTCGACGCCGAGCTGCGGCCGGTGGGCGACGACGGGGCTCCCCTGCTGGCCAACCTGCGCTGCGCCGGCGGGCTGCTGGCGGGTCACGACGCCACCGTCGAAGGCTCGCGCGAAGGCGTCGCGCTGGCCACGGCGGCCCGCCTGGTCGCCACGACCCGCGCCGCCGGCAAGACCGACCAAGCCGTCAAGAGAGGCTGAGGGGGCGCCGTGCTGCCCGTCGAACAGACCGCCGACAGGTGCATCAAGTGCAACGTCTGCAACACCGTCTGCCCGGTCTCGGCGGTCACCGACCTGTTTCCCGGGCCCAAGTACGAGGGACCGCAGGGGCAGCGCTTCCGCGCCGGCCTCGTCGACGGCGACTCGCCGGACGCCTCCCTCGACTGGTGCTCCGGCTGCGGGCTGTGTACCCAGGCCTGCCCGGAGGGGGTGATGATCGCCGAGATCAACGCGGTCGCGCGCTCCCAGCTGGTGAGCGACCGCGGCGGCCTGTCGCTGCGCGACCGGCTGATCAGCCGCCCGCGCCTGCTCGGGCGCCTCGCCCGCCCGGTGGCTCCGCTCGCCAACGCGGTGATGGCCAGCCGGCCGGCCAGGGTGCTGATCGAGCGGACGCTCGGGGTGCACCGGGACGCGCCCATGCCGCGCTTCTCGCCGGTCGGCTTCCGGGGGTGGATGCGGCGCCGGCCGGCACCGCCGGACGCACGCCGGACCGTGGCGTACTTCCACGGCTGCGCCGTCGAGGAGTTCGAGCCGGAGGTCGGCGCCGCCGTGGTGCGGGTGTTGGAACGCAACGGCCTGGCCGTGACCGTGCCGTCACAGGGATGCTGCGGCCTGCCGCTGATCTCCAACGGCGACTTCGACGCCGCCCGCCACCACGCCGACCGGGTGGTGGCCGCCCTGGACGGCGCGGCGGAGGACCCTGGCCTGATCGTGGCGAACTCGACCTCGTGCGGCATGACCCTCAAGGCCAAGTACCGCGAGCTGCTCGGCATGGACGACGGGCCGGCGGCGCGGGTCGCCAAGGCCGTCTGGGACGTGTGCGAGCTGCTCGTCGAGCTGCACGACCAGGGCGAGCTGGACACCGGCTTCGGCCGCATCGAGGCGCGGGCGGTCTACCACCCGCCCTGCCAGCTGATGGCCCACGGCGTCGGCACGCCAGCGCTCGACCTGCTCGGGCTGGTGCCGGGGCTCGAGGTCGAGCGCTCGCGCAGCGGCTGCTGCGGGACCGCGGGCACCTACGGCACCAAGGTGGAGAAGTACCAGGTCGCCATGGACGTCGGCAGCGGCCTGTTCGAGCAGGTTGCGGCGGCGGGTGCCGACTTCCTGGTGTGCGACTCCGAGACCTGCCGCTGGCACATCGCCAAGGCCACCGGCCTG
>Ga0307278_10001521_pt1 | contig 11522 bp, 11 predicted proteins | sample ER_DNA_117_FD_194482 | JGI IMG/M metagenome (GOLD analysis project Ga0307278, IMG submission 194482) | Bulk soil microbial communities from the East River watershed near Crested Butte, Colorado, United States - ER_DNA_117 | ecosystem: Environmental > Terrestrial > Soil > Floodplain | place...
GGGTCGCTGCTCACACCGGTTTTGAAGACCGGGGGGCCCACCAGGACCCGGACGCCTCCAAGCAGGCATTCTAGGCACGAGCCCGTGGACGTGATGGCTCCGACAGTCATTCCGACAGCAACAGCAGCGGACAAGTCACGCGTCCTCATCCAACAACCGGTCCATGACCACCGCGGCGTTGCTCATCAGCCTGGGAGTCATGTGGCTGTAGCGTGTGCCGAAGCGCATGGAAGGTGACCGGGGCAACCCAGCACGGTCAAGGAGGGGACGGTACACGTTGGCGAGGAGATCCCGAGGCTCCATGGGTCGTCCGAGCGTATTGGGAACGTAAGTCCCTCGCGGGTTCGGCGCAGCGTGCCGAGGACCCGAATCATGCGCCTTGCGTGGTGGTCGGACAAACGACACGACGTTTCTTGGCAGCAGACCCCACCGGACGGCCTCGGCGAAGGCGCCGTGCAGGACGGTATGCAGATGGCTGACCGACCGTGGGGCAACGAGTTCTGTGTGCTGTCCAACCGAACTTCCCCGAGCTGTTACCCAGCCGCCGGCCATGGACCACCTAGTGTCCTGTCAGCCACGCCAGCAAGCGGCCCTGGGACCAGCAGCGGCCAATGGCCTCGGCGCGCAGCGCCGACCGGTCGAACACCGCCAGGCCGATGATGCTGTGGCCAGAGGCGCGGCGATCGCCAAGTGTCGGGATCGACGGCGCCACGCCGACCCCCTCCGCTGACACCCACGCCACCACCCGGCCGGCCGCCGCTTCGTCGAGGCGGTGCAGGAAGCGCAGGCGGCGCTCGAGCAGGAACTGCGACAGCGCCCAGGTCGTGGTGACGACAGGCAGGGCGTCCGCGGGCACACGGGCGAAGGCGTCGGGCACCACCTCGACGGCGTCACCCTGCAGCAGCAGCGGCGGGGCAGTCGCCGCCAACGCCAGCTCCGCTTCGAGCCTCGCGACCCGCTCCGGCTGATCCGGCCACAGGCAGGCGCGCAACCATCGGGCGTCATCGGCGTCGGTCACGTCGACCGGATCGGGGTCGACGCCGACCCGGGCGACGACCTCGGGCATCGCCCGCGTCGGGATGGGCCGGTCTCCCACGATCGAACACGACAGCTGCACGGGAGATGACGGGTCGCCCAGCGATTGTCCGTTGCTGTAGGTGATGCCAACGCGATCGACATTGAGATTGAGCCCAGCCGAACCGCCCACGTCGATCAGCCCAACCGCATTCGCGCCGACCCGGCGCGCCGCCTCGGCAATGGCCGGATACAGCACGGCGCAGCGTCCGCTCTGGTTGGTCCGCGTCCGCCGGCGCGCGGCGATGGCCACGACCGAGTCGGTCATTCGCAGCAGCGTGTCGATCGCCGCGCCAGCGGCAGCGTCGCCGTCCCCAGCGGCATAGGCCGCGGCAAGCGCCGGGGCGCGTCCGGCGAGGGCTAGGTCGTGCAGCGCGGCGAGGATCACCGTGGGGTGCCGCTTGCGCGCCGGCGCCGCCTCGATGGCGCGCAGCGCCTCGTCGGACTCACTCAGGGCGACGGCGACGCGCTCGTACAGCGGCGATGTTTCGGCGGCCTCGACCTCACCGAAGTGTCGGTACACCTGAGCGAGTGTGCGGGCCCTACCCACGGGTACGGCGCTTCCTGCGGTCGGCCCTGTCATCCCGACGATTCTAGCCTTGGAACGACCACCCCCGACCCTTTACCTGGCACAAGAGCGCCGAGGAGACCCTCGACCGACTCGCCGGCCACTGCCCCTCCCGCAACAACTAGCGCGCTCCAACCCTGACAGGACACTAGAGTGAACCGCGTGTCCACGCCCCGCTTTTCTCCTGTATGGCTCGTTCTGGTCGGCATCCTTTCGGTGCAGTTTGGTGCGGTGGTCTCCAAAGGCCTGTTCGGCGAGATTCCCCCGGTGGGGATGGTGTTCCTCCGGCTGATCACCAGTTCCCTGATCCTGCTCGCCTTTGTCCGGCCGCGGCTGCGCGGCCGGCCGGTCACCGACTGGTGGCCGGCGCTGGCGCTGGGGTTCGCGCTCGGCGCGATGAACTCGGCGTTCTACGAGTCGTTCGCCCGCATCCCGCTCGGTGTGGCGGTCACCATCGAGTTCGTGGGTCCGCTGTTGCTGGCCGCGGTCGGCAGCCGCCGGCCCCGCGACTTGGTGTGGGTGGGCCTGGCCGCCCTCGGCATTACCCTGTTCGGCGCCGGCCCCACCAAGGTCGACGCCGTCGGGTTCGGTCTGGCGCTGCTCGCCGGCGGCTGCTGGGCGCTGTACGTCGTCTCGACGGCGGCCACGGGGCGCCGCTGGGCCGGCGTCGAGGGGCTGGCCGTGGCCAGCACCATCGCCACGCTGGCGATCGCACCGTTCGCGGTGGTGGCGGCCGGCGAGCGGCTGCTCGAGCCTCGTCTGCTGGTGTTGGGGGCGCTGGTCGGCCTGCTGAGTTCGGTGGTCCCCTACAGCCTCGAGATGGTGGCGCTGCGCACCCTGCCGCCCCGGGTGTTCGGCATCTTGATGAGCCTGGAACCGGCCGCGGCTGCCCTCGCCGCCGCGGTCTTGCTCAGCGAGTGGCTCACGCCCCTGCAACTCCTGGCGATGGCGTGTGTGACGGCCGCGAGCGTGGGCGCCGCCCGCACGGAGTCGGCCCCCGAGGCCCTCCCCCGCGACTAACGCCCACCCGGCGCAAACTCACGGCTGACGAGCTCGGGCCGGGCCTTCGGTGGGCGACGGCGACGACGACCAGGGCGACGCGGAGCTCCAGCCAGTAGCCAGGTCGACCGGCGCCTATGGCGACCTCAAGCGCACCTTGGCCGCCCGGCTCGGTACGGACCGTGCCGGCTACACCGAGGCCAAGAGCGCCTACATCGAGCGGGTCCTGGCAGCCTCGCCGCAACGGCCATAGCCCACGCTGGTCCGCGCTGGGTCCGCGAAGCATCGGAACCCGCTGGTCCTCAACGGGCACCACCGGTCAACAGCGACAGCAACAGGGGCGAACCGCTGTGGTCTACGGCGCGCTGCGGCGTCGAGGAGTCCAGGTCGCAGACGCCTACGAACGGCCCTGAACTGCGGAAACAGAGTTTGAAGACCGGGGGGCCCACCAGGGCCCGGACGCCTCCGTCGAGGATCGTACCCGCGGGGACGACGACGGGGCGCCGCCAGGGAGGCGGCGCCCCGTGGTGGCCGGTCAGACGACCGGCACGGCGGCGGTCAGTCGATGACCGCGGTGAGGGCGTTGACGATGCCGCGGCCGTAGATGCCGTTGCGCGCGAGCGTGCCCTCGCAGGGGGCGTCGAAGCTCGGGTCGAGGTCCGGGTAGGTGAAGATCGGCGGCGACGGGCACGGGGTCTGCTTGGCGGTCCTGGTCAGCACCTGCTCGACGGCCTGCGGGTCCAGCGTGAGCCCGCCGTGGACCGGGTCGCGGTGGCCGTGGCTGGCGACGATCAGCGCCGCGACCCCGGCGGCGTGCGGCGACGCCATCGAGGTGCCCTGCAGGTAGCGGTAGTAGCCGCAGGTCCCGCCCTGGCAGTCCCGCAGCACGAACGGGGTGGTCGGGTTGCCGTTCTCATCCACCTCTCCGGTGACCCGCAGGACGTTCAGCGGGAAGGTGGACAGGATCCGGTTCTCCAGCGCCAGGTACTGGTCGGTGCCGAAGAAGTCCCGGGAGAACCCGCCCGGCGCCGAGAAGTCGGTCTGCTCGATGCCGAAGTTCGAGTAGTGGGCCTTCTTGTGGCTTGGGCCGAGCGCCGAGATCGAGATGACCCCGCGGGTCTCGGTCGGCACGGTGATGCAGGAGTTGTCGACGTCGCGGTGGTAGGCGGCACCGGGGGGGAAGTCGGGGCTGGTGTCGTCGACGGTCGGATGGCCGAGGTCGGTGTTCTGGTTGCCGAGGGCGGCGACCGGGGTGACCCCGTGGGCCCGGGCGAAGTTGATCGCCCGCTGGGTGACGACCCGGATGGTGCGCTGCTCGGCCTGGGCCTCCGGCGAGTCGGCGGGGTTGTCGAGGCAGTTGTACAGCCACGGGTCGGTGAAGAAACTCATGTTGATGACGTCGATGCCGACCAGGCCGGCGTACACCATGGCGTCGACGGTGGGCTGCAGGAACAGGAAGCCGCCGTCCTGCCCGCCGCGGATGTTGACCAGCTGCACCTTGGGTGCGACCCCCGACACGCCGAGGCCGTTCAGCGCCGCGGCGACGATCCCGGCGACGTGGGTGCCGTGGCCGTTGTCGTCGACGTCGGGCGGGTCGACGCAGGACGGCACTTCGCAGGGGCCGTCGATCAGCGGGATGTCGGTGACGAAGTTGCGGCTGAGGGCGCGGTTGAAGTTCGGCGCGATGTCGGGGTGGCTGGCGTCGATGCCGGAGTCGATGATCCCCACCAGGACGCCGCGACGGCCCTGGTTGACCCGGTAGGAACCGCTCGGGGTGGCGTCCACCATCCGCATGCCCCACTGCTTGTCGGCCAGGGGTTCCTGGCCGGGGACCGGTCCGGCGGTCGTGGCCGCGGTGGCGGCGGCGCGGGCGATGGCCTGGGCCTCGCCCTCGCGCTCGACCGCGTCGCGCGGGTTGCCGGCGCCGTTGGGCAGCTTGCCGATGGGCTGGTTGCGGGCCGCGCCGGCGAGGGCGGACTGGTTGCCGGCCGCGGCGATGAACGCCGGGTTGCTCGACTTGACCGTGGCCATGCCGACGTGGGCGTTCTCCTTGAGGACGGTGCCGCCGGCGGCCTTGATGGCGGCTCTGGCGGTCGCCGCCGAGACGCCGTCGGCGTAGGCGACGACGTATTCGCCGTTGGCGCTCTGCAGCTGGCCGGACGACTGCGACTGGGCGGCTGTCCCCGCCTGACCGGATGGGCCCGCGCTTGCGGGCAGGGCGAGCGCGGCCGCCACCAGCACGGCCAGCGCGACGAGCAGGACCTTGCGCACGGCAACCTCCCGTGGGTCGCGCCGGGCCCCTCGCTGCGCCCGGCGGCATGCAGGCGAGCATAGGCACTGGCGCCCCGGTCGTCTAGTCCGAACTAACTAGCCCGCAGGGAGCTTGGTGATGGCGTCGGTGAACACGCGCAGGATGTCGCGGGGGTCCCTGGAGACGAAGGCCAGGCCTCCGGTGGCCTGCGAGATCAGCCGCAGCGAGGTGGCGTCGGCGTCGGCTCCGTAGGCGATGGTGATGATCCGCACCGGCCGGTCCTTCTGCTGCTCGGCCTTGAGCCGTTTGAGCAGCTCGGTCCGGCTGATGCCGCCCTTGGGGTCGTCGTTGATGCCGTCGGTGAGCAGGACCACGATGTTGAGTCGCTGCGGTGCGTACGAGCGCTGCAGGGCCCGGAACGCGGCCAGGGTGGTGTCGTACAGGCCGGTGTCGCCGTTGGTGGCCTGGAGGCGTGTCAGGGCCTCGGCCAGCACCTGGCGCCGGATCTTGCCGTTGGGCAGTCGGGCGTTGGTCGGCCCGATGGGGACGCTCTCGACCCAGTCCCGGTCGCCGGCCAGGTTGGTGGAGAACAGCCAGGTGCCGAGGTTGGTCTCGGGCGCGAACAGGGCGAGGGCCTGGCCGGCGGCCTGCTTGACGATGTCCATCTTGGTCCTGCCGCCGGCCCCGGGGACCTTCTCCTTCATCGACCCCGAGACGTCGTAGACGGCCAGCACGTTGCTGCGCTTGCGAGCCGCGTTCCAGCTCTGCAGGGCCGCCGCCACCACCTTGGGGGCCGGCGGGGCGAGGACCCTCGCCGGCTGGTCGGGCAGGAGCCCGTTGGCCTGGGTAAGCTGCGGGCCGGCGCGGCCCTCGGAGGTGCGGAACCCGACCGCCTGGAAGCGGGTCTGGATCGGCTCGCTACGCAGGTAGTCGAGGAACCCGGCGGCGGCCCGGCGCTTGGCCTCGTCGACCCAGGGGGCGCGCAGCACCACCCACGGGTGGTCGGCCTCCAGGGTGCCTTCCTTGGGGTACATGGCGACCAGGGGGACGTCGGGCTTGTCGCGCTCGCCGCCCTCCTCCAGGCCGCTGGCGTTGCCGCGGTTGTAGTCCCAGACCGACTTCTCGTCCAGGGGCACGGCCGAGACGAAGTCGAGGGTCTTGCCGGCCTGGTCGGCCCGTTGCAGGTTCGCCAGGAGCGTGGCGGGCGTGTCGGCGTCCTCGCCGGGGGCCCGCTCCAAGCCGAGGATCACCTGGCGGAGATGGTCCTCCTGCTTGACCAGGGTCTCGACCGACAGCTCGCTGGTCTGCCCGGTGGCGGCGAACACGGCCGCGATCAGCGCCTCCAGGCCGGGGGTGGACAGGTTGGGGTCGGTCTTGCCGAGCTTGAAGGCCCCCCACTCGGGATGGCCGAGCGCCCGCCAGCCCTCCTGCCTGGTCACCACCTTGAGCAGCTGCCCGAAGCTTGGGGCGTTCCGCGGCCAGCCGAGCGCCTCGGCCATCGGCTTGGGCATGGCCAGCACCATCGGGGTGGTGGCCACCTTGGGATACTCGAAGGGGATCAGCACCGGCTGCCCGCTGGCCTGCTGGCGCAGCGCCACCTGGAGCGCCCAGGTCGAGGAGGCGGGGACCCACACGTCGGGGCGTGTGCCCTGGGCGGCCTCGTTCCAGCCGGTCGAGAGGGCGGCGGCCGCCTCCACCGAGTCGGTGCCGCGGACCTGGACGTCGACGCAGCGGTCGTCGACCGCCGGCCGGCGCCGCTCGTACTCGGCCGCGGCCTGGCTCACCACCCCCGACTGGTCGGGGGAGACGACCACCTGGAGCGGCAGGTTGCCCGAGCGGCAGGCCAGGCTCTGGGCGGGCTGGTTGACGAAGAGCACGAACCCGCCGATCCCAACGGCCAGGACCAGCAGGATGCAGGCGGCCGCCAGCAGCGCAGTCGGGCGCCGCCGCCGCCGCTGGGCCAGATGCCTGCCGCCAACCGATGCTCGCTCGTCAACCATATGCGTCCGGCCACTTCCGGCCGGCCGGCGCGACCGGGGGTCGTCCGCGCCTCGGGGAGCCGGACCGACCTGGCTCCACCGTGTCCGGAGAGATTGCCGCGTTCGGTGCCAGTGTGCAAAATCGGGCCGGGATCGGGGTGATTCGCCGGATTTCCACGCGGCCGGTTCGGCCAGAAGACGACGCTCGCGCCGTCCGCCCGATCAAGCTCCGGTGGCCGCCCTGTCGAGCAGCTTGGCAATGGCGCCCTCGTCGACCCCCGAGGGCACGGGAATGCCCCGGACCCAGTCGATCTTGCCGATGCCGGGGTTGAACTGACCGCTGCCATCGGGCAGGAAGACGTGGGGCGAGCCTTCAACGCCCCGGCGCTGGCCCTCCTGCCAGTCGGCGACCACGCTGCGGCGGAGGCCGCCGCCGTCGAAGGCGTCCAGGAAGCGCGCCCGGTCCAGGCCGGCTTCGGCGGCGATCTCGGCCAGGGTGGGCCGGATCGACAGGTCGCGCCGGTCCAGGAAGAAGGCCCGCCGGGCCGTCTCGTCGAAGCGGTCGGCCGCCTCCGGCCCGCCCAGCTCACCGGCCACCTTCAGCGCCTCCATCGCCGGCAGCAGGGTCGACGGCCAGGTCTGGCGGCGCGGGGGGGCGAAGTGGTCCGGCTCCAGCTGGGTCAGGACCGGGATCTCCTGGCTGAGGGTCTCCCAGGGCGTGCCGCGTTCGTTGACCAGCTCGAGTGGCCAGCAGCGCCAGGCCACCGGCGGTTCGCCGACCGCGGTCCTGGCCCGGCGCAGCCGGATGGAGAGCACATAGGCCCAGGGGCAGTGGAGGTCGGAGAAGACGGTCAGCACGCGCGGCTCCTAACGAGGGTGACCTAGACAATCCAGCTCATGGGCGAACTCGGTGAGGTTGTGCCACCCTATGAAGATATCGCCGCAGGGTCCTGCGGAAACCGGTCGAAGGGCCGGCGACCCGAGGCCCTCGCAGCCGGAGCCTCAACGTCGGTCGAAGGGCCGCGCCGAGCTCCCGGCGATCACCCGGCGGCGGCGCCCGTCGCTGCCCGCCGCCGTCCGGGGTAACCTACCGGCCGTGCGCTCCCGCCAACGGTGGTTGCCGTCCCTGGTGCTGGCACTCGGCCTGCTCGCGGGATGGATGGCGACACCGGCCGCCGCGGCCCCGCCCCAGCCCCGGGTCGAGGCGCGGGCCGCCGTGGTCATGGACGCCGCCAGCGGCGCCGTCCTGTGGCAGCGCCGGGCCCACCGGCCGGTCCTGGTCGCCTCCACCACCAAGATCCTCACCGCCATCGTGGCCAACGACCACTACCCGGCCAGGAAGGTCCTGCGGGTCCCCGAGGCCGCCGAACGGGTCGACGGCACCCGCTTCGGCTACCGGACCGGCTGGCTGATCCGCCGCGACCAGCTGCTCACCACCCTGCTGCTGGTCTCGGCCAACGACGCCGCCGAGACCCTGGCGGCCGCCTGGCCGGACGGCGGCAGGGCCGGCTTCCTCCAGGCCATGCAGGCGACCTGCGCCGAGCTGGGCTGCACCGACTCCACCTGGCGCGACCCGTCGGGGCTGGAGGCCCCCGGGCACCGGGCCAGCGCCGCCGACCTGGCCCTGCTCGGCCGGGCCCTGCTGGAGCGGCCGCTGCTGGCCAGGCTGGTCGGGTCGCGGGCGGTGACCTACAAGTGGCCGAGCGGCCGCCGGACCGTGCTCAGCAACCACAACCACTTCGTCGGCTGGGGCCGCGATCCGGGCGCCCTCGGGGTCAAGACCGGCTACACGACCAAGGCCGGCTCCACCATCGTGGCCGCCCAGCGGCGCGGCGGCCGCACCCTGCTGGCCGTCGCCCTCGGCTCCGACCACATCTACGACGACGTCCACGCCCTGCTCGGCTACGGCTTCAAGGTCAGGCCCGCGGTCGGCTCCGAGGTCCTCGGCGTGCGCCAGGAGCAGCCCGGGGCGGCTCCCGAGGCCACCCTGCCCCCGGCCGCCGAACGCATCACCGGCCGGGTCGCGGCCAGCCCCTCGCCCCTGGTCGAGCGCCTCGGCCTGCGCATCCTGGCCGCCCCGGTCCCCTCGGCCGCCTTCGGCGGCGCCGCCTGCCTCCTCCTCGGCATCCTTGTGCTGGTCTGGCGCCGCCACTAGGACCGGCGCGGACGGGCCCGGAGGCCAAGGGCTCGCAGCTCCAGGTCGGCGAGGGCCTCGTACTCCCCGGCGCGGAGGGCGCCGGCCGGGTCGGGCGTGACCCGGTGCAGCTCGCGCAGCGGCCGGTTGGCCACCGCCCGGAGCGCGAACAGCTCCAGCTCCGCCCCGGCCAGGCGCAGCCGGCTGGCCGCCCCGGCCTCCCGCGCCCAGGCGACCCGGCGTGGCAGCCAGGCCACCAGCAGGGCGGCGATCGGGGCGGCGGCGACCAGCACCCCCAGCCAGGTCGCGAGCTGGTGGACGACCTGCTGCTGGGTCGCGCCGGCGTCGGCCAGGGTCCGTCCCACCCCGGCCAGGCGGCCGAACGGGCCCTGCAGGTCGCCGCCGACCACCGGGAGACGCCCGACCTTCTGCTGGATCTCGGCCACGTCGCCGGCGAACCCGCCGCCGGCCTGCTCGAGCCGCGCCCCGGGGACGGCCAGCTTGCCGACCAGCCGGTACAGGGCCGACCCGGCCCACACCCAGGCGGCCGTCCAGGCCAGCACGGCCAGGTCGCCGAGGAGCTGCCGGGCCCGCAGCCCCGCCGTCTCGGCGTACAGCTTCACGGCCGGGCGCCGGCCGCTACGCCTGGTGGCGGCGGAACACCACCACGGCGTTGTGGCCGCCGAAGCCGAAGCCGTTGGACATGGCCGCGTCGACCTCGGCCTTGCGGGCCTGGTTGGGCACGTAGTCGAGGTCGCAGGCCGGGTCGGGGTCGGTCTGGTTGATGGTCGGGGGCAGGATCCCGTCCCGCACCGCCAGCACCGTGGCGATGCCCTCGACCGCCCCGGCCGCCCCGAACAGGTGGCCGATCATCGACTTGGTCGAGGAGACGGCCAGCCGGTCGGCCTGCTCCCCGAACGCCAGACGGATGGCCTTGGTCTCCGAGACGTCCCCGGCCGGGGTGGAGGTGCCGTGGGCGTTGACATAGCCGACCGCCTCGGGGGGAAGCTCGGCCGAGCGCAGCGCCCGCCGCATGGCCAGGGCGGCCCCGCTGCCGTCCTCGGACGGGGCGGTGACGTGGAAGGCGTCGGCCGACTGGCCGAAGCCGACCAGCTCGGCGTGGACCGTCGCCCCGCGGGCCAGGGCGTGCCCCCGCTCCTCCAGGATCAGCGCTCCGGCGCCCTCGCCCATCACGAAGCCGTTGCGCAGGGCGTCGAACGGCCGCGATGCCTCGGCGGGGCGGTCGTTGAACTTGGTCGAAAGGGCCGTCATCTGGGCGAACGCGACCAGAGCGACCTGCACGAAGGCCGACTCGGAGCCGCCGGCGATCATGGCCGCGGCCTCGCCGTGACGGATGGCCTGGAAGGCCAGCCCGATGGCGTGGTTGGAGGCCGCGCAGGCGGTGGTGGTGCAGAAGTTCGGCCCGCGCAGGCCGAGCTTCATGGCGATCTGGCCGGCGGCGGCGTTCGGCATCAGCTGGGGCACGGTGAACGGCGAGACCCGGTTGGCCCCCTTGGTGCGCATCACCTCGTCGCTGGCCAGCAGCGAGCCGATTCCGCCGATGCCAGTGGCGAAGACCACCCCGGTCTCGTCCTTGTCGACCCCGCCCTCGATGCCGCTGTCCTCCCAGGCTTCGCGGGCGGCGGTCAGCGCGAACTGGGTCGAGCGGTCCAGCCGCCTCGCCTCCTTGGGCCCGAGGCTGGCCGCCGGGTCGAACTCCAGGCATTCGGCCGCCACCTTGGACGCCACCGGCTCGGGGTCGACCAGGGTGAGCGGGCCGACCCCGGACTGGCCGGCACAGATGGCGTCCCAGTAGGCCTTGGCCCCGACGCCGACCGGGGTGACCGCACCGAGCCCGGTGACGACGACGCGCTGCAAGGTCCTACCCCACCGCCGACTGCTTGGAGATCACCAGGTCAGCCGCCTCGCCGACGGTCTTGACGCCGGCGATCTGGTCGTCGGAGATCTCGATGCCGAACTTCTCCTCGAGGGCGAGCACGACCTCGACCAGGTCGAGCGAGTCGGCGTCCAGGTCCTCCTTGAAGCGGGCGTCGGCGGTCACCTTGTCCGCCTCGACGCCCAGCTCGGAGGCCAGGACGTCCTTCATCGTCTCGACGACTTCCTCGCGCGACTGCGCCATCTCCTCGTTCTCCTTCGTGCCGGGGGCCACGATGGCGGCTCAGGATGCCGCCCGCGCCGACTGCCAGTCAACTGACCCTTCGGTTGTTAGGTACCCATCGTCATGCCGCCGTCCACGGCCAGGACCTGGCCGGTGATGTAGCTGGCCTCCTCGCCGGCCAGGAACCGGACCGCCGCCGCCACCTCCTCGGGGGTGCCGAGCCGCCCGATCGGGATCTGGCCGAGGGTCGCCTGCCTGGCCTCCTCGCTCATGGCGTCGGTGAGCTTGGAGGGGATGTAGCCGGGGGCGACGGCGTTGACGGTGACGCCCCGGCCGGCCACCTCCCTGGCCACGCTCATGGTGAGCCCGAGCAGCCCGGCCTTGGAGGCGGCGTAGTT
>Ga0307278_10001522_pt1 | contig 11520 bp, 12 predicted proteins | sample ER_DNA_117_FD_194482 | JGI IMG/M metagenome (GOLD analysis project Ga0307278, IMG submission 194482) | Bulk soil microbial communities from the East River watershed near Crested Butte, Colorado, United States - ER_DNA_117 | ecosystem: Environmental > Terrestrial > Soil > Floodplain | place...
GCAGCAGCCAGAGTCCGATCAGCAACCCGGCCAAGGTGCCCACTGGCGGCGGGACGGGTCGCATCAGCGGGTCCACAGGGGCCGGCGTCGACGCGCGATCAACAACCCGTCACAGCACCGCTCCACCAACTCACCCTCGCCGTCGTCGGCCAGCTCGGGCCAACGGCAGCGGGTGTGCCAGCCGCTGGCGCAGGCCGGGCAGTCGGGGCTGTCGTCCCACATCAGCCCGCCACCCCCTCGACCACCGCAGCGGACGGGGCGGGGAAGGTCTGCTCGGTCAGCTCCGCGCAGGCCAGCAGGGCCTGGGCCAGCTCGCGCAGGGCGGCCGGGCGGCCCTGGATGGTGAACCAGGCCCGGTCGGTGTCGTAGCGGACCGACCCGTTGGGCTGGCCGTTGCCGGCCATCCAGCAGTCCACCGCATAGCCGGTGTTGGCGTGGGCGAGCAGGGCCACACTCAGCGCGGAACGCCGCGTAGGATCGTTGGGCATCATGGGCTCCATTCCTGATGCGCAGGCCCGAGTGGTTGCCGCCACTCGGCCTGGATGGGTGGAGGGGCCGGCCCGGCTCCCAACAGCCGGTCTGCCGGCCCCTCCGTCGTCCACCGGACTTGGTCTTGGCATCCCTCCCTTCGCTGGTTAGCTGGCCTTGGCTTGGGCGATGGCCGGCTCGATGCGGGCGGCGCGGAACGACACCCCCGAGCGGTCGGCCATCGTCCACGGCTGGGCCACCAACCCGGTCACCTTGACCGGGGCACCCTGGCGGATGGCCGCCGACGGCACCCCGGGCACCTTGACCGCGAGCAGGTCGGCGCTGCCCTCGCCCATGGCCAGAAGCTGCATGACGTACAGCGGCTCGCCGTTGTCGTCGGCTTTGGGCCGGCGGGTCTCGAAGTCGACCACTGGCTCGGGCGGCATCGCGCACAGGAACGCGATCGCCGATGTGTCGATCGGGAGCTTCACTGGCTGCCTCCTTTCGGCTGCGTCGCACGGAGAACGCGACGGCAACAGGGGAGCACTGCAGCGTCCATCGCCGACAGATCAGCCACTCATCACTCGCTCATCAGTCGGACCTGAAGCCGTTTGACCGTCGCGGTGGAGTCGTACAATGTGCCATTCGGGCAACCGGCACGGAAGGCGAGGAACGGCCGATGGGGTCCCCAGCGGCCACCAGGTGGGAGCCCAACGAACGGCTCCGGGTCCAGCGGCTGCGGCGGGCCTGGTCGCTGGAGGACGTCGTCCGCGAACTGTGCGACCTCGCGGATCGGCTGGGCGAGCGGCCGCTCGGCGTGAACGCCACCATGGTCTACAACTGGGAGACGGGCCGGCACCGGCCCCGACCGCCCTACCCGCGGCTGCTCTGCCTGCTCTATGAGTGTTCGGCCGAGGAGCTGGGGTTGTGGGGACCGGCCGGGTTCAGCGAGCTGCGCCGTGCTGGAGTCCTGGTTGTCCCTCCGCCGGGCTTCGCCGGTCGCTGGCCAGAGCGCCCGCTGCGCGTGACCGAAGCCACCATTCACAACCTGGAGAGCGTCTCGGCGGCCTATCGGCGCATGTACCACACCGTCGCCGCCCACGACCTCATCGACGACGTTGCCCAGCATGCCCAGACGACCACCGGGTTCTGGCGCCGGACCGCCGACCCCGAGCTTCGACGGAGCTTGGCCGCCGCGGCCAGCGAGATCACGATGCTGGCCGGCCGCATGTCGTTCTTCGACCTTGGTCGACCCTCGCAGGCCGAGCCCTACTACCAGGACGCCCTGGAGGCTGCTCAAGGGGCCCAGGACCGGCCGTTGCAGGCCGTCGTGCTGGGTAACAAGAGCTTCCTGCCCCGCAGTCGCGGCGACTTCGCCACTGCTCTGCAGCTCCTGGATCAGGCGAAGAGGCTCGTGCCTGATGATCCTGTGGTCCGGTCGTGGGCGATGGCGTTGGAGGCGATGACCAAGGCCTGGGCGCACGAGCCGGCCGAGAGCCTGGTCGCCCTTGAGGCCGCCGAGGACGTCCTCGATGAGGCCACGTTAGGCACGGCGCCGGCTTGGTTCGACTACTACGACCACCCACGGCTGGCTGGCTTCAAGGGCCAGGTCCACATCCGCCTGGCCCAGCCCGAAACTGCCCACGCCGTGCTTGAGGAGGCCATTGGTGCGCTTGATCCGGACGCGGCCAAGCAGCGTGCCTGCTATCTCGCGGATCAGGCCACGGTCTGTGTCGATGAGGGGGAGGTCGACCAGGCCTGCCAGCTCGGCATCCAGGCGCTCCAGCTCCTCGGCGAGGTCGAGTACGAGACCGGCGTGCAGCGAGTCCGCGACCTTCGCATCAGGCTGCGGCCCTGGTGGAACCATCCGGCCGTCGCCGACCTGACTGAGCAGCTGCTGTTGGTGTCGTAGCATCCCTGGCATGACCGAGGAGGAACCCAAACAGCAGCGGCTCATCCTGGCCCAAGGCCAGCGAGTCGGCCTGGGCGGGTTGCGGCATGACCTCATCCCTGCCTACCTGCGGTGGCGCAGCGACCCAGAGGTCATGCGCGGGACCGGGGGGAGCACCCAAGTTCCCACCGTGGAGACGATCCAGGCCTGGTACGAGCAGGCCACCAGACCCGGCAACACAGAGGTCCACTTCACCATCTACGACCTCGACGACGTGGCACCAGTCGGCACCGCGTTGCTGGTCCGGGTCGACCAGCACGCCGGCACCGCCGAGTTCGGGCTGACCATCGGCGAGCGACGCAACCAGGGCCTCGGCACCGAAGCCACCAGGCTGGTGCTCGACTGGGCCTTCACGGTCATGGGCCTGCACAACATCCTGCTGGTGACCTTCTCCTGGAACCTGCCCGCCATCCGGGCCTACAGCAAGGCAGGATTCCGGGAGATCGGCAGACGGCGAGGAGCCGTCCTCACCTACGGCCAGCGCCACGACCAGGTGCTCATGGATGCCGTGGCCGATGAGTTCACCGACTCGGTCCTGGCCAAGCAGGCCCCGCCGAACGCCCAATCGCCAGACCGTCCCTGAGCGGCTGATGATGCTCGTAAGAAGTTTCTCTACATCCTCAAGGCCGGCCCTGCGGGCGGCCGCCTACGGCGGCCGTCCTCGCGCCGGCAACGACACGACGGCCACCCGGGAGCCGGTCTCACCTCCGCACCAGGCCAGCGATGGCCGACACCTTGGACGGCGATGCCTTACGCGGCAGTACGACGATCAGAGCAGGCCGCCGTCCACAACGACGTAGGTCAAGTGCGCTGACCAGGCCATTGACCAGCCCGATAGGGTGGCTCAGATTGGCCCGACGCGCGCGAACTCCACCAGCTTCGCGCCAAAGGGGGATGGCGATGCGTTCTCCAAGATGGCCTTCCATCACCCGCTCCCGAGGCGCGCGCATCGGCACGCTGTCGGCGCTGCTGGCCTGTGGCCTGCTGCTCGCCATGGTCCAACCGGCGGCGGCGACGACGACGCGCGTCGTCATGAGCGGGCTCGACAACCCGCGCGGGCTCGCCTTCGGGCCCGAGGGGGCCCTCTACGTCGCCGAGGCAGGGCGCGGCGGGACGGGCCCGTGCACGTTCTCGATTCGCCCCTTCGAGCCCGGACAGCCGTTCTGCTACGGCCCCAGCGGCGCAGTCTCGCGGCTCTGGCGGGGCGTACAGGAGCGGGTCGTGACGGGGTTGCCCTCGTATGCAAGTAGGTTCGGCCAGGCGACCGGGCCCAACGACATCGCGATGCTCGGCCGGGGTGAGGCGCGGGTATCGATCGGCTGGGGGACGAACCCGCTGTTGCGAGACCAGCTGGGGCCTCCGTGGACGAGCTTCGACTGGCTAGCACGCGTCGATGCGAGCGGGGGTTGGCGACTCGAGGCGGACGTGGGCGCCTATGAGGCGGCGGCGAATCCGGATGGGGGCACGCTCGACTCCAACCCCTACGGCCTGTTGGCGCAACCAGGCCAGGTCGTCGTCGCAGAGGCGGGCGGGAATGCGCTCTTGGCCGTCAGGTCGAACCGCTCGATCTCGACGATCGCGATGTTCCCCTCGCTGCCCCAGGGGCGCCCTGTGGATGCTGTTCCGACGGCGGTCACGCTCGGCCCTGACGGCGCGTACTACGTGGCCGAGCTCACAGGCGTGCCGTTCCCGGCCGGCGCCGCCAACATCTACCGAGTCGTGCCCGGCCAGGCGCCAACCGTCGCGTACACGGGCTTCACAACGATCATCGACCTCACCTTCGGACCGGACGGGAGCCTTTACGTCCTCGAGCACTCCACCGGCTCCATGGGGCCGCCTTTCTTCCAGCTGCCCGGAAGACTGCTCAAGGTGGCACCCGATGGAACGCGAACCACCGTCATCGACGGTCTAACGCGACCCGGATCGGTTGCCGTTGGCCCAGACGGCGCGCTCTACGTCTCGAACCGAATCACGTCAATCGGTACCGGCGAGGTGCTACGCATCGAGCCCTAATTTGCGTAACAGGCCCGGCACGCCCAGCCTCAATCGCGCACCGACAGGAAGTCGGTATACGGCAAGGAGGGGATTGCCCTGCCCCTGCTGGGGGCGGAGGATCGCCTAGGCCATCTCGTCGCTTCCGGGGCGGGAGACGGACCTACGAAAGGGGGAACAGACCAATGCGTCGCTTCACGCTGTTGCTCGGGACCGTCATTGCCCTTGGGCTTTGCGGAGCGCCGGCGGCGCTCGCCGCCGACCCGGGGGTCAACCACTTCACCATCTCGGACTCGTTCACAGACAACGACTTCTGCGGGACCGGCCAGACGGTGGACGTCTCCGTCTTCATTCAGGGCACGGAGTTCCTTGCCCCCAACCAGCCCGTGGACTACCGGAATGTGGGCGAGGGCAACATCGTCTACACGAACCCGCTGAACGGCGCGACGGTGATCGATCACTTCGCCGGCAACTTTTCCGCGACGATCATCTCGGGCGACCCCGAAGGGGTACACACGACCGAGCGGACCTTCCAGGGACTGATTCACCTGTACCGCACCGACGGCGGGGTGCTGTACCGGGGCGCCGGCTACGTCGTTGTCCACGAGGTTGCCAACGGCGACGAGGTCCTCAGCACCGAGATCGTCGTCGACCGGGGACCCCATCCCGATGCCGAGAGTGGCTTCACGCTCTTCTGCGAGGTCATCCCGAGCGCCCTTGGGCTGAGCTAGCCAAGTACGTCACCCATGGAGAGCCGTAGAGCGTCGCCGCCGTTGGGGTACATCGAGTCGCCGATCTGGTGAGGGGCGGGCCGGGTCGAGCCCCGATTGCCCAGTTCCCATCGATTACCTGTTCCGCGACGATGACCTCAAGGCCCAGATGAAGCACCAGCCCAGCACCTCCGGGAGATGCTTCGACCGTCTGCCTGGGAGAAGAAATCTCTGCTTGCCCAGGCCCTCGGCCAACTGATGTCCTCCATTCGGGGAACATGAGCTGCCGTGCGCTCGGAACGCTTGCCAGCGAGGCACTTGTCACCGGGACGGTCCTCACCCTCCGGCCGAGCTGGAGCCGGCGCCGCCAGGCGCGAGCCTCGTCGTTCTCGCCGGCCGTGCCACCCACGTGCCACAAGCAGCGGTCACCAGCGGTATCCAGCGGACAGTCACGGTCACTGGAAGCAGGCCGTTGGGCTGGGCACAAGCCGCTGACCTGGACCACTTGAGCCGCCCGAAACTGCATGGCATGCAAGGGGTCGCGCTTACTCCCCGATCGGAAGAGCGAAGAAACGTTCAGGCTGCACCTTCTAGAGCCTGTCCAAGTCTCGTCCTACGAACTCAACCGAAGAGGTCCATGCATACTTGATTTCACCCGACTCCGGATCTCGATACCAGGTATTCCCCCATTTACTACTCCCGTTCCACTCCCATGACACCCGCATGCCCTTCTTATAGTCGTCACGGGTTGTAGGGAATATCCGGTATTTTGTAATTGCGCCTCCTGCGCTCAAGGATTCCAAGGTGACGCCCTTGCAGTCCTCTCGCAGTTGCTTGCACTCAGAGTCGGAGTACAAGTCGACGTTATCCCGATGAACAGCATGGCTCTCATGAGGAACCGCCCTAATGGCCTTTAGGATGACCAATCCCGAATCAATCGCTCTGAGGATCTCATCGTTACTAACTTGCCCTCGTCCGTGGACGATGAGGTTGCGGACCTCACTGAACTGGTCGAGCGCCGGAAGCGTTTCATCGGGGAGTGATGTACGTTGAGCCAGCTCCTCTAGGCCTTTTCTAAGGGAGAGAGATCGGGATCGGGGCTCGCCCCCAAGCGAAGCGAGCAGCTCCCGGACTGCTCGGTCCAGTTCAGCGGACAAAAGCATCAGAGCGACCTTTGGTGACCGGCTAGCTTCCTCAAGGATCTTCGGAACGATATCGTCAGGGCCACCAACGGTGGGCGACTCAAGTTCTTGGGAGCCGGACGTGGCCTCCGCCTCTAGGGCTTCTGCGGTTCTCTCTAGTCGGTCAAGCGATTCGTCTAGCTCAAGCTCGCCACCAAGGAATTTCGCCTTTCGTAGCCTCGTCAGGAGTGCGCTAACTTCCTTCCTGAAAATGATGATGGCAACTACCACGACCAGCGGCCAGAGGACCGCAGCAATGCCCTTCAGCAACTCTGCAAAGTCCTGCATCCTATGGCCCCCAGCCAAGCGACAAAGCTGTCGAACCTTACTACACGGTCGGCCTGCTTCCCAACATCGCCCGACTCGACTATCGGGGGCATCGCCTCGTGGCCGTCTTCCGCCCAACGCGCAAGCTCAGAGACCGTCCCACTTACTCGACGCCTGCATCGGCCTTGCCGTGCCCGGCCGGCCGATCGGTCCCTGGTCGCGGAGGACCGGAGCGCCGGAGGCATCCGCGACCGGACGGGACCGGAACCCCAATGCTCACGGGATTGCTCACGGGACGGGCCGCGACAGCCCGGGATGAGCGGGTACAGGATGGGACGGCCTTGCGGCGTCCGCCCAGCTCGGAGGCCTGGTAGAGGCCAGAAGAGCACCGTCTAGCACACCGCGTGGGCAATTTAGGTTCTGATGTGCCAGCTGTCGCGCCTGCCGACAAAGCTGGAGCGCAACTACGCAAGGAGAAGGGGGGTCGCTAAACGCCGGCAGGCCTTTGAAGGCGGCTAGGCTCTCAGCATCAGAAAGGAGCGGCTGTGGCTACCTTCGAGAACACCGTGATAATCAGGAGGCCAACCGCGGAGGTGTTTGCGTTCCTCGCCGACTTCGAGAACGTCCCCAGGTGGAACTACGCCATCGTCGAGACCCACAAGGTCTCCCAGGGGCCCGTCGGCGTGGGGACCGTCTACCAGCAAGTCCGCTCGGTGCCGAGCCGCAGCGAAGAGGGCTTCGAGGTCACCGCCTACAACCCACCCCGGCAGCTGGAGATCCAAGGCCAGCTCGGGCCGTTCCCCTCGCGCCTCTCCTATGCCCTGGACGCCGTTCCCGAGGGAACCCGGGTCACGAACTCGGTGGAGCTTGAGCTCCGAGGGCCGGGTCGTCTGCTTGGGCGCGTCGCCGTGCCACGGGTCCGGGACGCCGTGGCCGCCAACCTGCAGAAGCTCAAGGAACTGCTGGAGCAATAGGGCCACGCCCGGCCCAAGCGTTCAGACCTGCAGCCCGGTCTTGCTTCTGATCGTCGCCAGGGTGTTGTGGACGGCGCGCCCACCTGCGCGGCCGGTGTTGGGGGCTGAGGCGACGATGGCCGAACCGGCTGGGCCGGTGACCTTCAAGTGCCCGCTGGCGGTGCGCTCCACCTGCCCACCGGCCCGCTGCACGGCGGCGGCGATCTCCTTGGCTTCCTTGGACCGCCAGCGTTTCGGGGTTGGTTGTTTCTTCAGCGCCATACCAGATGACCTGCGCATTCCGAGGACCCGTCCATGCCCTTATCGTGGACAGCGCACCTTCTGCTGGCAAGCCCCAGGCCAGCATGCAGCGTCGCGGAGCGACACCCCATCGTCCAGTGGGCACGTCCGACGGATCTTCACGCTCGGTCCGTGCTGGGTCCGCACCCGACGGGTCAACAGCGGACAACAGCGGGCAGGAGCGGTCACCAGACGTTCGGCGAACCTGCAGGCCGCTGCCCCTACAGCTCCGTGACCTTGTACGGAGCAGACGGCCGCAGTGGAGTTCGAGTCTCCCGTGCCGGTGGCTGTTCGCCAGTGTCGATATCAGTACTTCCAGATGCCGATCGTCTGCTCGTCCAGGTCGCGCAGCACCAGCTGGCCGTGCCGGGTGGGGACGTCGAACACGAGCCAGCCGGATGCTCGCTCACCCTTGTTGAGCGGCGCAGGCTCGAGCGGCGGATCGAACCCGCTTGTGCCGGTGATGGCCGTCTCGTAGAGGTGGCCGCTGACCCGTGCGTAGAGGTTGTAGATGTCCTGTTCGTCGGCGAGGGCATGCCCCTTCACGAATGCGCCCATGTACAGGCCACGCTGGGGACGCTCGAACTCGTCACCAGGGGAGAACTTGATCCGGGCGACCGCGACCTCCAGCTGGGCGTCACCGAACTCGTCGTAGATGGTCAGCTTGTCGCCGACTCGGCCGGTGGCGACCTCGGGTCGGTCCGGCCGCTGGGGGACGAGTTCGAAGTTCACCTTGCCGTTGACGTTCTCGACCGTGACCCGCACGGTCAGTGGCTTGCCGCCTCGGGAGATGGTGCAGTCGAATGTCCCACCCACCTTGAGCACGCGCAGGCGGGGCGTGCCGCAGTCGACGGTGGCGTTGGCCAACTCAACCGGCAGGTTCGCCCCGATCTCCTTGACAGCCTTGTCGGTGTTGATGAGAGCTTTGACGAACTTGAACTCGTAGTCGAAGCTTCCGCTGTCAGTATTGACATGGCTGAGGGTCACGGCGATGGGCAACTTGGCACCTTCGAAGTCAGCGGTGCATTCGAAGGTCGCACTCTCGGTGAGCTTGACATCCTTGGGGCAGACAACGCTGCCGAGGCGCGCGTCGGGAGTCCCCTGCAGGCGCCTGGTGATCGCGTCCTGGATTCTGACCGGGTCGACGGTGTCGCTGGCGGCATCGCCGATGGTGACCTTGGCTGAGCAGCCAGAAACAACGGCCGCTGCCAACAACAGCGGGAGGACGGTTGCGAGGCGGTCCAGCCAGCCTTGTGCGGGTGTGGACCGGAACCGTGGGCGTGCCGTGGGCCTCAGGTTAGCGGGCGCCGACGGACGGCTGGTAGTTGCTGGCACGGGGAGCCCCCTCCAGCGGGTGCCATGCGGCGAGGGTCGCGTGGCACGCGACTCCTGTGTGCTTGGGCGAGCTGGCGTGCATCCAGCTCGGGGACGGGGCCGCAGCAGCAGCGACCTCCTCAACCGACGCGCCCTGCCCGACCAGAAGGGGCAGCGGCTCCCTCGCGTCGCGGTCCACAGTCCTCGTCGGAACGCTACACCTTGCCTTGCCGTCTAGAAAGCGGATGTCGCACCTCGCTCACCGCCGATCGGGCCCCGGTCGCGAGGAGCGGAGCGCCGGAGGCGTCCGCGACCAATGGGACCGGATCACCAGACGGGACGCGGGGCCACGCTGGGGCCACATGTGAGCGGTGCACTACGGACAACCACGGTCACTAGCGGTCTCTGTTTCTGGCCGATGAACTGGTCCGCTCGATGCGATCGCAGGCCGGACGGACGCCTGATTCGCTTTCACACGGCAGAAGTCACAGGTTCGATCCCTGTCACGCCCACCAGCACAAACGCTCCTCTCAACCCCCACCTTCACCCTCGCTGTCAGCAAATCTGTCAGCAAGTCACGATGAGTGGCGAGCCGTCACAGACCTGCATGAGCGGTTAGACACCCGGCCACCGGAGCTGTCCAGTTCGAGGACCGCCTCCGCGACCTGGACCACGATCACGAGCCGTTCCTGGATCGCGGTGGCCACGCGGACGGCCATCTCCGGGGTCGTGTGGCGGTACCGCGCACCCAATACGGCTCCCACCCTCGAGCTCCCCGCGGCGGCTGCGCTCGTGGCCCATGAGTTCGTCGATCACCCGGGCTGGGATGCCGGCGTCCTCCAGCCAGGTCGAGAAGGCTTGGCGAGCTGGACCTGTGCGCGGAAGTTGGCATCGAGCCATCGGCTGACGAACGCGAGCTGCTTTCGATCTGCGTCCAGGTGGTGCTCGCCTCGGCCGCGGCAGGGCTGGCCCCCCGATTGGACCGATCCCGACCGATTTTCGGGATCTCGATGCCTTGCGGTCTTCGACGGCTGCTCTTCGTCGGCTCGGGTTCTCCAGCCGTTGGGCAGTCCATCCCACCCAGGTACCGTCATCAACCAGGCGTTCCTGCCCACCCTCGAGCAACTGGAGGCCGCCCGGCGTTTGGTCGAGCGCTATGACGGTGCTCTTGAACGGGGTGTCGGTGTCTGCGTGGATGAGGATGGCCAGATGGTGGATGAAGCCGTCGTCCGCGCGGCACGTCAAATCCTGGCGACGGCTCGCCGGACGGCCGACAAGTCTGGCCTCCGTTGAGGACGAGCGGCTCGTCGCCCCTCGCCGTAAGTACTTCTTCATCCTCAAGGCCAGCCCTGCGGCCCGGCAGCGATGCGACCGTCACCGGGACGGCCGCCACCCCGACCATCCCCGCCTTACCGTCCATCCCAAGGGCGGTTGGGGGGAACCCGCCGAAGCCCACACGAACAGCACGCCACCCCCAAACATGACACCAAGAGCCCCAAGAAGCAGGACGACGGCAAAGACCACTGCCCACACCCGGTCCCCCAGCGAGTCCAGCCGCGCATGATGTGGGTTGTTGGGATCGTAGCGGACCTTGACTGGATCGCCGACGCTGTGGCCGGCATCCACGTTGCCCGTGATCACGATGACCTGCTCACGGGCAGTGAGGAAGCGCACCACCGGGTGGTAGCTCGTGCGCCTGTCGGAGCCCGATCCGCTGGTCACAGTCTCGATGCGGATCACCACCCCGACGGCGCGCCGACTCGACGACGGGGGGCGCAGAATGTCCACCAGGTCGTGCACGCCAGCGACCACCAACCCGACGCCCAGCAACAGCACCCCGATCGCGGCAACCAGCAGTCCCCACCGCGGCTTCCTCATGGTCTCCGTTGACGATGGGCCAAACACGCGCCCGCGCAGCAGGAACGCATGGGTGGTGCCACCCACCATCAGCAGCAGGATCACCGTTCCGATCAGCGCGTCACCCGGGCCGCCCTCCGGGGTGAACGCACCGACGATCAGCAGCGCCGAGCCGATCGCGTAGGCGACGGTCACCAGCCACATCCGCCGCTGTCGCAGCCGGACCGCGGCAACGGCGAAGGGGACGGGGGCTAGCAGGCCCAACGACAGCAGCGGGATCAGCGCCCACAGGACGGTGCCGAAACCCAAGCGCGTTCGAATCGGTCCGGACGGAGCCGTGGCACCGGAGCTCACCAGATCCCCCCAACCGCGGGCCCGCAAGGCCTCCCGGCGGAGTATAGATCCGCTCGCCTGGTCCGACGAGACTCGGCGCCTGGGCCTGGTCCGTACCAGGTCCGCACGGCATCGGAAACCGCCGGTCCGCGGCGGGCACGAGCGGTCACGGCCGATATGCGAGAATCGCAGGT
>Ga0307278_10001523_pt1 | contig 11518 bp, 14 predicted proteins | sample ER_DNA_117_FD_194482 | JGI IMG/M metagenome (GOLD analysis project Ga0307278, IMG submission 194482) | Bulk soil microbial communities from the East River watershed near Crested Butte, Colorado, United States - ER_DNA_117 | ecosystem: Environmental > Terrestrial > Soil > Floodplain | place...
GAATCGCATCAGAGAGTGGTCCATCGCGTACGCGATCGACAAGGCCCGCGAGGACGTGTGGGAGGGCGAGCACGTCCGATACCTGGACGAGCTGGAACTCCTCGAGATCAGCGCTGTCTACTCGGGCGCCAACCGGTTCAACCGAACGGTCGAGGTCCGCTCGCGACCGTTCACCACGTCCAGCAGCAACGCGACCGTCACGCTGGACGACGACTGGCGCGAGCCCGACGAGCTGGCGCTCATCAACGCCCGACTCGACCAGCTCGCGTCCAACGAGCGCCCTCGCAGTCCAGAGCTCGCCCGCCAGGTCGACGACATGATCACCGATGTGCGCCTCGAGCTCGCGCAGGAGGCGCTCGCCCGAGCCGAGCAGGCGGCGTAGGAGAGGTGGATGGACGTCAACTTGGTCCTCGATCCCGTGCCCATTCGAGTGGACCCGAAGATGCGGCCGGTGACAAGTTGAATGCGCGCCACCGAGAAGTGTCGCTTCCGTTACGAACCGACATCCTGACCTTGCATATCGCGGCGTGCTCGGGAACCCGAGCGGCGGCGATTGCGTCTCTTGGCCGAGACAAACTCGTTGCACCTGTAGGCGGAAAGCGAGCCCATGACCATCGGAACGTCGAAGCTGCTTGCGTTGACCGCGCTCGCCGCGATTGTCCAGTCGCTTGTCGGGCCGTCCCCAACCAGCGCGACCATCGCACTTTGCCGCGAGCGCCCTCCCACGATCGTCGGGTCGGAGAAGGGAGACCGGCTCGTGGGCACCCCTGGACCCGACGTGATTGCCGGACGAGGCGGCGATGACCGAATCCACGGCCTGAGCGGAGACGACCGTGTCTGCGGGGGCCAGGGCAACGACGTGCTGCTCGCCGGGCCGGGGCGCGATCTTGTAGACGGCGGGGTCGGGGACGACAGGGGCAACGCGGGCAGCGGCGACGACAGGTTTCGCGGGGGTCCCGGCGCTGACAGCCTCTGGGGGGACGCGTTCAATGCGTCCGGCAACGACATCCTCTTGGGGGGAGGTGGGTCTGACGTGTTCAACCCCAGAGATGGCAACGACGTGATCCGAGGCGGGAACGGTCGAGACGCCGTAGCCTATTGGGAGGCCGACGGCATCAGGGTGAATCTGCGCACGGGCGTAGCCAAGGGGTGGGGTCGTGACAGCTTGCACTCAGTGGAGCAGGTGGTGGGCAGTCTGCTCGACGACGTCATCATCGGCGACGAGGGTCCGGACTTTCTCGAGGGCGGCTTCGGCGATGACCTGCTGGTTGGTGGAGCTGGGCGCGATCGCCTCTTGGGCGACGCCGGAGACGACACGCTCGATGGAAGTCGCGGAGATGACGAGCTGGCTGGGAACGATGGCATCGATCGAGTTGACTACGGCAGGTCAGACGGACCCGTTACGGTTGATCTCGCAACGGGCGAGGCCACGGGCGATGGCTCGGACATGTTGGTCGGCGTGGAACGCCTGGTCGGTTCGCGGTACGACGACTCATTGACTGGAGACTCGAACGCGAATGCGATTTCGGGTGGGGAGGGCAACGACATCCTGTCGGGCGAAGAACGCGACGATTCCCTCATGGGCGATGCTGGAGACGATCTCTTGGACGGAGGCCCAGACACGGACACGCTCGACGGAGGCGTCGGCAGTGACGTCTGCGTGAACGGTGAGGCCCTCTTGGATTGCGAATCCTAGTCCTTCGCGTTTCCACCGCGGCCAGCATGATGTCGCTTCCGTCACGAACCGACGTTCGGCGTCCGCGTTCACGGAGCAATGCTTACCGGCACCGGCTGCCAATCTGGCTCGATGTCAAAGCTATCGGGGATCACGAAACGCACGATGACGGCGGTTTCCAGATCCAGCACGGCGATGTCCTCCCGGCCGTTGTCGTAGTTCGCGATGGTGAATGCGATCTGCGAGCCATCAGGCGACCAAGCCGGTGTCCAATCGGCCGTGGGACCGGTCGTCAAGCGCTCCAGCTGGGAGCCGTCGGACTGGATCGCGTAGAGATCGTCCGAGTGGCGATGCCGATTGCTCTGAAAGACCAGTCGCGTCCCGTCCGGCGACCAGTCGGGGTTCGAGTCGCGTGCCGAGCTCCGCGTTAGCCTTCTCTGACGCGTCCCGTCCGAATCCATCAGGTAGATGTCCCAGTTGCGGTGACGCTTGCTCGCGAAGGCGATGGTTTCACCATCCGGGGACCACGCGGGTAGAAGATCCTCGAAGGTGTTGTTCGTCAGGCGCGTGAGGTTCGATCCATCAGCATTCATGACGAAGATCTCGGCTCTGTGACGAGACCCACTGCCGAATACGATGCGAGCCCCGTCCGGTGACCAAGCGGGCTGGAACCCCCTCCTGGTCGAGAGACGTTGGAGGTTCGTTCCGTCGGCGTTCATTACGAAGATGTAGCTCTGAGGCCTTCCCGCTTCGAACCGTTGGAACACAATCTTGGATCCGTCCGGGGACCAGCGAGGACGGTAATCCTCCCCGTCGGTGAGTCTGAGGAGACCGGACCCAGACGGCGTGATCGTGTAGATGCCGCTCTTTGGTGGTCCGCCGTCGCGCACAAAGGCAATCAGCCCCTCGGTCGCCGTCGGCACGGCGGCGCGGGCGCGGTGTTGCGGCGGACCTACGGCGAGCAGGCTGAGCGCAACAATGAGCGCTGTCCAGGCGTGGCGCTTCTCCCTACTCACCACTCCATTGGCCTCCTCGCCGCGCTAAGCCCTGGACAGATAACGACTGAGGCTAGGGAAGTCTGGTTCCGTCAGCTTTGGATGTGAACTCGCTTCATCGCTCAGAAGGATGTCGGTCTCTTCGGAAAGTTGCTACCAGGCAGACGACTCCGGTCATTGGCGGAACGGCGGGAAGGAGCGTCCCGCTCCTCCTCACCCGGGCGGTTCAAGATCGCGGCCTTGCGTAATCCCGTAGATGTTGCCGTCTGGGGCCCGAAAGTGGACCCACGCGACATCGTCCTCGCCTTCAAAGTAGACGGGCCCGGAGACGATCGGCACGCCCGCTTTGCGAAGTTCCTCGGTCGCGGCCGTAACGTCGTCGGTCAGGAACTCCACTACAGGGCCCGTGATGAAGTGCTGGTTCTCCGATGGTCCGAAGACTTCGACCTTGCTCCCATCGGGCAGCTGGAACACCCACACGCCGTGGCCGCTGTGGCTAAACCGCAGTCCCAAGACCCCGCCGAAGAAGTCGGCCGTGGCCTTAGGATTCTCAGTCCGTGTTCCCACCCATCCGATCTTGCGCAGCTCCACAGTTGATCGCCTCCCTGTCCTTTGGATGATGTCGATTTCGATGGGAAGCGACAGTTCATCTGTCCAACCGCCTAATCTACGTCATTGCCCTCCGGAGCTGAGGCGGTCTCGCCGACGAGAACGGACCCACAACGCCGCGACGATCGCTGTCGTAACGACCCACGTAGCGAATCCGGCGGCAGCGATGGTCCACATCCCTTGCATGTCGTATCCGCCATTCGGGAAACGGACGACTGTCGCCGTGACACCGGCCGAAATGAGCCCGAGGATTGCGCAGCCAACTACCGCGACGCCCCAACGATCGCGGCGTTCCATGCGGTGGATCGTAGTGGGTCACCGCCCCGGCTGCCGCTCTCGCGGACCGGCAACGAGTGTCGTTTCCGTCACGAACCGATATTCGCAGGCCGTCTACACCCAAGACTTCGCCGGGCAGGTGTGGCTCAAGCTGATTCGCTCACGCCCCTTGGCGCCCGCAGCCACGACACGCACTCCTTGGCATACTGGACCTCTACACCGATGTTTCTCAACTCCTCTAGCCCCCGCTCGTAGATGCCCGATGTCGCGTCGGGGACCACCACGACGTGGAAGTCTCGCTCGCTCGCCTCGTAGATCGTGGTTCGAGGGCAGTTCGGGAAGTTGCAGCCGCAGACCACCAGGGTGTCCACACCAAGGGCCCGAAGACGCTCCTCCAGCGTGGTCCGGTAGAACGCTCCCCAGCGCGGCTTGTACATGGCCCATTCTTGCTTGCCCATCTGCTGCGGCTCCCCCGAGAGCAGGAGGTCCGCATCGAGGGGGAAGATTGGCTCTTGCTTCAACTCGTCTAGAAGCTCAGCCCCCGTCGTTCCTGGGCAGACGAGCTGGTTCCCGCCCTCAAGGTACGCGCGACGCGGCAGCTCAGCGTTAGAGCCGTCGGGCAGGTACAGGCGGACCATGTGCACGATGGGCCGAGCTACCGAGCGGAACCCCTGGACGAGTGGCCTGATCCGTTGCGCTGCCTCCAGCGTCCCTGGGATGTGTGCCGGTGATGATGGCAGTGCGAAGTCGCACTGGACATCGATGGTAAGGAGAGCTGCCGCCTTGGGGGAAAGATCGGGCTGCACCAACGGAGCCTACTTCCTTCGCGCCTGCCAGTCCGTGGCGGCATCCGGCCTCTCTGCCCGGAAGATGTCGCTTCCGGCGGGAAGCGACACCGTAGGGGGCGTGCGGGGGGCCGATCGGAGGACCACGACGGCGCCACGTGATCCGCGGCCGTTCATCATGGTCTCGCAGGCCGCCGGTCGGCCGTGGAACCTGATCCTAGAGCAGAATGTAAGGTCAGCGAGGGCCCTACCGGAAGGGAGCAAGCCGCGAGGCACCATGTACGCGGCGGTGGGAGTCGCAGGACTGGTCATCAGCTTCGCCGCAGGCTGGTGATTACGTCCCTCGCCACCTTCCTTGGCAGTCCAACCGCGCGACCTTAAGGCTGGATCTGGATCTGCCCGCCGGCATCCCCCGTCGCCTGGAATTGAGGGGTGTTACGGAATGGGTCCGATCCGGCAGGCCAGACGCGAAGCTCGAGACGATCGGTCGTGCCTGTCGAAGCACCGTCCGTGAGGGCGACTTGGAAGAGGAACGTCCCGGGCATGTCCTTGATGGTTGCCGTCCCTTGGATCACGGCCTCCGAGCCGGTGACCACGAGCCAGTCGAGGCTCTCGCTCTGGAGCTTGAACTGGCTGCCGTAGCTCATGTTGAAGAAGCCGGTCGGCGTGGTCGACGTTGCGCTCTTGTACTGCGCCTTGAAGCTGAAGGACGCCTTCGTCTTGCCGTCCAACCCTTGAGGGAGACTGTCGTAGATATCGGATGTCGGGCCACCGGGAACGATCCACCCCGTCCCATTCACCGACCCGGCCGAGGAGAGACTCACCACGACGACCGGCGAGAACGCGTTCGTGGTCGTACCGTCCCCGAGTTGCCCGAACCCGTTATAGCCCCAGCACTCGACGCTGCCGTCGGTCGTCAACGCGCAAGAGTGATACTCGCCGGCCGACAGTGCGCCCACCCCCGATGACAGCCCCGACACCCCCACCGGTGTCGAGCTGTCGATCCCGGGAAACCCGTTGCCGAGCTGTCCGGAGCTGCCCGCCCCCCAGCACTTCGCGCCGCCGCCGGAGGTGACCGCGCACGTGTGGAAGCCCCCTGCATCGATCTCGGCGACGCCGGAGCCGAGATCCGAGACGCCTACCGGGACCGGGCTATCCGCAAGTGTCCCGTTGCCAAGCTGGCCGGAGCCGTTGAAGCCCCAGCACGTCGCGCCCCCCGATGTCGTGACGGCACAGGTGTGCTTCTCGTCGCCAGCGGAGATCGCGGTGACCCCCAAGGAGAGGCCGACCACGTCGACCGGCGTCGAGCTGTTCGTGGTCGTGCCGTCGCCGAGCTCCCCTTTTCGGTTATCGCCCCAGCACTTCACGCCGCCGGTCGAGGTCAGAGCGCACGTGTGGGCACCGCCGGCCGAGATCGCGACAACGCCGGAGGTCAGCCCTGAGACGTCGAGCGGTGTCGACCGGTCCGTCGTCGTTCCGTCGCCGAGCTGGCCGGAGAAGTTCGCTCCCCAGCACTTCACACCGCCGGTCGAGGTCAGGGCGCACGTGTGCTGACCGCCGGCCGAGATCGCGACAACGCCGGAGGTCAGCCCCGAGACATCGACTGGTCTCGATCTGTTGGTCGCAGTCCCGTCCCCGAGCTGACCCGCGTAGTTGGCCCCCCAGCACTTCACCCCGCCCGCGGTTGTCACCGAGCACGTGTGGTTGGCCCCCGCTGAGATTGCGGCGACTCCTGAGGAGAGACCGGAGACGCCCTCCGGCGTCGAGCTGTTCACGATGGTCCCGTCGCCGAGCTGGCCTTGGCCGTTGTAGCCCCAGCACTTCACGGCGCCGCCGTCCGTGATCGCGCACGTGTGGTTTCCGCCCGCGGAGATCGCGGCCACGACCGGCGTGGTAGCAGCGGCCGATGGTGTCCACACGAGCATGGCCCCGAGGGCGATCGACGAGAGGATGAGCACGCCCGCCACTCGGACGGGTGACGACGAAGGGGCAACAGGCGTTGGCACCGGACCTCCTACGCGAGATCTACCCACGCTAGGTCAGGGGTACATCTCGCCGCAATGGCCAAAGGTCGGTGGATAGCCGCCCAATGGGCGGATCCCTCTATCCCCCTCCTATCCGATCAGGCTTCCACTCGGCGCGCGCCGTCGTACCTCGTCCCCGACGGGGGGGACGAGGCGTAGCTCCCGCCAATCCCTCCCGAAGGCCGTCCGAGCGAAAGGGGCGGGATGATCGCGTGTATCGGCCCGACTTAGGCCCCTTTAGAGGGTCCTCACCTCGGCTACACGGGGCGGGCCAGGTTCTTCTTGTCGACGTACCGGACGCCTTTCTCGGGGATGTGGTAGCGCCCGGACTTCGGGTGGTGCAGGACGAGCTTGTCCCCGTCCAGCGCGCGCAGCCGGGTCCGAAGGCTGTCCTTGCGCTCGATGCGCAGCCAGCTCGCCAGATCGTCTAACGGGGCTCGCGGCGCCCGCAGGGTCTTAGCGGTGTCGCTTCCGGCAGAAAGCGACTGCCATGCACCACTACCTCCTGAACGGCCGAGGACCTCCTCTGGGGCGTGCTTAGGACGCTCCGATTCGCAGTCGATAAGCCTAAGGACATGGCGACGACACAACGGAACCGCCCCACTCGTATCCTCCCGTCGAACAGGCGGAAGATCTACGCGGTGTGCTTCGTCGTCACGGCGGCGTGGTACTCGATCCTCTACATCCTCGGATCGCTCAGCGATACCAACTGCGCGGTCGTGGACTGCGAACCTTGGATCACTGTTCTTGCTTGGGCAATGATCATCACCCTCCTGGCGTCGCCCATTGCCTGCGGATGGCTGCTCAGCCCGGTCGGAGCTCCTAAGCGACGGGTGAAGTGGATCGGCTCCTTCTGCACCGCTGGAGCGGCCGTAGTCGCGATGATCCTCATCATCCTAATCGAACTGATGAGCGCGACTCCTGGTGGATCCGTCGAGGCGAACCTGCGGTGGATCATCGCGATGCTGATGTTCGTCGGCCTCCCCCTCTGCCTCGGAGCGGGGTATTTGCTGGTCGGCTTCGGAGGTTGGATCAGGCGCAAGCGCGTTTCGTGTTGAATGTCGCTTTCGCTCCAAAGCGCAACTGTTGCCTCCAATGATCCGAGCGCTAACCCCACTATCGCCTATGCATGAGAGGAACCGAAATGGCTGAGACCAGTCAAGCCGACACATTCACGGAGCGAGTAGACGTGTCCACGCTTCCCGACGGGACGTTCATCGGAACGTTCGAGGTCGGGGTGACTTCCCAGCCCATCTGCGAGGCCAACCACCTGGAGGAGCTCAACGCCCTACGTGCCGAGGTCTTGACCCTACGCAGCCGCGTCCGCCAACTCGAAGCGGAGGTTGCCCGGCTTACCTGAGGATTGAGCAGCCCTGCCACCAACGTCTCGAACGCGTGGTTCGACGCGGCTTACCGCTGGGTGGTTGGGGCGTTAGCGGCGGAAGGTCCACCTCTTGCGAAGCCCTCCGCGGCCGCGCGAGCCTCCCCGGGCCATGCGGAACAGGAAGATCAGGAGAAGAACCCCCACCACGCCGACCACCACCCAGATGACCGGGTTGTCCATACCGTTCCCTCCCCTCGCTGGCTCAACTTGGACAGGAGCGTCCCTTGCGACCTTACTTGCGAGGTGCCCGGTCTAGGGTGTACCCGAGTCCCGTCGTTCCTCGACGCGCTCCTGTCCCGTGGGCGTGCTCTGGACGTTCTCGACGGTTGTCGAGCTTCTCCGACTGCCGGTCACGAAGATCGCGATCCCAATCAATAGGACGACGACCCCCACGACGAGCAGGATCCAACCCGCGGTGTTGATGTTGAACCCGTCTGTGTGCACGGTAATCGCAAACGCCATGATCGCGCCCACGACACCCAGGATGACGCCGAACACGATGAGTCCTGTCCCTGTGCCTCTATTCATGGCCCCAGGGTATCCTCGAGCCGCGGGGCATTCAACCGCGCTCGCGACGTTCACCACGAGCCTTTGGATCGCCGCCAATCGACCATCAACCTCCGGGGCATGGGCGCACCGGGAGCCCGCGCCGCACGGCGAGCCGGCGCCTAGCCGACGGACGCAGCCATCCTGTTCAGATCGGCGACGATGGAAGACACCCTCGCGTCCTCATAGATCGGGTTCGACGCGAACACGAACACGGGAATCATGTGGTCATCCCGACGTTGGACAAGGACGGATGCTCGCCATCCATGCCATGACCCCACCACGAAGCGGGCGAACTCCTCCCAGGGGATGTTGCTTGTGCGAAGAGGGTTAACGACTCGCACGCCGTCAGCCCTTACATCCACGCTCATCACCGAAGTACGGGCCGCCGCGTAGCTGATCACCGCCATCGGAAGGGTGTAGAGGAAGTCTTTTCCAGCCACCGTGAGCGAAGCGAATACCGCGAGCCCGGCCGCGAACGCAGAGAATGCGGCGAGGAGCGCTGCTGCAACCTGAAGCGGGCGAGCGAGGGCCCAACCCTGCGCCGTCTTTCGAATCCACACGATCTACCCCTCCAGCGGATTGGCGAGGTGAGGTCCAGGACGCTACGAGCTAGGAGACCGCAGACCGTCCGCCACGGCCTTCATCTCTTGGTTATCGGACTGGCAAGCGCACGACTGGAGAAGCCGTCTGCGGCCGGCACACTGGGAGCCCGCGCCGCACGGCGAGCCCTCGGTCTAACCCCCTGCGCTGTGACTGTAGGCTCTGGGGCCGGGGGATGCTCGGTCTCGCTGAGGCAGAATGCCTGTTGGCGGAGTGCCGAGGATGAACCCTGTTGGGGGGTTGGGGCTCAGGTAGGTGGGCGGAAGCCCGTCGGTGGACGTTCCGGCTCTGGCGGACTCGTGAGTTGCACGTACGCCGATCGGCCTGCATTCGTGAGGTCGTAGACCTGGCCGCTCGCGAATCGGATCAGTCCTTGCGCCACGAGTTCACGTAGGTCGGCGGGCTTGACCTCAAGGTTCAGCCGCCCGGCGATGAGCGTCGCGAACCCGTGTCCCTCGGAGAAGACGACCGTGTCTTCGCCGGACTGCACGATCCGTACAAGTATCTCGGCTTGCTCCTGCGTCAGATTCGCCACGCAGCTGAGGCTACACCCACCACCGACACGGATCGAAGGGAGACAGATGGCAAGAACGATTCGCCTCGCGCACGACCTCGACGACCTGGCGATCCGCATCGCCCACCGCGAAGCCTGGGGGCGGAGCCAGCACCGGGAGCGTCAGGCGGACGCCCGCCGCGGACTGGACGAGGTCTACCGAGCGCTCGCCGAGCTGGAGCGAGCGATCGAGCGTGCCGAGGGAAAGGTTACGCCTTGACCGAGTTCCCTTGACCGAGTTCCGTAACTATCGGCGCTCCCTGGCGCCCTCGCGCCACTCGATCGTGACGCGGTCCTCCGGCGTGCGAGCGCGACCGGGCCAGACCACGAGTGCCTCGACGACTTCCTCGACGATGGCTCTCCACTCGACCTCGCTCGGCTCCGGGACGTCCTCCAGGAGCTCCGCGAAGCCGTGCCCCTTGCGGGGAGCGGGCACCTCGTCCAGTTCCGCCTGGAGCCTGTCGCGCTCGGCGACCAGCGGCTCGCGCCCGGCACGGATCTCGCCGACTGACATCCCGGCTTCCGCGGCGGTCCGGGCGAACGCCTCGAGCCGCTTCTCCGCCTCGTTCATCCTGCCGAGCAGCTCGGCTGGCAGCGTTCCCGGATCCACGACCGCCTCCGCCACGAACTCGGCCTCGGCGGCTCGGCGCACCCCTCGATGAGGACCGGATCCGACCCTAGCTCTGGGCCGACGAGGAACCGTCGCCCTCTGACTGACCGGATGCCAGGACCCGATCCGCGATCGCCTGCGCCTCCTCGAGGCGGTCTTTGTCCACGAACAGGCGGACGCTTCGCTCCCAGATCTGGCTGAAGAACCCAGGGTTCTTGTACCACCACACGATCCCGGCCTTCTCCAGCTCGCCCGCGATGGCCTCGGCGTGGTCGTGGGTGAAGGCGCCCAGGTGAACCGTGTGGACGTCGTCGCTCACGACACGAGCGCCGCGGGTCGCCAACCGCGGACCGAGCTCACGAGGGCGAGCTCCCCGGCGCCGCGGAGCTCGTCCACCGTGACGGGTCGCTCGGTCATCCGGCCCTCCCGGAGCAGCACGTTCCGGTAGGTACCCGGGAGGAGCCCGGCATCGACCGGCGGCGTCACCCAGACGCCGTCCAGGCGGACCGCGAGGTTCGCGATCGTCGACTCGGTCACCTCGCCGCGGTCGTTGACGAGCAGGACGTCGTCGACGTCGGGCCGCCGCTCGCGTCGCCGCTCGTAGGGCCCCCGGCGGGTCGCCTTGTGGAAGAGCCACACGTCCGACGGATCGACGGGCTCGTCGTCGAGCGCCACGCGGACCGCGTCGTCCGCGGGCGGCAGGTCGCGAACGTCGGTCGAGAGCCCCCCGTCGCGCGCGAGCGTCAGCCGGACGACGCTCGGCCCGGTGACCTCGGCGACCGCGCGTTTGAGCGCCGCCGCCGCGGCTTCCGGCTCGAACCGGAAGCCGAAGTAGCCGGCGGAGCCCGCGAGCCGCTCGAGGTGCTCGTCCAGATGCCGGAACCCCTCGGCCGGCACGTGCGCCAGACTCTCGAAGAGCTCGAACGCCGGTCGCACGTCGGTCAGCACCCGCGCCTTCGCGACGATCTCCTCGTATTCGCCCGACGCCGACGAGTCGTGGGTGATGCCGCCCCCGACGCCGTACTCGGCCGTCCGGGTCTGGGCGTCGAGGACGACGGTGCGGATCGCGACGTTGAAGCTCGCGCGCGGCTCGCCCGATCCAGCTGGTGCGAGGTACCCGATCGCGCCGCAGTACGGCCCGCGGGCCGAGTCCTCGAGGTCAGCGATGATCCTCGTCGTGCGGACCTTCGGCGCGCCGGTGACCGATCCGCTCGGGAACAGAGCCCGGAACGTGTCGAGCAGCGTGATATCGGGTCGCAGGTCGCCCTCGATCGTGGAGGTCAGCTGCCACACGGTCTCGAAGCGCTCGGCTTCCAGCATCCGCTCGACCTCGACCGAGCCGGTTCGGCAGATGCGGCCCAGGTCGTTGCGGAGCAAGTCGACGATCATCGCGTTCTCGGCGCGGTCCTTCGAGGACGCGACCAGGCGCGCTGCGATCTCCTCATCTTCCGCGAGCCA